>Ga0208357_1002265_pt1 | contig 12959 bp, 9 predicted proteins | sample NGESurdeep092012_6_FD_184487 | JGI IMG/M metagenome (GOLD analysis project Ga0208357, IMG submission 184487) | Arctic peat soil microbial communities from Barrow, Alaska - NGEE Surface sample F52-2 deep-092012 (SPAdes) | ecosystem: Environmental > Terrestrial > Soil > Wetlands > Peat ... | reverse complement strand
TCGCTCGCGGAACACCCGGCGACTTCCAGCGCGAACAAGTTGCAAATTTCGCCAGAACCGTGACTCGACACGACCGCGTGTCAGGCAATCACCGAAAGTGCCGCGACCGTGATGATCAGCAGCCTCACGACGACCGAATTTCACCAACTACGGGAGCTCGACGGTGGATTGAGGCTAAGTGAACGCCGTCCGGTGACGTGTTCGATTGACAGCGGTTGCCGTTGGCGAATCATCAACTGCCCATGAAACTTGGCGCTTTAGAAAATAGAGAAGTACAGTTGCGTTTAGGTTGTTGGATTGAAGGCCGCAAACGACGATGGTCCTACGAATGCTTAAAAAGCGGAGGGTGTAATGTGACGTTTCTTCGCGTGGCGCGGAGACTTGCGCAGTCTTTTGGAATCGACGTGAGTCGATTCCCAGGCGACCAACCGACTTATCAGGTTGTACGGCTGATGCGACATTACGGAATTAATCGGCTGCTTGATGTGGGCGCTAATGACGGCGGGTACGCAACTGAGATACGACGATGCGGGTACGGAGGCCGAATCGTTTCATTCGAACCGATAAGCGCGCCATTCAGGAAGTTAGCCAGGCGAGCAAGTAATGATGCCGACTGGAAGGCTTTGAACATTGCGGTGGGCGCGAATACCGCCGAAATGTTGATTAATGTCGCAGCTAATAGTGCCGCGTCATCTTCGATGCTGCGTATGCTCACCACGCATGAAAATGCGGCGCCGGACGCCAGAATTGTTGGGGTTGAGTCAGTCCATCAATTTTCGTTGGACGACGTATGGACTGATGTCACTGAGGCGAATGATCTCGTTTTTCTAAAGGCTGACGTTCAAGGTTATGAAAACCAGGTTCTTGGTGGCGTTTCCAAACACCTTGATCGAATTGTCGGACTTCAGCTGGAACTTTCCATGGTGCCGTTGTACGAGGGCGGCTGGCTATATTCCGAAGCCCTTGAGTGGGCACGAGGGCATGGGTTCGAACTTATGCGTCTAATACCAGGCTTCACCGATGCGCGGACAGGTCAAATGCTTCAAACAGACGCAGTGTTTTTCCGCAATTGAGCACATTCTCAAAGAGACATTTTATTCTGACTCCTCTCTAACAGCGGGAATCATCAGTACAGATTCAAGTGTCGGTGGATTGACCGACGATGTAGGTCTTCATCTCGCCGATGCTTAGGCTTTTTGGGCTAAAGCATGACGGTCAAATGTTTTGAGATCACGTGAATGTGGTTCAACTTTTAGGGCGGATGTTCTTTTCTCGAAGGCAGCGCACAATCATCTTCGACTAGAAACGGATTGGACGCGAATCAAGAACTTGCCGAAACTCATTCTTAATCCCATTCATCGGTATTGCCGCGAGATCTCTTGATATACCGCACGAGTTGATTCGGCTGTTTTGTACCAACTAAAATCAAGTGCACGTTTTCGACCTTCATCACTCCAAAACTTCCTGCTCGCAGGTTCGTTGATCGTCCTTTCGATGATCGCGATTAGAGCTTCGTCATCGTTGGGGTGAAAAAACTGAGCCGCACTGTCGCCTACTTCGACAAAGCACTCTGTTTCAGCGAGGACGACCGGGCATCCGGCAGCGAAGGCTTCTAAAATTGGCAGACCGAATCCTTCATAGCGCGATGGAAATACAAAGCAATTTGCTGACGCGTACAAGGTGGGCAATTCGTTGTCCGTCACCATCAGATGAAATATTCGATCTCGCAGGTTCAGTTTCGCGATTTCTTCAATCTCGGCCTGAGTAAATTGCGTGCCGCCAACGCACAGGAGCTTAATTGTTGGTTGCCGCTTGCTTATCTTGGAGAACGCATTAAGAAGTGTCCCGAAATTCTTATATCCGGCGCGGTTACCTACGTAAAGAACGTAGGGATGCCATTTGGTGTCGATGGATGACGCTGAGAAAAACCGTTTACCAACGCCGAGCGGCGTGACAACTACGGGCTTGTTGAGTGTGCCATAGTGACGAAGTACATCCGCCTTCGTGGTTCTTGATATGCAGAGGAGCGCGTCGCAAACTTCCACATATGTGTCTTTGCCGCTATGCGGGTTCCCGCCTGGGAATAACTCCGGGTAATGTTCCGGAATCATGTCGTAGATGGTGCAGATGCGAGCGGTCGCGGGTCGCCGAAGATACTCCGGGTAATAGTAAGTGTGGTGCACGATATTCGGAACGTCAGTACGAGTCAACCGATGAACCGAGTTCAGAGTCCGTAGTAGTTTCCTACGTTGGGCGAAACCAGGCAACGGTACTTTCGAATATTTGAGTGGGCTTCCCTCAATAAGGTGTTCACTCTTTGCATATCGAAACGGCGTGACTGGTTCCACTTCGAGTTCTGGGTGACGGCCGAATTCTGTGATTAGTTCGGTAAAATATCTTGAGGCCCCGCCGCGGCTTTGCGTGGTAAATATTTGATCGTCAAAAGTTATTTTCATTTAATCGTTTCTGTGCGACGAACGAAATTGTGGATGCACCGATGATTCCAACCCCAAGAATGACACATTCATGGAAGAGTTAGTTAGCTTCGTGGACATCGAGTTTCCCGGATTCGATGCTATTCAATTCTCGTTAGTTGCGATCTCGGCTCCGGTGAAAAACTAGGTGAGCAAACCCTAGTTCGATCCAATTTTGATGTTGGCGGGAACTATCCCGGATTTCGTCGTGTCGACTGATAGCTCCTGCCATGAGCCCGATTTAATGAAGAAACAGGAATCGACGTCGACGCCACCCAAATTCTCGTATTCTGAAATTGTAGCTGGCGGTTCAATTGGACCAGAAACGAGTACGAGTTCGCATGGCGAGACGATTTGGACTGGAATTTCTTCTTGCGCGACGACGTATGAGATCTGAAGAGCGGATGACGAAGAGCAGCATTGCTGGAGTTCTATCGGCGCTGAAGAAGCTGGGAGCTACATCGCTCAAACGACAACTGATTTGGATTGCCGTATGTTCGTTCTTCTCGGGCCTTGCACAGGCGAGCCTTTTGGTAATAATTGGCGAGTTCGCGGTCAATAGTGCGCGAGGAAAAACTCACCTCAGAATTCATGGATACTCACTCTCCATTTTCGGAACCGTAGTCGTTAGCGTAATCCTTCTATTAATTTTTTCGGGGGCTGGCACTGCGGCGGGTTTTGGCAGTAGTTCGACATCGAGCAACGCTTTGGCATCCGTCCGAGCGAAGATCATCAATGCGTTCTTTCGTACGTCCTGGAGATTGCAGTCGCAAGAGCGTCTCGGTCATCTCCAACAATTACTCACCTTCAATTGTGAAAAGGTTGGTGAAATCACACTAAGCATGTCGTTAGGGCTTCAATCGCTTCTCACGCTTATCGCGCTCCTCTTTGCTGCGTTTTTGGTCAGCCCATTCGCCGCGTTGATCGTATTGGCTTTTGGGTTTTTATTGTCATTTATTTTGCGACCATTCAATATTTGGGGCCGGAGAGCGTCGACTCAATTGTCTGAGAACAGTCATTTTATGGCGACGCTCGTTACCGAATACACAAGACTTGTCCGAGAGTTTCGAATCTTCGGAGTTGAGTCCGAAGCGACATTTGGACTTCTTCAAAGCAATCAGATTGCCGCGCGCACCTATCGGCAATTGCGTCTCTTGCAACAACTCTTCTCTGTGATTTATCAAACTCTTGCGCTCGCCTTTGTCGTCGCCGCATTCGCGGTCATTGCGAGTCATGCCGGAAACAATCTTGGTGCGATAGCCGCCGTGCTTTTGCTGATGCTCAGGTCGCTATCGTATGGATCTGGGGTGCAGAGCAGCATTCAAATGGTTCGTTCCTATGGTGGATTTCTTGATGCAATCAATCAAGAATTGGATCGATTTTCTCAAAACCCACACGAATCGGGATCCGGCGAGTCTCCGACAAGCTTTGATGTCAAGGTGGATAGCGTGTTGTTTTCCTATGACAGCAGAGGCGTCGTTCTCGACAATGTCTCTTTTCACGTACCCGACGGTCAGATGCTGGGGATTATTGGGCGGTCAGGCAGTGGAAAAACCACCCTTAGTCAAATACTGCTCGGACTGCTGGAGCCGGAGGCTGGCAACGTCTTAGTCGGTGATGTGAACGCAGCGAATCTTGAAAAGGGTAACCGTTCGAGTCCTGTAGCGATCGTTGCCCAAGATCCAGTACTGCTACAAGGGTCCATTGCTGACAACGTCTCCTTTTTCAGGAACCTTGATCAAGACCGGATTGCCGCGGCGTCACGGGGCGCCCACCTTCACGAAGACATTATGGCGATGACTGATCTTTATGAGACTGAAGTGGGAGAGGGCGGCGGCGCTTTATCGGGTGGTCAGCGTCAACGACTCGCAATTGCTAGGGCTCTGGCAGGGGCGCCACGCTTGTTGGTATTGGATGAGCCAACAAGTGCCGTTGACGCTCGATCCGAAAGTTTGATTCGACAGACACTAACTGAACTAGGCGGAAAGGTGACACGCATCGTGATTTCGCATCGGTTGGCACTTCTCGAGGATTGCGATTTATTGCTTGTGCTTGAGAACGGCAGCGTCGTGGATTTTGGACTTCGTATGGACGTCTTGAGTCGTGCCGCGTTCCATGAAGTTGCCAACGTGGTCGTAGATGATATGACGAAATAGAAGCTCGCCAAGAGCGGAGTTGTCTGAGGTTTGATGATTAGATTGGTTCGAAAATTAAATGTGCATCGATAAAAGTGCAATTGGCACGAACTCCCGTAAGAGTGGCAACCCAACCCGATTCAATTCTTGTTTTTTGGAGGCAAGTCTGTGAGATGGTCTGTTGGAACAATGGCCACATTGAGGGGCGCAGGCTTGGGAAATGAAGTTTTCCCGTGGGCAAAGGCGTACCTTGGCGCAATCGCGTTTGATGCACATCTTGTCGATCCGCCCTTTCTGTTGAATCCTCGGAGGTACGACCGCGAACTTGAAGTCGGCGGAGTCGCTGCAACCCTCCGCTTCATTGGCGTCAACGCCATGCCAGCGACTGTCGTTGACGAAACCTTGCTGGACTCCATCAACACAGTCGATTACTACGATGCCATGTGCAAATTGCGCCGCACACTCAACACAGAGTTAAGTTCGACACTACGGCACTCGACAGGAATGAGGGGTGGTTACCTTGGCATCCGACGCGCACGCCCTTTTCTCCGGTCTCGCATACTCGGCACTGAGATGGCGTTGCGACACCTCGCGACTCTTCCTTTAGTACCGGACGGTTTCATAACGGTGGGTGTCCACATCCGAAGTGGAGATTTCGAAGACCAGAAGAATATCGCTCCAGGAATATTCAACGTGGCCGTTCCAAGCGCTTGGTATCGCGATGTAATCGACTCACTTCGTAGAGAGATCGAAGGACCTTTGAAAATTTTCGTCGCTTCCGAACTTTCGGCGGAACGCTTAGAAGACCTCTTTGACTTGCCTAGTTGCGATGTGACCTTGCTGTCCGGGACGGCGACAGAGGACTTGGCTGTATTGGCGAATTGCGATTTCATTATTCCCAGCATCAGTAGTTACTCGCTCCTCGCAATCTTCCTTAGCGATGCGTACTACTGCTGGCCGCAAGAACACCTTAACGATATGGGCGGCTGGCTCAGTATTTGGGGTCATGAGATTGGCCCCGGCGGATTGGTCACGGCAAATTCCATCGCTGTTCAAACGTCAGAGGATGTAAAGGTGATCCGAGGTTTGCCGATGCCTGCCACGCCTGTATGGCCGAGTTGGTTTCCGGGAGCTCTTACCGCTCGTGCTCTCATGCGCGCAAGTAGTACAGACTTGTATATGTACGGCGTGGTTCGGCGGACCCGGTGAGATCTCAATCGGTTTGAACTTAGTGCGGGAGATAATTTATTGGGCAACTCCAGCGCTTTTCCATCTTGATTTATTTTCTCTCATTCAACGTTCAATTTTAATTTGACTGGTCAAGCGTCACTGGTTTCGTCGTATTAGGAAAAACGAGGCTCAGTTGTCTAGCTCCCTCTCCACATTCGTACGATGCAGAGAAACTCTTGTCGAGTTGGTGGTCTTTGGTGATTTCGCTCCAATCAATCATTGGAGTTGGCCCGTCAATCATTGGAGTTGGCCCGTCAGTCATGGCATTGACGATCACCAATACTAATTCATTGCGGTGTTGCGGGGTCCGCAAGTGAGCCAGTGCCAATGAATAGATGACGTCGGATTAAGGGGAACAAGAGTGCCGGAAGTCATAAAACTCGCGAAGAGCCGTCAATCAACACTACGTAGCCCCGGGTGGACGAATTGAAAACGATATTGAATACATCTTCAACGGGTGGGTTTGAAGGACCTCACCATCTTCGATACTTCGGCTGCTGCTGACATGACGAGCGCCTATTAGAGTTGTCTAGCCAGAGCGATGCTGATGGTCAAACAATCCATGGTCCGTTGCCGTCGAGCCGTTTTCCCCACCTGCGGGCACGCGCTAGTTGAATGGGGCGAGTCACCTCATGCATCCAGAATTGCCTGAAGCCCGGATAGGCGGCCGGTCGGCGCAGGTATCGAATACACAATGCGGACTCTAAATGACGGGTGAGCCTCTTGATTCGTGACTCTTGGTCATGCGACTCAAAATGCGAACGAGCCGGCTGAAGTGTGGACTTTGCATCGGGCGCGGGACTGGCGAGCCATGGATAAGCGACGAAAAACTCTACGTCGTAGGCCCACTTTGGCGGCCAATCAGCTACAGTCTCTATTCTGTTCCCGCTGCGACAGGACGCCAACTGTGCGGCCGCCCTGTTGACTACGTAAGCAGCCGCGGAAGGGGGCGGCGTGAATGTGCGGCTCACCGTAACGTTCTCCCGCTCTGACTGGATTCTGACGTGGCTGCTTGCCCTGAGAACGGTATAGTCGCTTTGAGCCCACAGCAAAATTATTCTCGGCTTCGTGCAATCGAGTTCCTCGAGGATCGAATGCAATGTGATCCACACCGGGTTCAGTCGTGCGTCATCCTCGAGAATGACGGCCCAATTGTGATCTGCTCTTGCGACTTCGCGGAGAGCTTCCCTGTGACTGATGGCGCAGCCAATCTCGCCTGGAGTGAGATCGCGATGCTGAAGGAAACGTGCCGCATTCTGATCCACCAACTCGCTGAGATCTTCTGAGCCGAGCTGGCGGGCATCAAATGCATGAAACCGATGGACGACCGACTCGACGTTGCGTAGTTGATTCTCGAGTTCATGGCCGCGGTATTCCTCGCTAAGACCTACGATATACACCGGTATGGGAAACTTGGCAATGATCGCCTCGTCGCCGTTCGACTTTGAGGGATTATTCATTTCTCGCTCAGATTTGAGGTGACGTCGTCGCGATCATGCTTGTCACGAGACACGAAATACTCAATTGTTGAATACAACCCGGCATCAAGGTCGATTTCAGGCGCCCATCCAAGCAGCGACATGACCAAATCGACATCTGGTTTTCTTCTTTTTGGATCGTCAAGCGGACGATCATGGAACGTAATTAACGATGAAGATTCAGTAATATCGATCACTCTTCGCGCCAGATCCAGAATTGTTATTTCCGCGGGATTACCTAAATTTATTGGACCAATCGCGTCCGAATTCAGAAGCGCTACGAGGCCAGAAATCATATCGCTGACGTAGCAGAGGCTTCTCGTTTGTGACCCATCACCGTAGATCGTCAGCGGTTCTTTATTGAGTGCTTGAATAATAAAATTTGAGACGACACGACCGTCGCCTGGAGCGAGTCTTGGCCCGTAAGTATTGAAAATTCTCGCAATCCCGACACTCGTCCCAAGCTCGCGGTAATGAGCCATGACGAGCGCCTCGGAGAATCGCTTCGATTCGTCGTACACGCTTCTGGGCCCGATTGGGTTTACGTTCCCCCAGTAGTCCTCTTGCTGCGGATGAACCAGTGGGTCACCATAGATCTCACTGGTGGAAGCCTGGATGAATCGGGCATTGTGATGTTCGGCTAGTTCGAGCAAGTGTCTCGTTCCTTCGCTTCCCACCGCGAGAGTCTGCAGCGGTCGCGCAAGGTACGCCGGTGGCGATGCGGGAGAAGCGAGATTGAAGACGGCGTTAACCTCGCCTTCGATTGGCACCCCAACTGACACGTCTGCAATTACGAGCTCGAAATTCTTGTTCGCTTGTTGATGCGAAACATTCTCGACGAAGCCAGTTGAGAGGTCGTCGACCGCTACTACATCGTCGCCTCGATCAAGTAATCGATCACAAAGATGCGAGCCAAGAAACCCAGCGCCACCAGCGACAATGACCCGCACTAACGACCGACGCCGGAGTACGAAAAACCTAATCGGTGCAGCGAGGCGGGATCTAGTGTATTGCGCGCGTCCACGATGGTCGCAGTTGCAACGTCGTCGTGAATACGAGTGAAGTCAAGCCAGCGGAACTCCTGCCATTCGGTAAGGAGTGCTACGACGTGCGATCGAGCGACGGCTGAATAGGGGTCATCGAAGAGCGTCAGATGGAGCAAATCGTCAATGCCATCGGCGTCTTTCGCAACCGTTGGATCGTACGCGTGGACTGTCGCGCCATCTTCTGCGAGACGTTGAGTGATCCAGATAGCTGGAGAGTTTCGACGGTCGTTGGTATTGGCCTTGAACGTAAGTCCGAGTATGCCAATGATTCGACCGCGCAGATCTCCGCCAGCAGCAATACGAATCTTGTCGACAATTCGATTCATCTGAGCAAAGTTCCCCGAGATCGCTGCTCGAATTAGTTCGAGATCGCAGCCAAATGATTCACCCATAGTGACCAGCGCCGACGTGTCCTTTGGAAGACATGATCCACCCCAACCTGGGCCGGGACGCATGAACTCAAAGCCGATTCGAGAGTCGTAGCCAAGTCCAAGACCGAGATCGACCACGTCAGCGCCAACAGACTCACATAGTCCGGCCATCGTGTTTATGAACGTAAGTTTTGTGGCAAGGAAAGCGTTCGACGCGTACTTTATTAGCTCGGCGGTTGTTGTGTCCGTGACGACAGTGGGTGCGGTGGTGTTGTTAAAGAGCGCGACGACACGCGCCGCGGCTTCTTGATTGTCAGCCCCCACGACGATACGGTCGGGATTCAACGAGTCTGCGACGGCTGTACCTTCGCGGAGAAACTCTGGGTTGCACACGACAGTTATGTCGGGTCGGCCGATGATTCGCTCAATGAGTTTGATCGTTCCAATGGGAGCCGTTGATTTATTGATGACAATGGCGCCTTCAGCGAGATGTGGACCTATTTCAGCGGCCGCTCGAGTTATGTAAGAAATATCTGCGGAGCCGTCTAGGGACTCGGGTGTGCCTACGCACAAGAAGACGAATTCGGCATTGATTACAGCTTGCGCTGCACTCTCTGTTATGTGAAGCCGCTCTGACGATAATGCTACGGCAAGCAGCTCCTCGAGGCCGTGTTCATAGATCGGCGATTCCCCTTCACGAATCAAAGAAGCAATGTTCTCGTCGCGTTCAGCCAGAGTGACGCTATGACCACGACTAGCAAGTACCGCCGCTAGGGGAAGACCAACGTAACCGGCGCCGATAACGCAGATGTTGCGAACATCCTCGTCGTGACGGAACGCGTGAATGTAATCAGACACGCGACTCCTCGCCAAAGGTGCTTCGGGGTCTTGTCAAAGCGCTCCAGTGTTTGACTTACAAACAACAATAAGTACTACATTTATTATCACTAAATCGAGGTCGATAACAAAATACTTCCATATACGTAGGGAATTGGGGGAGGTCCACGATGCGAGTCTTGACCAATTCGCTTTCTTACGTGATTTACGATTGAGCACTGAGCTGCGGTGGGCGAGTCAAATGATTGACAAAATTCTTTGTTGGGCGTCGCGCCGTGCGACGTGGTCTGCATGAAGGCTTCAACTGCGATTGCCAAACAATATGACAGTCGAGTACCTGTCGACGTTTTCTTGGATAATCAGGCTTAGACTTGCTCGTACTTTTTAGTTTTTACGAATGTCGAAACTAACTGTTGTCGGCTGAGCAAGGATAAAAGGCGTGGGCGTTGGTCCAGAGACTTTCCAACTGACCCCGTGAACTACAACGGACACGTTGACCGGGTTTAACGTCGGTTGCGGGACGAAGTGGAGTTCCAGCTTGTGGTTCTGCACCGCGTGGGGTATGTAAGTTTCAAACGAGGTGGTGCTGGACTGTTGGGGCAACACGTCAGCAGAAATTCCTGAGAGTACGAGTCCAGAGTCGGGGTATCCATTGGCAATGGTTGAACCGGACGGAGACCAGAGGTAAATATTGGACACGTACTCACCTACTGCGTACGGGTTGCTGGGGCCAAGTTGGTAAGAAGGTGCCTGTCCAGCGGGAGCCGTGTTGTCCTCGATCACCGTCGTGCGCACTTCGGCGGACCCGTTCTTCGAAATTGTGACGTCGTAGTTCTCGTGCAGCGAAATGTAGTAATCCATCTTGTCCGCGACGTCACTCTCCACCCCAACCGTGAAGGTTCTTTGTGGCATCGTGAGATTCACTTTGCCCGAGGCACCAAGTCGCGTAATGGCGTTCTCTACAGTTGGGCTCGCGCTCCACAAAAGAAGGTGACGGCCAGGAATCTCTCCCGCCAGTGCGCGAATGAAGGCAACTTGATCGTGGTGATTCGATCGAAGGCGTTGCAAGAGAACCGTGGCGATGGAGTTGAGGTCGGAGTATCGAGGATCTTGGCTCCCAACAGGAAATGCTGAATAGAGATCGTGCAGCACGACGGTTGAGAAGTTCGATGACGTCAATATTTCGGGGATACCCGGCACGCTCAATGGTCCGGTGACGTTCAAGAGAGCGGCCATTGCTGGTACATCGAGCGCGATGATGTCGTTCACTTTGACACCGGTGGCCTTATAAAACATTGCCGCCGCGGTCGAGCCGGTCCACGAGAAGTTGGCCGTGCTGTTCACGGACTGCCAAATCTGATTTGACTCGTTGATAATTAAATACTTCTTAGCCCCCGGACTGGCGGGCACGTTGACGGGCGAGGGCAGATTCAAGTCATAACTGTGGCCCGAGCGCGCGACGGAGATGTCCGTGTTGTGGACTCGTAAGAGGCTGTAGGAGAGAATCGCCCCTTGATTGCGCATTTCGGCGTTGTTCTCAGGCAAGACGAGCACCGACGAGGTTCCCCCGTTGCCAAGCAACGACCGTCCAACGGTGAGGCCATCGTTGACGGTCTTCAGTTCCTTGGCAGCTTTTTGGACTTTTTGATTGAACGTCATTCGTTCTTGACCAACGGGTCCAAAGAGACTTCCGACGGGTCGCTCGAGGGAGTGAACGTTGGTTGAAGCGGCGGCGACCGCTGACTGGAGACTGGCGAGACTTGCGGCACTGATCGCCCCCTTAGCGTCGGCAACTTGGAATGCGTCAAGTGCTCGAATCATCGTGAGTCCATCGGTGGCCGCACTGGACGCGTCCGAGATGAGACTCGATGCCCCATGGATTTCATTGCCAAAATACGGCACCCACTGCAGGGCACTAAGAACGAGGGTTGACTTTAGAGAACTGCTTGCTTCGCGACTCTTTAGTAGTGCGTCTTGGAGGTGAGCTTCTAACGCCGCTCTTCCAGGGGCGCTCGAGACACTTGAGATGTTTTGCTCGACGTACTGAAAGTCAGCGAGCGCGGACTGGGCGTGGGTGCGAGCGGACAGTGCCGAGTACGCGCCCAGGCCCGCGAGTAGCACAAGAAATAAAACGACGCCAACGATCCACGGCCACTTTGCTCGATGACGTGGGGCCGATTCGTGTTTCATGTACTCATGTTTTCATAGTCAGCGTCCATGAACATTCGCCCGGCGATGCTCGTCGCACGAAAACCTTGGGAGAGGGTCTTTGTGAGCCAAGAAGTCCATGCAGAGGCCGGAGCCGAGCGCACCGTCGCCGGGTAATTGTGGACCACGCCGTGCCAGAGGATTCTGTCGCGCTAAAACCGAATATGGCAGGCGTGGCGCTGGAAGTGGCTTTCGCGGCCCCAGGTGTCCGACGTTCCAGCTCTCTGATTGTGATGGCATTAACCTATACTTCGCGAATACAAGTAGAGTCTTCACTTGGAGTTCACGTAGTAAATCGAGCGTAAGAGAGTGAAGCTTGCTGGCCCCAGAGACTGAAGAAAAAGGTTTTCTCGATTACCTCGACGTGCTGCGACGAAGGAAGTACCTGGTCATTGCCATTGTGGTGGTCCTCATCGCAGTGTCCATTGGTGTTGATACGCTGCGCGCGAAAACATACGGCGCAACCGCGAGTATGCAGCTGGTGTCACAGAACGTTGCCCAAGGCGGCGGGACCGTCGAACTCTCAGTCACCGACATTGCTACCGACATCGAGCTCGTTTCGAGTGCCGCCGTAAAAGCGATCGTGACGACGGCCCTCCATCAGCCCGCGCCCAGCGTTGCAGTGTCCGAAGTTGGCCTCACGGCCGTTGTGAACGTGAGCGTTTCGTCTACGAGCCCAGATTTTGCGGCGCGGGCGGCTAATGAATACGTCGCCGCCTACATCAAGTACACGGCAGATCGCTTCGCGCAGGCCACGCTACAAGAAGAGACTGCACTCAAGTCTCAACAGTCGACACTTCAGTCCGAGATCAACGCTGTCGAGCAGCAGATCGCCAATAACTCGCCATCGAGTTCGTCAAACTCTGGACTTAACACTGAACTGCAGGTGTACGCGGCGCAACTTGAACAGGTCAATACTTCATTGTCGCAGCTTCAACTTGACCAAACACAGGTCTCTTCAGGGGGACTTTTGGTCTCGCCAGCGAGCACGGCCTCACTCTCCGTTTCACCAAAGAAGAAAACCGACGCGCTGCTGGCTGCGTTTCTAGGAATTTTAATTGGTGTTGGACTGGCGCTCTTGCTGGACTTCTTGGACGACCGCATTCGAACGAAGGATCAACTCCACGTGGTGAGTGGTCGCTTGGCGTTGCTGGGTGAGATTCCCGAGTTCGATAATTGG
>Ga0208357_1002261_pt1 | contig 12972 bp, 14 predicted proteins | sample NGESurdeep092012_6_FD_184487 | JGI IMG/M metagenome (GOLD analysis project Ga0208357, IMG submission 184487) | Arctic peat soil microbial communities from Barrow, Alaska - NGEE Surface sample F52-2 deep-092012 (SPAdes) | ecosystem: Environmental > Terrestrial > Soil > Wetlands > Peat ... | reverse complement strand
AAGGCTTGCTGCCACGCAGATGCGGAGAGGGAACGCCAGACGATGTCGGCGGTGCAGGTGAGATCGAAGGGGGTTTGGAAGGGTCGGAGTGCGGCGAGGTTTTCGGCCCAGGCTTGCGATCCGTTGCAGGGGAGGATGGCCTCGGCGGCGGCGCGCGCGTCGAGAGCGTTCCATCTGGCGAGAGTCGAGTTGGCGGCCTGCGTCTCGGTCATCGTGAGTGCGATTAAGTGCGGAGTGAGTTAATGCGTGTGAGAGATCAGGATAACGTGTGCTCGCGGCCGGGGGGTGTGATTGAGAATACGTCGCCGGTGGCGGAAGGGGAGGCGCCTGCAGCGCCTCGGTTGAAGACGCGTTGGCCTCGGAGCCAGGTGGAACGGACTTGGCCGCGGAGGGTTTCGCCGAGGTAGGGAGAGATCTTGTGGCGGTAGTGGAGCATGTCTTCGGTGAGGGTGAAGAGTGCGTCGGGGTCGAAGGAGACGAGGTTGGCGTGCTTGCCGGGCTCGATGGAGCCGAGGTGGGTGGAGAGGCCGGCTAGTTTTGCGGGGGCGGTGGAGGTCCATTGGGCTAGTTGGGAGAGAGTGAGCTCGCGGCGGGTGCACTCGGTCCAGAGGACGGAGAGCGCGGTGGAGAGAGAGGGGATGCCGCCCCAGGCCAGGTCGAAGCGACCGGGCTGTTCACCCGGTGCGACGTGGTCGGAGTGCAGGCGCTTCATGTGGGGTGGGCAGGGGGAGTGGTCGGTGGCGATGAGATCGATGGTTCCGTCGAGCAGGGCCTGCCAGAGTTGTTCGCGGTTCGCGGCGCTGCGGATCGCTGGCGCGGACTTGAAGAGGGTTGCGCCGTCAGGAATGTTTTCGGAGGCGCAGTGCAGGAAGTGGGGGCAGGTTTCGACGGTGAGGGGAAGGCCTTCGCGCTTCGCAGCGGCCAGCAGAGGCAGCGCCTCGGCTGTAGACAGGTGAACGATGTGGAGGCGGAAAGGCTGCCCGCGGTAGTGGGCTTCCCTGCAGAGTTCGAGGAGCATCTCGATGGCTTCGAGCTCGGCTTCGTCGGGACGGGAGGCGAGATAGGTGGAGTACTTGCGCCAGTCTGCGCCGGTGGCGTTGAGGTGCGCGACGGCGGCGGTGATGGAGGGATCAAGCTCGGCGTGGACGAGGAGCGGGAGGCCGGTGCGGGCGATGTGCGGGAGGGCTCGCTCGAGGTGGGCGCGATCGATGGCGGTGAAGCCGTCGCAGCCGGGATAGATGAGGAAGCACTTGAAGCCTGCGACGCCGGCGAGTGCGAGGGGTTCGAGTTGATGCTGATTGTCGTCGACGCAGCCGCCCCAGAAGGCGTAGTCGATCATGCACTGGGATGAGCCGTTGGAGCCGCCTGTTGCTGCGGCTTCGCGCTTCAGTTCGAGAGCGGCGACGCTGGTGGTTTCGGGGAGGCAGTTGAGGGGCATGTCGATGAGGGTGGTGAAGCCTCCGGCAGCAGCGGCGCGGGTGGCTGTGGCGAAGCCTTCCCACTCGGTGCGGCCGGGTTCGTTGATGTGGGTGTGGGCGTCGACGAGGCCGGGGAGGAGGGCGAGATTGTCGAGATCTTCGACGGGGATGTTGGCGGAGAGTTCGGAGAGAGGCTTGATGGCGGCGATGTGCTCGGCGTCGATGAGGACTGCGGCATCCTGTTCGCCGTGGGGCGTGATGACGCGACGGGAGCGGAGAGCATGTACCATATTGCTGATTAGATCAAAAACAGAGGGTAGAGGATAGAGAGTAGAGGGTAGAGACAGCCCTTGTACTCGAGAGGCGAGTGTTTCGCTGGAGGCAGGATGCAGAGCAATCCGGAGTTTATGCAGCAGGCGATTGCGCTGGCGACGGAGAACGTTGTGAGCGGGCGCGGTGGGCCGTTTGGTGCGGTCGTGGTGAAGGATGGCAAAGTAATCGCGACGGGCGTGAACCTGGTGACGGCGTTGAATGATCCAACGGCTCACGCGGAGGTGACGGCGATTCGCAATGCGTGTCAGCTGCTGGAGACGTTTGAGCTGGATGGATGCGATGTGTATACGAGCTGCGAGCCTTGCCCGATGTGCCTGGCAGCGATTTATTGGTCGCGGTGTCGCGCGATTTATTACGGGAATACGGCTGCGGATGCGGCCAATGTAGGATTTGATGATTCGTTTTTGTATGTCGAGATGAAGAAGCCGCTGAGTGAGCGCGCGATTCCTATCGAGCAGATGCTGCCGGATGAAGCACGGGCGAGTTTTGCGGCGTGGCGCGATGCAGGCACGAAGGTGGTCTACTAGATGGCAGTTGAGCGAGGACGGAAAGTTTTGCGCATTGGATTGTTGGGATTCGGAACGGTAGGAAGCGCGTTTGCTGAAGTGCTCGCGGCCTCAGGGAATGAGGATGTGCGGATTACGCATGTGTTCAATCGTGGAGTGGAGCGCAAGCGTGGGCACGAGCGCGCGAAGTTTGTGGCCGCTGGTGCGGTGTGGACCGAGCGCGTCGAGGATGTGCTTGGAGCTGCGGATGTGGACGTGGTGGTGGAGTTGATGGGTGGGCTGGACCCGGCGGAGGGCTGGCTGCGTGCGGCTCTTGCATCGGGCAAGCATGTGGTGACGGCGAACAAGCAGTTGATTGCGTATCGCGGAGCGGAGCTGTTTGCGCTGGCTGCGGAGAAGGGTGTGCAGCTGTTGTATGGCGCGGCGGTGGCTGGGGGCGTGCCGGTGATTCCCGGGATTGCGCAGGGGCTTAGCGGCGATGTGATTACGCGGATCAGCGGGATTGTGAATGGGACTTGTAATTTTATTTTGAGCTCGATGGAGAGCGGTGCGGATTACGGCGAGGTGTTGAAGAAAGCGCAGGCCGCGGGGTATGCGGAGGCGAATCCTTCGGCGGATGTGGATGGGTTCGACGCGCGGGCGAAGCTTTGCGTTCTGGCGAGGCTGGCGCTGCATGCGGAGATTGATCCGGAGCAGGTTCCGGCGGAGACGATCTCGACGATCTCGGCGGTGGACTTTTCGTATGCGAAGGAGTTGGGGTGCACGGTGCGGCAGGTGTCGCGTGCGGAGCTGGCGGATGGGGTGGTGAGCGCGAGCGTGGGGCCGATGCTGGTGCCGAAGACGTCGCCGATTGCGTGGTCGCATGGGACTCAGAATATGGTGGTGACGAGCGGGCGGTTTGGCGGGGATGTGGTGTTCAGCGGGCATGGTGCGGGCGGGCATCCTACGGCCGTTGCGGTGATGAGCGATGTGCGGGCTATCGCGGAGGGGAGCGTGCAGGTGCGGCTGCCGGCGAAGAAGATGAAGGTGGTGGGAGATGTGGTGGCGCCGCACTATCTGCGGTTTGTGGTGGCCGATGAGCCGGGAATTGTGGCGGCGATTGCGGGCGCGCTGGCGAAGGTGGGAGCGAATATTGATTCGATCCTGCAGCATCGCGGGTTTGGCGGCGACCGGTTGCCGTTTGTGGTGACGACCGAGCCTTGCTTGAGCTCGACGCTGAAGGGGGCGGTGGCGGAGATGGCGGCGATGCGGTTTATGGTGGAGCCGCCGGTTTGTTTGCAGATGCTGGTGGTGGATGATCGGGAGACCGATTAGGAAGCAGGAAATAGGAAGTAGGGCGCGGGGATCAGTGGATTATTGGTGGGTGAGGGTGATGTAGAGTTCGGAGCGGAGCTTCCAGCCGTCGGGGGTGTGGTGCCACATGGCCATGTAGGTGCCTGTGTAGGCTACGTTGCCGTTGGGGTCGGTGCCGATCCAGTGGCCTTGTTCGGCGGCGATGGGGTGGGCCGTGGAGACCTGCACCGTGTCCGTGACGCGCTCGTAGCTGAGCGATGTTTTGGGTGAGTTGAAGTCCTGCTGGAAGAGCTTGAGGTAGGCAGCGCGCGAGGGGACGAAGCTGCCGTCTCCGACGACGGCGACGAAGTCCTCGGCGAGCGAGTCGCCGACGCCGAGCAGGTTGCGGCGCTTGATGGACTGGTTGGAGAAGACGCGTGATGCGCGGATATTGGCTTCGTCCTGGGCGGGGTCGGTGGTCATGGATTTGTTGTAGCAGGTTGGGGGCGGTTGCGCTAAAGGCCGATGGGTCGGGCCTTCAGCCCTCTGATTTTCTCGCCGATCGTAACCCAGGGCGTTGCCCTGGGCTGTGATGGAGCGCGCCGTTGGCGCTTAGTGCGACGGTTTGTTTGGTTCGGAGCGGAGTTAGTACTTGGGGAGGGATTTGTCGATGCGGTCCGCCCAGGCCAGGATGCCGCCGGCGAGGTTGCTGACGTTGGTGTAGCCGTTCTCTTTTAGGATGAGGGCGGCGCGTTGGGAGCGGGCTCCGGATTTGCAGTGGACTACGATTTCGGTGGTCTTGGGGAAGGTGAGGCGATGGAAGTTCTGGGTGAGTTCGCCTACCGGGATGAGGGGGGCGCCGATGTCGACGATGGCGTACTCGTGGGCCTCGCGGACGTCGAGGACGAAGGGCGCGGTGCCAGCGTCCATGCGGGCTTTGAGCTGCTCAACGGACATCTGCGGGATGCCGTCGACGACGGGGAGATCGGCGGTCTTGCCGTGGGAGCTGACTTCCAGCGGGCCGACTTCTGTGGGCTTGGGGATGCCGCAGAACTGGTCGTAGTCGATGAGTTCCTTGATCTCGTGGGTGCCGCACAGGGGGCAGTCGGGATTTTTGCGGAGCTTGAGGGTGCGGAAGGCCATGGCCGCCGCGTCGACGAGCAAGAGGCGGCCGATGAGAGGTTCGCCGAGGCCGAGGATCAGCTTGATGACCTCGGTGGCCTGGATGATGCCGAGCAGGCCGGGAAGGATGCCGAGGACGCCGCCCTCTGCGCAGGAGGGGACGAGGCCTGGCGGCGGGGGTTCGGGGTAGAGGCAGCGGTAGCAGGGGCCGGCCTCGGTGGCGAAGATGGAGGCCTGGCCTTCGAAGCGGTAGATGGAAGCGTAGACGTTCGGCTTGTTGCCGGAGAGGACGCAGGCGTCGTTGACCAGGTAGCGGGTCTGGAAGTTATCGGTGCCGTCGGCAATGACGTCGTAGTCCTTGAAGATGTCGAGCGCGTTGGCGCTGGTCAGCATGGTGTTGTGCTTGATGATATTGGTGTTTTTGTTGAGGCCGTTGAGCATCTTCTCGGCGGAGTCGACTTTGAGCATGCCAACGGTGGATTGCGAGTGGATGATCTGGCGCTGGAGGTTGGATTCGTCGACGACGTCGAAGTCGACCAGGCCGAGGGTACCGACGCCGGCTGCGGCGAGGTACATGGCGAGCGGCGCGCCCAGGCCGCCGGTTCCGACGCAGAGGACCTTCGCTGCCTTGAGCTTCTGCTGGCCTTCCATGCCGACTTCGGGGAGGATGAGGTGGCGGGAGTAGCGGGCGATTTCTTCGTTGGTGAGCTTGGGGAGGGTTTGCTGATCGAGAGTGGCTGGCATAAGGATTCCTGACTAATGGAGATGCGCTGCGCGGGAGAAAAGATTCTGCTCAATCGCGCAACCGCCGACCTTCAGTTTACCTGTGGTGGGCAAACGCACGGACGAGATGTTAGTTTACTGACGGACTTTAAGTCCTTCAGGAGGAGTCGGCTGTGCGTCTCGTTGCCTTAGCGCTTTTGGTTGCCACGTTTGGGGTTTCGGCGGCAGGACAGACTGCCACGCAGCGCCCGCCCATGGGTTGGAACAGCTGGAACCACTTTGCGGGTCATGTGACGGACGCCAATGTGCGCTCGGCCGCCGATGAGTTGGCGAGCACTGGGATGCGCGATGCGGGGTACGTGTATGTGAACCTGGATGACACCTGGCAGGGCAAGCGCGACGCCAACGGCGTGCTGCACCCGAACAGCCGGTTTCCGGATATGAAGGCGCTGGCGGATTATGTGCATTCGAAGGGGCTCAAGTTCGGCATTTATTCTTCGCCGGGAGCGAAGACCTGCGGTGGGTACGCGGGCAGTCTTGGGCATGAGGCGCAGGATGCGAAGATGTATGCCGCGTGGGGTGTGGATTTTTTGAAGTACGATCTGTGCTCGTTCTGGGACAACATGCGTGCCGAAAGGGAAGCGCATCCTGATGATCCGATGGCCGAGTACAGGCTGATGATTGCGGCCTATCAGAAGATGGGCGATGCGCTGCGCGCGACCGGGCGGCCGATCGTTTACAGCCTTTGCCAGTACGGCATAGATGATCCCTGGAAGTTCGGTCCGGGAGTGGGCGGGACGATGTGGCGCACGACCGACGACATCGACGACACGTTCCAACGGATGATGAATATTGCGTATGCGCAGGTGGGTCTGGGCAAGTACACGTCGCCGGGCCATTGGAACGACCCGGACATGCTGGAGGTGGGCAATGGCGGCATGACGACCGAGGAGTACCGGACGCACATGAGCCTGTGGGCGGTGCTGGGCGCGCCGCTGCTGGCGGGTAATGACCTCAGCAGGATGTCCGCGGCGGACAAGTCCATTCTGATGAATCGCGAGGTGATTGCGATCGACCAGGACGCGCTGGGTAAGGGCGGCGACCGGGTGCGGCAGATCGGCGACTTCAGCGTATGGGAGCGGCCGTTGACGGGCGGACGGACTGCGGTGGCGATTGTGAGTGCGTCGTTGGGAGGACGGGATGTGCCGATTGACCTGGCGACGATTGGGTTCCCCAAGGGCGCGAAGGTGCGCGACGTGTGGGCTGGCAAGGACCTTGGCCGCTTGCACGGTGTGATGAACCGGCACTACCCGGGACATTCGGTGATGCTGCTGATTTTGTCGGAGTAGGTGCGGACGCGGATGGTGGCGCGCCGGGATTTAGCGGCTACAACAGAGGGAGTGTGCGCCGCCGGCGATGGAGGGGATGATGGTCAGCTCGTCGGTTGGTGAGACCGGGCTGTCTTCCTTGTTGGGGAGGTAGCGGACGTCGTCTTCGTTGAGGTAGACGTTGACGAAGGAGCGCAGCTTGCCTTCAGCGGTGAAGAGGTGTTGCTGCATGGCGGGGTGCGCGGCGGTGAGAGCTGCGAGGCCCTCGGCTACGGTGGCTCCTTCGACGGATACGGTTTCCTGTTTGTCGGTGTAGGCGCGGAGTGGTGTTGGGATGTGAATTTCCATTGGCTTAATTATCTCTTATTGGGTTATTCGATTGCGATGAACTGGGGAACGAAGGCTTTGTCTTCTTCGCTGGTGCCGGTGAGGAGGAAGCTGTTGGTGATCTGGGCGGCGGCTTGTTCGACGGCGGTGATGACGTAGGCGCAGCTGAACCAGTGGGCTTCGGCGAAGTCGGTGGGGGACCACTGGGCGGGGTGGTCCGGGTGGGAGTGGTAGAAGCCTACGATGTCGAGGCCTTGTTTGCGGCCTTCGCGCTGGGCTTTGATGAGTTCCTGGGGGGCGATGTTGTAGCGGTTGTGGGCGCTGTCAGTGCGGGTGTTGCCGGCGCGGATGAGCACGGTGACGTGGAGATTGTCACCTGAGGATTTGCCGAGAAGGATGCCGCAGCACTCGTGCGGGTAGGTTTCTTCGCCGTGGGTGCGGAGCTGCTGGTAGAGGTCTTTGGAGAGGAGAAGGCTCATTTTAGTGGCTAGTGGTTAGTGGCTAGTGGTTAGTGGCTAGTGGTTAGTGGCTAGTGGTTAGTGATTCGTGATTGTGAGAACGGGGTTGGCCGTTGAGGTGGCGCGTTATTGTTCGGGGTCCTTCGACTGCGTGCTGCGCACTCCGCTCAGGATGACAGATTTTAGTCTCTGCTCAGGATGACAGATCTTTATTGGCAGCGGACGTCTTAGTTGGCGGGGGATTCATTCTCCTTCGGTCTTTTCGGTCCAGAAGCGTTCGCTTAGGTATTTGTCGGCGGAGTCGCAGAGGATGGTGACGATGACGGCTTTGCGGCCGGCGCGGGCCTCTTCTTCGGCGATGTCGAGGGAGGCAGCTACGGCTCCGGCTGCGGAGACGCCTACGAGCAGGCCCTGGGTTTTGCCGAGGCGTTTGGCCATGATGTAGGCGCGCTCGGTGGGCATGTCGATGTTGCGGTCGGCGAGGGTGGGATCGTAGATGGGAGGGACGATGGCGGTGGCCATGTGCTTGAGGCCTTCGAAGCCGTTGAAGGGACTGTCGGGCTGCATGGAGATGCACTGGATGGCCGGGTTGAGCTCGCGGAGGCGGCGGGTGGTTCCCATGAAGGTGCCGGAGGTTCCGAGGCCGGCGACGAAGTGGGTGACGCGGCCTTCGGTCTGCTGCCAGATCTCGTTGGCCGTGCCGCGGTAGTGGGCGAGCCAGTTATTTTCGTTGCCGTACTGGTCGGCATAGAAGTATTTTTCCGGTTCGTCCGCGGCTAGCTGGCGGGCTTTCCTGATCGCGCCGTCGGAGCCGTCGGCGGGATCGGTCCAGATGATCTGGGCTCCGTAGGCGGCGAGGATGTTTTTGCGCTCGGGGGAGACGTTGGAGGGCATGCAGAGGACGACGGGGAAGTCCATGGCGGAACCGAGCATGGCGTAGGCGATACCGGTGTTGCCGCTGGTGGCGTCGAGAAGGGCTTTGCGGGGTGTGCCGGTGGGAGATGGGCCGGGGATGAGTTTGCCTTCGCGGATGGCGGCCTGGACGATGGAGGAGGCGGCACGGTCCTTGATGCTGCCTCCGGGGTTGACCCACTCGACTTTGCCGAGGAGTTGGACGCCGGGGAGGTGTGCGGTGAGCTTGTCGAGCCGCAGCAGCGGCGTGTTGCCGATGCGGTCGAGGAGGCTGATGCCGAGGGGCTTTGCGAGTATCGTTGAGGGAGCGGTAGTCATGGTTTGTGTCTGAGGCTCTATGTATCGGAGTGGAGGGAACGGGCCTGCGTTGAAGGGTCGCACGTCCATGTGCGACAGTTAGATGAGTTTAGTCGAATGGTCTCGATGCCGTAGATGGGAGTGAACCAGCTGCGGTATCGAAGACTTCGGCAGAGAGAGTTTTGAAACGGACCATGGCAAAGACGAAAAAGATTCCAACCTTCGATGATGTTCTGGCCACACTGGGCGGCGAGAAGTTTGATGTTTCTCCGGCGACGGAGGGTTCAAATCGTGCTGCGGGTGCTTATCGGGTAAGCAGGGATGGGTGCGCGGCGGAGATTGCGCCCAGCTCGGAGAAAGATGCCCCGGTGCGTTTGCTGTCCAAGGGCGGGTGGGTCCTGGGCGGAGAGATTTCGCGACTGCTGGACCGCGGGTATCAGAAGTTTTTGAAGACCAGCAAGCTCGAGATTCCCGCTACGGCGGATCATCTGCGCGCGCTGCACCATTTCAACGAGCAGTTGAAAGAGGCCGCGGGAGCGATGGTGCTTTATAACGAGGCGCTGGGGACGACGAGCGACCGGTATGTTTATGACCGCGTCAAGGGTCGCGAGTAGAGGCAGGAAGCAGGAAATAGGAAGCAGGAAGTGCGGGCTGGTGGGTCAGCGTTTGCGGGATGGGGAACGTTGGAATTCGCGGTAGGCTTCGCTTTTGCTGATGTTGCGGGCTTTGGCTACTCGCTTGAGGGCGTCTTTTTCGGATAGGGATTCGGTTCGCATCAGGGTTGCTACTTCGTCGGCGAGGGTCGAGGTGGGTGCGCCTTCGCACGTTGCGGCCGGGGCGGGAGAGTTCTCGAGGAGGAGGACGATCTCGCCGCGGATGCTGGGGCGGGCGGTGAGGGTGGTTAGGAGATCGGCGGCGGTGCCGCGCAGGAATTCTTCGTGGAGCTTGGTGAGCTCACGGGCGAGGACGATGCGCTGCTGTGGGCCGAAGGTTGCGACGATGTCGGCGAGCGCGTCGACGATGCGGTGGGGTGTCTCGTAGAAGATCTCGGTGGCGGGTGCGTCGTGCGTTTCGGCGCGGAGGGATTCGAGGGTGGTGCGGCGCTGACCTTCGCGGGAGGGAAGGAAGCCGTGGAAGGAGAAGCGCTCGGCGGGGAGGCCGCTGGCGATCAAGGCGCTGAGCGCGGCGTTGGCTCCGGGGATGGGGTAGACGGTGATGCCTGCCGCTATCGCTTCAGCCGCGATCGTGGCTCCGGGGTCGGCGATGCAGGGCATGCCAGCGTCGGAGACGACGGCGATGCGGCCACCGGCTTTGAGCGCTTCGATCAGCTCGCTGGAGCGGGAGATTTCGTTGTGGGCGTGGTAGCTGACGGTGGGTGTGCGGATACCAAAGTGGCCTAGTAGCTTGGCGGTCTGGCGGGTGTCTTCGCAGGCGATGCGGTCGACGGAGCGAAGGACGCGGAGGGCGCGGAGGGTGATGTCTTCGAGATTGCCGATGGGCGTGGCGACGAGATAGAGGCCGGGTGCGAGGGGACGGTCGTGAGATTGCAGCGCCTCAGGGGCTAAAGGCCCTCCTTCTGGCTGGTCATCAACGGACGTGCTGAAGCCCGTCGGCTTCAATGCAGCCGGGGAGTTCGTGGGGTCGTCAATCACGGTTGTTCTCACGAGACTGGGCGGAGGAGGGGCGCATGAGTTTGACCTGCTGGACGGCTCGGGAGAGGCTCTGCGGGGTGAGGATGCCGATCATCGCGCCATCTTCGACGACGGGGATGAATTCGCTGGCACCGAGGGCGGCGGCGCGCTGCAGAGCTTCGAGGAGCTTGTCGGTGGGGCTGGCGAGTTGCAGGCTACGCGTCATCGCGCCCTGCAGGTAGCTGTTGCCTTCAGAGAGCAGGCGCTCGGCGATGGTCTGGCGGGCGATGGAGCCGACGAGGCGGTCGCCACGGACGACGGGGAAGACGTCCTGGGCGCTGTGGATGGAGCTGTCGAGCGCGCCCTGCAGGGTGTCGGAGCTGGAGAGCAAGGTGTATTCGGTGAGCATGACGTCGCGGACGAGGATGGTTTCAGCGTCGGAGGTGGAGACGGTATGGGCGCTGGAGAGTTGCGCCCCAAGCATCATGAAGGCACCGAGGATGACGAGCCAGAGATTCATCAGGATGAAGCCAGCGACGATCATCGCGAGAGCGAGACCCGTTCCGAGGCCGAAGGACGGGAAGGAGAGCGCTTTGGAGAGTCCGGATTTGGAAGTTTTGGAGTCGGCTGCGGAGTCGGGATTCGAGGCCGGCATGGGCACGTTCGGCATGGGGAGAAGACTGACCATGCCGAGGACCAGCTGCATCCATACCAGGCTGCGGAGAATGTGGCCGGTTGAGATCCAGGGCTGAGCGAGGAGCTGGACTTGCGGAACGAGAGCATAGCTGGTGCCGAGCAGGACCAGGCCGAAGCCGAAGTTTGCGATGGGGCCCGTCAACATCAGGAGGCGTGTGTTGGCTTCGGGAGTGGTGCCGCCGGGGGCCGAGGTGGAGAAGGCCATCAGGCCTCCGACAGGAAGCAGGAAGAGAGCGCGGAGGCGGAGGCCGACGTAGGTCGCGGCGATGGAGCGCGCGACCTCCCGCACCAGGACGGCGGAGCAGAGCGCCAGCCATAGGGCCACGCCTCGGTAGGCTCCGCCATTGTCAACGACGGAGAAACCAATGGAGAGCACGAGCAAAAGAAAGAAGGAGATGTGGACGCGGAGGTCGACATTCATTAACCTGCCGATGGCGATGGACGAACGCAGCATCGTTCTATTGTAGGCGGTACTGCGAGGACGGCGAGAGGAAGGACAGAGTTCGAGAGTGGGCGCGCGGGCGCGCGATATCCTTGAAGGATGCGAGTGATTGCAGGCGAGTATCGATCGAGATTGTTACAGGCACCCCGCGGTGTGACGACGCGGCCAACCAGCGACCGGCTGAGGGAGACTTTGTTTAGTGTGCTGGGGCCTCTCGTGGAGGGCTCGCGGTTTGTCGATCTGTATGCAGGCTCGGGGGCAGTCGGGATCGAGGCGATCAGCCGGGGTGCGGACTTTGTGTGGTTCGCTGAGAGTGCGCGGCCGGCGGTGGCGGCGATACGCGCAAATCTGTCGGCGCTGAAGGTTGCGGGTGGATTTGCGCTCGAGGATCGCAGTGTGGCGAAGTTGCTGCAGGCGCTGGTGGAGAAAGAGCGTGCCGCTGAGATCCTGTTTCTCGATCCTCCGTATGAGGAGGCAGAGGAGTATGAGTCGACGTTGAAGTTCATTGCGCGGAATCATGCGACGATGCTTGCGGACGGAGCTGTGATCGTCGCGGAACATTCGAGGAAGAAGCCGCTGGAGGCGAGGTATTCGGTGCTGGAGCGGACGCGGGTGTTGGAGCAGGGTGAGGCTTCGCTTAGCTTCTATCGGGTGAGTTTGTAGGGGCGGATCAGGCCGTGATGGAGGGATGGGTCAGGGCGTGAAGCCTCCGCCTTCGTGGTCGCCAGTGGCCAGGTCGATCGAGAAGGGAACTTCGCGATCGGTGTGAAGATTCCAGCCTGTGCCGTGGAGGCGGAGGTCGCTGACCTCGATCATAGAGACTCCCTCCCAACTGAGACGCTTGCTCTGCCAGCGCAGACCGTTTGCGTCTACGGCGAGGATGTTGTGGAAGCCGGCGAGCAGGATGAGATGGGCGGCGGGTGCAGGAAGGATTTGCGTGGTGGGGCGGAGGGGCAGGTGCAGGCAGAGCTCGGGTGCGAGCGTGTCGATGAGGTAGGCGTAGCCTCCTGCGACGGCGAGAAGATCGTTGGGATTGGGGCAGGCGAAGATGCCGGTGGGCAGGGAGGGATCGCGAAAGCCTAGAGCGCAGGTGGCGAGAAAGTTGGTGTTGGCAGCGGGTTTTATGTCGAGCAGAAGAGCTCCGCGGCCCACGGCGTCTTCTTCTCCGGGGACGTACAGCGGGTAAACGAACTGGCGCGCCGGGGCGATGAGCGGAGGGGCGGTGAGGATGCGCGCGGTCCAGTTTTGGGGGAAGGGAGGAGTGCTCATGTGAGGTGTTCCCAGCCGTGGGGTTGGATTTCGAAACGGAGGTCGTCGCTGAGGAGGGACATTTGGGGCTGCTTCTTTTGGGTTTTGACGATGCGGCCGATGCGGGTGATGGGGACGTTGGCGATGGAGCGCGGAATTTTGGTGGTGGGGGCGGCGGTGAAGAGGAGCTCGTAGTCTTCGCCGCCGTGGAGGAGGGCGGTGATCTGGGTGCGGTCGTCGAGGGTGGCGGCGAGGGGGT
>Ga0208357_1002260_pt1 | contig 12974 bp, 13 predicted proteins | sample NGESurdeep092012_6_FD_184487 | JGI IMG/M metagenome (GOLD analysis project Ga0208357, IMG submission 184487) | Arctic peat soil microbial communities from Barrow, Alaska - NGEE Surface sample F52-2 deep-092012 (SPAdes) | ecosystem: Environmental > Terrestrial > Soil > Wetlands > Peat ... | reverse complement strand
AACGCCGGCAAAAACCGCTTCCGCGATCGCCCCCAGCGCAACACCTTCATCAAAACCTTCGTCCATGACTACAATCGAACCCGACTGCGATGCCTCGGCAACAAAGCCCCCGCCGAACTCCTCGCTAACCTCCCGGGACACAACACGAACGCCGGGACCCATGGTACAACGGCACGATGGATACCGGCGTTCGCCGGTAAGGGAAAAAATGTTTCAATTTGGGTGTATCAGTCTCTATCCGACATAGCCCAGCGTTACGCCGCCATCGACGGTGAGGGACGCGCCGGTCATGTATTTCGATGCCGGCGAGGCGAGGAACAGCGCCAGTCCCTGAATATCGTCGGCGAAGCCCAGCCGCTTCAGTGGGCAGAATTTCGCCAGCGCCGCCTGGACCCCTTCATCCTTCAGCCGGCCGCCCGAGATATTGGTGACGAACGGCCCCGGCGCGATCGCGTTGACCAGGATATTGTATTCGGCGAGTTCGAGCGCGGCCTGACGCACCAGTTGCGCGGCGCTGGCCTTGGCCGCGACATAGGGCGCGCCGACCATGCTTTCGGTCTTGGTCGCGGAGATCGAGCTGGTGACGATGATGCGGCCGCCCTGCCCCGCCTTCATGTGCCGCGCCGCCGCCTGGATGGTCCAGAACAGCGCCGTGACATCCAGCTTGAAGACGCGCTCCCAGTATTCGGTGTCGAGCTTTTCGAACGCGCGCTCGGGATTGCGCTGGCCATCGAGGGTGAGGAAACCGGGGCCGCCGCCGATGCCGGCATTGGCGAACACGACATCGAGCCGGCCCGCTTCGCGCGCGGTCTCGTCGAACGCACGATTGAGCGCGTCGCGATCGGTGACATCGACCAATTTGCCCTGCGCGCCGAGCCGCTCGGTCTCCGCCGCGAGCCGCGTCGGATCGAGATCGAAGAGGGTGACCTTGGCGCCGTTATCGGCCATTGCCTCGGCATAGGCGAGGCCGAGGCCGCTCGCGCCGCCGGTCACCACCGTGACGAGACCGGTCACATCGAATAACTGGGCGGCCTTCATGCCTGACGCGCCGCCAAGGCCATCGCGATCAGGGCCACGCCGCCGAATACAAGATTGATGCCGAGCAGCAGGCCGATCGCCCAAGCCGCGCTGTGCGGCAAGCCGACCAGAATGATCACGGCGAGCACCAGATCGACGATGCCGCTGACCAGCATCCAACCCCAGCGCCCCGAGAGCTGACGCCGATGCTCCAGCGCGAACGGGATCGAGGTGGCGCCCTCGATGGCGAAGAAAAAGATCAGCACCAAGGTCAGCGACACGGCCGCGCCCGCCGGCCAGCCGATCAGCGCCGCGCCCGCAAGGATGCCCAGGATCGCCGACACCAGGGACCACCAGAAGCCTGGGGCATTGCGCATCAGCAGGGTGCTGATTAATCCGACCGCGCCGCTGATCAGCAGCAGCCAGCCCAGGAAGATCGACACCGCCAGCGTGGCGACGGGCGGCACCACGATCGCCGCCGCGCCAAGAACGAGCAGCACCACCCCTTCAATCAGGAACGTGACCCAATGCCGGCGCAGGACCGCTTGAAAGCCGGCCTGCACCGCCGGAGTGCGGGAGCCGTCGGTCAACTAAAATACCTCGAACAGGCCCGCCGCGCCCATGCCGCCACCAACGCACATGGTAACGACGACGCGCTTGGCGCCGCGCCGCTTGCCTTCGATCAGCGCGTGGCCGGTCATGCGCGCCCCCGACATGCCATAGGGGTGGCCGATCGAGATGGCGCCGCCATCGACATTCAGCCGGTCATTGGGAATGCCCAGCTTGTCGCGGCAATAAATCACCTGGCAGGCGAACGCCTCGTTCAATTCCCACAGGTCGATGTCGTCGATCTTGAGGCCGTGCTTTTCCAGCAGCTTCGGCACGGCGAACACCGGGCCGATGCCCATCTCGTCGGGCGAGCAGCCGGCGGCGATCATGCCGACATAGCGGCCGAGCGGCTGAAGGCCGCGCTTCTCGGCCTCCTTTTCTTCCATCAGCACCGCGGCGGACGCACCGTCCGAGAGCTGAGAGGCGTTGCCAGCGGTGATGAACTTGCCTTCCTTCACGCGCTGACCGTTCTGCAACACCGGCTTCAGCCCGGAGAGGCCCTGCAGCGTGGTGTCGGCGCGATTGCCCTCATCCTTGGCGAGATTGACCTCGCGCCGGTTGACGGCGCCGCTGTCCTTGTCCTGAAACACCATGGTCGAGGGCAGCGCCACGATTTCGTCATTGAAGCGTCCAGCAGCCTGTGCCTCGGCGGTGCGGCGCTGCGATTGCAGCGCGTATTCGTCCTGTGCCTCGCGCGACACGCCATAGCGCTCGGAGACGATTTCCGCCGTCTCGATCATCGCCATGTACAGCGCCGGCAGCTTGTCGTCGAGCCACGGATCATGGGCCAGGTTCATCGCCTTGGTTTGGACCAAGGAGATCGATTCGAGGCCGCCGCCGATCGTCACTTGCATGCCGTCATCGATGATTTCCTTGGCGGCGGTGGCGATCGCCATCAGCCCCGAGGCGCATTGCCGATCGACGCTCATACCGGCGACCGTCACCGGCAGGCCGGCGCGCATCGCGGCCTGGCGCGCGATATTGCCGCCCTGAAACCCCTGTTGCAGGGCGGCGCCCATGATCACATCCTCGACCTGGGCCGGGTCGATGCCGGCGCGCTTCACCGCTTGGGCGATGGCGTGGCCGCCCAACGTCTGGGACGGGGTGTCGTTGAAGGCACCGCGATAGGCGCGGCCGATCGGGGTCCGCGCGGTGGAGACGATAACGGCGCTGCGCATGGGTTCCTCCTAAGATTTCCGCGTGCCGCTTTTGAGGCCCGCCTTGGCTAGTTCGACGCCGCCCTGCCCGCCGGCATTTTGCGGCAATACATCATTGTCGCGGTTCGACAATTCATCGAAGCGGGCGACCACCTGGTCCGCGGTGTCGGGGCCGAGTGGCACATAAATGCCCTGGGTCATCGCGACATAAGTGCGCTCGAACCCGCCCGCGCCGGCATTGATGATCGCCCGGTTGGGCGCGTCCTCATGCACCATCGCCAGCACCGCCGGGGACACCGCCTCGGGCTTCATCGCTTCCAGCACGTCGGGCGGAAAGAGGGTGTCGGTCATGCGCGTCGCGGCGGTCGGCGCCAGGCAATTGACATGGACGTTGTACTTGGCGCCCTCGAGGCCCAGCGCGTTCATCAGCCCGACCAGCCCCATTTTGGCGGCAGCATAGTTCGACTGGCCGAAATTGCCGAAGAGACCCGACGAGGACGAGGTCAGCACGATGCGCCCGTAATTCTGTTGGCGCATGATCTCCCACACCGCCTTGCAGCAATGAACCGCGCCCATCAGGTGGACCTCGATCACCGCGCGGAAATCGGCGATCTCCATCTTGGCGAAGGTCTTGTCGCGCAGGATGCCGGCATTGTTGACGAGGATGTCGATCCGGCCCCACCGCGCCTGAACCTCGGCGACCATCGCCTCGACGGCGGCGAAATCAGTCACCGACGCGGCATTGGCGATCGCCTCGCCGCCCGCCGCCTCGATCTCCGCCACCACTTTCTGCGCCGGGGTCGCGGCGCCGCCAGTGCCGTCGAGCGCGCCGCCGAAATCATTGACCACCACCTTGGCGCCGCGCGCCGCCAGCGCCAATGCATGCGCGCGCCCCAGCCCGCCGCCGGCGCCGGTCACGATCGCGACCCGATTATCGAAGCGTAGAGTCATCCGTTGCTCATCCCCTCAATCTTTCTCACACGAAAATTTCGTCGAAGAAATCCTGCATTTCATTCCACGAACGCCGGTCGGACTGGGCATTGTATTTCGCGGCCGGATTGTTCATGCCATCGACCGCCGGATTGGTGAAGCTGTGGAGCGTGTTGCCATAAGCGATGAATTGCCAGTTGCAGCCGCTGTCCTTCATTTCCTTCAGGAATGCCTCGACCTCGGGCGGAGCGACGATCGGATCGTCAGCACCGTGGCACACCAGCACCTTGCCCTTGATGTTCTTGGCGTCGGCCGGGGTCGGCGAACTCAGGGCGCCGTGGAAGCTGACGACGCCATTCACGTCGGCGCCGCTACGCGCCAGCTCCAGCACCACCGCGCCGCCGAAGCAATAGCCGATGGCCGCCGTCTTGCCGCCATCGACCTGCGGCAGCGAAGCGAGCTTGTCGCGCGCGGCATTGACGCGGGCGCGCAGCTCGGCACGATTGGTCATCAGCGCCATCAGCCAGTCCATGCCCTCGGGAAAACCGGCGGGGGTCTTGCCGTCGCCATACATGTCAATGGCCAGCGCGACGTAGCCAAGCCCGGCAAGCATCTGGGCGCGGCGCTTCGGGTCGTCGCCGAGACCGAGAATATCGTGCGCGACCAGCACCCCGGGACGCTTGCCTTTCTGGGTCTCGTCATAGGCGAGAAAGCCGCGCATTGTCGTGGCGCCGGAACGGTATTCGATGGTTTCCGTTTTCATCTTCTGTTCCCCTACTTTAGCCGTGGCTTGCCTGGCGGGAACCATTCGTCGCCGCCCACCGATCTCCGATTATATACAAGCCGGAACCCGCGCGCAGCAGCCTAGACAGGCTTCAGCCCGCCGCCGCGCGATCGCGCAGCGAGCGCATGCCGACCAGCCGATCGAGCGCCGGCACATCGTCCAACAGCGCGCCGCTAAGGCCGAGATGCGCGACGCGGCCGCGCTCCAGCACCATCACCTGCTCGGTCAGGCTGAGGGCGAAGCGGGTATGCTGTTCCACCAGGATGATGGTCAGGCCCTGCTCCGCCTTGAGTTTGCGGATGCGTTGCGCCACCTCCTGCACGATCACCGGCGCGAGGCCCTCCAGCGGCTCGTCCAGCAGCAACAGATCGGGATTGGTCATCAGCGCGCGCCCGATCGCCAGCATCTGCTGTTCGCCGCCAGATAGCTCGCGCCCGAGATTGCGCTTGCGCTCGGCGAGCTTGGGGAATTGCGCATAGACGGCGTCGCGGTTCCATGGACCCGGCCGGGCGGCAATTACCAGATGCTCGTCCACGGTCAGGGTCGGAAACACCTCGCGGCCCTGGGGAACCCAGCCCAGCCCCATCCGCACCCGCCGATCCGGCGAGACATGGCTGATGTCCTCGCCGCGCCAGCGGATCGTGCCCCGGCGCGGTTTGAGATGCCCCATCAGCGCCAACATCAGCGTCGACTTGCCCATGCCATTGCGGCCCAGCACCGATAGCGAATGCCCGGCGGGCACCGACACGGAAATATCCTCCAGCACCAGGCTGTCGCCATAGCCGGCGCTGAGTCCGCTGACTTCGAGCAGCGCGTCAGACATCGTCGCCATTGCCGAGATAGACCTCGCGCACCTGGGGATGATCCGCGATCTCCTCGGGCGTGCCCTCGCACAAAATCTGTCCCGCCACCAGCACCGTGATGCGCTGGGCGAAGCGGAACACGACATCCATATCGTGCTCGATGAACAGGACGGCGATGTCCTCGGGCAGCGCGGCGAGCGCGTGGAAAATCTCGGCGCTTTCGTGCTGCGGCACGCCGGCCGCGGGCTCGTCGAGCAGCAGCACGCTGGGCTGGGCCGCCAGCGCCAGCACGATTTCGAGGAGCCGCTGGCGCCCGTAAGGCAGCTCACGCGTCGGCCGCCCGACATCGGCGCCGAAATCGAACTGGCCGAGCAGCATGTAAGCCTCGTCGATCTCCGCCGTGCAGCCCGACAGGCGCTTGAACGGATTGGTGACCAGCCCGTGCCGCCGCGCGATCGCCAGCACCGTCGCCTCGAGCGGTGAGAGCCTGGGAAAGAGCGTGTTGATCTGAAACGTGCGGGAGAGGCCGCGGCGCACGCGTTCCTCGACGGGGGCGCGCGTGACATCCCGGCCATGGAGGCGGATCCGGCCGCTGGACGGCGCCAGCACCCCCGTCAGCAGGTTGATGAAGGTGCTCTTGCCGGCGCCGTTCGGACCGATGAGGGCATAACGCGCGCCGCGCGGCAGTTGGAACGAGACATCCTGCGTCACGCGCAACGCGCCGAAGGAGCGGTTCAGCGCCTCCGTCTCCAGCACGATCTCGCCAGTCATCGCCTGACCCGCGTCACGACCCAGCCGACCGAGCGGCGCAGAATGCCGACCACGCCGCCGGTGCCGCTCATCACGATGATGCACAGGATCAGCCCGACCCAGAAATCCCAATAGGCCGGATTGATCAGCGAGAGCTGGTCGCGCGCGACGGTATAGACGATGGCGCCGATCATGCCGCCGATCAGGCTGCCGATGCCGCCCAGCACCAGCGCGATCTGCACCGAGATCGAGCGATCGAAGCCGAGCACTTCCAGCGCGATGAACTGGGTGGTCTCGGCCAGCAGCGCGCCGGCGACCCCCGCCATCGCCGCCGAAATCGTGAATGCCATCGCGAGCTGGACCCGGACGCCGATGCCGATCGCCGGCACCCGCCGAATGTTCTCGCGAATGCCCTCCAGCGCCAGGCCGAACGGCGAATTTACCAGCCGGCGCGCCAGCAGATAGAGGAGGAAGATGACGATGAAGGAATAGATGAAGCCGACCTTGCCATCGATATCGAAAGCGAAGATGCCGAGGACGGGCTGCACCTGCATGCCCTGCAGCCCATCATCGCCGCCGGTCAGGCTATTCCATTTGTTGGCGATTTCGTAACAGATCAGGCCGATGCCCAGCGTCACCATCAGCACGGCGATACCGTGCAGGCGGGCGACCAACTGGCTGCAGATCGCGCCGGCGACCCCCGCGATCAGCGCCGCCGCGACGAGGCCCGTCAGCGGATCGCCCCAGCCATCGCGCGCCAGGATGCCGGCGGTGTAGGCGCCGATGCCGAAAAAGGCGGCATGGCCGAACGACGGAATGCCGGCATAGCCGAACATCAAATCGAGCGAGACCACGAACAGGCCGGTGATCATCGCCTGGGTGATCAGCACGAGATGGTCGGAAAACAGGAAATAGCTGGCGGCGGCAAGCACCCAGAAGGCGATTTCCTCCCACCGCCAGGCGGCGCGCCGCACGAATAGCCGGCGCGCGCTGGCGAGGGCCGGAGGCGTGGCCGGCTGGGCCGGGATCGCGACCACCGCCCGCCTAGCGACCGCGGCCGAACAGGCCGTTGGGGCGCACCATCAGGATCGCCACCGTCACGCCATAGATGATGAAGGCGCCGAGATAGGGAATGTAGTATTTGCCCAGCACGTCGCAGATGCCCAGCGCCAGCGACGCGGCCAGCGTGCCGCGAATCGACCCCAGCCCGCCGACCACCACGACCACCAGCAGATAGACCAGGTATTTCACCGGAAAGGAGGGATCGAGCCCAACCAGATAGATCGCCAGCCCGCCGCCCAGCCCCGCCAGCGCGCTGCCGATCGCGAAGGCCAGCATGAACAGCCGATCGATATTGATGCCGCAGCTGACCGTCATGCGCCGATTATCGACCGCGGCGCGAATCTTGGCGCCGAAGCTGGTCTTGTCGATGCCGAGCACCAGGCCCAGGGTCAGCAGCCCGCCGAACACGATCAGGAACAGCCGATAGGAGCCGATATCGAAAAAGCCGAGGTGAACGCGGCCCTCGAGAAAGGCCGGGACATGAACCGCCGGCGGCACCGCGCCCCAAATGAAGGTCGCCGCCGCCACCGTCATGGTGACGACGCCAATGGTCAGCAGGACTTGGTCGAGCTCATTGCCCCAATAGAGCCGCCTGAAGACGGTACGCTCGACGATCAGGCCGGCGACCGCCGCGCCCAGCGCCGCCATGGCTAGCGCCGCGAAAAACGGCCAGCCATACCAGTTCATCAGCATGACGACGATATAGCCGCCCAGCATCGACAGCGAGCCATGCGCCAGATTGGCGAAGCCCATCAACCCCATCGTCACGGACAATCCGCCGGCCATCAGGAACAGCAGCACGCCGTAGGCGATGCCGGCGCCGAGGATATTGACGAAGTCGGCCATGATCCTACGAAGCGGCGGGCGTCACTTAACCTGCTCGCCAAGATCGTTGACCATCGGGATGGTGTCGAACTCGACGTTTTGCAGCTTGCCGTCCACTTTCTCGGCCCGGCGGATATAGATGTTCTGCACCATGTCGCGGTTTTGATCGATCATGACCGGCCCGCGCGGCGATTCGAACTTCATCCCCTTGAGCAGCGCCATCGTCTTGTCCGGATCGATCTTGCCGTGCTGGGCCGCGACCAGAAGATAGACCGCGTGCATCGCGTCATAGGCCGACACGGCGATGAAGTTGGGACGCATCCCCGACGGCGCGACCGCCTTGAACGCCTTGACGAAGGCACGGTTGAGTGGGGAATCGTGCGCCTCGGAATAATTGAACACGGTGATCATCCCGAGCGCGGGATCGCCGAGCTGGTCGAATTGATTCTCGTCGGTCAGATCGCCGGTGCCCAGGACCTGAACTTGCTTCTCGGTCAGGCCGGCGTCGCTATAGGCCTTGAGGAAGGCAACCGGATGGCCGGCCGCCGGCGCGAAAATGAAAATCGCCTGTGGGTGGGCATCCTTGGCGCGCTGGACATAGGGCGAATAGTCGGGCGTCACCATCGGTGGCTTCACCTCGCCGACGATCTCGCCGCCCGCCTCGGTGAAGGTCTTCTTGAACACCCGGCCGGCCTCCAGGCCGGGCCCGTAATCGGTATAGATCGCATAGACTTTCTTATAGCCGTGCTTGGCCGCCCAGACGCCAAACGGCGCGACCTCCTGACCCGTCGTGAAGCCGAAGCGCGCCATATAAGGCGCGTGATCGAGAACGCGTGTCGTCGCGGCGTTGACGATCAGCACCGGAACCTTCGTCGGTGTCGAGACCGTCGCCGCGGCGAACGCCTCCGGAGTCAATGCCAGTCCCAGCATCAACTCGACCTTGTCGCGCGATACCAATTCCGCCGCCACCCGCCGCACCACGTCGGCCTGGCCCTGTGTATCGCGCCGCAGCAGCACGATCTTGCGCCCCGCGACCGTGTCGCCATGCTGCTGCATGTAGGCGGCCAGGGCGGAGTCGGTTTCCTGACCCCACGCGGCGGCGACGCCAGACCGGGGGCCCAGCACGCCGATCTTGAGCGGCGTCGCGTCATCCGCCCGTGACGCCGCCATCCCGACCGCAAGCAGCAACGCCGCGAGCGGCAGCCCCGCAATCCGCGCGACCCGCACCTTCATCACCATCTCCTCAAATGTCAGGGTTACATCTTCACTTGATTGCCGTGATCGTCGACCATCGGAATGGTATCGATCTCGACATTTTGCAGCTTGCCATCGACCTTGCGCACCTGGCGGACATAAACGTTCTGCACGATGTCGCGATTCTGATCGATCATGATCGGCCCGCGCGGCGATTCGAACTTCATTCCCTTGAGCAGCGCCAGGGTCCTGTCCGGATCGAGCTTGCCGTGCTGAAGCTCGACGACTTTGTAGATCGCCTGGAACACGTCATAGAGGCACGCGCCGCCGAAATCGGGGCGGGTGTGGGGCGGCGCGAACTGATAAAAATCCTTCACGAACTTGCGGTTGAGGTCCGAATCATGCGATTCGGCATAATGGAAGACGGTGTACATGCCCAAGGTGCCGTCACCCAGCGCATCGAACTGATTCTCGTCGGTGAGATCGCCCGTCGCCAGAATCTTCACCCCCGCTTCCTTGAGACCCGAATCCGAATAGGCCTTGAGAAATGCCTGGGGGTGCTCGCCCGCTGGCGCGAAAATGAAGATCGCCTGCGGATTGGCGTCCTTCGCGCGCTGGACATAGGCCGAATAGTCGGGGCTTCGCAGCGGCGGCTTGACCTCGCCGACCACGGTTCCGCCGGCCTCGGTAAAGCTCTTCTTGAAGGAGGCACCCGCCTCGATGCCCGGACCGTAGTCGGTATAGATCAGGAACATCCGCTTAAACCCGTGCGCGACGGCCCACCGCGCATAGGGCACGGCAACCTGACTGGTGGTGAACCCCAGACGCACTTCGAAGGGGGCGCGCGCGAGAATCGAGGTGGTCGCGGCGTTGGCGATCAGCACCGGCACCTTCGCCTGCGCCGACGGCCCGGCCATCGCCAAGGCATTGGGTGTATAGTCGCCGGCGATCATCATATCGACATGTTCGCGGGTGATCAGTTCCTGCGCCAAGCGATGCACGACATCGGGCGCGGGGCCGGTGGTATCGCGCCGCAGGATCACGATCTTGCGGCCGGCGACGACATCGCCATGCTCCTTCATGAAGGCGGCGACCGCGGCATCGGCCTCCTGGCCGGTCAGCGCGAACGCGCCGGAATAGCCGGTGAACAGGCCGATCTTCAGCGGCACCGGATCGGCGGCGCGCACAGCTCCGGTAGCCCCCAACGCGATCCCCGCAGCGATTGCCAGGGACAATACGAATTTGCTCGCCAGCATAATTTCCTCCCGTCTTTTCTGGTCGCGGCTCGCCATTTTCGGCAAGTCCATTCGGCGTGAGGAAGCCACAATACACCTGCTCGAAGCAAGGTCTTTCGCTATGCGAAGCGGCGGCGTTATTCCGCCGCGGCCGCGAATTCCTGATGCTCCGGCGCCAGATCCTGCCACCGCTCGCCCGTCGGAATATCCTGGTCGCGCGCCAGAATTTTCGTCATGTCCGCGATCATCAGACCCGGCGGCGGCGAGCCCGCCTCGTCGAGCAGCAGCGCATCCATCAGCCGGCGGCGCAGCCGCACCACCGCCTGATCGGCGGCGACGAGATGCTCGCGCGAGCGGTCGAGGATCGGCCCCGCCGCCAGCGCCATCACGGCGTCCTCGCGCTGAATCCCCCAGAGGCCGGTCCAGCTCTGGTTCATGCTGGCGCGATCCTGGCCCAGCCGGGTCGCCCAGGTCGCCGTGAATTCGCAATCGGTACGCGAATAGAACCGCGTATCGTCGAGCCCGACCACCTTGGTGATCTCCTCGTCGTTCAGCGGGCGGTCGCTATGGGTCACGATATAAGTGGCGGTGGATTCATCATCCATCGGCGTCTCGAACACGTTGAAATAATAGAATGTCGCGGGAATGACCCGCAGCGTCGGCAGAATGAACGGCGTGACCCGAACATTGCGCAGGCCGCGCCCCGCCCCCTCGCCCATCGCGTCGCGGATCGCGGCGTAGTGATAGCCGAAGGGCGTATCCTCGATTTCGAGGCTCGGCGCGTTGTCCTCCATCACCGCCGCGTCGAGCACGCCGGTATCGGTGGTCTGGCGGCGCGACCGCCAGCTTGGCCGCACCTGGTTGGTATGGAGAATGCCGACATGCGAGCTATCGACGCCGCCCTCCGCCAGTTGCAGATAATTCGCCTGGACATTGATGCGATGAATGATTCGATGGCTCTCCGGCACCTCGTCATAAGCGAAGCGGCGGAACGGCGGCTCCTGTGCCGCCTCGCCGATATAGGCCCAGATCAAGCCCGATTGTTCCCGCACCGGATAAGCGCGCGCCTTCAGCACCTGGCACAGCCGCGGATCGGCATGGTTCGGCGTCTCCAGCAGCGTGCCGTCCACCGCGAATTTCCAGCCATGATAGAGACAGCGGATGCCGCCCTCCTCGACCCGGCCCAGTGCCAGCGAGATGCCGCGATGCATGCAATATTCGTCGAGCACGCCGACCTTGCCATCGCTGTCGCGGAACACGACGAACGGGTCGCCCAACAGCTTGGTGCGCAGCGGCGCGCAATCCGGCGCCGGCAATTGCGCCGACGTCGCGATCGGATGCCAATAGCGCCGCATCATGCGGCCCATCCGGGTGCCCGGCCCGACCCGGCACAGCGTCTCATTGTCTTCGCGGCTCAGCATGGTTCCTCCCCGAAAGTCGTCAGTTATCAGTTATCGGTCGTCAGTTACGAATCTTCTAACTGATAACTGAAGACTGATAACTGTGAACCGTCACAAAATTCATGCCTGCTCCCACCGCCGATACGGCATGCAGGCGCGCAGACACCAATATTCCCAGGCGCGCTCGACGCCGACATAGGGGCGCGGGCCGCCATTGACCTTATCGACCTCGCCGCGCGACAGAAAGGTGACCGGCCCCAGCGCCGCCGCCTTCATCTGCAATTCGGCATTGACGTTAAGATAGACCGCGACGCTGACCGCCTCGCGGATGCTCGGCGCGACAGCGACGCAGCCATGCCCGCGCATCAGCGCGGTCGGATTGGCGCCGAGGCCGCGCGCCAGGTCGCGCCCCATGGCCATGGTCGACACCAACATATCGGTGTCGCCAAATTTGGGCTGGGTGTCCCAGATCGGCACCTCGTGCCCGATACCGGCGCAGGTATGCATCACCGGCCGCAGCGGCACGCCGGTAATGCCGAAGGGAATGACGTTGTGACTGTGATTGTGGACCACGGACTGGACGTCCGGGCGCGCTTCATAGATGGCGCCATGGATGAAGCGTTCGAGATAAGGCTTGCGGCCCCGCGCATCCACCGCCTCCCCCTCGAGGGTGAATTCCATGATGTCGCCAGCCTCGATACATTCCGGCGCCCGCGCCCGCGACAGCAGAAACCGCGCCGGATTGTCGGGATGGCGGACGCTGACATGGCCATAGGCATCGACGACACCCTCCGCCGACAGAATGCGGTTGGCCGCCACCAGGTCCTCGATCGCCCATTCCAGTTCAGCCGTCATCGCGCGCATGCCTCCGCCGATCCGGTGTGAACGCTATCACACCGGCCGCGCGTGGCATAAATACATAAAAAATTTGTAAGACAATTTCCAAATACAGTTCTCATATGGAAATAGGTTGCCCCGTTCCGCCCGATTGATTAGGTTCCCCGCCCATGCCGCTCCTGACCCATCTTCAGCGCCTCGAGGCCGAATCCGTCCACATTATGCGCGAGGTGGCGGCCGAGTGTGCCAATCCGGTCATGCTTTATTCGATTGGCAAGGACAGCTCGGTGATGCTGCATTTGGCGATGAAGGCGTTCTATCCGGCCAAGCCGCCCTTCCCGCTGCTGCATGTCGATACCACCTGGAAATTC
>Ga0208357_1002258_pt1 | contig 12985 bp, 14 predicted proteins | sample NGESurdeep092012_6_FD_184487 | JGI IMG/M metagenome (GOLD analysis project Ga0208357, IMG submission 184487) | Arctic peat soil microbial communities from Barrow, Alaska - NGEE Surface sample F52-2 deep-092012 (SPAdes) | ecosystem: Environmental > Terrestrial > Soil > Wetlands > Peat ... | reverse complement strand
ATGTCCCCGCCGTCACTGGAGTGGCAAATCCCGCCGTGCCCATCGTCACGCCGCTGACGTTACCGCCCGGAGCGAGAACCTGGCTGATATTGGCCGTGCCGTTGATTTGGGCCGCAGTGGCCAGTTGTGAAATATTGAAAGTGAAACTGCCGATTGAAGTTTTGGTGCCGGTTGCCGCCGTTGCAACGGCAGCATTGGATGATTGAGCCGAGGTGCTTTGGTAAAGTGTGGGGTCTTGCAACGTCTGCAAATCCGTCTGCAAAGTGCTCAAGTCGCCCGCTATGGTTGTGAAGGCGGATTTCTGGGTGTTGATGGCGGATTGCTGGCTTTGCCATTGAGTTTCGGGCGCGCGTTCCGCCTGCGCGAGTTCAGAAACCACGGTTGACCAATCCATGCCCGAAGCCAGCCCGGTCACCGCCAGCGTGGATTGCAAACTTGTGCTGGAATTATTCGTCAAGCCAATTTGAGGAACCTGGCTGGTGCCGAGTATCGAACTAATGGTGCTGGCTGTTGACATACAATCCTTCGATCCGTCTGTTCACTTCCCGGCGAAATTTTCCATCATGTTCAACAAATAACTTTTCATGCGAAACCTCGGACGACGCTTTTGCGCCGTCCGAGGATTGTTACCAATTCAGCGAATCAAACTGCGCTCCTTACTGAAGGAGTTTCAGCGCGATTTGTGGCAACGCATTGGCCTGCGCCAACATCGCCGTGCCGGTCTGGACCAGGATGTTTTCCTTGGCGTAGTTGGTGCTTTCCTGCGCCACGTCCACGTCCATGATCGTGCTGTTGGCGGCTGACAAGTTGTTGTTCAATGTCGCCAACTGGCCGCTATAATCGTTGAGCGTTTCTTCGTTCGCGCCAAGAGTTGCGCGATCCGTTGCCAATTGGGAGATGGCCGCTTCGACGCCCGTCAGTGCGCTTGCCGCGCCGGTAAGGGTGCTGATGTTATCACTACTACTGAGATTAGTGAACGTTGTGCTAGTGGCCAAATTAACGCCCTGCATTGCGAACGTATTTCCACTGCTGTCAATTGTCACATTCAACTGGGTGCCTCCAAACAGACTGACGCCATTGAAGTTCTCCGTGGACACGTTATTGACATAAGTGGCCAGCGTGCTGAACTCCTGTTGATAAAGACTGCGGTCGCTGTCCGACTTTGTCACGTCCTGCGCCTGAACCGCCAGTTCGCTCATGCGATCCAGCGCACTGGTCACCTGCGAGAGATAACCGTCCTGCGTTTGATTGAACGATACGGCGTCGGCGATGTTGTTTGAAGCCGCAGTATTTTCACCCTCTTGCGACACCAAGTTCATCGAGACGGCCAAACCTGCGCTGTCGTCCGCCGGCGAAGTAACCTTCGAACCGGAAGACAAGCGTGCAAGCGACTGGCTCAACATGGCGCTCGATTGGGCGAGCAATGTTGCGGTTGATTGTGCTGATGTGTTTGTATTTATTACCATAACTAACTCTTTCCGTGAGTCGCCCCGTTAGGGGCATTGTTCTTACGCAACATCCATGCTGCGCTGGTGAACCATTAAATAGGCGTTCACCGGTTGGTCCTTCCAGCTATTTATGGTCGCCGGGCACCATGCTGTTAATTTCATCGGCAGAAGCTGAAAGAACTTAAATAAAATCTGCAATCAACCCCAGTTGACATTTTCCGGCAAAACTCCAAATGATACTGCGCAAAGCCTTAAATAATCAGGATTGAATTTGTGCCGCGACTCATTATCGTTCAATCATGCGTCAGCTCCTGATGGTTTTGATTTTGCTCGGCTCGCTGTCGTCGGCGTTTGCGGCTGACACCGTGAGGGGCGGCTTGCCGAGGCAGACTGTTTTGGAAACCGCAGTCACGCCGGGATTTTTCCGAAGCTGGACTCCGCCCACGCTCTGGTCGGGCGATGATTTGCTCGATGGGCAAAAACCGTTTTTATGTTGAGAGGCGCACAAATTTTCAGGCTCGTCTGCGGCTGCGCGCTCATTTTCATTTCCGTTCTCCACGCCAAAGACATCGCTGCTTATCGCATCGGCGACACCGCCGATGACGACATCGTCACGCCCGTGACGCTTGATGTAATTGACGCGAACGCAACCGCCGCGTTGAAGTCGTCCGAGGCGCTGAAAACCCCGGCTGTTTTCCGCAGTTATCCCGGCATGGCCAGCGCCGTGGAAAATGAATTTCTCGCGGCGTTTGCATCGGCACATTCCAATTTCACCGCCGCCGTGAAAGACACCTTCCATCAGCGTGTGATTGACGACAAGACGATTGCGTTGCCCGATTTTGGTTATCTGATCACCGCGTTCAATGTCAAAAATAAAAGTTTTCCCGTCACCGCCGAACTCGCCGCAGCTTGGGCGCGCGGCGATTCGGGGCTGGCGATCCAAGACCGGCTGCTTGATTCGCTGGTGCAAATGACCGGACGTCCCGCGCGTCCAGACGAACTGCCCGCCGGTTTTGTGACAGGCGAAACGCTGCGGCTGGTGCCGGTCGGCGACGCGAATGAAAAATTATCTCTGAACGACGTGACGCAGCGCGGCACGCTAGTCGCCGAATCCGGCGTCGTCACGATTTTGCGTTTGCGCGCGTTGTTCCGCGAGAATTTTTCCGAGGAGCAGCAGCCGCTGGCGCGCGCACTGTCAGATTTTCTCAAGCCGAATTGCATTCCCGACGCGCCGCTCACACAACAGGCGCGCGACCTGGCCGTCGGGCAACTGGTCGTGGCCGAGCATTACGACGCCGGGCAATTGATCATTCGACGCGGCGAAATGATTGACTCAAAAATCAAATCCGCGCTGGGCGAATTGGGAGAAAAACTGGCGTCCGGCGGATTGAACCGGCAAATTGCCGCCGGACTCGCGTCCGACGGCGCCCGCCGCGAACACAACCAGTCCGCCAAAGGTGACGCGCAAAATCATTTTCAGAAATGGATGGTTGCCGCGCTTGCGGGCATTTCCATTTTGACGATGTCCGCGTTTTTGGGTTGGATGCGGCAACGGCGGAAGCAGACCACCGCACTCGTCCCTGTGCAGACCGTCAAACTTGAACGCATGGAGAAAAATTTGGCCGTGGTTCCGGCTGACCTCGCACCCTATCTCGCGCAGGTGCTCAAGGAGGCCGTCGAGCAGGGACTCGCCGCGCAGCGAAATGAGCTGCTGCAATTCCAGCAAAGCGCGGCGTCGGAAATTTCCCGGCTTGTCCACCAACTTGATGAAATGCAGACGCCGCTGCACGATCGTTTGAGGACTTACGAAGTGCGGATCGAAGAACTGGAAAGAGATCTGGCGGCAAGAAACGAGGAAAACCGCGAACTGCTCAAAATAAAAATTGAAATGCTCCGCAGGCAGCTTAAAGCCGAACGCACCCGCACGCGCGCGGAATTCAACTGAACAATTCACGCCCCGTCTTTTTCGCGCGCGGAATTTTTCAGCGCCTTTTCGTAGCACAACAGCGCCTCGTCGTAGCGCGCCATGCGGTTGAAAAGCCCGCCTTTGTGCAGGTAGGCGACGGTCGTCGAATCGTCCGCCTCAATCGCGCGGTCGTAGCAGGCCACGGCCTCGTCAATGCGGTTCAGTTTTTCAAGCGCGCCTGCCTTTTTGATCAGCGCCTCGACGTGCTCCGGCTCGGCCGCGAGGATTTCCTCAAATTTTTCCAGGGCCTTTTCCGGTTCGTTTGCGTCAAGGAACATCTGGCCTTCGGTGATCAATTCCACGGCGGCCTGACTGCCATTGCCGGAATGCAATCCCTTTTCGTCCAGAGATTTTTTCCCGGCCAGCGGCGCGCGTGCAGACTGTTTCATTTCCAAGATGCGTTTTTCCAGCCGCTCGAACGCGCCTAGCAGCGTCACATTTGCAGATTCAATGGCAGCGCGGGCGGGCGCGGGCAATCCGCCGCCGGTTTCGATGGCCGGCAGCGCGCGGCCATTGCCGAAATTAAGCGCGGGCGATGAAACCGCCAGTTCAACCAGCCTCGTCGCCGCACGCAATTGAAAATAAACCATCAGCAGCATGGCCAGCAGTCCAAGCAGTCCGGCGCCCGCCAGCGCCAGTGTCAATTGCTGCGTCTTCCGCGCGGATTCGGAGTCGCTGGCGCGCTGGTCGGCGATGGCCTGCGCCAGGAGTTGGATGCGCGCGGTTGTGTCGTCTGCGTTTCGTGCGAGCGCCATCTGCGTCTCGCGAAGCTGCGCTTGAATTTGCAGATACGCGCCGGACATATCCATGTTCGTTTGCGCGGAAAAATCCGCATTTGTTTCGGCAGCGAAAATCCGCGCGCCAAAGACGAGGGACGCGCAGGCGGCCAGAAAATGCAGGCGTAGTTTTTTGCTCATTCCAACGCGATGAGACTGTGACGGCGGCGCGTTGTTGTCAAGCAGGAGACGATGGTGGAAAATTCGGTTCTGGAATTGAACGCCGTTCAACGAAATCAATTCTTCGGCGCATGCAGCGAGGCGAGTTTGAAATCAATCCACAAGCGCGAGTCCGTCTGGACATTTTTCATTTCCACAATTCGGGGTGCGCCAGCCGTTTTGTGACGAGGGCGGCGTTGGTTCGCAGCCCTTTCCATTGTCTTCCAGACAAAAATCCGGGCCAATCGCTTGGCCCGGGTTGCTTTTTGGATGGCTGTGATTCCAATATTATCTGTCAGCGGTCTTCACGACGTCTTCTTCCTCATAGTCCCAGCCGCGACGGATGATGGCGCGGTCTTGCATCCAAGTTAGCCTTCTGGCCGGAGCAATCTCTTCCCATTCGCCTTTAAGCTGTGTTTCCAGTTCATCATCCCATTCAGGATATTCGGCACCGTATTTTGAACGCGCGCCGAAACCGTAGCGGTAGGCCGGCTCCGCCTCTTCATAGGTCGGCACGCCGCGCGGCGGGATGGCTTCCTTGCCGGAGGCCTGCCGGGTGGTATTGCCGATTTTTTGATCCGTGTCCGGCTCGTGGCCGCCCAGGTCATGCTTGGTCTGATCCCAATCCCGCTTGAACGCGGCCTTGGTGCGTTCCCATGCGGAGTCGTTTTCTTGGTTCCACCAGTTTGGATTTTTGTATTGGTTCATGATGTTATTTTTTGTGTTTTTGACCGGTCGCTTTTTCTTCAGCTTTTTCAGTGCCATGACAATTTCCTGAAACATTCGCGGAAATCTCATCGCACCCTGCTATGAACCGTCTTGCTTTGTGCAAGGGTTCATTGACTAGCTTAATTTCATCCACCAATCTCGCAAGAGGGGTGAACACCCCATAGTAAGCGCCGCGCAGCCAACTGAATAATTTGATTGCCGATTCAGCATCGCGGCAGTGACCGACGCCGGCCGGTGACGTCCGTTCGCGCTCAATTTGTCCTGGTGGTGTCAAATTTGCAGCCAGTTCCGCGAGTGATAGTGGGGCGCGGTGATGGGTGCAATTTTGACACGACCGGGCATTTCAATTCGGCGGAGTGACGAAACCTGGCTGCCGGAATAGCTTGTAGAATTCCTATGCCCAAATGTGATTGATCGATTTATGACTGACGACGTGGGCGGCGAAAGATTTACCGGCACGACAACCGGAGGTAGCCCAACAATCGGAGGCGGGAGAACTGGTTGGCTCGGCTGGGGCTCCGATCCTATTGTTTGTAGCTAATCGCCGTCAACATGACGGCAAAAATGAATAACATCGGTGCCCGTCACTTGGTCTTGTGAAGCCGTCGGTGGAACGTCTCTACCGTCAGCGAATCAATAAAACCACAATGACGATGATGAGCACGAGACCCAAACCGCCGCCTCCGATGTAAAGCGCACTGCCCAAAAATGGCAAAATTAACAGGTGCATAGATAGTCTTTCGGGTTGATGGTTATTTGGTGCCGTTCTGAATCCCCTGGCCGGCGTCTTTCATGTCCTGACCAAAACCGTTGGCCGTGTGGCAGCCCGAACCGGCGACAGCCACGAGCGCGATGAGAAAAAACAGGAGATACATTCGATTCAATAATTGGGGCATATTCTTCATGTCCACAGCATCGCATGATAATCTTGGCAAATCTATGGGGTGTAACCCTATCACTACAGAGCGGATTATTTAGTTAAAAAAACCTTCAGCGAAACCTTCAACGATTTCTTCAATAGGGGACTCGTGGAACTCGTCCCCCTGACAACACGCCGCCAGTTGACGGAAGAAACAGAAGCGCAGGAACGCGATCTGGCAGCGGTGCTGGAGAATCCAGAAACCTACCATTCCGGCGGACGCGCCACGCAGGTCAACCGCGAGCTGCTGCACGTTTCCGACCGGCTGCCGGAAGTGACGGACAGTGGGAGGCGGCTGTGCGGGAACTGGAGCTGTTTGAAGCGGCACTAGCGGCGGAATAATCATCACAGCCAGCTTTTCAGCCGCTCGCGCAAAATGCCACGGGCGCGATAAAGCCTTGATTCCACAGCCTTCGGTGTCGTTTCCAAAATCGCTGCGGCCTCGGCGACGCTGCGTTCCCCCCATTCACAGAGCACAATCGCCTCGCGCAAATCCTCCGGCAAATTCCTGACGGCGGCGCGCACGGTGGCGGCGCGTTCGGCGGCGAGGGCCGCTTCTTTGGGGGTGGGTGAATTTGCCGGCAGCGTGCTGCCGAAAGATTGCTCGGTCTCGGGATTTTCCGCGTCCAGCGAAACATTCGGATGCCGCGAGCGCCAGCGGAAATGGTTCCGCGCCAGATTTGCCGCGATGGTGAACAGCCAGGTGGAAAATCTCTGTTCCACATGGAAGGTGCCGTGCGATTTGAAAACGCGGACAAAAGTTTCCTGTGCGAGATCGTTGGCGTCGTCCTCGTTGCCGGTCATGCGGCAGAGAAAACGAAAGAGCGGCGTGGCGTGGCGCTCCATCAAGCTGTTGAGCGCGGCATCGTGGCCGGCCTGCAGCCGTTCCATGTCCGCCCGGTCAAGGGCGTCCGGCGAAGGCTGGGCGTCAGTGCTGATGCTCATGGCCGGCGTCGCCCGACATGGACTGTTCCATCAGTTCGCTGGCGCCCAACGTGAGCTGTTTCATCTCGGCGAGATAGCGCCGGCCCTGTTCCGGCGGCATCGCCTGGCTGACGGTGATGAAATGCCGGAGCATCTGCGCCTGACATTGCGCGCGGAGTTCGCCGAGTTCAGTCAGTTTGACCTGGGCGTCGGCGATGACATTTGTTCCGCCGGCCAGCTCGGCCTGCAGTTCCGTTTTCTTGGCGGCAATCTTGGCGCACATTTCGGCGCACTGCGGCAGGTAGCTTTCATGGAGCCGCCGGACGCGCTGCATTTCCGCGTCGCTCAAATGAAATTCATCGCGCAGCCAGATCAAATCATCCACCGGTCTGGCGCAGCATAACTCGGCGGCGCGCTGGCTGACGAAATAGGAGCCGGCGAAAACCGCCACGCCCAGCGCCAGTGCGCCAAACAGGATGACGAGCGAGCGATTCATGTTCAACGCAGCGTCGCCGGGGCGACCGCCGCAAGATAGCGCGCCTGCGCTTCGTGCCGCGCGGATTGCGAACCTTCGCGCACGCCCAGCAGGATGCCGGCAAACAGCAGCACGGCGGCGGTCGCGAACGCCAGCCGCGGACGCAGCACCCAGGCGGCGAGCGCGTCAAGCCACGATGCCGGACGCGCGGACGCTTCCGCGTTCTCAATGCGCCGCCAGACATTTTGCTGGAAGCACGGGGGCAGGGCAGGCGACATCCGCGATTCGCGCAGGAGCGCGCTGATCTGCGGGCCGTCGGGATGGGTGTCGTTTTTATTCATAGGCTGACAGGCGTGGATTTTTAGCCGCCGCCCGTGGTTTAGCATTTTTATTGTGCCGGGACAACCCGCCGATGCTGGTAATACCCCGACAAATCGAAAACCCCTCAAATAACAATCCTGACCTGGAAAATAATCTGCCAGCCCGGACTGGAAAAATTTCCGCGTGATTTCGCCGGGCGTGGTGTAAAGTATGCAGCAGCGTCCGAGTTGGGCGCTCAATTTACAAATTGAACCGATAAAACCAAACCGTCAACGCACCGATATGATTATGAAAACATTGAATTCCATTTCAGCCGTTCTTTTGATTGCGGCGGCCATGTGCCTTTCTTTCAGCGCCCGCGCGGCTGACACGAATCCGGCCGGCGCCACCAGCACCAATTCGGTGGCGGCGGCCAAGCCCGTTCCGTATCCGCTCGATATGTGCATCGTCTCCGGCGACAAGCTGGGCGGTGACATGGGACCGCCCATCGTGTTCATCTACCAGGACAAGGCGAAGGGCATCAACCAGGAGATCAAATTCTGCTGCCCGATGTGCAAACCCAAGTTTCTGGCCGACCCGGACAAATACATGAAGCTCATCCACGAAGCCGCGGCCAAAGCCAAGTCCAAGAGCACCAAAAATTGACAGGCTTAAGCCAAAAATGGGTTGGCTGAAAATGCCAGCCCATATTACATTCAACCAATGAAACTGGCGGCAGCCATTATTTGCAGCCTCATGCTGGCGGGAATTCCTTTCCTGTCCGCACAAACGCCGTCCAAGGCGTGCCGCGCGAAATCGCCCGTTCCCGCGTGCTGCCAGCACGGCGTCAAGATGCCGTGTTGCGCGGCGAACCCGGTGTCGGATTCACAGCCCTCACCCGCGGTTCCGGCACCCACCGCCAACCAAAACCAGCTTTCACTTCTCGCGGGTAATGTCGTGGCCTGGGTTTTGCCTGACGCCGCGGTTTCCCAATTTTCTTCCGCATCGCCAATCTCATTTGTGACGAAGGCGAGTCCGCTTTTCGCGCGCAACTGCGCCTGGCTCATCTGATTTTTCTCCTTCCACGCCCGTAGTGTGCCTGTCGCTGGCGCGCAGCGTTTCCCGTTTTATTTGTTTCCGTAGATTTGTTGTGTCCATGAAATGTGTTTGCAGTCGGGAATTTATGAAATCAGTTGTCATTTTAAGTTTGTTTGCCGCAAGCATGATGATGCTAGCCGGCTGCCGGGGCATTCCCGCGCCGGGCGAAAAGCAGGCACGCCACGACCTCGTCACGGTGGCGGACAAATTTCGCCCGGCCAATCAGCCGCCGGTCTTGCCCGAACTGACGCCGGATTCGAGCTTGAGCAATTTTGCCACCTACGCGCTGCTCAACCAGCCGCAGGTCGCGGCGGCGTTTTACGACTGGTCGGCGTCCGTCGAAAACATCACGGTTGCGCGCTCGCTGCCGGATCCGCAACTGACGTTTCAATCGGACATCGCCGACGTCGTGGAAACGGTGATGCCGGGCTTCCTCCAGGAATTTCCCGGCCCCGGGAAACTCAACGCGCGCGCCCGCGTCGCCAGCGCGGAAAACCAGACCAAGTATTTCGCGTTTGAAAGCGCCGTGCTGCAAACCGCGTTCAACCTGAAAAGCGCGTATTACAAACTCGGCCTGCTGGACAAACAGCTCCGCCTCAAACGCGAAACACTTTCGCTGTTGCAAAATCAAGAAAGTGTTCTCCATGCGCAAAGTGCGGCCGGAACAGCATCCTTGCCGGAATTGCTGCGAGTTCAAGGCGAACTGGATGGCATCCGCAACGACATTGCCAATCTTGAAGATTCGCGCCGTCCGTTGCTGGAGAATTTCAAGGCCGCGCTCGGACTCGCACCGGAGCAAACCGGCCCGCCAACGCCCGCGCATTTTGAAATGGGCAACGAAAATTTTGACGCCGGCGAGCTACAACATTTCGCGTTCGCGCACAATCCGCAGCTCGCGGCGATGGAGGCCGAAGTGCGCACCACCGAAGCGGGAATTGCGATGGCTTACAAGTCGCGCGTGCCGGATTTCAGCCTCGGCTTGATGGCCGATGTCAAAGCTTCGCCGACGATGTTCCGTCCGCTGGCAGGCATGACGCTGCCGGTCTGGCGCGACAAAATCGCGGCGGAAATCGCGCAGGCCAAAGCAAATGAATTGGCAGCGCAATCGCGATTGAAGGCGGTGCAAATTGACCTGGCCGTGAGCTTCGCAGAAAAGTCGTTTGCCTATCGCGAAACTGGACGCAACCTCGCGCTGATTGAGGACAAACTCATTCCGCAGGCGGATCAATCCGTCGAAACCATCATGGCCGGTTATCGTGCAGGCACGATAAATTTTTCCATTCTGACGGACGCGGAATTGGCGCTCATTGACTTAAAACTTCAAGCCGTCGAAGTCCGCACGGACCACGAAATTACACTCGCAGCTTTATCTCTCATGGTCGCCGGCGTGCCGCCGGGGAACGCACCGCTTTTACCGATCACCACTCAACCTTGAAATGATTATGGACTCAAAACTGAAAATGATTTTAACCGGAACGCTGCTTGTCGCGGCGATTGGCTTGGTCGCTTTTGTCACCAGTTGCTCGCGTCAGCCGGCAGCTTCGTCCGAGAAAACACTCTACACCTGCGGAATGCACCCGTGGATTATTCAGGATCACCCCGGCAACTGCCCGATTTGCGGCATGAAGCTGGAGCCGGTTCGCAAGCAAGCTTCCAGCGTTTCCAGCGACGCAGCGACTGACGCCCACAAAATCCTCTATTACAAGTCCACGATGATGCCTGGCGAGACCAGTCCCAAGCCCGGCAAGGACAGCATGGGCATGGACATGGTGCCGGTTTATGTCGCCGAAGCCGCCGCCGCGAATTCGTCCACCATCGCGATTGATCCGGCGACAATCCAGATGATGAACATCCAGACAACGGAAATCACGCGCGGCCCGCTGCGCCGGACCATCCGCACAGTTGGCACGATTGATTACAACGAAACTGCGCTCGCGGACGTGACGACGAAGTTCAAGGGCTGGATTGAAAAACTGGACGTGGACGTGACCGGCCAGTTGGTGATGAAAGGCGATCCGCTGTTTGAAATTTATTCGCCGGAGCTTTACAGCGCCGAGGCCGAGTATCTGGCGGTTCTAAATTCCACGAACGATCCCGGCGCGGCGATGTTGCGTGAGGCGGCTTTGGAAAAACTGAAATTCTTTGACATCTCGGACGCGCAAATCGCCGCGCTGGCGAAAGCGCACGAGCCGCGCAAGACGATGGAAATTCTCGCGCCGGCGGACGGCTTCGTGATTGAGAAAAATGTCGTGCAAGGCCAGATGGTGGACGCCGGCATGAAACTTTACCGGCTGGCCGACCTGGGCATCGTCTGGGTTTTCGCGCAGGTCTATGAGCAGGATTTGCCTTACGTCCAACTGGGCGAGGAAGCGACGGTAAAACTTTCGTCGTTGCCCGACCGCGAATTTCGCGGGCGCGTCACCTACATTTATCCGAACGTGGATGAAAAAACGCGCACGGCCCGCGTGCGGCTGGAGTTTGAAAACCCCGGTTATTTTCTCAAGCCCGGCATGTTTGTCTCGGCGCAAATCGTTTCCGAATTGAAACCATCGGTGCTGCTGGTGCCGGATTCGGCAGTGTTGCGCAGCGGCGAAAAGAACACGGTGTTCGTCGCGCTGCCCGGCGGAAAATTTGATCCGCGCACCGTCGTTCTGGGGCTTGAAGCCGAGCATGACCAGTATGAAGTCATCAGCGGCTTGCAGGCCGGCGCGCGCGTGGTCACGTCCGGGCAGTTCATGCTCGATTCGGAAAGCCAGTTGCGCGAGGCGATTCAAAAAATGCGCGAACCGGCGGCAGTTCCGATAGGAATGCAGGCCACCACCAACATGAGTGAAATGGAATCAGCCTCGTCAACGAATGCGGAACCAGAAGGCGTGGTTTATGTCTGCCCGATGCCGGCTCACGTTTCCATCACTTACGATCATCCGGGCAACTGCCCGATTTGCGGCATGGCGCTCGTGCCGGTGACGCCCGGCGAACTCAAACAGCTTCAGCCCGGCGGCAAGGTGCTTTACTACACCTGCCCGATGCCGGAGCACAATTACATCCACGAGGACAAGCCCGGCAAATGTCCGATTTGCGGCATGACACTTATTCCAGTGATGGCCGCGCCGGATGTGTCCACGAATTCAACACCGCCGGACTCTGCAAAATAACAAGGAACTCCATGCTCACGCGCATCATAGATTTTTCGCTCAAGAACAAGTTCATCGTGCTGCTGGCGACGACGGCGCTGGTGCTTGGCGGTGTTTACGCGGTCAAAAACATTCCGCTGGACGCCATCCCCGATTTGTCCGACACGCAGGTCATCATTTACACGCCGTGGGAAGGTCAGGCGCCGAACATCGTCGAGGATCAGGTCACTTATCCCATCACGACGAAAATGCTTTCCGTGCCGCGCGCGAAAGTGGTGCGCGGCTACTCATTTTACGGTTACTCGTTTGTCTATGTCATTTTCGACGACGGCACGGATCCTTATTGGGCGCGCAGCCGCGTGCTCGAATACTTGAGCAGCATCAGCGGGCAATTGCCGAAAAATGTCACGCCGACACTTGGCCCGGACGCCACCGGCGTCGGCTGGGCGTTCATGTATTCCATCAATTCCACCAACCGCAATCTCGCCGACCTGCGCTCGATTCAGGACTGGTATTTGAAGTATCAACTCACTTCGGTGCCGGGCGTTTCGGAAGTCGCATCCATCGGCGGCTTCGTGAAGCAATATCAGGTGACGGTGGACCCGACGAAGCTGCGCGCCTATAACCTGTCGTTGCAGGAGGTCAGCAAAGCCATTGAACGCAGCAACGGCGAAGTTGGCGGACGTTCCATCGAACTGGCGGAAACGGAATTCATCCTGCGCGTCAAGGGCTACATCCAAAATCTGGACGATTTGAAAAGCGTCGCGGTCGGCGTCGGCAACGACGGCGTGCCGATTTTGCTGCGCGACGTGGCGAACATTCAATTTGGTCCTGACGAGCGGCGCGGCATCGCTGACCTGAACGGCGATGGCGAAACTGTCGGCGGCATCGTCGTCGTGCGCTACGGCGCGAACGCTTATCAGGTGATTCAAGACGTGAAACAGCGGCTGGCGCGAGCGATGAAGGCGCTGCCGCCGGACGTGAAAGTCACCGTCACTTACGACCGCACCGCGCTGATTGACCGCGCGGTCAAGACGCTCGAAGAAAAACTTTTGGA
>Ga0208357_1002257_pt1 | contig 12989 bp, 11 predicted proteins | sample NGESurdeep092012_6_FD_184487 | JGI IMG/M metagenome (GOLD analysis project Ga0208357, IMG submission 184487) | Arctic peat soil microbial communities from Barrow, Alaska - NGEE Surface sample F52-2 deep-092012 (SPAdes) | ecosystem: Environmental > Terrestrial > Soil > Wetlands > Peat ... | reverse complement strand
CCGGCCCGGGGCAGCGCGACCGCCAGCGGAATGCCCGCCAGCGCTCCAGCCGCGCCCGTGCCTGGAGCCGCACCTGCGCCCGCGCCTGGGCCCGCGAGGCTCCTCTGGCACCGGGCCCTGCTCTGGCCCGCCGCGGGGTACTGGGGCATGGCCGCGGCCATGCTGGTCCTGTACGGCGCCTGGCCGGGGAGTCTCTGGGGTGAGCCGCAGGACCTGGGCCAGTTCTCGTTGGGTGTGCTGTGGCAGCCGCCCAGCACTGACCCGGAGGTCTACTACCGCTACGGCGACCGGCCCTGGTTCGTCGAGTATCACTGGCACGGCATCGAACTGCTCACCGGGAACGCGTTCCTGCTTGGCGGCCTCGTGCTGTTCGGCGTCCTGATCGCCGCCGCCTTCCGCGCCCGCGTCACCGCCACCCCCACCCGCCTCACTAGCCCCTCCCGTCCCGCTAGCCCCGCCCCCCCGGCCCGCACCTCTTCGTGATCTAACGATTGGTGCTGCTCCTACGACACCAAGCGTTAGATCACGAAGTGGGTGTGCGACCTGTGGGGCTCGTGGTGCGCGTGAGGCGGGATGACAGGTGGGCAACCGGCCGGTTCCAGTCCGGCGCGGGAGGGGTGGGCGGGTTAGGCCGGGTCAGTCCGCGAGGGTGAGGAGGACTTTGCCGCGGGGGGCTCCCGGGTCGGGTTCGCGCAGGGTGTCCAGGGCCGCGGCCCACTCCCCCAGCGGGAACCGGTGCGTGACCAGGAAACCCAGTTCGAGCCGGCCCGCGTTCAGCAGCCGGACCACATCCCGCCAGGCGTCCGAGGTGTAGCCGAAGCTCGCCCGGATCGTGAGGTCGTTGTTGACCAGGTCATCTACGGGGACAGCCGCGGTAGCGCCGTGCGGGGGAAGACCGAGCAGCAGCACCGTGCCGCCCCGCCGGGCCGCGGCCAGTGCGGTGAGGACCGCGCCGGTGGTCCCGGCCGCCTCCACCACCAGGTCGTAGCCGGCGCCGGCCACGCCAGGATCGGTCTCGAACCGGGCCGCGCCCGCGGTTGCGGCCAGGGCCGCCTGGGCCGGCCGGCGACCCAGCATCACGATCTCGGCGGGGGACCACAGGCCCAGCAGCGCCACCGCGAGGAGGGCCACGGTTCCGTCCCCGACCACCAGAGCCCGCACGCCGGGCTTGACCGTGATGCTGGCCAAGCCGCGGTAGACGACCGAGGCCGGCTCGACCAGCGCGCCGTCGGCCATGCTCACCGGGGCAGCCAGACGATGCACCAGGGTTTCGGCGACCACGGCGTGCGCGGCCGCGGCCCCGTCCCGGGTGAACCCCATCTCGTCGTAGGTCGCGCACAGGTTGGTCTGGCCGGCCCGGCAGGCCGCGCAGTGACCGCACGGGACGATGCCCTCGGCCACTACGCGGGTGCCGGGGAGCAGCGAGCCGCTCTCACTCGCCAGCACGGTCCCGCTCCACTCGTGACCGAGCACCAGGGGGTAGCGGACATACGCGGGGTCGATGCGCCCGGCCAGGATGTCCAGGTCGGTGCCGCACATCCCGACAGCGGCTGGCTGGATCAGCACCTGGCCAGGGCCGGGAACCGGGCGGGCCCGCTGCTCCAGCGACACGACCCCGGGCGAGGACACGACCAGGGCCGCGGCGGCCGGCGCCTCCCGCGGCATGGATTCCGGCACCTCCGGCACCTCCGGCAGCACAGGCATCAGGCTCCTCCCCCGGGCGCAGGGTAGGGCGCCCCGCCGAGCAGGGCGGACACCTTGTCGGCATAGCTGCGCACGGCCCGGCCGAGCTCGTCCACGCGCCACGCGGGCAGGTCACCCTTGATCCCGGTCACGCTGATCGCGCCCGCGCAGCTGCCGTCGTGGCCGAAGAACGCCGCGCCGGTGCAGAACACGCCCTCGGCGTCCTCCTCGTCGTCGATCGCGAAGCCGAGCTGCCGGGCCGCGGCCAGGTTGTCCAGCAGGGTGCCGATGTCAGTGATGGTGTGCGTGGTGCGCGGGGCCATCCCGGTCTCGGCGCAGACCCGCCGGATCTCCGGCTCGGTCATCGTGCTCAGGATGGCTTTCCCGGCCGCCGAGGCGTACGGCACCTCGCGCTGGCCCAGCGGCGTGTAGAACCGGACACTGCCCGGACCGTCCACCCGGGCGATGAAGACCGGGTAGCCAGCCTCGGCCACCGCGATCCGCGCGGTCATCTTGGTGGTCTCGGACAGTTCGTCGAGCAGCGGGCGGCACAGGTCACCGAGCGGGAGCTGACGGCCCACGATGTCACCGAGCCGGATCAGCGCGGTGCCCAGCGTGTACCGCGGGCCGGGGCGGGTCTCGCGCAGGAATCCGGCTGCCTCCAGGGTCCGGGCCAGCGCCAGCGCGCTGCTCTTGGAGACGCCCAGCGCGGCCGCCAGCTCGCTGAGCGTCTGGCCCTCGGCCGGACCGTCGGCCACGACGCCAACCAGCCGGAGCGCCCGGGCCACGCTCTTGACCGTGTAGCGGCCAGCCCCCGCGCTGTCCTGCTCCGTTGTCACCTGCTCACGTCCTCACGCCATTGTTCGGTAGTGCCAAACGTTCGGTATCACAGAACGTCATCTGTTACCTTAGCGAGTCTCAAAACGCCTTGACATGCACATATACGGATGATTCCATGACCGAGTGATTCTACATCACAAAACTTTGTTCGGTATAGCCGAACATTTGCCCCGGAGCGTAGCCCGTGCGGACGCCGCGCGGGAGCGCCTGGAGGGCTGGCTGGCCGGCCACGAGGAGGTCGCCGGGGTCGTCCTCACCAGCCCGGGCAGCGTGGCCTGGGCGACCGGGGCGGTCGCCCCGCCGGTAGACCGGACCGCCCAGTCCGACCTCGTCTGGGTGGTGGCCACCCACACCGGGGCCGCGCTGGTGACCACGGAGATCGAGGCCGACCGGGTGAGCGAGGAGTACCAGCCGCGCCGGCACGGGTTCGCCGACCTGGTCGCTGTTCCCTGGTACGACCCGGACGCGTTCGTCCGGGCCGCGCAGGACATCGCTGGCGCCGAGGCGGGCCAGCTGGCCGCCGACGGCCACCCCGCGTTTGGGCGGGACGCTACCGAGGAGCTGGTCAGCCTGAGGCTCACCCTCTCCCCGGCGGAGCAGGAGGACCTGCGGGAACTGGGGACGGACGCGGCGGCCGCGCTGCAGGAGTCGCTGGTGTCCTGGCGGCCCGGCGAGCGGGACCTCGATATCCAGGGCCGGGTGGCCGAGCTGCTGGAATCACACGGCGCGGACGCGCCGGTGCTGATCGTCGGCGGGGACGACCGGGTCCGGCGATTCCGGCACCCGATGGCGGTGGGCGCCCCGGTGCGGCAGCTCGCGATGGCGGTCGTCGTCGCACGCCGTGGCGGGCTGCACGCCGCCGCTACCCGGTTCGCCTCCGCCGGTCCTCCCCCGCCGGAGTTCACCGCGCTGCGGGCCCGCGTGCTGCGGATCGAGCGCGACACGCTGGCCGCCTGCGTGCCGGCGAGCCGCTACGGCGACGTGCTCACCGCCCTGGACCAGGCCTACGCCCGGGAGGGCGCGCCGGGCGGCTGGGCGGGTCATTACCAGGGTGGCCCGATCGGGTACGCGCAGCGGGAGTTCGAGATCGCCCCGTCCCAGCGGGACTCGCGCTGGTACGACACCCCGGTCGCGGCCGGCCAGGCGGTGGCGTGGAACCCCAGCCTGCCGGGTGGGGCCAAGGCCGAGGACACCTACCTGGTGTCGCCGGGCGGCCTGGAGCGGCTCACGGCTCCGCGAACCACGGGCCCGCAGACCACAGGGCTGGCCTGGCCGGCCGAGGACGACGAGCTGGTACCGCCGCGTCCGGCGGTCCTGGAGGTGGCGTGATGACCCTGGGCAGCCAGGAAACCCTCGGCCCGCAGACCGCTGCCCGGACGACCGGGATCCAGGCGCTCACCCGGCGCGGGATCGCGATGGAGTCCGCGCCGCGGCGAAGCGCGGGCCGGTTCCCGGACGGGGCCGACTTCCGGATCGAGATCCCCAGCGTCGAAGGCCCGGCCGTGCTGCGCGCCGTGCTGGAGCAGGCCGCGGCCGAGGGCATCACCGTCAACCGGGTGTCCCAGGGCAGCGGGGCGATGCTGCTGTCCGAGGATGAGCTGACCGAGATGGCCGCGCTCGGCGCCGACCACGGCCTGGAGATCTCGCTGTTCGTGGGGCCGCGCGAGGAGTGGGACATCGGCAGCCTGGCCCAGTCGGACGAGGGACCGTCCCGGAGCGGGCTGATCCGCGGGTCCCGGCAGCTGCGGTACGCGGTGGACGACGTGCTGCGGGGCGTGGACTGCGGCATCCGCGGATTCCTCGTCGCCGACGCGGGCCTGCTGGAGCTGCTGGCCGGGATGCAGAAGGACGGCGAGATCCCCGACTCGGTGGTGTGGAAGGTCTCGGCCATGCTCGCCCCCGGCAACCCGCTCAGCGTGGCCCAGCTGGAACGGCTCGGGGCGGACACGGTCAATGTGCCGTCGGACATGACCCTCGGGCTGCTCGCCGAGCTGCGCGCGGCCACCACGCTGCCGATCGACCTGTACGTGGAGGCGCCCAGCTCGATGGGCGGGGTAGTCCGCGGGCACGAAGCCGCTGAGCTGGTCGCGGTGGCCTCACCCATGTACGTGAAGTTCGGCCTGCGCAACTCCCGGCCGCTGTATCCCAGCGGGCTGCATCTGGCCGCCGAGGCGGCCGCCATCGGCCGGGAGAAGGTGCACCGGGCCCGGGTGGCGCTGGAGTGGATAGACCGGGCCGGCCTGGACCTGACCCAGTCCGGGCCCGGGGCCCCCGGCCTGGGCATCCCGGAGCCGCCGCCATGACCGGCCACGGCGGCATGACCGGCCACGGTGGCACGGCGCCCCGCCCCGCGCTGAGAAGTGACGCGTGGCTGCGCGGGGACGACGAGGTCGCGCTGGCCAACCGGGTCGCGCTCGCCTCCGCTGGGCTCGAGGTCAGCGCGGACGGCGGCCAGCCGGTCATCGGCATCGCCAACTCGGCCAGCGACCTCAACCCGTGCAACCTGCCGCTGCGGGAGCTGGCGGTCGCGGTCCGGGAAGGCGTCCGGGAGGCCGGCGGGGTGCCGGTCGAGTTCGGCTCGATCCCGCTCGGCGAGGACCTGATGAAACCGAGCGCGATGCTGTACCGGAACCTCCTCTCCATCGAGATCGAGGAGATCATCCGCAGCTACCCGCTGGACGGGATCGTGCTACTGGCTGGCTGCGACAAGACCGTGCCCGGCGCGATCATGGGCGCGGTCAGCGCCGACCTGCCGATGGTCCTGGTCACCAGTGGCTCGCGGGAGCCGGCCACCTTCCGTGGGCGGCGTATCGGCACCGGCAGCGACCTATGGCGGCTCTGGGACGAACGGCGGGCCGGCCGCCTCGACGACGCGGGCTGGCGGGAGCTGGAACGGTGCCTGGCCTGCGGCACCGGGACCTGCAACACCATGGGCACCGCCTCGACCATGGCCATCCTGGCCGAGACGCTCGGGCTGATGATCCCTGGCTCGGCCACGATCCCGGCTGGGTACCCCCGGGGCCGGGCCGCGGCGGCCGCCGCCGGCCGCTGCGCGGTCGAGGCCGTGGCGGAGAACCGGCGGCCGTCCACGATCCTGACCCCCGCCGCCTTCACCAACGCCATCCGGATGCTGCACGCCGTCGGCGGCTCCACCAACGCGATCATCCACCTGGCCGCGATCGCCGGGCGGGCCGGAGTCCCGCTCCCGCTCGATGACCTGGGACGCCTCGGCCAGGGCATCCCGGTACTGGCCGACGTGGAACCGTCCGGCGGCGGGCTACTGCCTGACCTGGACCGGGCGGGCGGGGTCCCGGCGCTGTTGCGGGAACTGGCTGGCCGGCTCGACACCGGCGCGGCCACCGTCACCGGCGCCACGATCGGCGAGCTCGCCAGCGCCGCTCCCCCCGCCTCCGGTGCGATCCGGCCGGCCGGGGTTTCGTTGGGGAAGGAAGGGGCCTTTGCCGTGGTCCGCGGGTCCCTGGCGCCGGATGGTGCGGTGATCAAGACCTCGGCGGCCACCCCGGCCCTGCTCCGCCACCGCGGGCCGGCCCTGGTCTTCCACGGCTACGAGGAGATGCGCCGCCGGGTCGAGGACCCGGCGCTCGACGTGACCCCGGACAGCGTGCTGGTGCTAGCCGGCTGCGGCCCGGTCGGCGTGCCCGGCATGCCGGAGTGGGGCATGATCCCGATCCCGGCCAAGCTGGTCACCGGCGGAGTCAGCGACATGGTCCGGGTCACCGACGCCCGGATGAGCGGCACCAGCTTCGGCACGGTAATCCTGCACGCCGCGCCGGAGGCCGCGGTCGGCGGGCCGCTGGCACTGGTCGCCGACGGGGACCCGATCGAGGTGGACGTCGCGGCCGGGTCGCTCACGCTGGACGTGCCCGGGGCCGAGATCGCCCGGCGCCAGGCCGCCTGGTCCCCGCCACCCTCCCCCCACCTGCGCGGCTGGCCCGCGCTCTACCGCGACCACGTGCTGCAGGCACCTGAGGGTTGCGACCTGGACTTCCTGCGGGCCCCGACGAAGGAGCACCGCCGGTTCGTGGAGCCCGTCGTCGGGCGGTCCTGAACGGGCAGGCCGCCGGCGCCGGGCCCATGCGTTGACACCGAGTTATCGAGGCACACGGAATTTCAAACAGCACGGAAAGGAGACAGCCGTGAGGCACTGGAAAGTGTTGGCCGCCACGGCGGCGGCGGCTCTGCTGGCCACCGCGTGCGGGAGCGGCGGAGGGAGCAGCGGTTCGACGACGGGCCCTGTCACCCTCACCATCTGGGAAAACTATGGCACCGAGCAGAACGCGACCGCGCTGAAGAACCTGGCCAAGGCGTTCGAGAAGCTGCACAAGAACGTGACCGTGAATGTGGTGAGCCAGCCCGCAGACAACTACTTCGCGCTGCTCCAGGCGGCCGCGGTGTCCAAGACCGGCCCGGACCTGGCGGTCATGTGGACCGGGCTGTTCACCCTCCAGTACAAGGAGTTCCTGACCAACCTCAAGGGCAAGATCCCGGCCGCTGACCTGGCCCGGGTCAACCCGAACGCGCTCAAGTGGACCTCCGACTCCTTCGACGCGGCCAACGGCCCGTACGTGATCCCGCTGGAGAACCAGTTCTACATCGGCTTCTATAACAAGGCTGCGTTCGCCAAGGCCGGGGTGGCCTCGGTGCCGACCGACTGGACCCAGCTGTTCGCCGCGTGCAAGAAGCTGAAGGCCGCCGGGTACACGCCGCTGACCTACGGCAACGGCGGGCAGCCGCTGGGCGCGGAGTTCTACCCCTGGTACGACCTGAGCTACATGATGATCGGCGCGCACCCGGTCACCAGCTGGCAGCAGCTCTACAGCGGCCAGATCCCGTGGACCTCGGCCGCGAACGAGGCGCAGCTGGCCACCTGGTCCAAGCTGAAGAGCAACGGGTGCACCAACAGCGACGTGCTGACCAAGACCAACAACCTGGGCGACTTCGAGACCGGCAAGGCCGCGATGATGGTGGACGGCACCTGGGACACCCAGAAGTTCACCAGCGCGCTCGGCTCCAAGGTGGCGGCGTTCGTGCCGCCGTTCTCCAATTCCCCGATCAAGGGCGTGGTGGACTTCGCCGGTGATGGCCTGTCCATGACGAACTACACCCAGCACTCCGCCCAGGCCCTGCAGTTCCTGGAGTTCATGACGACCAGCCAGGCCGCCACGATCATCAACGCCGCTGGGCTGATCCCCGCCATCAACGGGACGCCGACGTCCAACCCGGTGAACCAGCAGATGCTGAACTTCGTCAGCCAGGATCACCTGACCGTCTACCCGATGCTGGACAACGTCGTGCAGCCCAACGTGGTGAACACGGGCAGCAAGGTGCTCCCGTCCGTGCTGAACGGCAGCATCTCGCCGAAGTCCGCGCTGTCCAGCATGCAGACCACGTTCGGCCAGCTGCCTGCCACCCAGAGGGGGACCAGCTACCCGTGATGCGCTGGTGAGCGTCTCGGAAGCGACGCCGGCGCTGGCCCGGGGCACGTCCCCGGGCCAGCGCACCCGGCCGCGCCGCAGCCGGCTGGCCCGGCGCCGGCGGCGGGCGGGCATCCTGCTCTCGCTGCCCGCGGTGATCGTGGTGGTAGCCCTGCTCGGGATCCCGATCGGGCAGGCCGTCTACTACTCGATGACGAACTGGAACGGCCTGACCGCCCAGTGGATCGGCCCGAGCACGTACTCGACCGCGCTCAGCGATCCGATCTTCTGGCGGGTGCTGGAGAACAACGGGCTGCTGCTGCTGTCGATCCCGTTCGCGATCGGCATCCCGCTCGCCATCGCCGCGCTGCTGAACGAGCACGTCCGTGGCTGGCGCTTCTTCCGCTCGGTCTACTTCCTGCCCACGGCGGTGTCCTGGGTGGTCATCGGCATGGTCGCAGTCCAGTTCTTCGCCCTGAACGGGCTGATGAACAAGTTCCTCGGCGCGGTCGGCCTGGGCAGCTTCCAGACCGACATGCTGGCCGGGCAGCGCAGCGCGCTGATCGCACTGGCCATCACGTTCATCTGGTCAATGCTGGGCACCAACACGATCATCTTCCTGACTGGCATGGCCACCCTCGACCCGACCCTGCTGGAGGCGGCCCGGGTAGACGGGCTGCACCGGCGGCAGATCTTCTTCCGGGTCACCCTGCCGCTGCTCAAGCGGTTCGTGCAGTTCTCGTTCGTGATCACGGTCATCAGCGCGTTCTCGGCGCTGTTCAGCCTGATCTTCGTGATGACGAATGGCGGCCCCGGGTTCGGCACCACCACGCTGGAGTTCTTCGTCTACCAGTCGGCGTTCTCGCTGGGCCAGTTCGGCACCGGCGCACTGTACGGGATCATCCTGTTCGTGATCATGATCGTCGTGGGGCTGGTCCAGCTCCGGCTGATCCGCTCCGAGGACGGGGAGGGCTGGTAGATGGCGGCGGCTGATTCCCTGCCGGCGCCCGGGCGCGCGCCGGACGCGCCGGCGTCCGGGCGGGCACCGGCATCCGGGCACCCGCCTGCCAAGCGTGCGCTGCGGGCCCGGCGGCGCAGCCGGATCGGCATGATCTTCCTGATCATGACGGCCATCGCGGTCGTCATGCTCTACCCCTTCTGGTACATACTCAACAACGCCTTCCGCACCCAGACGCAGTTCGAGCAGCAGCACGGTCACTCCGCGCTGAGCTGGAGCCAGCTGTTCAGCGAGCTGCCCGTCGGCCGGGAACTGCTCAACTCCACCCTGATCTGCCTGGCGTCGATCCTGCTCATCCTGGCCGTGTCCACCACGGCCGGGTTCGCGTTCGCCAAGCTCCGCTACCGGGGCAGCGGCATCGTGTTCCTGGCCGTGGTGGCCGCCCTCATGGTGCCGCTGCAGTCGATCATCATCCCGGAGTACGTGAACCTCGGGAAGCTCGGGCTGATCAACACCTACCTCGGCGCGATCCTGGTCTACGTCGCGCTGGGCACGCCGTTCGCCACGTTCCTGATGGCCACCTACTACCGGGGCATCTCCGACGACCTCATCGAGGCCGCGGTGATGGACGGGCTCGGCTACGAGCGCACGTTCCTGCGCATCGCGCTGCCGCTGTCCTGGCCCGCTATCGCCACCGTGACCGTGCTGCAGTTCATCCAGATCTGGGACGACCTGCTAGTCGGGCTGCTGTTCCTGCAGAACCCGCAGCAGCGGACGATCACTGTGGGACTGGCCGCGCTGTCGGCCGGCCGGACGAGCAGCATCCCGGTGCTGATGGCCGGGTCATTCATCAGCGCCGTCCCCGCGATCGTGGTGTACCTGATCTTCCAGCGCTACCTGGTGCGCGGGCTGACCCTGGGGATGGGCAAGTGAGCGGCGCCCGGCGGCCGGCGGCCGACTGGCAGGTCGCAGTGCCGGCCGGCGCGGAACTGGGCGAGCGGCCGGTCTGGGACGCGGCGGCCGGCTGCCTGATCTGGGTGGACATCCTGGCCGGGCACCTGCACCGGTACCGGCCCGGGGCAGGCGACGAGGTGCGTCACGCGGCCGGGGTTCCGGTCGGCGCGGCCGCGCCACGGGCAGAGCAGGCGGGTGGCGGGTACGTGCTCGCGGCGGCGGACGGGTTCCGGCTGGTCGGTCCGGACGGCAAGCCAGACGGCTGGCCCGAGGGCGCCGCGCGGCGCCCGCCGGGCATGACCGCCGACGTCCGGTTCAACGACGGGGCGTGCGACTCCCGCGGCCGGTTCTGGGCGGGCACGGTAGCCCGGGACCGGCGGCCCGGAGCGGGCGCGCTGTACCGGCTCGACCCGGACGGCGGGATCACCACGGTGCTGGACGGCGTGACCGAGTCCAACGGCCTGGGCTGGAGCCCGGACGGCAGCACGTTCTACTTCATCGATTCGGGCGAGCCCCGGCCGCGGATCCGCGCCTTCCCCTGCGACCTGGCCGCCGGCACCCTGGGCGCCGCACGCGACCTGGTTCAGCCCCTGCCGGGGCACGGCATACCGGACGGGCTGATCGTGGACGGCGAGGGATGCCTGTGGGTGGCGTTCTGGGGCGGCCACGTGGTGCGCCGGTATTCCCCAGCCGGGGAACTGCTGGCCGAGCTGCCGGTGCCGGTGTCGCAGCCGTCCTGCCCGGGGTTCGGCGGCCCGGAGCTGGCGGACCTCTACGTCACCACGGCCTGGGAGGGGATGACGCAGGCCCAGCGGGACGCGGAACCACTGGCCGGGCACCTGCTGCGCGCCCGGGTGGAGGGCCCAGGGGTTGACGGCGCTGTGGGCCAGCCCGCGTGCCAGTTCGGCGGATAGCTGCTCGGCAGATAGCTGCTCGGCGGATAGCTGCTCGGCGGATAGCTGCTCGGCGGATAGGGAGAGACCAGTGTCGAGGATCGCGCTCGAGGGCATCACCAAGCGGTACCAGGACGGGACCACCGCGGTCCGGTCGCTGGACCTGTCCATCGCGGACGGCGAGCTGATGGTGCTGGTCGGTCCCTCCGGCTGCGGGAAGACCACGGCACTGCGCATGGTGGCCGGCCTGGAGGAGATCACCGAGGGCACCATCCTCATCGACGGCCAGCCGGTCAACGACATGGAGCCGCGGGACCGGGACATCGCGATGGTGTTCCAGAGCTACGCGCTGTACCCGCACCTGACCGTGCGGGACAACATGGCGTTCAGCCTGAAGTACCGCAAGACCCCGAAACCGGAGATCCGCCGCCGGGTCGACGAGGCCGCGCGCATCCTGGAACTGGAGGACCTGCTCGGCCGTAAGCCCCGGCAGCTGTCCGGCGGGCAGCGGCAGCGGGTCGCGATGGGCCGGGCCATCGTCCGACAGCCCCGCGCGTTCCTGATGGACGAGCCGCTGTCCAACCTGGACGCCAAGCTCCGGGTGCAGATGCGCGCCGAGATCGCCCGGCTGCAGCGCTCGCTCGGGGTAACCACGATCTACGTGACCCACGACCAGACCGAGGCGATGACGCTGGGCAGCCGGGTGGCCGTGCTGCGGCACGGGGTACTCCAGCAGGTCGCCGCGCCCCAGGAGCTCTACCAGCGGCCCGCGAACCTGTTCGTGGCCGGCTTCATCGGCTCGCCGGCGATGAACCTGATCGAGGCGACGCTGGAGCGCGGGGCGGACGGCCCCGAGGTGAGCTTCGGCTCGCACCGCCTCCGGGTGCCCGCTGGCGTGGCCGGCCAGCACCGGGCGCTGGAGAAGTACCTGGGCCGCACGGTGGTGGTCGGGATCCGCCCCGAGAACCTGGAAGACGCCGCGCTGGTCCCCGGCGCGGCGCCGGAGTCCGTGCTCGAGGTGTCGGTCGAGCTGCGCGAGGAACTCGGGGCCGAAGTCAATGTGCACTGTGCGGTGGGGGTGGCACCGCTCCAGGTAGCCGCGAAGACCATCGGGGACAGCGAGCCGGACGCGGCCGAGGCCGAGGAGGTCCCCCAGATGCCGGCGATCATCGCCCGGCTGGACCCGAGGACCGCGATCCGCGAGGGCGAGCGGGCCCGGGTGCACGTGGACCTGGACTCACTGCATTTCTTCGACCGCGACACCGGAGACAGCCTCCGGGACTAGCGCGTGCTCCTGGACCCACCTGGCGATCCGGTCCAGCAGCGGTCCCTCGGCGGCGGACTCCGCGTGCCCGAAGCCGGGCTCGAGCCACAGCTCCTTGGGCTCGCGCGCCGCGTCGTACAGCCGCTGGCCGTGGTCGGCCGGGAAGTAGGAATCCTGGTCGCCGTGCACGACGAGCAGCGGGATCGGCGAGATCATCGCGGCGGCCTCGTCAGGCGGCAGCGGCACCGGGTTCCACCCGGACGGGCTGATCCGGGTCTTCAGCCAGGCCCGGGTGATGGCCCGGCCCACCCGGCGCTCCACCGCGAAGTGCACCCGGCGCATCGGCTTGGTGCCGCGGTAATACCAGTGCCCCGGACCGCTCACCGAGACCGCGGCGTCCAAGCCGCCGACCAGCCCCGCGTACCGCATCACCACTGAGGCGCCCATCGAGAAGCCGACGGCGGCGATCCGGCGGTAACCCAGCTCCCGGGCGTAGGCCACCGCCACGTCCAGGTCCTTGATCTCCCGGTCGCCCAGGGTGGACAGCCCGCCGGACCGGCCGTGGCCGCGGAAGTCGAACGACACCACCCCGCCTGCCTGACGCAGCCGGCTGGCTACCTTCCAGACCGCGCCGTGTTGCCAGGACAGGGTAAAACCATGGGCAATAACGAAACCCACGTCGCTGGGGCCGGGCAGATGCACCGCGTCGATGGGGATCCCGTCTTCGGTCACCAGGGTCAGCGCCTTCACAACGGGTCCAGTCATGCTCCCATTCTGCGGGATGGCCGCTGGCCTGCCGCACGCCAGGCCAGAGCGTCCAGAGGCTGACCACGCCGGCGTCCGGGCCCGGCACGGACAGTTACCGGCGGGTTCCCTGCCACCGCGCGGCCAGGCCACGCCCGTCTTCAGGCCGCCCCGCCGGCCGGGCGGCGACCGGGGGTGCGCGTGTGAAAGAGTCTCGT
>Ga0208357_1002255_pt1 | contig 13008 bp, 15 predicted proteins | sample NGESurdeep092012_6_FD_184487 | JGI IMG/M metagenome (GOLD analysis project Ga0208357, IMG submission 184487) | Arctic peat soil microbial communities from Barrow, Alaska - NGEE Surface sample F52-2 deep-092012 (SPAdes) | ecosystem: Environmental > Terrestrial > Soil > Wetlands > Peat ... | reverse complement strand
TCGAAGCGTGCTTCACCACCCGCGTGATGGATCTCTTCGATGAGTGATTCACCCAATTCCCGGTTCCTTCCTTGGGCGACCACTTTTGCCCCTTGGGACGCGAGCAACAGTGCAGTGGCGCGACCCACACCTCTCGTGGCACCAAATACGACTGCCTTTTTCCCCGAAAGTTGGAAACTCACGATTCATCCCCACTCACCGTCGAAGGAGCACTGAGCCCGGGGTCAACCTGGATGACCGCCTCAACTGTCTTGGCAGCGGCCAAGCTCGACATGTCCAGGGGCGCGCCGCCCAGGAGCTCATCAATCACCTTTGGATCGTTGAGAATTTCCTCTGGCGGCCCGTACGCGATTGGCGTTCCGGCGCTCAGCACGAGAAGGTTCTGACACACCCGACTCGCGAGCAATAGATCGTGTTCGACAACGATCATCGAGCGTTCCGAATCGTCTCCGATGGTCCGGAGAACTTCGCTGATCTTTATGCGCTCGTCGGTATTCAATCCGGATGCTGGCTCGTCGAGCAAGACGATGTGGGGCTCTCCTAGTAACACGCGCGCCAAGTCGACCATCTTCGCCATGCCGTAGGGAATCTCAGACATCCGATAGTTCGCCGCTTGCTCGACGCCCAACGACTCCATACACTCCATAGCCAATCGTCGCTCGTTCGCCTCGGCGCCGGACATATGGGCCCAGCCCACCGCGTACCGAAGAACGGTGCCTCGCTGTTGCTGATGCCTTCCGAGCATCACGTAATTCAATACCAGCATTTCTTTGATCGTTTCGACGCTTTGCAATGTGCGGCCCACGCCTAATGCCGACACGCGGTGCGGTGCCTTGCCGATCGTGAGTTCACCGCGTATGCGAATCGAACCTTCTTGCGGATGGTAGATGCCGCTGATGCAGTTCAACAGACTTGTCTTGCCCGACCCGTTTGTTCCGACGAGACCAACCGTTTCGCCAGGAGCGATCGCGAGGGAAACGCCGGACAGGGCACGGAGTCCGCCGAATCGAAGCGAGACGTCGGATACTTCGACCGCGTAGGTATCGCTTGTGCCGCGGTTCGTCATTGTGAGCTCGACCCGTGATCCGAACCTGCGGCGACGCGACTTTCGTGAAATTCGTCTGGTGTGCCACTCCACGTGAATCGACCGCTTTCCATGAAGTGCAATCGATCGACAATCGATTCCGCTACACCCAGCGACTGCTCGACGAGCAATACGCCCACACCGGCGTCGGCTATCTTGCGCAACGTTTCCGTGAGTCGCACGACAACCCCGTGCGCCAACCCCAGTGACAGCTCGTCAATCAGCATCACCTCGGGCTGCAAGCACAACGCCGCCGCGAGCGCCAGCATCTGACGCTCTCCCCCACTCAACGTTCCCGCGCGCGAAGTTCGCCTTTTGTCGAGACCAGGAAAGTAACCAAGGGCGTCACTGATGAGGGAACGTCGTTGATGCCTGTCCTTGCTCCTGCCGGCTGCGGCCAAGTCGAGGTGCTCGGCAACCGTCAAGTGTGGAAAGACCTTGTCGCGTTCCGGAACGAGAATCACTCCGCTTCGTGAACGCTGCATCGCCGACAGTCGTGCCAGCGATTTATCGTTCAGCAGCAGCGCGTTCGCGCTACACGGTACGATGCCAGCGATGCCCGCGAGCAGTGAAGTCCGCCCAGCCCCATTCGGTCCGACGACGCCCACTATTTCGGACTTGCGAACGTCGAGACTGACGCCATCGACCGCGACTTTCGTGCCGTGATAACGAACGGAGAGATTCTCAACCCGAAGTACTGGCACAGTGTCTGCGAGAACCTGGGACTGCTTCGCGGAAGTGGAATCCACCGCGGACACGACAGAGATGTTTTCCTCCGCCAGGGAAGTCGAGTCTGTCGGTTGCAATGAATCCGGGGCGACGGCGGCGACGGCCTTACCTGATCTTTTCGCCCGTCGTATGGCCAGCGTCCTCGAGATTCGCGTTCCAATATGAGCCAGACCGCGCGGCTCGACGATGAGAAATCCGATCAAGAGCAGTGCGTCCACGGCCAATTCGATGAAGGCGAGATTCTGACTAAAAAAATTCGTGCCGTTTGAGTTCGAGCCGAGCTGGCTTAGAAAGAATGGAATATCAGTGATGATGATGGCACCAATGAGCGAGCCGAAGATCGAACCAGTTCCGCCCACGATGATCATTGCCACGTACAGCACCGCAAGGTTCAACGTGTATTGGTCGTAAGAAATTTGACCAACGAAATACGCACCAAGCGCGCCAGCCATACCAAGCATCGCGGAACTGATCACGAACGCGGTCAGCTTGTACCGACCCACCGCGATGCCCGCGATGGCGGCGGCCACGTCGTGCTCTTTGATCATTGTCCACGCTCGTCCGGGCTTGGACGTCACCAAGAATCGCATGACGATGCACCAGAGCACGAGAACGACGGTGAGGAGTATGAACCAACTTCGAGTGGAACTGATAACCCATCCGCCGATTCGCGCTTTGGGAAGTGCGTAACCACCAAGGGCGCCCTGCTTCGTCTCCACAATCTCGAAACCGTCTTGGACGAGGTACTGGAACACGAGCGTGGAGATGATCAGATACAGACCTCTCATACGCAACGCCGGAAGTCCTACCAACAGTCCCGCTACGGCTGCGACGATGGCGCCGACGAAGACGCTGGCGACGAATCCCACGTGGCCCTGGACTCCCGAGGCACTGAAGGCCCCGATGGCGAGAAATGCCGCGGCGCCAATCGAGGCTTGGCCGGCATAGCCGGTGATCAAATTCAGTCCGAGGGCGCCGATGGCCGCCAGAACCGTCAGGTCGGCTTCGTACAACCGGTAGGAAGGGAAGGCGACGAACGCGTAGATGAAGACGACCGCGCAAATCGCCGACAACGCGAACGACTTTGAGCGAACAACGTCACGCCAGTTGAACGCAGCAAAATGGAACCTATTCACGGAGACGCCTAACCGTGCCTTGCTACTTTCGAACTCACCTCGAACCATTTGAAATTGTTCGCGACGATTCATTCGAGTGTTCCTTGGGTAGTCGCACGATGGCCCAACCCTTTGCCGTTGTGTCATCGCGCTGATTGCGAGCGCGAACGTTCACCTTTACGCGCCCCACCGAATCGTCATCGCCGCCGTCAATCAACTCTGTGACTTCGCCTTCAAGATAGGTAATATCGCCGACGAGGTTGAAACCACGCACTTCAACATAAAGCTCTTCGAGGAAGCCCTCCATGCCGACCCATTCGGTGAGCATCGACGCGATCCAGGAGATTCGTTCCGGGCCGTAGTCGTACGCGTCGGGAACACCCACCGATCTCGCCAACGCCGAGTCCCAATGAACCGCCTCCGGTGGCTCGGGCACGCCGTATTCATTCATGATTCCCAGGCGGGGATGTTCCTTCAACTTGTCGAACCAGTACCCGTGGGCCGATATAAACAGTCCGCCCCAGGCCTGCTCGAAGGCCACAGCGATCGTCGCGGAATAAGGTCCACGGACGAGTAACGGAATCTGATCGCCGACCTTGACGTCACTCCAGCCGAGTTGTTCGGTCGACGCAACGCGCACTTTTTCCGCTTCGTAAAGTTCGGAGACCTTCTCTAGATCTTCCGCCGTATAGGACTTGCGTGCCGTCTCCGAGTACTTGCCCTTTTCACGAGCGGTCTCTCGCTCAACGCGCATGCCCCATCCAAAGACCTCCGCGATCACTTCACCGTCACCACGAACGAATTCGGTGCGCGACGATTGCTTGAACATACGCCCGGCGAAACGACTTTCAAACTCGTCGAGTCCCGCGAAAACGGTCTTCGTACTGATCTGGTCACCGAGTCGAGCCGGTTCGTGCCAACGCCAATGCGATCCAGCGAACATTGAGTGCACGCCCGGGAGACCACCGCGGTAGCCGATAGTCAACTTGCTGAACGCGTACAGCATGCACGGAGGAGCGGTCAACGTCCCCACCGAGGACTGCGCGGCTCGAACGGGATCCGTCGAAAGGGGGCTTCGGTCACCCGTTCCTTCTGCCCATCGACGGATGGAATCACGAGTTACTTCCGTCAAATACGGAGAGTCATTGACGGTTACGACTTGACCGAGCTTCGAGCGCAACCGCTCTAGTTCGGTGTCCTCAATGATTCCCAAATGTTTCGGTGACATTCTTCCCCCAGGGTCGTAAAAGCACTCACACTATCCTAATCATTATCCCTAATGTAACCATTTGGGATCGCCCTCTTCAGGAACCGAATTCACCGTAGGACGATCTCTTGTCGCACTCGAGGCAGTACTTCTGTGAGCACCCACCGCTAGTGCGACATACGGATCACCGGACAGATCTTGAGTGTTCGACACCCACTCGCCGATCCACCCATTTTCGCCAGCAACTCGCGACGTGATCGCATTCCGCCCTGGGAAACCGTTCGCCATCGTCCAAAACTTCATGGCGTCAGCACGGAATGCGTACCCGATTCATTCTTTCGACGGGTGACATGCAGCAAATCAACGGTTGGATCACGCACTATCGAGCGGACACAACCCACGCGGCCCCATTCATTTCCAGACCATCGTCGACCTCGTAGGGCTGCACGGTCGCCGCCAAGAGGTGACGGGCGCGAGTCCGAGTCGCGTCATCGGCGGCACGGTACAGGTCACCGACGAGTCCCATCTGAAGTCTTTCGTGCACCCAACGATCTACGCCTTGACCGACGGCCAATCTGATTTGACGCGAAACTCCTTCGATTTCAATGTTTGAAGAGCCACTGCCCGAGAGGATCCTCCGAATTTGATCTGGGTCAGCCAACGAAAATGGACCGGGTGCATCGTGAGGCGGTGGCGTCAATCCAAAGAAATCGAGCGCCGCACGATTGGGCAATGACATCCAAGGATTGGCCTTTGGCACTTGCCAACAGACGAACACAATTCTCCCGCCGGGGCGGAGTGTCGAATGCATGTTTGCGAAGGCGGCCACGGGATCCGCAAAGAACATCACACCAAATCGCGAGAAGACAAGATCTCGATGTTGACTACCAAGCTTCGCGCTCTGAGCGTCCAATTGGAGAAACGAGACGTTCGCTTGATTCGCCTTTCGTGATCGTTCGATCGCTCTCTGCAACATGACGCCGCTTACGTCGATACCTGCGACTTCGCCCGTCTCGCCAACGGACTTTGCCAAGTCGAGGCTGGTGGCACCGCACCCGCAACCAACGTCAAGGACCTTCTCACCGGTCGTGGCCGAAGCCACCTGGAGCGCCACGTCCCCAAAGGGACTCAAGTGTCTCTCGTTTTCTTCGTCGACCGTCACCCACATCTGACCCGTTGGACCATTCCAGAATCGGACCTGCTCTTCGTTGCTCAGATCCTCGGCTTCTGGCGAGACCACTACGATTCCAGCGCAATCGTTAGTTCCGGTTCAGTGGCACTTCGTACGTCTTCGACAGACGCGCCCGGAGCCAGTTCACGCAACACCAACCCGCCGGGTTCGACGTCAATTACCGCGAGGTCAGTGATTATTCGGTGAACGCATGATTGTCCCGTCAGTGGCAGGGAACACTTCTGAACGATCTTGGGACTTCCATCTTTCGCCACGTGCTCCATCACCACGAGCACTCGTTTGGCACCGTGAACGAGGTCCATGGCCCCGCCCATGCCCTTCACCATCTTGCCGGGAATCACCCAGTTGGCGAGGTCACCACTGGCAGATACTTGCATCGCCCCAAGCACCGCAACATCCACGTGACCGCCTCGAATCATTGCGAATGATGTCGCCGAATCAAAAAACGATGCGCCCGGCAGCACGGTGACGGTCTCCTTTCCAGCATTTATAAGATCGGGGTCAACTGCGTCCTCTTGTGGATAAGGGCCGACCCCAAGAATGCCGTTTTCCGAATGAAGCACGACCTGTAATCCATCGGGCAGGAAGCTCGGAACGAGTGTTGGCAATCCGATTCCGAGATTCACGTACTGTCCATCTTTCAGTTCGGCGGCAACCCGTGCGGCGAGTTCGTCACGTGACAATGGACTCATGAAGCCACCATCCTCTTCTCAATTCGCTTTTCGCCCGCACTTGCGAGCACGACTCGTTGAACGTAGATGCCCGGAGTATGGACATGTATCGGGTCAAGTTCGCCGGGTTCTACCAACTCTTCGACTTCAGCAATGGTGATTCGACCGGCGACCGCGCACAAGGGATTGAAGTTCTGAGCGCTCTTCTCATAGATGAGATTGCCGAGGCGGTCGCCGAGTCGCGCGTGCACGAGAGCGAAATCTGTTCGTATCGAACGCTCAAGTACGAAGTTGCGGTCATCAAATTTGCGAACTTCTTTGGGTTCCGAAGCGAGAGCAACGCCACCATTACCGTCGTACATCAACGGAATCCCGCCATCAGCTATCTGAGTCCCCACTCCAGCGGGAGTGTAAAACGCAGGTATTCCGGCACCTCCGGCTCGAAGTCGCTCGGCCAACGTGCCCTGAGGGACCAATTCAACTTCCAACTCTCCGGAAAGGAACTGGCGTTCGAACTCCTTATTCTCTCCCACATAGGAACTCGTAATTCGTCGGATTCGCTTCGCGGCCAGAAGGAAACCCAACCCCCAGTCGTCGACTCCACAGTTATTACTGACCACCTCGAAGTCCGTTGATCCTCCAGCGACCACAGCGTTGATGAGCGCGCTGGGAATACCACACAGACCAAAACCACCGACCGCGAGCGACGCGTTGTTCTCAATATCGCGCACGGCGTCCGCGGCGGATTCGACGACCTTATTCATATCCCACCGATCCTTCGACTCAAATCAACCACTAGCACTTACGACACCGGTGAATCGAGCGTGGGCGCAAGTGCAGTGACCGTACGCGACGGACTGGGCCGTCCGAGAATGTTGGCCATCCATACACTGGTTCGACAAAGTACTTCGAGGTCGACACCGGTTTCAATTCCGAGACCATGTAGCTGCCACACCAAGTCTTCGGTCGCGAGATTCCCGGTCGCACTGCCGGCGTACGGACAGCCTCCGAGTCCTCCCGCCGATGAGTCCACGGTGGTGATCCCGTATTGGAGCGCCACCAGCGTGTTGGCGAGCGCCTGTCCGTAGGTGTCGTGAAAGTGCACGGCCAATCGATCGGTATGAAGTTCATGATTATCGAGCACAGTCAACAGTTCAATCACTTGACCGGCCGTCGCGACGCCGATCGTGTCACCAAGTGAGATGTCCGAACATCCCATCTCCGCCAGCGCCGTCGCCACTCGAGCTACTTGGCCGGGCGCGACGTCCCCCTCCCACGGATCGCCGAAGCACATCGAGATGTAGCCACGGACCGTGGCCCCAGCGTCGTTCGCACGCTTCACGACTGGAACATAGCGCTGCAGCGCTTCTTCGACGGAGGCATTCAGATTCCGTTGGGCAAAACTCTCGGTGGCGCTCGCGAAGACCGCGACGTCGCGCACACCACATAACAGTGCTCGATCGAGTCCACGCTCATTCGGTACGAGCACCGGGTGTCGCCCGGTCAGAGGTCCGAGCAACTCGACCAATTGCTCGGCGTCGGCGAGTTGGGGAATCCAGTTGGCGGGGACGAAGCTCGTTAGTTCGATATTGTCCAATCCCGCGTCGATCAGTCTCCGGATGAACTCGGCTTTCACTTCAACGTCGATGAGTTGACTTTCGTTTTGCAGACCGTCTCGGGGTCCAACTTCGTAGATCGTCACGCGCTGCGGTAGTCCAGGGATCATGCTTTGCTGGGGAGATCTCATGACAAGTGTTTTTCAATTTGCGGTTCGACAATCCCGACGGGCACGTTGCGCGATAGGAAGTCGATGACGGAGGTCGCGAAGATATCGTTTCGATCACCGGCAACCATATGAGCCGCACCGGTGATATTCACGTACTCGCTGTGAGGGCACAAGGCGAGAAAGTCTTGAGCCCCTTCCTCGCTGAGAACGTCAGATTGTCCCCCGCGCACGAGGAGCGTCGGGATAGAGAGATTGCGCGCGCACGCCTCAAGTCGCATTCGACGATCGTGCGCATCGATACGATGCTGGCGAGTCTTCGGATCCCAGTGCCATCTGAACTTTCCATCTTCCCCGAGACGTACGTTCTTCGCTAAGCCGTCCAGCATTCGGGGCCGTTCGCGGTGAGGTTGGTAGCTCGCGATGGCTTCGGCAACCTCTTCCAACGAGTCAAATCCCTCCGGCTTTTGATCCATGAAGTCCTTTATCTTCGCTACCCCTTCACGCTCCACGCGAGGGGCGACATCGATCAACACCAATGCCGAGGCTTCGAGACGATGCTCGCCCACCGCGACGAGGCTCGTGACGCCTCCCATTGAGGCGCCAATGAGTGCTGGCTTCGTTTTACCGAGACTTTTCGTGACCGCGAGGAGGTCCTCGACGCGAGAATCGAGACTATAGAGACCGTCCTCGGCCCAATCAGAATCACCGTGACCCCTCGCGTCGTAGATGACCACGTGATAGCCCCTCGACCCGAGCCTCTGACCCGTGTCTTTCCAGGCGTGACGAGTCTGACCGGCGCCGTGAAGAAGGAGCACGAGTGGACCGTCAGGGTTTCCCCATGAGTCGCCGGCGATCGCGACCCCGCGGTGCCCCGTCCACGCATGCATGGGCTCTGGCACCGTCTGAAGTCTCTTCCCAGCGTTCACGAACTCCCCGTCTTTGATCGATTGATTACACCGTCGGCGATACGTCGGTCGATCACACTCTTCGATGGACCAAGAAGCTCGCCAAATACGAATTCGTAGTGTTCTCCCAATCGAGGCATCCAGCGTTCTACTCGCACCGGTGTCATCGAAGCGCGCCGCGGTGAACTGACGATCGTTCGTTCGAGCGCCGTCTCGTCATGTTCATCTCAGATCGTCCCGCGCGCAGATGGCCGTATTCGACGTCGCGAAAGAGCGGATTCCGGTCTCCAATCCCGTTGCAGAAATTGCGCATCGTGTCCTGATTCATCTGCTGCAGGAACGGTCCTTCGGGCTGAAGGTACGTCCCGACCATCGCTCGAGCAGATTCATTGCTGGCTTCGAACATCAAACCTTCGGGGGGCCATTCATCGAGGTTCACTGCCATGGATTCTGAGCGTATCATTAACATGAATCCGATGGCGTCTCGAGTCGCGGTGACCGACGCAAAGCGACAGGAGTCATCGGTTACGTCGTCCGAGAGTCTGTTGGAGGTTGCACGACTAACTCATTTCGGCGCTGCGGAATCGATATCAAATTGACGTGTCGAGCGCCAAAGAACGTCCCTTTTCTAGATTGTCTTCACCCAGGTCGCCGTTCGTTTTTCGAGAAACGCACTCATCCCTTCGCGGGCCGCCTCACTCGCGAAGAGCGACGCTGACTGTTCTTTCGTCCAATCAAACGCCTCATCCATTTCCATCGTAGGAACCGTCGTGGTCAGCTTTTTGGCGACCGCAATAGCCGTTGGCTCTCCTGCGAGTAAATCATTCACGATGTTTGTTACTTCTCCGTCGAGATCGCCGAGAGCAACCGCCTTGTTGATGAGACCCATTCCGACCGCCTCGGCCGCGAGAAATCGATTCCCTCGCAAGAATCCAGACTTCGCGTCCGCGAGCCGCATCTTTGGCAAACACACGACCGAGATCATCGCCGGTGCGACGCCAACCCGAACTTCGCTGAATCCGAATGTTGCCGTCTCGATCGCCACCGATATATCCAAAGCCGCAGCCAATCCGACTCCCCCGGCGATGCAGTGACCAGCGATCCGGCCAACGAACGGCTTCGATGAATTCAATATTCTCTTGAACAGAGAAGTCACGTCGAGAACGCTCTCTCCTGGCTTAGCTGCATCTTCTTTTGACATCTCTTTGAGATTTGCGCCTGCGCAAAATACCGAGCCAGAGTTGGTGAGCACCACCACGCGAACATCGGGATCATGTTCGATCTCGTCGATGCAAGCCACCACTTCACGGATAAGTCCGCCACTAAGTGCGTTACGACGCTCGTCGTCCGCGAGCGTTATCGTCATCACTCTATTCGAGAATGCAGTTTCGATGAATTCCATGGAAGTCCTCCTCAATAAATCAAATTCGGTTCGCACCACGCGACAGGTTGCGTGGAGGTTACATCGTCACTAACTGGGATCTCCCGCGTGGTGTCGCCAATTCTTCGATCAAGGGTAAGGTGACGCTATGTGCCTTCTCATCGTCGCGTGGAAGGTTGATGACACGTTTCCCCTGATCATCGGCGCGAACAGGGATGAGCGATATGACCGGCCGACTACTACATTCACCGCTCTTTCCAGCGGCCGTCCGCGAGTGCTCGGCGGTCGAGACGAACTCGCCGGCGGGACGTGGCTCGCAGTCAGCGACAGAGGAATCGTGGCTGGACTGACGAATTTATTCTCCGTCGCAGGACCCGATCCGACCAAAAGGACACGCGGCGAACTACCTCTCAGATTGGTTCAATATTCCAGCGCCTCAAAAGGAGTCGCGGATCTATCCCGTCGTTACTCATCCAGCGCATACAACGGTGCGGCGATGTTTGTAGGTGACAGAGATTTTCTCTTTTACATTGAGCTCGGCACTAATCCAGATTTCACCGTCCTCGAAATGGATCCGGGAATCTACGTCTTGGAGAACGTTCCACTGAACGCCACGTCGGCGAAAGTTGACTTTGCCAAAGACACTCTTATCTTCAAAGATGGCGTCGGGCAGATCTCTTTGGTCGGTCCTACCCTCGGTCCTTTCCAGTCACGAGCTTCCGGCCTCAACAATCATGGATGGCGCTTCCGATTTGTTGCGTCCCATAAATGCGCCGTGCGTACATTCTTCGGGGCGGGGCACGCGCTCGTCCTCCCTCATCCGAGTGCCCGCCAATCGTTCGTCGCCAACCGAGGTTTCCATCGCAGACGGAGCACCCTGCTCAGCCGAATATGTCGACGTCAGTAATCGTTGGGCTGTCTAACTTCCGAGCGAATGTGACTTCTGGAATCGCTCAATCCATCCAAATGCGCAAATTGCGTCGAAGTTGAAGAATCCTGAGGGATCTAATAGTTGAGCGCTTGATCCCACGGTATAACTGCGTTGAAAAAACCGGGAGATCTCTTCTCGGCAAATTCGATGTAATCCTCGAGGTGCTCCCGCATATGTGTCTCGGCGAGATCTGGATCATGATTCTCGATAGCCTTCAGAATCCTCTTGTGGGCCTTCAATGTTGCTTTGCGGCGAACCAGCGATGACTCAACTCCCACAGAAGAACCGTCGACAATGCCGAGAAGTGACTCAGTGACGTAACCGAAGAGAGTGTTCCCGCTTGACCAGGCGATGATGTCATGGAAGCGTCGATTGATTTCAAGATGAAGTTCCTGATTGTCAATATTTTCTTCCATTTTTGTGATTGTCTCGCGAAGTTCCTTGAGCGATACGTCATTAATCCGCGATGCAGCGAGGCGACACATCATCGGTTCGAGACCAACTCGAAATTCAAATACGTGTCGAAACGGCGATTTGTTCACTTCCATCAGTAGGACCAGCGAACTCGCTAAATGCGAAGCGTCGGGTGTCGTGAGGATCGGCCCACCTTTAGGACCAGGTTTCAAGGTAATGACACCTTCGAATTCAAGGAGTCGAAGTGCCTCACGCAGCGTTCCGCGACCAATCTCGTACTTCTCAAGCATTACGTGCTCGGGCGGAAGCGAATCGCCTGCGATCAATTGTTCGGTCATTGCGTCACGAACGATGCGATGCGCCACCAACAGTGCCACTTTTTGTGGTCGGTAATTGCCAAATTTCTCGATTCACCATGGTACATGGGAAGTGCTCGGGGGCGGTCGGACTGGTGATTCTGTGACACAAGAGCCCTAGTGTCGACGCCATGCTCACTGTCCCAACGATCACGACGTTCTCGCGATGACGACCAAGCGCCTGTCGCTTCGTCGCACCGACGTCTGCTCCGTCTGCGGTGTCGAACTCGTGGCTCGCACGAACGCGTGGTGGGACAGCGAGGCGCGAGCCGTGACCTGCGAACCATGTCACATCAGCCAATGCACCACAAAGGCCGACGTCCAACCGTCGTCGATCGAGGTTGAGCCGTCCCCACCGATTCCGGAGTTACAGACCGGAGTAGCGGGCAAATCGGCCCTCGAGGAGTTCGAGCGACGCCACGAAGCGCGAGAAGCGCGGATCGACGCCAAGTTCGGACGCTTGGCCCGAGTCGTCAAGTTCCTGACCGACGACCCCCAGTCGATCACTGCCTGGAAGAAGGGGTCGGTCGGCGAGCGCAAGCTCGCGGCCAGCCTCGAGCAGAGCTTGGGTGAGCGCGCCATACTGCTCAACGACCGTCAGGTCCCGAAGACCAAGGGGAACATCGATCATCTCGTGGTGGCCGGCTCGGGTGTCTGGGTCGTGGACGCCAAGAATTACGCCGGCCTCGTCCAGCAGCGCGACGTCGGCGGATTCTTTAAGGTCGATAAACGTCTCTACGTAGGCGGTCGCGATCGCACGAAGGTCATCGACGGGCTGGGTTGGCAAGTGAGGGTGGTGACCAAAGCCTTGGCGGGACTGGACGTAACCGTGTCGAGCGCCGTCTGCTTCACCGACGCCGAATGGGGATGGTTTGCCAAGCCCTTCACGATCCGAGAGGTGTTCGTATCGGGTCCCAATGCGCTGGCACGGAAGATCTCTGAGACGAGTGTCCTCAGCGTCGAACGAATAAAAGAGATCGCTGTTCACTTGTCAGGTGCGTTACCCGCCAAAGAGTGAGGTAGTCGCGCGCACATTCACAGCCTGCTCTCGAATGAATGGCTGATGCAACCGCCGTGGCGTCTCCAGTTTGACGCCAGCCAACGCGTTTGGATGAAGAACTACCATGTGGGCAACTGGATCAATGCCAGCCAGCCCTTTTTCGATTTCCTTGTAATCCCAAGGTGCGAGGACGGACCAGGTCGCGAGCTCTCAACGCAATTCGACCGCCAAATCGGCTTACCGCGTTGGCGTGCCGGTGAAGGTTCTAAATTGAAAGATCTACACACCACAGAACTG
>Ga0208357_1002253_pt1 | contig 13026 bp, 14 predicted proteins | sample NGESurdeep092012_6_FD_184487 | JGI IMG/M metagenome (GOLD analysis project Ga0208357, IMG submission 184487) | Arctic peat soil microbial communities from Barrow, Alaska - NGEE Surface sample F52-2 deep-092012 (SPAdes) | ecosystem: Environmental > Terrestrial > Soil > Wetlands > Peat ... | reverse complement strand
CAGCGCATTAGCCCCGCGTTAGTCTGGCAATGATATAGGACGCGAACCCCTCCGTGGGAAGGCCGGCGGCGCGCTCGATTCATGTGTGAGCCACCTCCACCCAGGGCACCCATACCGCTCCGTGTAGTAGGCTGCTTTCTTGTCTTGATGTGCGAGATACCGCTGGGTTCGCATGCCGTTGACCTCGATCATGTACGGGAGTGGACCGACGTCATAGAAAATTAGATCTGGGTGGTATTTCGAATCACCCCGATCATACAGTAGGGGCTTGCTGAAACAGCGATGCTCGCCATACGCTTTCTGAACGACAATCAGCTCGTTCTGGCTCGCGCAAGGAACGAACGTCTCCGACACGAGCATGAAGCATCCGTCAATGACCTTCACATCGCCGTTGGCGAGGGCCTCAACCGCGAGCAGGGCGATGACCGAATATTTTGGTCCGGTGCCGCGGTTGGCGTTCGAGAGGGGCTGTCGTACCTGCGGGAACCGCCGAAGTAGGTCTATTACAACTTGGGTCGTGACGAGCGTCCTGATGTTGAAAACGCCGTCGGCCTTTTCGAGGTAGAGTCTAGCCGGCTCGCTTGCGATGGATTTAACGGTTCCGAAGATCAGAATCCGCTTGCTCTCGTGTTGAGCCGCGAGCAGCTTCAGTTGTGCTTCTTCTCGGAGTTGCGCCCTGTTCTCGGGTTCGACGCGCGGAGGTATGAGGATGAGTCGTTCGTCCAGTAGCGTGTTGCCTAAGTAAATTCTTTTAGCCGCCTGGCGAAGAAGCCGCGCCACGATCTCGGGCGTTCGCGGCCGTTCCCAGGGATATGAATGCGGCAGACCCGCTTGTTGGACGAGCGCGTACGAGACCCAGAGCAGTTCTGGATGCCGACGGCCCGGTGACCCCGATCCGCCGCCGCCGCTCGCGGGACCGCTGGGTAGATGTATTGGATCGAGGGCAATGGGCGGCAGCATCTGCATGCTGCCATCGGTTTGGATGTCGAGCACTCCGCGGCGGATGTAGCGCTTTACGCTTGCGGCTGCAGGCGCACGCTCTTGCCCGAAGCGGCAGTTGCGAGCGTGCAAATGGGCTTCAAGCTTGCGGCGTGCGAGATGATGCGTCGCATGCGGCGGTTCGCCCCGGCGGCGGATCTGGAGTTCGGGGCCGTCTTCGGTGCCCGCGCACAAGCACCGGGCGCGACCGGGATACGCTGCGGTCAACAGCTCCGAGAGATCGGACGACCCGAGGGTCACTATGGTATCCCCGAGTATTATAGCCGGCCAGCTCGCGACTCTCGAGTGAGAATACCGCGCAGCCGAAATCGCAGCGTCCGAATGATGACGAATTTCCACGCGGTGCCGCCCCTTCTAAGTGTCTTAGTCGGCCCAAATGGGCTTGCACAAAGACTATCGGAAGAAAAACCCTCCGGGTGCATCGCGGGGCTAGCGCCCGATGCACCCGGAGGGTTCCCGCTTCTACAGGAGGCGGCGAGCTGGGTTTCGCGCGTTCCAAACCCCGGAAAAACGCAGAGAACAATTTCGTTCCGATAGTCTAGGTGACAGCACTTAGACGGACCCGTAAGGATTGGCGCGGACGTCACATGACAAATCAAGGAGAACGTCCATGCACGATCCCATCCCCGACGACGATCGCGAGCCCAAGGGCCCCCGGCCGAGCGCCATCGATCGGAACACTACAGCGGCGCCCGCGTCCCTGGCCCATCCCGCCACGTTTTCTAACCGCTTCCAACTCGTGAGCATCGAGGAAGCATCTCGGGTCCTCGGCGTCCGCCGATCGAGCGTCTACAGACTCATGCGGGAAGGCGACCTCGCCTATGTCTCGGTCCTCAAGCGCAAGCGCCTCGTGCGCGTCCGCGACCTTGAGGCCTTTATCGACCGCTGCGCGCGTAGCAGCTCGGTCTTCCTTTCGGTGTGCAGTCGTGCCAAAAAAGCGCGTTCGCGCTAAGGGCGAAGGGACGATCGCGCGCCGCGCGGATGGGCGTTTCGAAGGGCGTCTCTCCCTTGGCACCGACGACGGCAAGCGAGTGCGCCAGGTCGTCTACGGCGTCTCGCGGACCGAGGTCGCCGAAAAACTCCAGGCGCTGCGCATTACCCAGGGGCGCGTTCGTAGCCCGAAGCTCACCGTCGAGGAGCACTTGAGCCTCTGGTATCTCAACGGCGCTTCTCGTTGGGAGCCGCAAACGCAACGCACCTATCGCGGCTGGATCAGCAACCACATCCTGCCCCATCTCGCGAGCCGTCAGATCGCCAAGCTCGAGCCGGATGATATCCGGGCGTGGATGCGCAGGCTCGACGACGACGGGGTTGGCGCGTTGACGCGCAAACGCGCGCTCTCGACACTCCGCACGGCGTTCAAAGAACTCGTAGATGAAGGCCGTCTGCTTCGGAACCCGTGCGATGTCGTGAAGCCGCCGAAAACACGGCGCGCGGCGTTTCACGTTCCCAGCCCGAGCGAGGTCAAGCGGCTCATCGATGCTGCGCAGCCGTTTTGGGTGCGTGTTCTATTGTTGGTTGCGTACACGAGTACGATGCGTCAGGGCGAAATCTTCGGGCTCACCTGGGAGGACGTCGACTTCGCAACCGGCAGTGTCCGCGTGTTGCACAGTCTCGCGTGTAACCTTGATGGCGTGCTCGAACGGCGAGCGCCGAAGAACGACTACTCGATCAGGACGATCGATTTGCCCGCCTCCACTATGCGCGCACTGCGTGCGCTGCAGGAGCGGCAGCAGCAGGACGGTTACGGCGGCGATTGGGTATTCCCGGACTCCGATGGCGGCCCATTACGGAAGAGTAACTTCGTCCGGCGCGAGTACCGGCGGGCCCTCGTCGCCGCCGGTTTGCCGCGGATGCGCTTTCATAGTTTGAGACATGCCGGGAACTCGCTGCTCATCGCGCAGGGAGAGACTCCCCTCAGTCTGAGCAAACGCATGGGGCAAGCTGATACCCGTATGGCGCTCGATACCTACGGCCATCTTTTCGAGGATGCCGGGCGTCGCGCAGCGGAGAGCATGGAACGCGGGCTCTCTGAGTACGGGTTCGGAGATATCACCGACGACGACCCGACTGAAGCGGGATAATTTGCTCGTTTGAGCAGCTGGCAAAGTTTCTTCCCCCGCAAGGGGATGATTTGGCAAGCGCTCACAAGGCCACTCCAGCGGGTACCGACGGCCGCCGAGCTGTCGTACCAGCGCTAAGGGGGTCAGGGAGTCGGCGTTCGCGCTGGCCCCTTGACCTTTCGACCGGCGGGGGCCATTGATGGTATACTCTTGACAATGAAAAACGTCTTGACCGGAATCAAGAACAGCGTCTGGACCGCCATCAGCGAATTCTGGATGGCCCTCCATAACACGGCTCCGCCGCTCCCGCCGCTGCTCCCTGATGGCAGCCCGCGTGCTGAAGATCTCAGCTACCCGCGCTAAGACCGCACTTCGTGCACCAGGAAGCGCTCCAGTAGATGGGGCGCTTTTTTAATTTCCACAGCACGCATGAAGGCCCGTTCCCGTTGTGCCGATACCTGGTGTGCGGCAGTCGGTCTCGTGGAGACCGCCGCACACCAGCTATCGGTTTTTGGTCATGGGGGTGAATAGGATCGACTTCCGTCGACGAAACATCTTGTGGCGAGCTGAGGGAGCCTAGGCCTCGTAAATCAACGGGCTCGCCATAACTGGCACGACCCAACTGGCCGAAGCGGCCTAACCATCAGCGGTCTTAAACCGCCACTGACCTCGCACGAAACCGAGGCATCTTAAAAGTCTCTGCTTGAACCGGTTTTATTGAGATCCACTTTCGGCGGTTTCGCCGGCGTCGGCGTCGCGTTGGCCGCCGACTGGGCGATGATTGGGGCGATGGCCGGCACTGGTGTTATCGGCGCCTTGGTGACTCGGGCCTCAGCCGATGCCCGCGCCGATCGCTTGGGACGAACGCGCTTCCCACCACCCCGTGATCCCTTCGCAGCGCTCCTGACTAAGCGCGCCAACGACCACTCCCCGACCCCCATATCTGATGCCATGAGCTCCCGCACCAGTGCCGCCTGCTGGACCCCATCACTCTGCTTCGCGGCAATCGCGTCTTTGAGTTCCGCTAAGGCCGTGTCGATGACACTCACCTGCGGCTCTGGCTCGAGCGCGCGCACGCGCTTGATCGCCCGCTGGATACCCTCGGTCGTCATCCTCGTCTGACCCAATGGTCCACCCTCCGATATACTGCACGGCAACCACCCTGATTGCCGCATCTCTTACTAACCTTATCGGCACAATATCACCATGGCCGTGGTCCCACGCGATATTGCCTTGACGCTGCATTAGATATTGCACCTGGTGTCTCACCGATGTTGCTCTCGATGTTGCCTCCGATGCCACTCAGCCGTTGCACATCGTGGCATTGCGATTGCCATCGGACGGCCTTTGGTTGGCGGATAGATACGTACTCAAGAAAGGCATGACTGAACTTTCACATGTAACTTGCCGATAATAGTTAGCGAAAACGAAAACAAGTGCGTTGAGGAGCAGCCATGCTAGCAAAGATACGGACGCGCGAGCACGTCCGCGCCAAGGGGAATATTTTTGGTGGCTTGAGCGCGTATATCGGTCAAGAAAGCAAAGCCTTGCGCATCGATCACGCTGTCCACATCAGCTCACCGCAGAGTGCGGCCAGCAGCCTGCAGGCCTTGGCCGATCGCGTGCCTCGTATCCACAACCCCCTCCACCATCACGTGCTTTCCTGGAGGCGCCCCGATCAGCTTAGTCACGACGAGATCATGGGCTGCGCGCGTCGCTCGCTGGACGCGCTGGGCCTCGATCCCAAACGCTACCTTTGGATTGCGGCGATCCATGGGGATACCGATCACCAGCACGTCCATGTGCTCGCCAATCGTATCGATCCGGACACGCTGCGGGCCAACACCCTACGGCTCAACTACAAAACCCTAGACCGTTTTTGCCGGCAAGAAGAACGCGACCACGGTTGGGCCGCCGCCCCTGGCTCGCACGTCGTCGACGCCGCCGGCGCCGTCGTCCCAGCGACACGACGGTATGCCGATCGCTCGCCAATCGCTGGTATTGCGCTAGATCAAGAAGCGCGCACGGGGTTCCAATCCTTCCAGCGCTGGGTCGGCGACGAGCCGGCCAGCGCGTGCGCCGAGGCGCTGCGCGCCACGCCGAGCTGGGAGACGCTCCATGCGACCCTGGCGGAATTCAATATCGGCTATGCTCTGTTTGCAAAGGGGGCCTCGCTCGTTGATCGCGATGACGCCACGCTACGCGCGAAGGCCAGCCATCTCAGCCAGGACTTCAACCTCGTGCGACTCGAGCAACGGTTGGGGCCATTTTCTCTGGCCCACCAACACGCACACCAGCGCGCTCCACGTACCACCTATCACGACGAAGTCGAGCCGCAGCTCATCCTGATGCCGTGGGCGACAACTCCCGAGATCCAGGCCTTGCGCGCGACCCACGATCGGCTGCGCGAAGAATGGCGAACGACCGGGAAGCCAGCGGCTCAGGCCGAGCGAACGGCCGTCCGGGCCGCCGGCAAAGCCCGCCTGGCGACGCTACGCGCCGAGAAGCAGGCCAACTCCCAGGCCATCACCCTGCTCGAAAATCCCGTCACCCCAAAGTCGCTAATTCGGCGTATCACGAACCAGTTATGTTTCGACCCCATGCTCGTTCAAATCAAAGCTGAGAACCGCGCCCAACTGAAGGCCGTCACCGCGGCGCATCCCCACCCGAACCCCCTCTTTCGACGGTGGCTGATGGAGCAAGCACGGCTGGGTGATGCGATGGCAGAACGTGCCCTGAAGCGTATCCGACAAACCGAACAGTCATGGGCTCCCATCGCCCGTATCGATCTGACGGTCGAGCTGGCAGCAGAGTTGGCCCAAGAACTGGCGGCCGAAGCAGCACGGTTAGAGCGCTTGGATCAGTTGGCGGAAGAGGCCCTGGATGCAGCGGACCTGCGCGCAGGCCGCGCCGTCGAACACGACGCGACGCCGACGGCACCCGAGCGAACGTCCACCACCGAACGAACACGCAGTTGAAGTGGGGATGGCCATGCTGAAGCGACGACGATCAATAGATCGCCACCCCCCCCAGTTTCGCGAGTTGTGTTGGAGGGGTTCACCACGCTCGCGCCCTGCCCCGGACCGTCCGGCAACGCATCCTAGACTAAGGGACTATAACTTGGATCGTCGATTCGGATGCAATCAGCCCCTCGACCGCGATCGTACAGCTCCCCGAGGCGGTAGCGGTGACGTCTACACTTCCGCGAGGCGTAGTCGCCGTATGGGACGAGAGCGTGACGCAGCTACCCGAACTAATACCGTACGGCGGCCCCTGCGATCCACCGGGCGTATTGATCGTAAGCGTTGCGGTCTGCCCGGCTTCCTGAAACGTGATCGGCGCCTGCTGCGTTCCCGCCACCCAGTTAGCCGCCCATGACAATACAGGCGCAGGGCCGATTGGCGGGCCCGTAACCGGATTACTCGGCTGAGCGCATCCCGCCAGCAAGATAGGTACGAGTGTTAGGCACAAAAATCTGAATCGCATGAACGTCTCCTCACTCCATCGAACTCAAAGCCCAGCGTCAACGGAGCCTATTCCCGAGGCTCCGCTGATCGTTGGGATTAAATACAAGGCAGATCAACAAGCAACCGTCGTGGCAACCTTGCATGGCCCGGAGTTTGTTGACAAAGCGCCGCACTTCAAGACGTTCAAATATCATCCCGGCTTTCCGGAACGATTCTACCGATGCGGTGATGAACTAGGTCCAATGAATCAAGACGAGAGCTATTTTTGACGTCAAGAACGTTTGATGAAGGGTCATGGCAAAGATAGCCTCACAAGCAGTTTGAGGAGAGCGAAATGAACATACCGCCCAAAGCGACTGGTCCTTGGGGGCTCACGGACTTAGAGAAGGTTCTTGGCCCTGGCGTGAATCGCGGTAAAATCGAGCGCCAGCAATATCTTGGTGGAGAAGCGGAGGCTACTCAAGAGTATGGGCCGTTTGGCTTCAAGTGCCGATGCGAAGCAATCCGCGGAGGTATCAGCGGAGATCTATACCTCGTTGCCTGCTCGCCTCAGCATCAGCAGTTAGTGCCATCGTGGACGACGTGACCGATGACATTGGATGATATCTGGAATCGCGTCGTCGCGCTAGCCGGTCAGGAGTTTGAGACGACGACTGGGCTCGCGTTCACCTACACCCTTCGGGGAAGCAATGCGATCGTGCCATCACGAACTGAGCAGCAGATCAGCCGTGGCGAGTTCGAGAAGTATGTCGATCTCTCGAATCGCGGCATGACGACCAACGAGATCAACCAAGTCGTGCGCGGATCGTCATATGTGCGAGCGATACTCGAAGATCCACGGGTACGCTGATCTGAAGAAACCACCGTCCGCCGCACCGAAGACGATCTTTAATACCGAGATCGACGCGATCGCCAGCAATTACCTCAAGCGACCAGATCTTCCTGAATCCGTCGAATCGAATCGCAAGTATGCATCTGCCCTCCTCTCGATTGCGGAAGCCTTGATCATATCACCGCGCGTAACGTTTAAGGTTTACGGAGAGAACGTCGTGCTCGCTGTATTGACGCGCATGTTCGGTGCCAAGGCGGTCGAGGAATTGCTGGATGAGGGTGCTATCGAATTCATTCTGTGGCGTTCTTTCGTTGGGAAGCCCGAACAAAAGGTAGTCGATGGCGGCCTCTCGCCGCTGGTGTATGGAAATATGACGACAGCGCCTCATGTCGACCCCGTTACTTCGTGCATCAGTGGTTTGAATTGGGCTCCGACATTGGATAGAAAGATCTGTCGTAGTCTTGGGCGTGCAGCGGCGAAGCGGATGGATGTCACACCGGTGGACGCGTCAAAGGAGTGCGTCCAAACGGTTCTTGCCGCGTATCGTGATGGACGGCTTGCCGATATTGGATTCGATCCTCGGATACCTGAGCAAACGCTCCCGCCAGACGAATGCGATAGGTTGATGAAGTTCACGCAAGAGCTGACCGAATCAGCGGTGCTGTTCGAGCGTGAGTGGAATCTCTACGAAGCCGAAGATACCTGGAGCGCGATGCTTAGAATTGCCGCTGAGGTGCGTTCGAGCGGCCAAGTCGCGAACGTGGTCGAGGAGATCCTTCGCACCGAGACACTTCCGTCGATCTGGACGCTCGCGTTGCATAACGAGATCTCGTTTCAAGACGTCTTGAAGCTGCGCCGTCATTCAGCGGTGCGTGATTTTCAGGAATGGCTCTGGACACAACCTAACCCAGCCGATGCGAAAGCCGTGCTCGAAGCCTATAAGGCTGTTGTGAAAGAGAGCTTGAAGAAGGACCCGCTGGACAATGGCTGGCTGCAAATCTTCAGATTGATCGGTGTCACACTACTCGGCGGAGCTGTTGGCGGAGCGATAGGAGGGCCGCTCGGTGCCGCTGCTGGAGCCGCAGCGCATTCCGTTGGCGAAGTTGCCGGAGAAGCCGGCGTTTCGTATGGCGATCTCTTGCTTGATAAGATTCGGAAGGGACGAAGTCCTCGGCGATTTGCCGCCTTGCTTCGAGACCAGCGTATCATCAAGCAGAGCGCGCCGCCCTCATGAGTGCCGTTTGATGAATTCCATTCCTTCCGGGCATGCTTCCTTGAGCCCACAGCCATTGCATAGACCAGAAGGCTGGGCATCGTATGACGTCGCGGCGATAAATGTATCGGCGTAGTTGTCGATTTGGATCGCGCGGTCCGAGAAGCCCTCGCGGATGAACAACCGCGGGTCAGTGTGGTCCGTGGGTATCGTGTTCTTGTCGACCTGCACGAAACTGAACATCGCCGATTTGGAGCGCGGCAACCTGTCGAATACAAGATTGACGTACGCTTCGGCGACCGCGTTCCAGGCTTCAGTCTTGTAGTGGTTGAGATTACCGGTGTGTTTTAGGTCGAGCACGACAAGATCGCGTGAATTGTGTTCCAAGGCATAAACGAAATCGGGGCGACCGACCAGCGTGTACCGATTATCTCGGGCCGTCGTGCGCGTCATGCGCAATGTTTCATCGCGTTGATCAGTGTAGATTGCGAATGAGTTCTCACCGAAATGAAGATACTCTTTCGCGTACGCTTCAAAGGCATCGGCATAGTCCGGCTTCGGTGGTGGCTCGATAAGGAGGAACGCGGATATTCCATCTAGCTCGTCCGGAAGCGAGCGTGCATTCACCGCCGCGGTAATGAGGTTTCCGACGCGGCGCCCATCCGCCATGTCCTTGTTGTCGCCGAGGCGACCTTCATGCGCCGCGAGCGCCTCGGCAGGGCAATGCGCCATGCGTCGAAGCGTTGAAACGGTAAGCTCTATAGGCTCATCGGATGCACCCATTGCCGGACCTTCGCTCCGAGCCTCTATTCACCCCTTCGGAGCGGGTCTAAAGATTGTTCCGAGCGGCGCGGACAAAGCGATGCTGAGCTTGTCACGCCGGGCCCGATCGTCTCTTAAAATGAAGCTGATATGCAAACTCTTCGAGGAGCGGAAGTTCAGCGATTTCTATCTGCAGATTTAATTGTGCCACGGCCGCGTTAAGTGCTCGGACGGCGTGCATTATGATGAAGTATATCGCGTCGTAGGCATGATGCGTGCTCTCGTCGCGGAAGTCCGCATGGATGGTTTTGTCGTCGAAAGCAAAGTCGAAGACGTCGCTGAATCCTGCAGCGTCCGGGTGCGCGAACACGCTCATGTTCGAATAGAAGAGTCCGTATGCGGATACCCCACCCTTGTCCGTCCCCTCAATCTCAAGAATCGCCTCCTTGTTCTTGAAGTTGCCGGAATAGGTATGGGCGCCGCTGAGGCTGGCGTCATTTTCCCATTCCTTGAGCTGAGCGATGGCCTCGATGTTGCCGGGATTCATGTCGATGATTCGGCGGAGCGACCTGCCATAGAAGGTCGAGAATTGCTGTTGCGCGACCTCCGGGTGCCGCTCCGCGTAGAGTTGAGCGATGGAGTATTCGTAGACCGTTCGGGCAATCGTCGTCAAGACGCGGACATGACGCGGCTCGCAAAGTTCGGCGGCGGCTGCGCAATTATCGCCAATCAGGATCATGCAATACGCGGTCCAATTAGCTGCCGAAATTGTGATTGACGTATCGAAGCGACCAGCCATCAATTCCTCGCGCACGGAATGAAGGCGCGTCGAGAGATCGGAAAGGAGGCCTCGCGCGAAGGCAAAGGCCTCGGGGCCTGGTTCGGGAGGGTGTTCCGGGACGTCCGTCATCTGGTGACTCCTGTCGACGGCCGAGTCCAAACGCGTGTGTACTTTCGGCGCTGAGCTAATCCTTCAAGGAGAGTAAAGCGTCACCGAGCCAACTTCATGTGAACTTGAAATCAACGTGAAGGAGACTCGATGACATCCCCTATTGTACCAAAACTTGACCGGTCCGCGCTACTGGGCGTCCTGGCCCAGCAACCCGACGACGTGCTCGCCGAGCTCATGACCCGAGTAGCTCAGGCGGCGATCGATGCCCAGTTCGACGAGTTCATTGGCGCCGAGCACTACGAGCGCAGCCCCGATCGCAAGGACAGCCGCAACGGGTTCCGCGGTCGCTCCGTCGACACGCGAATGGGAAGCATTGATCTGCGAATCCCACGAGCGCGAGAAGAGAGCTTCATTCCACCCCTGCTCGAGCATCGTAAGCGCAGTGAACGAGCGTTGGTTGCGGCCGTGCAAGAGATGGTGGTTTCCGGCGTGAGTACGCGTAAAATCGAGAGAGTGCTCAACGAACTGTGCGTTGCCAACATGTCGAAATCGCAAGTCGGCGTGCTGGTTGCAGAACTTGATGCTCAGGTGAAGGCCTTTCGAGAGCGTCGCCTGGAATCAGCCTACCCGTACCTGATGCTCGACGCGCTGTACGTCAGCATGCGTGAGCATGGTCGCGTCGGCAAACAGGCCGTCGTCATTGCCTACGGCGTCAACGAACGAGGCATTCGAGAAGTCATCGGTATTGACGTCGTGCAGACCGAGAGCCGAGAGAGTTGGTTGGGCTTCCTCCGGTCGCTGGTGGCCCGTGAACTCCACGGCGTGCTCTTGGTGGTCAGCGACGCGCACGAAGAGCTCAGAGGGGCGATAACGGCCGTCTTCGGCGCAACCGCGCGTTGGCAGCGGTGTCGTTGTCCACTTCTTGCGGAACGTCCTCGCGCACGTTTCCCAGCATCGCAAGCTTGAGCTTGCCGAGGCGTTTCGTTCGATCCTGAGTCAATCCACTGCCGACGAAGCTCGAGCTCGCGCCGTCGTGGTCATCGAGCAGCATTCAAAGTCCTGTCCAAAAGCCATGGAGATTCTCGCTGCCGGCCTGGAAGATGTGTTGTCGTTCTACGCATTTCCAAGCGCGCATAGTCGCAAGCTCTGGTCACCAAATCCAATCGAACATCTCAACGGCACGCTGCGTAAGCGGACCAACGTCGTCGGCATCTTCCCGAACCGCGCTTCGGCGATTCGCTTGATCTCGATGGTCCTCATCGAACAGACCGAGGACTGGATTACCGAACGACCGTACATGAGCGAGGAATCTATGCAGCTTGCAGTTCGCAACGCGTCGGGCTACGCTGTGGGCGCGTAAGCAGCACTGAGTGTTGGCTCAAAGTACACACGCGAATGGACGCGCCCACGTTAAGTGTAATTCTCACCGCTAAATGTATTTTCTCATCGTTAAGTGGATCTTACACGCCGAGACACAAAGAAGCCTTGGGAATGCGAGCGAAAAATGTGTCTAGGTGCGAGAATATCCAATTCTCGACAGTAAAACACTTCGACGTATTGAGAAGACGTGTTTTACTTCGAGGAGAGGCTTCGGCCAGTGGCCTAGTGTGGTTTTCTTCGCTGGGATATGCTATAATCCAATCAGCGGTTCGCCCTTGTAACGCCTACTGGCTACAGTAGGCATGAGAACAGTGATGACCGCTTTATTCAAGTGATGGTTATGCGCTTGCAATGCTGACTGGCAACAGTCGGCGTGAGAACTAGAGCGATTCGCAAAAAGCCCATCGCATTTGCAACGCCCACTGGCAGCAGTGGGCATGAACAGAAGCCACCGCCTGGTGTAAACCATCGGTGGCTTTTTGTTGCCCTATCTCAAAAGCGACATGACTGGTTCGGATTCTGAGCTGAGGTGGCATTTGCGCAGCCGTCAACTGTAAGGATTTAGCCCGGATTCACCGGATGAACGCGTAAAGTTGCTGCGCGTTCGCAGCGATTTTGCTATAATTAACAAGTGATTTACGCTGATGATGTGACGCCGAAATTGACGAACCCGAGGGGTGAAGTTCAGGATGGCATTCTCAGGCCCGATTTCGACCGTCGTATCATGTACATGAACGGCGAGATGGCGACATGGCCTTGACCCACCCTTCCCACGAAGAGAACCTCAACGAACCGGTCATCGGCGTGATCAAAATCAAGTTCGCTCCGGTTGACGCGGCCGCCCTTATGAGGGAGGCGATCGAGATGCTTGCGGTCGAATCGAAGGCCCTACCGGGCTTCACGGCCGCGCAAGTTCTGCTCAGTGTCGACAACTCAACCATGGTCATATTGACCGAATGGCGCGATCATCACGCATGGGCCCAATCCCGCTACGATCTCGGGGTGGGCAAGTTCATGGAACACGCCCTGTTCAAATCCACGACGATCGAATTCGAGATCTACACCCGAACCTTCGGCATCGTGTCGCCGCCCGAATGACTCGGTTTGACGCCGCACATCAGCGGGCCCAACAGCCGGGCGATCGGCGAGAGTGTTCCTCTCGATTGGGAGTTGGTCATTCCCGTGTAGGTCGCATTATTTCATTCGTAACGGCGGGATAGAATGGGCTGGAGCGTTCAGTCCAGCGATTGATCGATGCTGCGACGCAGGCGGACAATCCGCGCGCTCACGAGCAGCGGCGACCGGTCTTCATCCCTGGCCTGAAGCCCCACTGTCGTTCATTCGACGCATCATCGGCGGCTCGTAGCGGTCGTCAAGCGCGTCAGTGCCCAAGGCCCCCGGGCTACACGTCAGGCTCT
>Ga0208357_1002252_pt1 | contig 13031 bp, 9 predicted proteins | sample NGESurdeep092012_6_FD_184487 | JGI IMG/M metagenome (GOLD analysis project Ga0208357, IMG submission 184487) | Arctic peat soil microbial communities from Barrow, Alaska - NGEE Surface sample F52-2 deep-092012 (SPAdes) | ecosystem: Environmental > Terrestrial > Soil > Wetlands > Peat ... | reverse complement strand
CATCGACCTGCGCGCCGTGGCCCTGGACGACCTGCGTAACGCGATCGCGCTGGTACCGCAGGACACCGTGATCTTCAGCGGCAGCGCCGCCGACAACATCCGTTTCGGCCGCGACGGTGCCAGCGACGAGGAAGTCCGCGAAGCCGCCCGCGCCGCCGAAGCGCACGACTTCATCAGCGCCCTCAACGATGGTTACCAGGCCGAAATGGGCGAACGCGGCGTGCGCCTCTCCGGCGGCCAGCGCCAACGCATCGCGATCGCCCGCGCGATCCTGCGCGACGCCCCGCTGCTGCTGCTCGACGAAGCCACCTCCGCCCTCGACGCGCAATCCGAAGCGGCGATCCAGCAAGCGCTGCAACGGCTGGAACAAGGTCGCACCACCCTGGTGATCGCCCATCGCCTCGCCACCGTGCAGCGCGCCGACCGCATCGTGGTGCTCGATGCCGGGCGCATCGTGGCGCAGGGCACGCATGAGAGCCTGCTCGCCGAGCGAGGCCTGTACGCGGAACTGGCAAGGTTGCAGTTTGTGGCTTGATCACCGCGGTTGGCCCCAATGCACCTCAGCCGTCAAGCGGCCGATTGCCCTGATCCGATTCTGCGTGCCGTCCCGATACGCTGCAGTTGCCCGGTTCCATACTTGCGCGGCGTCCAAGGCCAGACCTGGGTGTCGCAGACCAAGTCGACCTGCTCGCGCATCGATTCGCAGCTGTCAGAGGAGGTTTCGGCTATGAAGACCCACCGTTTGGAAAACCTGTTCACGGCGTCGTTCCTGTTGTGTGCAGCGCTCATGCCTTCGACCGCACGCGCCGATGCCGACGCCTGCACCGTGTTGACGCCGGCCCAGGTGGGGGCTGCAGTCGGCGTCACGGTCCCCGCGGGAACGCACGTCACGCCGACTTTTGTCCGGATCTGCACGTGGCAAGCGTCCGGTTCGACTGTGAAATTCGTGACGCTCTACCTGCAGACCGCCGCCGCGTACGACGGCGGCAAGCGGATGGCCGCCGAGATGACCGCCACGGGCGCGGGAATCAAGGCTGCCACCGTCGGCGACGATGCCTACTACTTCGTGACGGGAAGCCAGGTCGGACTCTTGGTAAAGAAGGGCAGCAACTCTTTCAAGGTCACGGTCTACGCGACGATTCCGGTCGAGCAGAAGGAAACGATGGAGCTCACGCTCGCGAAGGAAGCCGTGGCAAAGCTCTGAGCCGGTGCGGCTGCCGTGCGTCCCGACAACGCCATGACGCTAGGCCAGCACCGAAAGCCTTGCCGGACTGCGCGTCAGGAACAACAAACAGGATCACCGGCCCATCGCGGGTCGGATCGATGCCTGCTGTTCCTGACATCCAAGCTTGGTTCGACTGACATGGCCAGACAGAGGACGGACCCGCAGCGGACCGCGGGTCGTCCTGCTTTCATCGGCTACGGCGCATGACGCCATCCTTCAAGGTCGAATCGCAACACCTGGCCCATGCCTGGTGGCAAGCCAAACCCGCCGTTGGAGACGTACAGCGCGCGATCCGGCCCGAAGGTCATGGCAGTAGGCAACACCAGGCCGGTAATGATGGTCTTGCGCGCGCCTGACGGTTCGATGCGCACCACGTCGCCGGTGCCTGGCGTCGGGAACGGGTTGCCGGTGGTGTTCTCCAGCACGTACATCCGCCCCCACTTGTCGAAGGTGATGCCGACCACCGTGGTCAGCTGTCCTGCCACCTGCCAGAGTTGCCTGTTCCAGGTGAGCTCGAGCACCTTGGACGACCCGGACACGATCGGGAACGTGTTGAGATTGCCGATGAAAAACTGGCCGTGATGCGCCAGTGCGGTCGGCACGATGTGCCCCTGCGTGGCCGAGATATCCACGATGCGTCGGATCTCGCCGTAGGGCGTGATCTTCACCATTTCGCCATGATTGGGCTCCACCGCGTAAAGATTGCCGCGCAGCGCCAGCATCGAGTACCAGGTGCCGTCCGGCTCGAAATCCCCCGCAAAGGGATTCTGCACGGGGTGGTGCATCTGGTACTCGCTGAGGTTGGCGATCCAGTGGATCGACCCGTCATGACCGATCCGCGCCACGCCGTTGAACGTGCCGGCAACCCCGTGCGAACAACCGGATCCGGCGGTGATCGCGTACAACGTGTTTCCGATGAAGGCGACATCCGCCACGCCGCTGATCAGCGAACCCTGCTGCGGATTGGTCTGGCTGGACGGGAACTGGTCAGTGACGGTAAAGCGGTGGCCATGACGGTCGATGCGGGAGATGCGCCCGCTGGTCGGGCTGCCGGTGTACGGGCCGGCACCGGGTACCTGTGCGCATTGCATCGGCGTGGTCGAGAGGGTGCCGCCGAGCCCGCCTTCAGCGACGTACAAGTAACCGTCGGGACCGAATTTCAAGCCACGCGGGCTGTCGAGCCCAGTGGCATAGACCGACATCTTGACCGGATAGCCCGTATCAGTCTGGACCAGGCTGGCGATATCGTTCGCGTCGGGCGACACCGTCTGTCCGGTCGCGGCAATGGTCGGCGCCACCGCCATGTTGAGGACGAGGGCCAGCGCACTGGCCAGGAGAAGCTTGTGAGCAATCATGGGAAATCCCCTCCAGGGAGGATGCGGCAGATCGGGCGGTGCCGCGTCGCCTCGCAGTGGCAGACCGCCCGAGGATGTCGAGGACGGTCCGACCGCCAGCCCGCAGCGGCTCGCCGAGGAGCATGCTATTCGCCGGCCCCGAATTCATGAGGAAGCGATAGGGAAATCGTGAGAAATCGCGCCAGACTCGCTTGATCGCGTGGCGTGTCGCTGGTCGGGGTGATAATGCGGCGATGGGCACCGGCAGACCTCCAGGACTTGCAGCAGCAGATCGTGGACAAGAAGCACTGGATAGATCCACCTGCCCCAGCCAAGCCGTGTCGCGGGAGTCGCCCTTGCCACGGATGGCCTTGGGCAGCTCGGTCGCGAATAAGCGCGCCCCGTATTACGCAACTCCCGGATCGCATTCGATGCGGGCTGCAATCCGGGGTAGGTGCTGCCAGACAGGCAGCGATGGACTGAAGTCAGTTGGCCAGCATGGCGACGGTCAACCGGCGCGAAACGCCTTGCGCAATTCTGCCGACCGGCGCCGGGCGAACAGGCCGAGCACGCCGGCGCCGAACAGCCACATGAAGTTCGGCTCCGGCACTGCCGCTCTGACGTCGTAATAGTCCGCCGTTGACCAACCTGCGCTGTCCGACCCCGTCAAGACGCTAGCTCCAAAACCGAGGCTCGCTCCCCCGGGTATCGCTCCATAGCTAAACAGATTCACGACGTCGCCGTTGTCCAGGTCGAACATCACGCCAAAGATATCCAGGAAACCGCCGGAGAAAGGGTACTCGTCGGGGTTGCAAACCAGTGGTGAGCCATCCGGGTAGAAAAGGTTGTCGTAGGAGGCGCCTATGCCCAGATCGGCACCGCCCACGGAGGGAATGTAGCTGTAGCTCGCCGGAATGTACGGTATGTCATCAGAACGAACCGGGGTTGAAAATTTGAGCACGTGCACCCCCGTGATCACAGCGTTGGTGATGCTCAGATAGGAGTCCGAGAAGGTGCCGCTGGCGTTACTGATTAACTGGGCTCCAGCCGGATCGCCAGCGGTGCCATCGGGTCCAACTGCCAGCGAGGCGTGCCCGCTTGCGTCCCCACCGTTGAAGCCTATCTGTATCTGGACCGGGGTTGCGTGGGCATGCTGCCCGAACGCAAACATCGCCAGCACCGCACCGCTCGTCAAAAGCCCGGCCTTCATCGACGTTCTTTTTATCGCATTCATGGTGGCAACCCTCCTCGTGGTACAGCAAGCAGGGCATACCGCCCTGCGGGTTCGTCGCGGTAACTCCTGCATGAAGCATCCGACGTGAAAATCATGCATGCGGTTGTTTGTGTTGCATTTATTTTGATCCAGACGAGTTTGTGTCGTCGCTCCCTTTCCGCCGTCTGCCGCCCTCAGGGTGTGTCGGGTGTCAGCCGGCTCGCCGAGACAGTGCCGACGAGATTCACGAGCACCGTCGAGCCGTCAGCGCCGAACTGGGTAAGCGAGAAGGTGCCCGAGTACGTGTTGCTGCCGCGATCCAACTGAAGCTGTTCACGGATGTTGGCCGGTCCGACAAAGACCGTTCCGGTGGGATCCCAGGCCAGCGCGTAGTGATTGAGCTTGTAGCCATGGACGCTGGTGTGCCGAAACGCTCCCATGCAGAAGTTGCTGGTGGGCGGTGCACGTCCGGAATTCATGATTTCAGTGCCGTCGGCGTTCCAGGTCACAAAGCCCGCATCCAGCTGGGTGCCGTCGGGAATGCCGACATTGCCCTTGGACGTGAAGGTGAATTGCCACAAGCCGGTAATCGGTTCGAGCAGTTGAAACACGTTCTCGGCTTTTGCTGCGGCGCTATTGGCCGTGGGTGAGGCCAGCCAGGCCGCTGAGGCCTCGACGACCGCCGCCGCGCGGTCCGGCACGGCGTGTGGCAACGCCCAATGGAACGACATGGGTATACGGTAGTCGGTGACGCCGCAGGCATTCGCCCTGGTGGAAAGCGTGGCAGCAGACACTCCCAGGGCAGCGAGCACCATCGCTGTTTGCAAACGGGTATTCATGGCAAGTCTCCATTGAGGTAGAGATGACCCGCCGCAGGCTTCTTTCAACCGGCAGCGGCCCGGAGAGGAGCATGCAATGCGCCGAGCCTGGATTCATGAGGGAACGGTAGGGAAATCGCGAGAAATCGCGCCAAACCCGCTTGATCGCTGGCGCCTTCCCGGTGTGATAATGCCGCGGTGAGCACCGGCAGACCTTCAGCACCTGCGACTGCAGTTGGCGTGTTTTCCTTCGCTGACGTGCGGGTGGACGTCGGCGCGCATCGTTTGACCCGCGCCGGGACAGAAGTCGGTCTCGAACCCAAGGCGTTCGCCGTGCTGGTCGAATTTATGATCCATCCGGATCAGATGCTCAGCCGCGACCAGTTGCTCGACGCCGTCTGGGGACACGTCTATGTCACCCAGGCAACCCTCAACCGCCTCGTCGTCCTGTTGCGACGGGCGCTGGGCGACGACATCCAGTCACCACGCTACATCCAGACCGTGCGCGGTCTGGGGTATCGCTTCATCGCGCCACTGACCAGCACGTCGGGCGCAGCACCGCCCTTGTTGAGTTTTGCTCCGCCGGTGCACGCCCGCTTGCCTGAGCGCACCAGCACGCTGATCGGGCGTGAGCGAGTGATCGTCGAACTCAAGGGGTTGCTCGGCAATACGCGTCTGGTGACGGTCACCGGACCGGGCGGCATCGGAAAGACGCAAGCTGCACTGGAAACGGCGCGTGTGTGCGTGCAGGCATTTCCGGATGGGGTCTGGTTGTTCGACTTCACCCTTTGCACAAACGGCGAAAGTCTGGAGCGCATGCTGGCGGACGCATTCGGTATTCGCGAAGGGCATGAAGGGGACAATCTCCTCGAAAGGCTGATCGAGGTGCTGCGGACGCGCTGCGTTCTACTGCTGCTCGACAACTGCGAGCGGGTGGCCGAACCGCTCAGCCATCTCGTTGCGTCTTTGCTATCCCTGTGTGTGGAGTTGCGCGTGATGGTAACCAGTCAGCAGTGCTTGCATTGCGCGGGCGAAACGATTTATTCACTGCCTCCTTTGGAAGCGCCTGCGTCGGGGGCCTGGGCAACCGCCGGAGAAGTCGCGCGCCTGGTCATGGTGCCTGCCGTGCAACTGTTGCTGGAACGCTCGCGTTCGCTGGCTTCAGGATTCATTTTGACACCGACGAATGCCAGCGCCGTAGCCGAGCTGTGCCGGCGCCTGGATGGGCTGCCGCTCGCGCTGGAACTGGCCGCGGCGCGGCTGCGCCTGTTGAGTCCCGAGCAATTGCTGCTGCGCATGCAGGACCGTTTCCAATGGCAGGCGGATGCGCCAGCCGGACGAACAGCCCATCACCAGACACTGGGCGCACTGATCGATTGGAGTTACGCGCTGCTGTCGGGGCGGGAGCAGGCACTGCTGTGCGCCATGGGTGTGTTCGCTGGCGGCTGGACGCTGCATGGCGCCATGGCCATCGGCGCGGCGTTCGGACTCGATGGCGAACAGACGCTGGATCTGCTGGGCGGACTGGTCGACAAGTCGCTGGTCACGGTCGATGCCAACATCAACCCGCCGCGTTACAGCCTGCTCGACAGCGTGCGATTGTTTGCCCTGGCGCAGCTTGGCAAGAGCGGTGACGAGGCACGCGTCCGGCGGGCGCACCTGGCGCATTGCATCGATTTCACCGCACGCGTGGATGCACAGGTGCGCGGCGAACGCCAGCAGCTTTGGGTCGGGCGTGTATTGCGCGAGAAGGCGAACCTGCAGGCAGCATTCGAGCATGCGATGACGCATGCGGATCTCGCCGACGACGCGATCACGCTTTGCTCCAACCTGTGCTGGTACTTCAGGATCCAGGGCGACTATCGCCAGGCGAACCAATGGATGGATCTGGCGTTGCGCGGATCCGATACGCAAGATCTGCATCGTGCGCGTGTGCTGATCGCCAACGGCATGGCTCATCACCATCGCCATGCCAGCCCCGCGACATCGCTGCTTCAGGAAGGTATCGCGCTGGCCACACAGCTGGGTGACGATGAGCTCGCCGCGTTTGGCCAGGGGATGCTTGCATTCGAGCATGCCATGCACGGCGACTTCGACGGCTCGGAACGCTGCGTGGAAGCCGCGCTGGCCGTCGCGGAAGCTCACGGTTCCGGCTGGTTGCGCTCGCTCGCGCTGCTGAGCCGCGGCATTGCCTGTGCGATGCGCGGTCAGCATCGCGAAGCCGAAGCATGGATGAGCGAAGCGGCCGAACTGACCTCGGCTCGTGGCAATGACACCTTCCACCACGGGTATGTGCTGATCAATCGGGCGTTACAGAGATTCCAGCTCGGGGATGTGCGGGGGGCGGCCAGCGACTGGCTGCGCATGCTCGAGCTGAGCATCGGGCTGCAGAATCGGCGCGGCGTTGCCGGCACCCTCGAAGGCGCAGCCTATCTGGTGCTGGGGCAAGGCGATGCCGACTGCGCGGCGCGGCTGCTCGCCGCCGCCGCGCGCGTGCGCGACCTGACCGGTTCGCCACTGTTTCCGCAATGGTACGGTGCCCATGCCAAGGCCGAAGCAAGTGCACGTGAAATCCTGGGCGAGGCGTTCAAGGACGGGCAGAAGCAGGGTGCCGAAGCGCGGATCGAGGATGTGGTCGAACTGACGCGATCACGCCTGGTCGAACTCGCCGCCCTACACGTTGTTGAAACAACCGGCTAGTCGCCGCGTACCGGCAGAAACAACCCGGCGGGGTCATATTTTCGGCGCACGTCCTTGAGGCGCTCGCGCGTGGCGGCATCGTGCGTCTGTGCCTGCCAGTCGCCGACTTCCCCGGCGAAATTCGCCTGCATGCCGGCGCGCGCCCAGGGGGCGAGCGACGACCGCAAATCGCGCACCCACTCGCGTACGCCCGCGAATTTTTCCACAGTCGCGGTATGGCCGATCGCGTTGATGAAAAAAGGCGCATCGCGATGCACGAACGCGTCGGCATCAGTCCGTCCGGCAGCGACCACACCGCCCAGGTGATGCACATGCACTTCGCACAAGGGATCAGGCGGCGTGGATGCATGAGCGACCAGTGCATCGATCAGCTCGTCGTCGAACGCATCGAAGATCGAGGTCGCCCAGTAGTAGCGATCGCCGGCCGGTGCATGTGCGTCGAACGATTGCTGCCAGGCCGCATACGGCATCACGCCGCCAACCTTGCCCAGCGGTTGCCCGAAACCGGTGAGCGGCGCGAGTGCATGCTCACCGCGCGCGGGATCGCCACTCCAGCAGTAGGCCAGTGCAACGACGCGTTGACCATGCACGTGTACCGGCAGGAACGGCGCCGGCGGTGCCAGCGTGAACACCAGCATGAAGGTGCCCTGCTCCGGCGTCGTCGGGGTGAATTCGCGAAACGCACGCAGCAGCGCGGGCGCTGCCTCGATCGGATGGAAGACGGCGCCGGCAAGCACCTCGCTGATGGGGTGCAGCCGAAAAACGAAGCGCGTCACCACACCAAGTCCGCCGGCGCCGCCGCGCAATGCCCAGAACAGATCAGCGTGCTGGTCGGCGCTGGCGACCACGCAGCGGCCATCCGCCAGGACGACGTCGGCCGAGATCAGATTGTCGATCGCCAGACCGCAATGCCGCATCAGCCAACCGACGCCGCCGCCCAGCGTCAAGCCACCGACGCCGGTGCTCGAAACGAAACCTCCGGTGGTGGCAAGCCCATGCGGTTGCGTCGCGGCATCCACGTCGCGCCACAGCGCACCGCCTTCAACTCGCGCGACACGCGCCGGCGCATCGATTTCCACACGGCTCATGGCACCGAGATCCAGCATCAAGGCACCGTCACGCACGGCCAGACCCGCAACATTGTGTCCGCCACCGCGTATCGTGAGCGGAAGGTGTTCCATGGCTGCGAATTTGACCGCGATACTGACGTCTTCCGCGTCCGCGCAACGCGCAATGGCCAACGGCCGGCGATCAATGGCACCGTTCCACACGCGCCGGCGTTCTTCGTAATCCGGATGGCCTGGAAGCAACAGCGAGCCGCGCATGGCGTCAGCCAGTGGCTGCAAGGCTTGCGTTCCGAAACGGCTTGATTCGGTACCCATCATCGCTCTCCATTCAACGTGACAGATTGATTCTCGCAACAAAGCTCAAGCTGGATAGCCCGGTCGAAAGCCCCCTATCGGCCGTCGCTCGACGCTGTCGGCTGCAGCGGGTTCATCCTGCTCGCTGCGCCGGCGTTTTGTCATGAGAATACGGTGAGGATTTGGTAATGTGCAGGTTCAGTCGATCGAAGTGTCAAGGCGGATCTCGCGGTTTGAGGATCACGGCGCCGGGCGCACCAGCTGCTGGAACCCGTCGGGCGACCCGTCGGCAAATTGTTCGGTCAGCATGCGGATGAAGGCGGACACCTTGCGGCTCACATGGCGATGCGGCGGATACAGCGCCCACACTTCAATGCCGCGCCCCACCACGCTGCCCCACTCGACCAGGCGGCCTGCATCCAGGTCGGGCTGCGCCAGTGAGCGCGGCAGCATGGCGATACCGGCGCCATCGAGCGCCGCGTCGCGCACCATCATCACCGAGGACAGCCGCAGCGTCGCCCGCGGGCGCAGCGTCTGCGTGCGGCCGGCACGGTTGACGCGCCATGGCGCAGCTTCCGGCGCGCCCAGCAGAAGTACGGCAGCTATCGGGTCGGCGTGATCACCGGCATCCGGATCGCCGAGCGCTGGATGGGCCACCACGATCAGTTCGTCACGCAGGAAGCAGCGGCCGGCCAACTCGGTGGTCGGTGCGGGATTGGCGCGGATCACCAGGTCGTAGCCGTCCAGCAACGGATCGACAAAGCGGTCGTCGGTGCTGATTTCCAGCTGCACGCCCGGACAGGCGGCGGCGTAGCGCGCGGCGAGGCGGCCGAGCCCACGCTGCGCGAAGCTGACCGGCGCGCTGATACGCAGGCGTCCGTGCGGCAAGCCGGCGCTGCCCTTCAACGCCTGCTGGATGTCGTCGAGGCGATCAAGCAGCGCGGCTGTCTGCTCGTGCAGTGCGGCGCCCTCTTCGGTCAGCCGCAGGGTGCGTGCACCGCGTTCAATCAGGCGCACGCCCAAGGTGTCCTCCAGCTTGCGGATCCGCCGCGACAAGCTCGCCTTGGGGCGACCGGTCACGCGGCTGGCGTGGCTGAAACCGCCGTGACTGGCCACCGCGTTGAAATCGATGAGCGCTTCAAGGTCCATGTTCGTTCCATTCTTGAGATGGTATGTATCGATTCTGCATCTTTCGTTTCTCTAGCGAAACGTTCAAGGTAGCTCCGAACGCAACCTACATCCATTCCCCACTCCATTCCCCAAGCATCCAGGAGCAACGACATGAGCATTCTCGTCACCGGCAGCACCGGCACCATCGGCCGCCACGTGGTCAGTGGACTGGTCGCACGCCACGCCACCGTCCACGCGCTGACCCGCAAGCCGGACCAAGCCGGCTTTCCCGAAAACGTCCGCGTCGTCGCCGGCGACATGCTGGACGTGGCTTCGATGCGCGCCGCCCTGCAGGGTATCGACACATTGTTCCTGCTCAACGCCGTGGTGGCCGATGAAGTGACCCAGGCCTTGATCACGCTGAACCTGGCGCGCGAGGCCAACATCCAGCGCATCGTCTACTTCTCCGTCCAGCACAGCGACCGGTTTACCGACGTGCCGCACTTCACCGGCAAGTACACGGTGGAGCGCGCGATCGAACAACTCAACCTGCCGGCCACCGTGTTGCGGCCGTCGTATTTCATGCAGAACGACACCAGGCTGAAGGACGCATTGCAGCACGGTATCTACCCGATGCCGCTGGGCGAGCTCGGCGTGTCGATGATTGACGTACGCGACATTGCCGAGGTCGCCGTCAGCTCGCTGCTGCGGCGCGAACAGGCATCCACCCCGCTACCACGTGAAGTGATCGAGCTGGTCGGCCCGGACGCCATTACCGGAAACGACGCCGCGGCGATCTGGTCCGCCGCACTCGGCAAACCGATCAGCTACGGCGGCGACGATCTGCTCGCCTTCGAAGCGAACATGGCCAGCCACGCACCGGCGTGGTCCGCCTACGATATCCGCCTGATGCTGGCACGCTTCCAGAGTGACGGCATGCGCGCCAGCCCAGGCAGCCTCGACACCATGACCGGGGTGCTCGGCCACGCACCGCGCTCGTATCGGGATTTTGTCGTGGAGATGGCGGCCGCGTGGAACGCGGCGCGCTGACGTAGGAACCGAGGTTGGCCCGGACATGCTTTGTCCCGGATGGTGGATGTTGCTCCATCAGGTCAGCTACCTGTTGCCAAGCTTCCCCCTGGCTACTAAGATATGCGGCTTCCCACGGGGTGTAGCTCAGCCTGGTAGAGCGCTACGTTCGGGACGTAGAAGTCGCAGGTTCGAATCCTGTCTCCCCGACCAGGTAAAACAATGACTTGGGCCACCTTCACCGGGTGGCCTTTTTCGTTGCGAGTGCCGGGTAAGTGCGATCAGCACGCCCGCCCACGTGCATGCTCATCGCCTGATCAAAGCGCGGGCAGCCATAGCGCACTGCGTCGGCCCCGTGGTCTGGCCCGATGCCGTCCACGTCCTCGACTCGTTCGGTCCCACCTCATGCACATGACCTTGATGGCGTCGGCCAGCAACGGCACTGTCCAGCCCAGCCCGGCGTGGAAGTTGCCCGGTTTGCATTTCACCCAGCTGATCCACCAGCACTGGCGAGTTTCGCGGTGCGGAGCGGAAGCAGCACTGAAAGGACGTCCTGTCGAGTGAAGTCAAGGGTGATCTTCGCGACGCTCGCTTGCGTCAAGCGGTAGATCTACTTGCGCTGGCGCAACTCCGCCTCAAGGAGAGCTATCTCACAACTTGAGGCTGCAACCAAGCGCCTTTTCTTCCTTCGATGATGGGGTTGCCTCTCAAGCCAAACAAACCATCATCACGATCATGCGATACGAAGTTCGGAGGCAAGATCAGAGTTTGAGTCGCTACGGCGGCCTCCCACGATAGTCCAGTGGCCGGCGTAGTCGCTCTGGTTGACGTAGGCGAATGCTGAAATCAATTCGGGCGTGAACCTCTCACGCTGTAGGCACCGTGTGCTCTCGTGCCGCGCATCGCGCGCAGCCAGGACAGCAACACGCAAGACGCTGTGAGCGCGCCATCACTCGCGAGGCAAACCGCAAAAACCCCTTGAACCAAAGGACTTTCTATCACTTCGACACAGAAATTCTCGCGCCGGATCTCAGCCCCATGCCCCTCGCAAACATCACGACGACGGCGTCTGCACAAGCGTCAGACAGACCATGTGCATTAGGAATTTTTCGTAGGTGGACTCGGTTGACGACGCTCCAACCGGAACTGATCATGACAATCGTCCGATCACGGGATCGAACCATTTGCCTGGTTTGCGGTGAGTTCGTTTCATCACAACCATTGGCGTATGGAGCAAGTGTTGGCAGCCTCGTGGTCTGAAGTTGCCTCGGACGCGCCACGTTGGACGACATGGATCGTGGGTGAACTGAAATGGATCACAGGGGAAAACAGGGGACCACCCCTTGCACGTTCGAGACGCTTGCCGGACCGGTGCCCCACCGTCCGGCAGTCAGCATGCGTAGTCCTGTCGGCGCCACGCGGGCAGTTGACACATCGCGCCTGGTGAACCTCCTCAACTCGGGATTGACGTGAAAAACAGAATTCCCCGCCGAGTTCAACTCGGCACGCTCGCTCTTGCCAGCCTGCTTCTCGCCGCCTGCGGAACGCCGCCGGCGAAAGATTTTGGAGGTTCATGGCGACCGGTCAACCATTATCGGGCAGCACCGACCGAAATACCGCTGCATGTGCAGTACACGTACTTTGCCGCGCCCATCGACGAGACGCTGAAGTCGATGCTCAGCCGCTGGGCCAGTGATACGGACCGCACGCTGCGCTACGAGCTGAGCTACGACGTGACGCTATACAAGCCCGTCGCCACGGTACGCACGACGGACCTCGGTGCCGCCGCTGCCGAGCTCAACAATATCTATGCCGCACAAGGCGTGCGAGTCATCCCCAAACCGGGCCAGATACTGGTGCAGTCGACCAACAGCCTGGCACCTCCCTCGACTCCGCCACCGACCGACGACACCAAGGCTGAGGTGGCCCAGCCGTGATTCCGTTGAATCCCGTTCACGCCAGGCATTCGGTGGTGGTCTGATGGCCAGAAAGAAAACCTCCGGCGCGGCGATCGATCGAAGCATCGCCCGGTCGACCCAGTTCGAGCTGACCATCGCCGATATCGCCCGACGCAGCGAGCGGCGTGCCTGGTGGGTTGCCGGGTGCGCGATCGCGATGGCGCTGATCATCTCCGGCGGCTATTACTACATGCTGCCGTTGAAGCAGAAAGTGCCCTACCTGGTGATGGCCGATGCCTACACCGGCACCGCCACGGTGGCGCGACTGGACGGCGATTTCTCC
>Ga0208357_1002251_pt1 | contig 13041 bp, 9 predicted proteins | sample NGESurdeep092012_6_FD_184487 | JGI IMG/M metagenome (GOLD analysis project Ga0208357, IMG submission 184487) | Arctic peat soil microbial communities from Barrow, Alaska - NGEE Surface sample F52-2 deep-092012 (SPAdes) | ecosystem: Environmental > Terrestrial > Soil > Wetlands > Peat ... | reverse complement strand
CGAGCAGCGGCTGGCGGTGGCCGACATCGTCATCGACAACGCCGGGACCCGCGAGGAGCTGGACCGGCGGGTGGACGAGGTCTGGGGCGAGTTGCGGACGCGCGCTCGGGGGTAAGCAGGCCGGCCCAAACGCGCATTTGGCTCGCTGCTAGCGGGGCGCAGGGCGCGGAAACGACGCTGCCCCGCCGCCCGGGGTTAGCCGGGACGGCGGGGCAGCGGCGGGATGTTGCCTTTAGCTCTGTCCGCCCGACAGCTTCTCGCGGAGCGCGGCCAGGGCCTCGTCGGAGGCCAGCGTGCCGGTCGGCGCGCCGGGCTCGGCCGCCGGGCGGCCCGCCCTCGGCGCGCGCGGCGCGGACTCGATGGTGGTGACGCCGCCCTCGGCTGGAGCCTCGCCATTCTCCGCCGCCTCTTCGGCCTTGGCGCGGGACTCCTCGATCTGCTTGCGGTGCGCCTCGAAGCGAGCGCGGGCCTCGGCGTACTGCCGCTCCCACTCCTCACGCTGCGAGTCGAAACCGGGCAGCCAGTCGCCCGTCTCCGAGTCGAACCCCTCGGGGTACAGGTAGTTCCCGGCCTCGTCGTAGGTCGCCGGCATGCCGTACAGCGTCGGGTCGAACTCGTCGCCGCCGACAGCCTCGCCGACCGTGCCCTCGTTGGCCTGCTTGAGCGACAGCGAGATGCGGCGGCGGTCCAGGTCGATGTCGATGATCTTGACGAAGATCTCCTCGCCCACCTGGACGACCTGCTCCGGGATCTCCACGTGGCGGTCGGCCAGCTCGGAGATGTGCACCAGGCCCTCGATGCCCTCCTCGACCCGGACGAACGCGCCGAACGGCACCAGCTTGGTGACCCGGCCGGGGACGACCTGGCCGATCTGGTGGGTCCGGGCGAACTGCTGCCACGGGTCTTCCTGGGTGGACTTCAGCGACAGCGAGACGCGCTCGCGGTCCATGTCCACGTCCAGCACCTCGACCGTGACCTCCTGGCCGACCTCGACAACCTCGCCCGGGTGGTCGATGTGCTTCCAGGACAGCTCGGACACGTGCACGAGGCCGTCCACGCCGCCGAGGTCGACGAACGCGCCGAAGTTGACGATCGAGGACACGACGCCCTTGCGGATCTGGCCCTTGCGCAGCGTGTTGAGGAATGTGTGGCGGACCTCGGACTGGGTCTGCTCGAGCCAGGCACGGCGGGACAGGACCACGTTGTTGCGGTTCTTGTCCAGCTCGATGATCTTGGCCTCGATCTCCTTGCCGACGTACGGCTGGAGGTCGCGCACCCGGCGCATCTCCACCAGCGACGCCGGCAGGAAGCCGCGCAGCCCGATGTCGAGGATGAGGCCGCCCTTGACGACCTCGATGACGGTGCCGGTGACGACGCCGTCCTCCTCCTTGATCCGCTCGATGGTGCCCCACGCGCGCTCGTACTGCGCCCGCTTCTTGGACAGGATGAGGCGGCCTTCCTTGTCCTCCTTCTGGAGAACCAGGGCCTCGATCTGCTCGCCGGTCTTGACGACATCGTGCGGGTCGACGTCGTGCTTGATCGACAGCTCGCGGGACGGGATGACGCCCTCGGTCTTGTAACCGATGTCGAGCAAAACCTCGTCTCGGTCGACCTTGACGACGGTCCCCTCGACAATGTCTCCGTCGTTGAAGTACTTGATGGTCAGGTCGATCGCGGCGAGGAAATCCTCCTCGGACCCGATGTCGTTGATCGCTACCTGGGGCGTCGAGGTGGTTTGCGTGCTGCTCGTCATGAGTGAGTGGGCTCCGGATGCGGACAGGGATGAATGGTGCGCGCCGCGGACCATGCAGTGAACGCGCGGGACTTGCCTGGCCGGTTGACAGCCACGGCACGCCCCGGCGGCCTGCCTGAAGTGGTCACGTGGCTCTGGGAGTCACCTGGCCGCGACGGGCCGCACGAGGACACAGCGCACTGTTCAGCTTATGAAGTTATTGCTGACAGGTCAATTTCTGCAGGCTACGACTCGGCCTCGAAAATCTGGGGGCGTGTGCCTGAACGCCCGCTGAACGCCGGGGTGGGCGGCGCGGAGGGCCAAGATCACCGCCACCCGCCCGCGCGCTGAACCGGCCAAGTCGGCCAACCTCACACCACGAGTCCCTCTGAGTAACACCGGACCCTTCGATCGCTGGGCCCGGTCCGCGCGACGAGACCGTGTGCTGTTGGGGGCTCTATACGACGCGAACACCCACAATCATGCTCGAACATCGCACGCGACGACCAAAACGACACACGATCGCGATCTTCGGAGTGCGGTGAACCGGACACGGCCGACGTCCGTTGCCAATAACGACAGGCACACCTTGCCAGGGCGGTGATGCGCGGTGGCGGTCGACCGGGACGACGGCGATGCGACGCCCGACGCGCATGCGGTCCCGGGCTCGCCGGCGGGCCGGGAGATCGGAGGGCGCGACCAACCTGAACGGGCCGGGCGCGCGCCGACCGATCCGGGGATTCCCCGGCTACCCGCGATCAGCAGATCGCGGAGCACCCCAGCTATCGGGCGAGCGTTGAGGCCGGCTACCGGGCCGCCGAGGCGCGCGACGCCTGGGCCAGGGCCGCGCCCGTCCTGCGGGCCGAGTGGGAGGCGCACAAGCAGCGTTACCACGATCGCGAGGAGCAGGCGGGGACGACCCTCGCCGACGGGGCGTGGGTGGGCGAGGGCGACCGCCGCCTCTCCCCCGAGCAGAACGCCGAGGCCGCCAAGTGCGCCACCGATCTGCGCGACGAGGCGATCCGGCTCATCGGCCCGGCGATGGACCGTGTAGCGGCGGCGGACCCGGATCGGCGACTGGCCGGCCGCGAGCACATGCTGAAGGGCGAGGACCGCCTCAAGGAGAAAGTCGCCGACGAGCTGCGAGCACCCGGCATCAAGGTGCGGCAGGCACTCGACAAAGTCGCCGACGGTGTCCGGTTCACGCTGGAATATCCGTCGGAGCGCTACGCTGAGGGCGTCCTGGCCGACGTCGACCGAATCAAGGCGGAGGGCTTCCAGCTGACCAAGCTCAAAAACCTGTGGCACGCCGACCAATACAAGGGCGTCAACAGCCAGTGGCGAGCGCCAGAGACCGGAAGCCGCTGCGAGATCCAGTTCCACACCCCGGAGAGCCTGGACGCCAAGGAACTAACCCATCAGGCCTACGAACGCATCCGCGGCAAGAGCCTGTCGCCCGAAGAAGAACGAGGGCTTACAGACTTCCAGCGACGGGCAAACGCTCCGCTGGTCACTCCCCCCGGCACCGATCGAATCAGGAACTTCCCGGAGTAGAGCTGATGACAGACAAGATTACTTACTACGCAATGACCGACGAGGACTCGAGCAGGATCAGGCCCAGGACAGTTCTCCGTCGCATCGAAAGCAGCCAGGGACAGACTGACGAGATATTCTCACGCGATTTCGAGTGGGAACCTTCTCCCTTGCTGCACTCAGCCGAGCACGGAGACGTCACCAACGACTTCACTGAGGTCAGCGAAGCGGAGGCGGAGCAGATCGTCGCGCGCATCCGCGCCGACGCAGTAGACGAGTTATACGGTAATGAGACCTGGGTCTTCCGAGGGCGGCCGGGTTTGCGCTCCCAGCGCTGCTCGAAGCTGTCGATCGCGTCCTTGAGCCAGAGCTTGCCCGTACGCAGTTCATACATTGGCGCGGGAAAAGCGGCGTTGTTGGCGGAGAGCTCGCGCACCCGCTGTGGAGACACGCCGAGGATCTCAGCCGCCTCTGGAAGTGACACCAGCTCAGGAAGCGTCGGTCGGGCATTCGCCGCCTCCAGCACGTCCTGCAGGACCGCCTCGGCGCGGACGAGCGGCCAGTCAGGCATGCCTGCCTTGCAGGCCAGCTTCTCAACCTGCGGCGCACCGCTCATGACGGCCTCAGCCGCGCTGGTGGCCTGCACGCTGACGGTGGCATCCCAGGCCCCGGTGCCCGCCGACACTACCCCGTCGCACCCCTCGAGCAGTTTCATCAACTCGTCCGCGGCGGCCTCGTTAACCGCGAGGTTCTCGGCATCGGCGGGGGGGCGCACCTCAACGTGAACGCTGTACCACTCCCAATCCAACCCCCGAGCCCGGCGCCCGGTGGTCTTGGGCGGTTCCCCCGGCGCACAGGACCTACCGGAGACTCGATCTTGAGCTGCTGGACCCGGATAACGAGAATGAGCGGGCGTTGCTGATGCCGTGGGCCGCAATCGGCTCGCATGGCTCGTGGGGCGACCACGCCGAATGTCAGACTCGGTCGATAGCATGTTCGTATCAAGTGTTCCTTGACTAGAACAACCGGAAGGAAGACCGATCATGGATCAGGCGAAGCTGTCTCAGCCCGCCCCGCCGCGGCCCGCCTCCGTCTCGACGGAGGCCGAGTACGAGTCATGGCTGTCTGAGGCCCGGGATTTCGCGACTCCAGGCGAACCGGGCTTCGTCCAAGCGCTGGATTTCCTGCAGCCGGGTCCGCTGTTGTGGGCGGTTATCGAGGAGAGTGTTAACGACCTGAGCCGCCATTCGGACCTCGAGCTTGCCGCTGTGCTGCGGGCTTGCGAGCGCCTTATCATCTATGCCAGATATCTGCAGTTTCTGGTCATCAGCGAGTTGGCCCGGCGCGGTCTGGCCGCCTCCGTGGACGTGGCCTGACGGGGGTCTTACGGCATCAGGGTCAGTGGGCGGCTTCGGCCCAGCTGCGGCCGGTGCCGGTGGAGACGGCCAGGGGGACGCGGAGGCTGGTGGCGGCGCCCATCTCGGTCGTTACCAGGGCGGTGAGGGCGTCGAGCTCGCCCGGGGCGACCTCGAAGATGAGCTCGTCGTGGACCTGCAGGAGCATCCGCGAGCGGAGGCCGGCCGCCGACAGGGCCGCGCGGACGCGGAGCATGGCGACCTTGATGACGTCGGCGGCGGAGCCCTGGATGGGGGCGTTCAGCGCCATTCGCTCGGCCATCTCGCGGCGCTGGCGGTTGTCGGAGGTGAGGTCGGGCAGGTAGCGGCGGCGGCCCATGATCGTCGAGGTGTAGCCGTCGAGGCGGGCCTGGGCGACGATCGACTGGAGGTAGTCGCGGACCCCGCCGAACTCCTCGAAGTAGTCGTCCATCAGGCCGCGGGCCTCGTCGACGGCGATCCGGAGCTGGCCGGAGAGGCCGAACGCGGACAGGCCGTAGGCGAGGCCGTAGTTCATCGCCTTGATCTTGGCCCGCTGCTCGGCGCTGACGTCGGTCGGCTCGACCCCGAACACGCGGGAGGCGGTCGCGGCGTGGAAGTCGTGGCCGGATTCGAACGCGGCCAGCAGCGCCTCGTCCCGGGACAGGTCGGCCATGATGCGAAGCTCGATCTGGCTGTAGTCGGCGGTGAGCAGGGTCTCGTAGCCGGGGCCGACGACGAATCCCTCGCGGATCCGGCGGCCGAGATCGGTCCTGATCGGGATGTTCTGCAGGTTGGGGTCGGTCGAGGAGAGGCGGCCGGTCGCGGCGACCATCTGGTTGTAGGTGGTGTGGATGCGCCCGTCATCGGCGGTCGCCAGCGTCAGGATGTCGACGAACGACTTGAGCTTGGAGACGTCGCGGTGGCGCATGATGTGCTCGAGCACCGGCCGCGGGTTGCTCGCGAGCAGGTTGGTGAGCGCGTCGGAGTCGGTCGTGTAGCCGGTCTTGATCTTCTTCGTCTTCGGCAGCCCGAGCTCGGTGAACAGCACCTCCTGGAGCTGCTTGGGCGAGCCGAGGTTGAACTCGTGGCCGACATCCTCGTAGGCCGCCTGCTCGGCCGCCTTGACTTCGCCGTAGAGCGACGCCGACATATCGGCGAAGAGGTCGACGTCGGCCGCGATCCCGATCCGCTCCATCTCGGCCAGCACGTACTCGAGCGGCAGCTCGATCTCGTGCAGCAGCCGGGTCGCGCCGCGCGTCTCCAGGTCCTCGTCGAGCGCGGCGGCCAGGTCGAGGGTGGCCACCGCCCGCCAGACCAGCGCGATCGCCGCCTCCTGCTCGTCGGAGCCGTCCAGCGTGAGCTGGACGTCGCCGCCGGCCGCGTCGCGCAACTCCTTGCCGAGGTAGCGCAGCGACAGGTCGGCCAGGTCGAAGGTCCGCTGGCCGGGCAGCGCGAGGTAGGCGGCCAGGGCGGTGTCGCTGGTGAGGCCATGCAGCGTGTACCCGTGGGCGGCGAGGGCGTGGATCGGCCCCTTGGCGTCGTGCAGCGCCTTCGGGTGGCGCTCGTCGGCCAGCCACTCCCCCAGGGCGCGGTCGTCGTCGGCGGTCAGCTGGGTCGGGTCGATGAACGCGCCGGCGCCGTCGGGGGTGGCGAGCGCGATCGCGGTGGCCACCCCGGTGCCGCTGATCCAGGTGCCTGATAGTGCAAGCCCGGACCGTTCGATCGACTGATGGGTTTGCAGCCAGGCGGCGACCTGTCCCGGGGCGAGGACGGACGCGTCGACCTCGAACCCCCCGACTTCCTTCTCCGCGGCCGCGGCGTCGCCTGCTGTCTGGGCGGGCGCGCCGGGCAGGCCGTCGGGGAAGGTCGAATAGAGCCGGTCGCGCAGTACCCGGAACTGCAGGGTGTCGAAGAGCTGGTGGATCGTGTTGCGGTCGGACCGGGCGGGCGCCAGTTCGTCGGGGACGGCGCCGACGACGTCGGCCGGCAGGTCGCACAGCAGCTGGGTGAGCTGGCGGTTGCGTAGCACGTTGCCGAGGTTGGCGCGGAGCGCGTCGCCGGCCTTGCCCTTGACCTCGTCGACCCGGTTGACCAGGTTCTCGAGCGAGCCGAACTCCACGATCCACTTGGTCGCGGTCTTCTCCCCGACGCCGGGGATCGAGGGCAGGTTGTCGCTCGGGTCGCCGCGCAGGGCGGCGAAGTCCGGGTACTGCGCCGGGGTCAGCCCGTACTTCTCCACCAGCGAGGCCGGGTCGTAGCGCTTCATGTCGGACACGCCGCGGCTGTTGTAGAGCACGGTCACGTGGTCGTCGATGAGCTGGAAGGTGTCCCGGTCGCCGCTGACGATGAGGACGTCGTCGCCCGCCGCGCTGGCCTGGGTGGCGAGGGTGGCGATGATGTCGTCGGCCTCGTAGCCGGCCGCGGACAGGTAGCGGATGCCGAGCGCGTCAAGCACCTCGAAGATCAGGCTGATCTGGCTGCGGAACTCGTCCGGGGCCTTGGTCCGGCCGGCCTTGTACTCGACGTACTGCTCGTGCCTGAAGGTCGGCTCGGACCGGTCGAACGCCACCGCGACCCGGGTCGGCTTCTCGTCCCGCAGGACGTTGATCAGCATCGCGGTGAAGCCGTAGACGGCGTTGGTGGGCTGGCCCGTCGTGGTGGCGAAGTTCTCCACCGGGAGCGCGAAGAACGCGCGGTACGCGAGCGAGTGCCCGTCGAGTAGCAGGAGCCTGTCAGTCACGCTCCCGATCCTATGGCCGTACGGCGGTGCCCGGCGGCCTTGTGCGGGTCGCCGGGCACCGTTGTAAGCGGTTAGATCTAGCCGTTGGCGGAGAATGCGAAGATTGTCGATGAGGTGAAGGTGTTCTTCGGGCCGAGGGCGGTGGACGGGAAGGCCGGCTCGTTGGGCGAGTTCGGGAAGTGCTGGGTCTCGAACGTGTACCCGGCGCCCTGCCGGTAGGTGTCACCGCTGATGCCGGTGAGCGTCCCGGTCAGGAAGTTGCCGCTGTAGAGCTGGACGCCGGGCTGGTCGGTCCAGACGGTCAGCTCGCGGCCGCTGTCCGGGTCCCAGGCGTGCGCGGCCAGGTTGAGGCCGCCGGGGCCAGTGGTCCCGGCCGTGCGCTTGTTGAGTATCCAGTTGTTGTCGTAGCCCTCGGCGATCGCCAGCTGGCTCTCGCCCTTGGTCAGCGAGTCGAAGCTGGCGGGGACGTTGTCGGGCGCGCTCACGTCGTCGATCCTGGCGCCGAGCTGCCGCGGGGTGGTGAAGTCGTACGGCGTGCCGGAGACCGAGACCCCGTTCGCGATCGGCAGCGGGATCTGGGTGGTGTCGGTGGGCGAGTACCGGTCGGCGTTGATCTGCACGTACTGGCCGTAGGCGGAGCCGGCCGGCGAGTTCTCGCCCGCCAGGTTGAAGTAGCTGTGGTTGGTCAGGTTGACGACCGTGCTCAGCGTCGGCGAGTCGTTGCGGGCGCGGTAGCGGATTTCGTACTGGCCCTGGTTGTTGAGCGTGTAGGTCACGTCCACGGTGAGCTGGCCGGGGAAGCCGGTGCAGCCGTTGGGGCAGCCGGGGCTGCCCGCCGCGCCGGCCTGGTCGCCGTTCGGGCTGACCAGCTGGAGGGTGACGCCGACCTCGCTGCTGGTGTGGATCTCGGCCACCTGGGACCAGATGTGGTTGCCGAACCCGACGAGGCCGCCGTGCAGGGTGTTCCCGTTGTTGTTAATGGGGAGCGTGTACGTCGTGCCGTTGAGCTTGAAGGTGCCGTCGGCGATCCGGTTCGCGTACCGGCCGACGGTCTCGCCGAAGTACGGGCCGCCGTTGGCGGTGACCGGCGGGCTGTCCTCGGTCACGTAGTCCTGCAGGGTCTTGAAGCCGAGGACCACGTCAGCGGTCCGGCCGTTGCGGCCGGGGACGTTGATCGCCTGGGTGATGCCACCGAAGGACAGTAGGTCCACGCTCATGCCCTTGGCATTGGTGAGGGTGTACCGGTAGGTGGGGGTCTCCTTGCCGGTGTACGGCTCGACCGTGCTGCCGAAGTACTGCCTGGTGAGGCTCAGGGCGTGCCCGGCTTTGGGTGACGCGGTGGCCGCGGGCGCGCCGATGGCGGCGACGGTGCCGAGCGCCGCGGTGGCGGCGGCGAGCACCGCGACGGCTGCGGCCTTGCCGATCCTCGTGCCTTTACGCTTCTGCCTGCTCTGCCTGCTCTGCCTGCTCTCCTTGCGCATGACGGCTTCCCTTCGTTGGGTCCGTTAGCCGGTTCCCAGCGCGGGCCCGGGGCGGGCCCGGCATCGGCGGCATGCGCGTTTGGTACCGAGAAATGTGCGGATTGAAACGTAAAAGTCGGCTGATGTGGGACAAATTAACCGGTTTTAGAGGGTTGCCCGTGGGCTGCCCTCGCCTGAGGGCCGGCTGCGCGGGGCTTTCTCGTCGCCGCGGGAAGCGCGACACGCCGACGCTGCGAGATTGTTATCAATCCCGGCTTGAATACGCTCCGCTGCCAAACCGGCTGCTAACGGTCGCAGCCTGCCGGCCAGGCGGTGCGGGGATTGCCCTGTTCGCAGCCGCTATGGACCGCCCTTGCGGGCACATGCCCGGCGAAGAGCGGCAAAGTGGGACCGACTTGGGTAAACACACCGGAATCGCCGGGGAACCGTCGTTGGTCCTCCCGACGAACTCCGCTTTGCCGTTGGGACTCGGGATCGCTAACGTAACGACGGCGGATCCGGGGGCCCAAGTAGAGAACGTGTCTGCCCGGGGAAGGCGGACACGGTACCAACGGGTCCCCGGATCCCTCACTGGCTTCGGTACGGGGTGTTTCGCGGGGGCGGGATTGCTACTCAGACTTCTCTTCGGGTGTCTCGGTCGTCTTGGCGTTGTCGGCCTTGTCCGATCCCGTGGTCGTGGTGAGCGTCCCCTCGATGACCGCCTCGGCGACCTTGCGCATGGTCAGCCGCCGGTCCATCGACGTCTTCTGGATCCAGCGGAACGCCTGCGGCTCGGTCAGGCCGTGCTCGGACTGGAGCAGCCCCTTGGCCCGGTCGAGCAGCTTGCGGACCTCGAGGCGGTCCTTGAGCGTGACGACCTCGGAGTCCAGCGCCTTGATCTCGCTGTAGCGGCTGACCGCCATCTCGATCGCGGGCACCAGGTCCTCCTTGGTGAACGGCTTCACCAGGTACGCCATCGCGCCCGCGTCCCTGGCCCGCTCGACGAGCTCACGCTGCGAGAACGCGGTCAGGATGACCACCGGGGCGATCCGCTCGGCGGCGATCCGCTCGGCAGCCGAGATCCCGTCGAGGACGGGCATCTTCACGTCGAAGATGGCCAGGTCCGGCCGGAGGCTGGTCACCTTCTCGATGGCAGTCTCGCCGTCGGCCGCCTCGGCGACCACCAAGTAGCCTTCCTCCTCGAGCATCTCCTTGAGATCGAGGCGGATCAGCGCCTCATCTTCCGCAATAACGACACGCAACGCATTCTGGCTCACGCAGCAGAGCCTACCGTGACCCGGTAGATTGTCTTCGTGCGGACTGGCTGTCGGCCAGATCGCGGTGGGACGTCGGGCGCCTCGCCCGCGCGAGCACCGCGAGGGCTCAGAACCGGGTAAATTATTGCTCGCCGCAGTCGGCACTTCGATCGCGACGCCCCGGTAGACCAACGGCAGAGTCGATGGATTCAAAATCCATACAGGTGTGGGTTCGAATCCCACCCGGGGCACATTTTCCCGATTAACGGGGCGTAGGCCTCGTCTCGCAATGATCGTTTGTCGGTCGTCACCGTGATACTGCGGATATGTACCGGCCAGAGGTGCGACATCACGCTTTGGCGCTCATCGGCAGCGGCCACAGCCTCCGCTCGATCAGCATGTCGACCGGCATCAACCGCTCAACGCTCCGCGAGTAGCGCGACCATCCCGAGAAAGCGCGACGTTCTACGGCATCCTGCCCGCGCTGCGCTGACTCGGTCACGCTGCCGGAGCCATGTGCGGACTATGCATACCTGCTGGGCCTTTACCTCGGAGATGGCTGTATCTCTCGCGCAGGCGACCGGACCAAGGATGTCTGGAAGCTCCGTATCTTCTGTGCGGACGCCTGGCCAGGGCTCATCGACGAATGCGTGCGGTCCATGCGCGCGATACGTCCCGACAACAAGATCCTCACGGTGCAGAATCAAGGATGCACCGAAGTGCTCAGCTGCTCGCGGCACTGGCCGTGCCTGTTTCCCCAGCACGGGGCGGGCAAGAAACACCTGCGCAAGATCGAGCTTGCCGAGTGGCAGCAGGTCATCGTGGAGCGCTACCCGGGAGAGTTTGCTCGCGGGCTTATGCACTCGGACGGCTATCGAGGGCTTAACCGGGTCCGGCACACGCTGGGGCACGGAGACCATTGGTACGAGTACCCGCGGTATCTGTTCGTGAACGAATCGGCGGACATCGTCGGGCTGTGCGGGGAGACGCTGGACCGGCTGGGGGTGGAGTGGCGGTTCTCGAAGCCGAACACGATCTCGGTGGCGAAGCGGGACGCGGTGGCGAAGCGGGACGCGGTGGAGCGGCTGGACGAGTTCGTGGGGCCTAAGTACTGAGTTCTCTGCGCGCGGCCGGAAGGCTAACGAGGCCCTAACGGCGTGGGCCGTTCGGAGGGGCTTGGCGGGAGTAATTTCAAAGCGATCCGCGCGGAATCCCTGACCGCGCCGGCTTCCGTGAGGTCTCGATGACTGGGCTCGTTGTGCGTGGGCGCGCTGTTGACGAACGAGGCGTCGGCGGGCGCCGGCGCCGCCGCCCTGCGGTTGGGTGGTCGACGCCCGCGAGGATCAGGGCCGGGGCGGCCGCGGCGCTGGTGCTGGCGTGCTGCCTGGCCGCGGTGATCGCCGTTTTGCTCGGGCGGCTGGACGGCGAGTTCCAGTCGATCGGGAACCGGCAGGTTCCCGAGGTCGACGCGGCGACCGGCATGTACTTCTCCCTCAACGACATGGACGCGCAGGTCGCGAACGTCCTGCTGGTCGGGGGGAACGCATCGCTGGCGGCCGACCGGGCCAGTGACCTGACGATCTACGGCCGCGATCGGGCGACCGCCAGCCGGGACCTGCAGCAGGCGACGGTCACCGAGGCCGGCGACGCCACCGCGCAAGGCGATCTGCAGTCTGTTCTCGACCGGATCGGCCAGTACGAGACGCTGGCGGCCGACGCCCTGCTGACCAGCCAGCAGGGCGGCGGCACGGCGGGCCGGGCGCCCGCCGCCTCGGTCGGCTACTACCAGCAGGCGACCGACCTGATGCAGACCGGCATCCTGCCCACGGTCAGCTCGCTCACCAACGTCAGCGCGTCGGAGGTGAACAGTACCTACCAAGCAGGCCTGACGACGTCGCAAACCGGGATCGTGGTGGTCATCGCCCTGGGCGTGCTGCTGGTCGCCGCCGCGGTGGCGCTCCAGCTGTACCTGACGGCGCGCTGCCGACGCATGGTCCACCCCGCGCTCGCCGTCGCGACGCTGGTCGCGATCGCCCTCGTCGGCGTGACGGTCGCGCAACTGTCGGCCGAGGCCGGTCACCTTCGGGTGGCCAAGCAGGACGCGTTCGACTCGATCATCGCCCTCACCCAGGCGCGCGCGGTCAGCTACGACGCCAACGCGGACGAGAGCAGGTACCTGGTCGACCCGGGCCGGGCAGCGCAGTACCAGCAGGCGTTCGGAGTCAAGTCGGACCAGATCGCCAGCGTCGGACCGGTCGGCATCTTCGGCTACGACGCCGCGCTGGCGACCGACATCCGCACCTATCAGAGCGACAGCTCGGACGTGCGGTTCGGCGGGTACCTGGGCGCGGAGTTCCGCAACATCACGTTCCCAGGCGAGCGCGCGGCGGCGGTCCGGACGCTGCTCGCCTACCAGGTCTACGAGCGGGACGACCGGGTGCTGCGCACACTGGCGAAGAGCAATCTGCCGGCCGCGGTCGCGTTCGACATCGGCCCCGCCGCCAGCCAGTCCGACGGGGCGTTCAATCGCTACGATGCCGCCCTGTCGTCGGTCATCGCGATCAACTCCCGCGCCTTCACCGCCGCCGTCCAGGACGGCCAGGGCGGCGCCGGCTGGGACATCGGGTTTCCGGCGGCGGCCGCCGTGATCCTCGCCCTGCTGCTGCTGGCCGGGGTCCGCCCGCGGCTGGCCGAGTACCGCTAAGACGCCGGTGTGTTCCGTTGCCCGGCCGACTAGCCGCGGCTGAGGGTGATCCTGGTCCAGGCGCCGAGGTGAATGCTGTCGCCTGGCTGCAGCGGGATGGGGGTGCCGGAGGGCGCGTCGCTGCCGTTGACCTGAATTCCGTTACCCGACCCGAGGTCGGTGATCGACCAGGTGCCATCGGGGGCCCTGGTCAGCTGGGCGTGCAGCCGGGACACGCCGGTATCGGTGGGCGGGCCGGTG
>Ga0208357_1002250_pt1 | contig 13043 bp, 10 predicted proteins | sample NGESurdeep092012_6_FD_184487 | JGI IMG/M metagenome (GOLD analysis project Ga0208357, IMG submission 184487) | Arctic peat soil microbial communities from Barrow, Alaska - NGEE Surface sample F52-2 deep-092012 (SPAdes) | ecosystem: Environmental > Terrestrial > Soil > Wetlands > Peat ... | reverse complement strand
AGACACGCTAATCTGAGGGGTTAGTGCCGAAAGGTTTGGAGGTTCAAGTCCTCTCGTCCGCACCATGTCCAAAAATATGGGTGATTAGCTCAGCTGGCTAGAGCACCTCGTTTACACCGAGGGGGTCGGGGGTTCGAATCCCTCATCACCCACCATGAGTCTTGACGGAATAAGTTTTCGCTGTTGAAATAACTGATTTAACTCTATAACCGGCGCAAAATCCGGGGTTCCAGAAATTAAGTCTTCATAGTTCGGTAATCTGTTAAACAACAGGCCAAAGAACTTGGCTCTAATAACTGGGTCACGCTGTTGCAGGAGTAAATAGTCCAAGTGCTCCAGGAAATACTTTACGAGCGCTAGTACCTTATTAACGTTGGGCGGCTCTTTGGCAACCTGTTTTTCTTTCTCGACCATCAGGCCACTAATCTCGACTTCAAGTTTCACGATCTCCTCCTCCATATATTTAATTGCTATATCTGAACTTAAAAACTTAATCTTATCGACTGCCAATTGTATTTGGGTTCTCAGTTCCTTTATCTTGGCATCTATATGTAACTCATCAGTGTGCAGCGCGGCTTGTCGCTCCTCCCACTCACTCAGTACGGAACTAGATAGCATCTCTACGAATTTTGGGGCGATTTGGATACTTTGCACAAACTCAACGACAGTCTGATCGAAATCTCGCTTTTTGACCCGAAACTTATGTCCTCGTTGGTCACAGTGATAAGCAGGGAAGTATTTGCCATGACGCCCACGCGAAGCGCTGCCTAGTAACGGCTTATCGCACTGCGGACACATAACTACTCGCTTATATGGAAACTCGGCGTTCTTGACACCTTTCTTGAGCAAGTGCTCAGGCGGCTGCCGCCTATGGATAGTTAACTTACCATCAACTTCGCTAATAACTGTTTTGCCTCGGTTCGCCCGATTAAACAATTCAATAGAGACCAGGCCGTCGAATTTGCACTTCACAGGCTGGCCTTGTGTCCACTTCTCTGGATTGATACCGGCATATACAGGGTTTTCAAGGATGCTCCATAAGACTTTGAGACTCAGCGGCTCACCACCGATCCGCTCAATGATACGGGAGCGATCATCTCTATCTCGTACAAGTCGTACCCTAGTCCTATACCCAAGTCGGTTCATTTCCTCGATTATTTGATCGTCGTCCATCGTACCCTGAGCCCGTAGCTCAAATATTTTCTTGACGTACGGTGCTTCCTCTGAGTTTGGACGCAGTATGCAGCGCTTACCGTCAGACGTTTCAATATGCTCGTTATCGAAGCCGTAGAGCGGACGGCGAACCCAATAGCCCATGCGAGCATAGCGAATTTGAGCACCAATCATGCGGCTCATGATGTCTCTAATCTCATCCTTGGCTCGTTCAGCCTCTAAAATCTCGGCTTTCTTGGTCGGTGAGTAGGTGCTCCATTTATACGCAACGCCTAAATGCTCCAGTGTATTGACCTTCTGGGAGCCAATAACACCGTAAATGTCTACTAAATCAACATTACAGCCGTCAAGCTGCATCTTTAGGTAGTCATACGAATAAGAACCGCCACGCGTAAAGCGGTCAATCGACTTGATAATAAACAGTTGGATATCATTCTTGGGGTCTTTGCAGTAATCAATCGCCTCTTGCATAGGCTGTTGTTCTTTAGAGGCGGACTCTAGGAATACAAAAAACTTCTTTATAACAAGGCCACGACTTTCGGCAAATCGCTCCATTTGCTCTCTTTGGGCATCGGGAGAGTCGCCCTCCGTGCCCTGCTTGACCGAGGAAACCCGAATAGCTGCGATAGCGTTTTTAGCTGATAGTTCGCCCGACATCGTTTTCTAGCCCCAATTCTTTTAACAGTTGAGCATCAGAATGCCGCAACAAAAGTATCTGATCAATAATTAGGTTAGCCACAAACTGCAGGCGTTCCTCGGTAGGCATATCCAGGAATTCAGTATGATTAAGTGGCTGTTTATTGAGTGATCCTTTAGTTCGTGTCATTTTGTAACCCCCATGACTTAAAACTAACTGTGAATATATAGATAGTATACTATGAAGATATGGATAGTTTCAAGCCTAAAATAGCCTATTTCTGTGGATAAATCAGGCAATTTAACTTGCCCTCGCGGGCGATGACAATATATAGCAATATCTAAAGTGTTATTGTAAACTTATCGTGTCACCTACCCTTACAAGTAACGGTGTAGGAGGGTTTGGCAAATGTATGTATAACGCTGCTCTAACTTAACTAATAACCATCATAACAATAATCTACTTGATACTAAATGAACCTTCAATAATCTAAATAACTATAACCACTAACTACAAGACCCATGAAACTACCGAAACTTACTAATAAAGAACAAGCCATACTACAGCTACTATATAGATACAGATTCCTCAATAGAATACAGGTACAAACACTTATGGGGCATAAAGACCGTAAGACAATAAATATGTGGCTCAGGGACTTACGTGACAAGCAATATGTAGCCTGGATATACTCAACGCACTTTGCGGAGAAAACTAAGCCAGCCATCTACTACATCAGTATCAACGGCGTACGGTTCCTGAAAACCCTAGATGAATACCCCCTGGAAGAGGTACGGAAACGTTACCGTGAAGCCTCTCGAAGCCGGACGTTCATTGATCGCTGCATATTACTGGCGGATTGCTGTATTAACCTGGAAGCAAACAGCGTTGGCAACAAGCAGTATTGGTACGAAACCGAAGCAGATTACCTTAGTCCAGATAGTGATTACCATTTCCTTAATGAAAGCGAACTGGTGCAGCCACATTTGTGCTACGAGAAGCAGGAGCGCAAAAAGGGGGAAGAGATAATAACTACCTATCTGCTAGAAGTGTTTGACCCTACATTTCCGCGCTACCGTATTAAGAAACGCCTTAGCAACTACGTCGAGTATCTAGATGATGGTGAATGGCAAAGCGAAACAGGCGACGAAATGCCACCAATAGTCCTACTTGTCTGTCCGCGTACCACTGACCTGATCTATGCCAAACGCCGCACCAGAGGATTACTGGCAGACATACAGGACAGCGACACTGACGAAGAAGACAGGCTGCATATTCGATTTGCAACCATAGAAAAACTAAAAGAGTTTGAGTTTACAGGGAAAATATGGGAAGAGGCGTGAGGCAGCTCATTCATCAATAGCCTTCCAGACAAAATGAGTACTGACATAGTAGTTCCAACTCATGGCAACACCAATGGCAATAATATCTGCCAGTAGATAATTTAAGTGCGCCAGTTTATATAGAAGCGTAAACATTGTAAAAGATATTGCCGCGCCACCCAATGCCCCTATATTAAACTTTCCCATCTTGAGTAGTAGCGTATGGAATGATTCTCTCCGCGATCGTACAGGATATGAACCATAGCCTTTAAATGTGTAGTAGTGGTTAAGGAAAAAGTTAAAGATAATGCTAACCTCAATGGCAATTGCAGCCGAGAGTAGTACCTCAGCGTGTCCTAGCTTAACTAAAAGGGTCAAGACGGCAAGGTTAACAATTGTTCCGCAGGCACCGACAACTCCGAAACGCACAAACCGTTGAATCGGGGCATTCGGGTTAAGTTTATACGCACGGTAAAGGAACTCAATAATATCACGCATTTTCAGCTTTGAGGTACCATATTGGCGATTAGCAAAACTGATCGGCACTTCTTGTACCCGAAAGCCTTTTAGCAAGAATGCATGCAGTAAGCTCACCTGAAATATATAGCCCGAAGCGTTAAGGCTATCCAGATCAATAACCGCAAGGGCCTCTGCTCTAATAGCCTTGAACCCACCAGTTAGATCAGTGACAGTATCGGTAATCCCAACTAATTTTCGAGCCATGAAGTTAGCGACACGGCTATTGATTTTCCTACTAAGGGGCCAATTCCCCGAAATAGCCCCGCCCTCCGTATACCGTGAACCAATAACATAATCGGCACCAGAACTAAGTGCTTTCAAAAGAGTGGGTATATCTGCCGGATTATGCGACAGATCGCCGTCCATCATAATAAATGCATCAAACTCTCCGAGCTTAAGAGCGTACGTTAGTCCTCGTATATATGCTCGCCCCAAACCGGACTTCTGGCCAGATAAGAGGTCTATGTTATCATACTGTTTTTGGAGAACCTTGACATGCTTGGCAGTACCATCAGGTGAATTGTCGTCAACGATAAGCAGGCTAAAGTCATACGAACGCATACGTGCAGCGACATGCTCAACAGCATCTATAACACGATCAATATTAGCTGCTTCATTATATGTCGGGATGATAGAAAGAACTTTTTGCATAATGTACATAAACTCACTAAGGCGACTCTTCTTGATGACTTTACTATAACTCATACCAGATTATGTATAATTAGCATAAATGGAATTCAGAGGGACTTCTAAGGATGGGTCGGTATGTCAATGCTAGCTAAGCTAAATAAAATCACTTCGTGGCAGGCGGCAATTATTATTGCGATAATGGGATTTTCCGTTTTCTTTGTCGGCCTAACAAATCCCTTTATAGGTGATGACCTTACACAGATAGTTTCCAATCCTGTAGTACACTCTATTTCTAATATAAGTCGTTTCTTTGAAGGTGGTACGTTCTATAACGGACAGGGGTTTGGGCCACAGCTTTACGGTGCATATTTTCGGCCTCTTATGACAACCACCTATTCACTCCTTTATAGTTTATTTGGTCCTCGTCCTCTTTACTTTCATTTGTTTCAATTATTGTTATACATCGGGAGCGCTATTATTCTTTATTTATTCTTTAGATACTCGTTTAAACCTGTACTAGCATTAACTCTCTCGATAATTTTCCTGGTGCATCCACTCAATTCTCAAGTAGCATTTGCTATTCCGGCGATGCAAGACGCTCTGTTTTTCTTTTTTGGAATTCTAGCGCTATATTTATTACTTCGACTAAAATCAATAAAAAGTCTCATCTTAGTTTCTATCTGCTTATTAATATCACTTCTTTCCAAAGAAACCGGTGTACTCTTTATTGCAATTTGCCTGATTTACCTCTTTTTGTTTGAGTACCGAAAGCGATTATATGCATTTATTGGTATAGTGGCGTTACCAATTGCATTATGGTTGACGCTTAAAATACACGCTATTGGTTTATTGGGCGCAAATCCACACAATGCTCCGATTGACAGCCTGAGCTTAAGCTCTCGATTATTAACTGCTCCCTCCATAGTGCTGTCATGCATAACTAAGTTTATATTTCCCTGGAAACTTGCCTCTGCATATTATTGGACAAATCCCACTTTTTCACTAAGACATGTTCTAATCCCTCTTCTTATTGATATAGCTGTACTTGCCATTTTCGTCTACTTTGCTTTTATTATCTACAGACAAGATGCCAAAAAAACACAGTTTTATACCTATATATTCTTTTTTGGGTGGTTAAGCTTAGGAATGCTAACTACGCTACAGATAATACCCTTAGACATGACTACGTGTGACAGTTGGTTTTACTTCCCGATGGCAGGTTTGCTTGGGATGCTTGGCATTATTTTAACAAATTATAAACATCATTTTAGAGCTAGATGGCTGATCTTACTAGCAATAACATGGATAGTGATTTTATCAGTTACTACGATATTTAGAGGTTTTGAGTGGAGAAGCGTGATTTCGTTAGCAGAAAATAACATTGCAGTTAGCGAATCAGATGATTATGTCGCATATGACAATACCGCAATCAATTATTATAACCAAAAGGATTATACACACGCCGAAATATATGCGAAAAAATCCATAGCAATTTTCCCAGACTCAAACAGCTATTACACTCTAGGGCATATTTATGAGATGCTCGGAGACTACCCTGACGCAGTTAAAGCCTACACTGCTGGCCTAAAATTTAACAGCTCTATCCAGGTTCAACTGTACGATAGATTGGGTGCGTTAACTGTTGTCAATGGGAGTAATGCCACTAATAAGCAACTCCTTGTCGGTGCATTAAATAAACTGCCCGGAGATGCTAATTTATGGTTCTACTTAGCAATACTTGAGTACCATCAGGATAACATCTCTAACGCACAATATGAGATTAGGCAGGCATATTTATATGAGCCTTCAGATTCAACCATTTCGAAGTACTATTACAAGATAATGCACGGTTTGCCAATTTGATTTTCAGACTGGTAATGTTGCTCAAAAATCAATGTTTATTAAAGCTTTGCTTAATATTGAAGTTGCAATCAGCAAATTTAACACTACATTGAAGTTATAGCAATCGATATCATTAGACGTTTCCCAATATGAAAACTTGGGTTAATGTCAGTTTCGGGTTGTTGCTAAAGCTTTAAAGCGGACAGTCCGCAGTTAGTAATTAGTTATCCTAGTTATTGCAACATAACTAAGGAGAAACTAACTATGGCACATAAGAACTGCCCGCATTGTTATTGTATCAACGTAAATAAACATGGAGCCAGAAACGGCAAACAGCGCTACCAATGCCAGGATTGTCTGACCAGCTGGACAAGCCTGTCACGCCCAGAACGCCTGCAAGCTCGTATATGGCACGACTATGCTTTTGAGTGTCGAACGGTTGCTCAATTGCGTCGGATCCATCACAAAAGCCGAGTGTTCATCAAAGACGCAATTGCCAGCTACCAGCCACCGATCGAGGTAGATAAACCAAGACCGGTGACCATCATCCTGGATGTAACCTACTTTGGAAGTTGGGGCACACTGGTTGTTATTGACCCATATGCCAAACGGACTAATGGCGAGAATATGGCGCTGTACTGGACAAGCATTGAGGGCACTGAACGAACCATAGATTATGACGTGGCAACAGATACGCTGGAAGCTATGGGCTACACGGTGCAGGCTGCTGTCATTGACGGCCGCCGTGGTGTCCGGCAAATGCTGGAGCGTAAAGGTATACCCATCCAGCAATGTCAGTTTCATCAGCTACAAACCATTACCCAGTGTCTCACTAGACGGCCGAAGCTTGTCCAGAACCAGGAACTTCGGGCTATCGCCTTAACGCTCTGCCGGACGACACAAACTGCGTTTGAGAGTAAGCTTGATGCCTGGCACGAACAGCACGAAGATTGGCTCAAAGAACGCTACCTTGAGCCAGCTAGCGGACGCACCCGTTACCAGCATGACCGGACGAGACGAGCCTACTTTTCCTTACGCCGCAACCTACCGTATTTGTTTACCTACCAGGATGGAGCATTAGCGGCAAGAGGCATCAAAGTACCGAATACCACAAACGCTTTGGATGGTAGGTTTGGTGTTTGGAAAACCAAGCTCAAAGCACACAGAGGCTGCTCCAGAACACTAAAAACTAAAATCCTCTGTAGTTTCTTATCTGAAGAAACAGATGGGAGAAAGTACCCTAATTAAGCTTTAACCCGAAAACTTTATCTAAATTAATTTTTAATATAGGAGTTGCCTCTGAACCACCCTCACTTTGCATAGTTCAGGCTCATCTTGCGTGAGAAACTGGGGTGATCACTTGACGCTGTAACCTAACTGGCGACACACTGTTTTCTGTCATCTACTAAAACAAAAAGGAAACAAGTATGTCGCCAAACAATATTGTACGGGGTATTCGTAACACAACTCAAAAACAACTATTAAAAGCTGTGCCAAAACGCTGGAAACACCAGTTTAACTTTGGGCTCAAGGCCTATGGGCTGAAACCATTTCAGAGCGCAGCCAGTAATGGCCGCGGTGTAGTGGCCAACGCCCATACTGCTGCTACTAAAACTGATCGGTTGCTGGCTAATATTAAGTTAGCTGAGCACCTTGGAACGGTCTTTGACACGCTGAAGTTAGTTAAACCCAGCAGCTTCGTTAACGTTGATCACAGTGATATGCATGGCCTGCTGGCTCTGGTTGGAGCACTGCAAACCAGGAAAGGCCGAGCGCTACCCTGCATGGTTGAGGCTACCTATGCTTCGACCATTCCAGCCAACAGCGACAAACCTCGCTGGCAGAAACTGCGAGCGGCTATGATGGCCAGCAGACTGACCCAGTCCTTTACTGGCCATGTCATCGACAGCTTACAGGACTTGGCTGACCGATTGGGCTTTTGGCCAAAACTGGTGTTTGACAGAGGGTTTGCCAATGAATCCATCATTACACATTTACAGGCTGAAGGTGCTACTTTCTACGTTCGGCTTAAAGGTGGTCGGTTTGTAGAATTTGATGGGCAGAAAACACTGGTCAAGACACTACTTGAGAAGGATGCTACTGTCCAGTTATTCGGATTGCGTCTGCGGATTGTCCGTAGCCCGAAAAGCCGACGAGCCAAGGAGCCTTGGTATATTCTGACCAATGACTTTAGCTCTAGCCGAAACAAGATCGTGAAGATCTACTACCATCGCTTTGAGATAGAGGAAACGTTCAAAGACATCAAGCACATCTTTGAGTACAAGCGTACTCGGCTCAATAGCCCCAACAGCCTAAAAGTACTGCTGTGGCTTGTATCCTTAGGGATAGCCATGCTCTACCTTGTTACCAAGCGTCAGGCGCGGCAATGCGGTTTTGAATCCGAACACTCATGCAAAGCTCACCCCAAGAAACAAACTTCATGGTTGAGGCAGGCTTACGAGATACTGCAGCAGGCCTACAGCCAGTTATTATGGGGTGAGGGTTGAAAGTGAGGGTGGTTCAGGAGTTGCCTTTTGAAAATTTAGCGCCTATATTTATTAATAGTCACATAAGTATAAATAGGAGGGTGTCGTCATGGCTGATAGGAGAATGCTCATTAACGCTCTGAAAGTTTCGGCACAAATACTTATGCTAGCGGTATTAATTACCGTCGTCCATGCAGCTTTAGGAGTAAAGGCAGACGGAATCTATACCTTCTCAGGCAATCTTACTGACAGCAACAACAATCCTCTTGTAGGCGTGAATGTTCAGTTCTCTACCGGCGGCGCAGGCGGTTCATCTACTACCGACAGTACTGGTCACTTTAGCCTATCTGGTGTGCCAGGCACCTACAGCTTAGTACTTTCCAATAATTTACCGGGAGGAGGCCTGTTAAAGCAAGGCAGTAATTCTATTGATTTAACCACTGGTAATGTCACGCAAAACCTTCAACTAAACACTACCTCCATCAACGTAACGGTCAAAGACTCTAACGGTAATGTTGTGCCGAACGCTCCAGTATATGACTACAGCGGATCAGGCGGAACAGGCGGATCCACGACATTGTACCCTGGAGATCCAGGAGAAAGTCTTGCCGCAGGGTTTTACAATTCTGGTACAACTGATGGAAGTGGTAATGCTAGCTTGGGCTCAATTGTTGGCTTAAAATATAGCACAGCTCCTAATAACGGCATCTGTGCAACCATATCCGGTACTACTGTTTGCGACCCTAATCCAGTAACAGTGAGCGGGGTAACTAATGTTGTTATTCAGGAACCCCCCATCTATACCTTCTCAGGCAACCTAACTGACAGCAACAATACCCCACTCGTAGGCGTGAATGTTCAGTTCTCATCGGGCGGTCAAGGTGGCTCATCGACCACCGATAGCAACGGTCACTTTAGTCTAACTGGTGTGTCGGGCACATATAACTTAGTAATATCCAACAATTTGCCAGGAGGAGGCCAGCTAAAGCAGAGTAGTAATGCTATTAATTTAACCAATAATATTACGCAAAACCTTCAACTGAACACTACAACCATAAATGTAACGGTTAAAGACTCTAATGGTAATGTCGTGCCAAGCGCTCCAGTGTACGATCTTGGAGGCGGGCCTACGACTCTGTATCCTGGTGATCCGGGAGAAACCTCCATTTCAACGTTTTACACATCTGGTACAACTGACGTTAATGGTAATGCTAGCTTAGCCACGGTTGTGGGGTTCAACTATGGTACAGCTCCTAATAACGGCATCTGTGCAACCATATCAGGTACAACAATCTGCGACCCTAATCCAGTAACCGTAAATGGGCTAACAAATGTTGTTATTCAGCAACCCCCCATCTATACCTTCTCAGGCAACCTAACTGACAGCAACAACAATCCTCTTGTAGGTGTGAATGTTGAGTTTTCTACTGGTGGCGCAGGAGGCACATCCACTACTGACAGTAATGGCCATTTTAGTCTATCTGGTGTCCCTGGTACGTACAGCTTAGTAATTGTCAATAATCTACCGGGAGGAGGTCAGTTAAAACAGAGTAGTGGAGCTGTTGATTTAACGAGTGGTAATATTACGCAAAACCTTCAACTGAACACTACCTCCATAAACGTAACCGTCAAAGACTCTAACGGCAATGTTGTGCCAAATGCTCAAGTATATGACTACAGCTCATTTGGTTTAAGGGGCGGAACCATGACATTATACCCCGGAGATCCAGGCGAAACTCTCTCCGCACCGTTTTACAATTCTGGTACAACTGACGGAAATGGTAATGCCAGCTTGCCCTCAATTGTTGGCTTAAAATATGGCACAGCACCAAATGGTGGTATCTGTGCGACCATATCTGGTACCACGGTTTGCGACCCTAATCCAGTCACAGTCAGTGGAGTAACTAATGTTGTTATTCAACCAATCAACTCGGCGCCCACCAACCTATCCATTCCATCTCCAACCACGGCTCCAGCTTTGTCATGGACTGCATCCTCAGGAGCTACCTCGTACAACATCTACCGGAACGGCACTAATGTAGGTTCTAGTACAACTACTTCCTTTACTGATAGTTCTGCTCCGGAAGGCACAGATTCATATTATGTAACAGCCGTAAATTCAGGCGGTGAAAGCGCCCCAAGTAATAGCGTGAATGTAATTGTGACTAGTGGTACTGCTCCGGCCATTACAAGTGGCGCCTCAACCAGTACAGGAATGCGTACTCCTTTTGACTTCCAGGTAGCAACAACCGGTACACCTACGCCTGCTATAACTGAGAGCGGAACCTTACCATCAGGCATAACCTTCACAGACAATGGTAACGGTACAGCAGACATAAGTGGTATGGCCGCTGTCGGCTCTAATGGTACCTATCCAATCACTATTACTGCCAGTAATGGCACCACTCCTAATGCCGCCCAAAACTTTACCCTAACTATAACTACCGCTACTTCAGCACCAACATCACTAACAAGCAGCAATAACTCGACAACTCTTCCGTCTAACTACGGCTCAGCAATGACCCCTATAACTATCACTGCTACCGGGTACACCGTTCCAAAGATAACAATGAGTGGCCCGCCATTACCGTCAGGAGTTAACTTCCATGACAACGGCAATGGTACGGCTACTATCTCTGGCACACCAAGCGGTAATGCTGGAGGGGTATATACCATAACAATTACTGCTACAAATAGCAGCGGTACTATTTCGCAGACCTATACTATAGTCGTAAATAAAATATCAAACTTTACCTCTATACCTAATAACGAACTGACGGCGACAGTTGGTAGTGAGTATAGCCTAACGGCTACAGCCACGGGATACCCAGTGGCCGCCATAACAGAAAGTGGTAATCTGCCGAGTGGACTTTCTTTCACTGATAACGGTAACGGTACAGCCACTATAGCAGGGACTCCGGCAGCTGGTACCGGAGGTACCTATTCTATTACTGTAACTGCTACCAATTCATCTGGTGCTACCAACGATACCTTTACGATAAGTGTTAACCAGGCTCCAGCTATAACAAGTGCTAATAGTGATACTATTACTTTCGGTGTCGCTATGACTCCCTTTACCGTCACAACAACCGGATATCCAGCTCCAAACCTATCTGCAAGCACATTACCCTCAGGCGTTAATTTCCATGATAACCACAACGGCACGGCTACGATATCCGGTACACCAAGCGGCAGCGCCAGAGGGACACATACGATCACTATTACTGCTACAAATAGCACAGGCACGGTAAACCAGAGCTTTACGCTAACAGTGCAGTAAACTGAATCAACCTTATTTCCGCCTACTATGCCAGATAAAGTAACCCGTCAGATAGCCGATAATCTCAGACAGCTCAGACACATAAGGGGTCTGACACAGGTTGAACTTGCCAGGAAAGCCGGTATCAACGATAACTACTACGCCCGCTTAGAACGAGCCGAACTGAGTCCCACGCTGGAGAAATTTGAAAAAGTCGTGAAAGTGCTTCGGGTAAAATCTTCTAAAGTTCTGCCGTTCTAGTAATCTTCAAGGTCTTGTAGTTCTTCTTCTATGAGCTTTGGATCAAAATGCTCAAGTACTTTCTGGCGGGCAGCGACACGTTGTAAAATCTTAACGGCTTGCTCGCGCGTTACTTCCTTATGATGGTTGAGCCGCATGTATTCTTGCATCCAGGCAACATCGCCTTCGGTAACCTGATACGTATCGTCGTCATCTGCCATAACAAACCCTACTATACCACTTTGGCTAGTGGATATATTTATCAATCTTGGTAAAACGTATCATCTGCCACGCTAGCTGTATGGATTCAATACGGCGCATAATTTCACAGCTGTCGCTATATGACAGAATATTGAGGGAACCCTCCCACATAATGCGACGATCAATGATGGCCAGTTTGCGGTGGTGATTACCAGTAAAAAGCACGTGTATACCCATATGCTGCAATGTAGATACTGCTGCCCGAGCCGCTGAGCGTAAATACTCGTTATCGTCGTGAGCCTCTGGATCACGAGTATTGATCGTGATACGTACTCTACGATCTTTGAGCTTTAGAAGGGTAGGGAGCAAAACACGTAATCGCCGGTTGGTTATGAACGGTGATTCAATGAGTAGCTCATGCTGACAGTCATTTAGGTCTTTCATAAGCTCAGGATAAAAGGATTCCCCATCATACAGCTTTGAGCTAAGGAGCTCTGTTGGTGGCTCTAATCGGTGCAGCAAGCTAAACATGATCAACCTCCGCAACCTCTATGTAACTTGCCGTACCATCATGGTACACTACCCCCAGTTCCTCTAGCTTCTCAGCTAAAGTGATGAGGCTGTATAGTAAGGGGTTCCATCCAACCACCTCATCACCCTCCAATTTGGTAACATACAACCACAGTAATTTCTTAGACTTAGCTGGACAATGAATCGAAGAGCCACGACCAATT
>Ga0208357_1002247_pt1 | contig 13049 bp, 16 predicted proteins | sample NGESurdeep092012_6_FD_184487 | JGI IMG/M metagenome (GOLD analysis project Ga0208357, IMG submission 184487) | Arctic peat soil microbial communities from Barrow, Alaska - NGEE Surface sample F52-2 deep-092012 (SPAdes) | ecosystem: Environmental > Terrestrial > Soil > Wetlands > Peat ... | reverse complement strand
ATTTGAACCCACGGAGAGCTTTCACCCTCACACGCTTTCGAGGCGTGCGCGCTCGGCCACTACGCGACTCCACCGCGGGAGAGCCTAGCTGACCCCTCGACGTCCCTCGAAAAACGCTCGCAGCAGCTCGCCGCACTCCGCCGCCAAGACCCCACCGACCACTTCCGGCCGGTGATTCAAACGACGATCGCGGACGACGTCCCACAGCGAGCCGACCGCGCCGGCTTTCGCGTCCGTTGCCCCGAACACGACCCGAGAAACCCGCGCCAAAACAAGAGCGCCAGCGCACATCGTGCAGGGCTCGAGCGTGACGACCAGCGTGCAGCCCGACAGCCGCCACGTCCCCAAGGCAGCAGAAGCGGCCCGCAAAGCCAATACCTCAGCGTGGGCCGTCGGGTCGCCGGTCAACTCGCGCGCGTTGCACCCGACGCCCACCACCTCGCCGTCCGCATCGACGACGATTGCGCCGACCGGGACGTCGGCAGAGGCTGCGGTGAGCACGGCCCGCTCTAGGGCGAGCCGCATTAGCGACTCGTCCGAGGCGGTCGTCAGCGGTAGACCTCGATCTCCTCGGCACAGCCGAGGCGCTCGCAAACCGCGGTGATCACGTCAGCCGGGAGCATGCCCTCTTCGGCGCACATCGCCAGCAGTTGGGGAGCACTGATCCCGAGGTCGGCCAGGACGTCGGTCGCGCCCCGAGGTTCGGCGTCGGGTCGGACGGCGGGCTCTTCTTCTTCTTCATCGAGATCGACATCGTCATCGTCGTCGAGCGACGACTCGGGCTCCTCGAAAGCGTCCTCGGCAGGTTCTTCCTCATAGACCAAGGCCGCCAGCTCGCTGCCGGGCACGACGCGCGCGTCGGAGATGAACGTCCGAGGCTCGCCGACGCCGTCGACGCGAACAATGGCGAACCACTCGTCGTCCTCTTCGACAAAGAGCAAGACCGGGCCGTCGTCGACGGATGCGTCACGCATCACGTCGGCGACCTCGTCGATGTCAGCGAGATCGTCGATCTCGACCTCTGTGCTGTGCCAGCCGTCACCGGTTCGTGCGGCTAGGGCTGCGAAGTGGGACACGCACTCTCCCGATAAGTGGCGCCGGTGGAGGGGTTAGTGAACGCCCGCGTCGACGAGGCGTTCGAGATCATCGCCGAACCCGAGCCTGCGGGCGATCGAGAACAGCATCTCATCGGCATATGCGTCGATGTCGGACAACATCAAACCCAGCTCGATCTCGGGCAACCCGAGGTCGGAGAACAGCGCTAGATCCCCGGCCGGGACGACGTCGTCGAAGTCCTCGTCGGCCGGCTCGGGGACGCCGAGCCACTCCAGTGCCTCGCGCGCCAGAGCCCATTCGTCGGCCGCAGTCACGTCGGAAAGCAGCAGCCGGACGCTCTCACCGCTCAGCCGCACGGCGATGAAGAAGTCGTCGGCGATGTCGACGAGGCCGACGGTCACCTCACCAGGCTGCTGGCGCAAGACCGAGATCAAGGATTCAAGGCTGGACGACGCGCGCTCGGGGAGCAGTCCGAGCTCCCAGCGCCCCTCCTCGCGATAACACACGACGGCGAAGTCGCGGCCGGCATCGTCCTCCGACCCCGAGCTGGCCTCCCGTGCCCCTGGCCTGCGATCGCTCGACATGCTTGCATCGTGGCACGCGGTCCCCGGGCCAGCCAATGGGAGGGCGCTGAGAATCCGGATGTACGGTTCCGGGCCGACACCCATTACCGTTCCGACCCTGCTCCTTATACCGTTCCGGTTCATGCGAACTCTGGTGGCGGACCATCCCCTGATCGCCCACAAGCTGACCACCCTGCGCGACCAACGCACCGACTCCCCCACGTTTCGCCGGCTGGTCGACGAGTTGGTGACCTTGCTGGCTTACGAAGCGACCCGCGACGTGCGGACGAACGTGGTCGACGTCGTCACACCGGTCGCCCACGCCCGCGGCACCCGGCTCGCGCGACCCCGGCCCCTCGTCGTCCCGGTATTGCGCGCTGGGCTCGGCATGCTCGACGGGATGTGCCGGCTGCTGCCGACCGCCGAGGTCGGGTTCCTCGGGCTGGTGCGTGACGAAGACACGCTCGTCGCGACGACATACGCGTCGCGGCTGCCCGACTCGCTGATTGGCCGCCAGGTGTTCGCGCTCGACCCGATGCTCGCCACCGGCGGCACCCTCGGCGCGGTGATCAAGTTGCTGCTCGAACGTGGCGCCGACCAAGTGACCGCGATCTGTCTGCTGGCGGCCCCCGAGGGTCTGGCGTACCTCGAAGAACAGTTCGGGACGTCGACGGTGCCGGTCGCGGTCGTCACTGCGGCGATCGATGAGCGACTCAACGAGCGCGGCTACATCGTGCCGGGCCTCGGAGACGCGGGCGACCGTCTGTACGGCACGGTCGGCGCCGGCTGACCGCTAGTTCGCTCCCGCCCCGCTACCGCTACCTGCTACCTGCTACCCGCTACCTGCTACCCGCTACCCGCTACCCGCTACCCGCTACCCGCTACCCGCTACGAGTAGATTTTGACCGGCGTCCCGCTCGCGTCCCACACGTTGCCAATCGAACTGACTAGGTGCGTGGCGGGGGTGTCGACGATGGCGCAGTTGCCCTTGTAGACGGCGGAGGTATGACCGAACCGGTTGGCGACGACCGTGATGCCATTCAGCGGCAACTCCTTTCCAGCGCCGTTGTGGCCGGAGAAATTGAATGAGCAGCCGCCGCCGTCCGCCCAGTTGCCGCTGATGAAAAGGCTGCTGATCTTGCCGATCGACTGGGTGACCTGAATCGCTGAGTTGTCCATCGTCGCGGACTGCAGCCAGTTGCCGGTGACGTGGAAGTTTGACCCTCCGAGAATTTGAATCGTGTCATTGTGGGTATGTCCGTTGGCTTGCCCGGGGTCGTGAGCGAAATACGTCAGCCCGTGAATCCAACTCGCGCTCACTGTCGAGTTGCTGAACAGCTTCATTCCGTCGACGCCACCGTGAATGTTCAGGCGCAAAAGGGTTGCGCCCTTGACTCGCATGTCGTCGTTTCCGAGCGACGGATAGGTGTCAGTCACCTCGGAGTCTTCGATCAGAATGTTGCTGCCGGACTGGATATCGACGCTCGCATCCTGCCCTTTGGCGCCCTCGATCAGACTTCGTTTGACGGTGACGTTGCTGGCCTGGATGATCAGCTGCCCCTTGATGTCCTGGCTGTCGATCACGGTTCCGGCTTTCGTCACGGTCACCGAACCATGCACCACGGTCAGCTTCGTGCCGGGCGGTACACCCGTGTTCGTCGGCCCCGGCTTGCCGGGCGGCTCCGGCACCGTCGGCGACGCCGTCGGTTTGGGCGTCGGCTTGGCCGTAACAGTCGGCTTCGCGGTGGGTTTCGGTGTCGGCTTGGGTTTCGGTTTCGGCTTCGTTGTCGGCTTGGCTAATGAGGGCGACGCGGACGACGAGGACGCGCTTGCAGATGACGCGGACGTCGATGCGGGCGCTGTCGATGAGCCTGGCACGACGAACGCTGGCGCACTCGAGACGGACGACGATGTGCCGGGCTCCGATGACGCCGGTGCCGACGAGCTCGCCGGCGGTTCAGGCTGCGCCGAGCCGGCCGTAGTCGTCTGCCCTCGATCGAGTACGGCCGCAACGATCAGCCCAACAAGGAGCACTAACGCAAGCGTCCCAACGACGACACGATCTCGAACTGCACCAGGCATTGGCATGGCGGTCAGATTGCCTTGACGGCCGCGACCAGCTTCGAGAGCGAGTCCTTCGCGTCACCGAAGAACAGCGTGGTCTTCGGGTGGTAGAGCAACGCGTTGTCGATGCCGGCAAACCCGGGGCGCATCGAGCGCTTCATGAACACGACGTTGGTGGCTTCGTCGACGTTGAGGATCGGCATGCCGTAGATCGGGCTGCCCACGGAGTCGCGGGCGGCCGGATTCACCACGTCGTTAGCACCGACGACAACAGCGACGTCGGTGGAACTGAACTCGGGGTTGGCGTCGTCCATTTCCTTCAATTGCTCGTAAGGAACGTTCGCCTCGGCGAGCAGCACGTTCATGTGTCCCGGCATGCGACCAGCTACCGGGTGGATTGCGTAGAACACCTCTACGCCACGTGATTCTAGTAGATCGACGAGCTCTCTGATGGTGTGTTGGGCTTGTGCGACCGCGAGCCCGTAGCCCGGAACAATCGCGACTTTTCGCGCGTAGGCAAGGAGAATCGCGATGTCGTCGGCGCCGGCGGATTTCACCGCACGGTCACTAGAGACAACCTCAGCGGTCGAGCCGGCCGTCGACGAACCCGAGAACGCGCCGAACAGCACGCCGGTGATCGAGCGACCCATCGCGCGCGCCATCAGCAAGGTCAGCATCGTTCCGGACGCACCGACGAGAGTGCCGGCGACGATGAGCAACGTGTTGTCGAGCACGTAACCCGATGCGGCGACGGTCAAGCCAGTGAATGCATTCAGTAATGAGATGACAACGGGCACGTCGGCGCCGCCGACCGGCAGCACGAACAGCACGCCAAGGCCGAGTGCAAGCACGGTGCAAATGACCAGGAACGTCACCCCGCCCGTCTTGCCGCTGGCGGTGGCGACGGCCGCGATTCCGCAGCCGACTGCGCCGAGACCGACCAACGGAGTGACGAAGCGCGCGCCGGGCACCAGGATCGGCCGGCCTGTCATCAGTTCTTGCAGCTTGCCGAACGTGATCAGCGATCCGGTGAAGCTCACGCTGCCCACGATCGCGGTGAACGCGACAGCGATTGCCGCTGCACTCGAGTCGACCCGGTGCAGCCGCAGGAACTCATCAAGGGCGACCAGCATCGCGGCGCCGCCACCGACGCCGTTGAACATCGCGACCATCTGTGGGATCGCGGTCATCTTCACCATGCGGGCGGCCGGCACGGCGATGATCGCGCCGGCGACGATCGCGATGATGATCGGCACCCGGTGGCCGAGGTGTCGCTGCGAGACCGTGACCACCACAGCGACGGTCGCGCCGAGTGCGCCGATCAGGTTGCCGTTACGCGCATGCTTCGGGGAAGAGAGGCCTTTGAGCGCCAAGATGAAGCACAGGGCCGTGAAGAGGTAGGCGACCTGGGTGGCGGTGCTCACGAAGCCGGCCGATCCGTCGCGCTGCCCGGCGCCGCTGACGCGGCCGCAGCTGTTGCTGCCGACGCTTTGCTCGCTGCTTTTGCGGCCTTGCCGCGACCCTTGAACATCTCCAGCATCCGGTCGGTCACGACGAACCCACCGACCATGTTCGCCGTGGCGAGCACCACCGCGACGAGGCCGAGAGTCAACTGAACGGCGCCTGACGACGTCCCGGTAATAAGAATCGCGCCGACCAAGATGATTCCGTGGATCGCGTTCGCACCCGACATCAGCGGGGTGTGCAGTACTGCCGAGACCTTCGAAATGACTTCGAAGCCAACGAAAATCGACAGCATGAAGATGGTCAGCAACCCGACGTTGTTCACCCGCGCACCGCCCCGTCGTGCACAACCAACGCACCGGCGACGATCTCGTCGTGAAGGTCCGGCGTGACCGTGCCGTCTTTGGTCATCAGCAACAGCAGGTTCGACAAGTTGCGCGCGTAGAGCCGACTCGCGTCAAACGCCATGCCGCTGGCCATGTTGCGACCGCCCCACACCAAGACCCCGTTGTGCATGACTTCCTCACCAGGACGCGACAGTTCGACGTTGCCGCCCGACTCCGCGGCGATATCGATGATGACCGTGCCCGGCCGCATCGCTTCGACCATCGCGGTGTCGACGAGCATCGGGGCCTGCCGACCGGGAACCGCGGCCGTGGTGATCACCGCGTCGGAGGCGGCGAGAAAAGGGGTCAGGAGCTCACGCTGGCGGGCCGCCCGATCGTCGGTCATCTCGCGCGCGTAGCCGCCGGCGCCTTCCAGTGCCTCAAGATCCAGGGCCACGAACGTCGCGCCAAGGCTCTTCACTTCCTCAGCCGCCGCCGTCCGCACGTCATATGCAGAGACGACGGCACCCAGGCGCCGCGCGGTCGCGATCGCCTGCAAACCCGCGACACCGGCGCCGAGCACGAGCACCTTCGCCGGCGGCACGGTACCGGCCGCCGTCATCAGCAGTGGGAAGAAGCGCGGCAGCCGCTCGGCCGCGATCAACGCCGCCCGGTACCCGATCACCAGCGATTGCGACGACAGCGCGTCCATGCTCTGTGCGCGAGAGATTCGCGGCAGCCGCTCCAACGACATCGCGTTGACCTTGCGCGCCGCGAACGTCTGCATGAGCTCGACGTCGGCGGCGGGCTGCAGAAAGCTCAACACCAACGCGCCCTCGTGGAGGAGCTTGGCATCCGCGAGCGGGAGCGGTTGTACCGCAAGAACCACGTCCGCGAGCTTCAGCGCGTCACGATCCACGATCTCGGCACCGGCGGAGACATAAGCCTCGTCGCTGTAGCCGGCTGCGAGCCCGGCGCCGCGCTCGACAGCCACGCTCAAACCGCCGGCCAGCATCCTCGTGACGGTGTCAGGAACACACGCGACGCGGCGCTCATACGCTGCCGTCTCGCGCGGCACCACCACTTTCACGCCCGAAACTTACCCCACGCGCGTATCGGACCGGCCCGAAACGAGGCGCGGCTGGCCGTTCGGCGGCGCGGTCCGGCCGAGCGTTGGTCTCCAACGGTCGCTCTTGCGCCCGTTGAGCGCCAACGGTCCCGCACGCCAACCCCCCGCCGATTCGCCTAGCCCTCGTCGGCGCGCTTTGCTCTGCAGCTATATAGCTGCAGCTCAGGTCTGCTGCTATATAGCTGCAGAGCAAAGCGGCCGGGAAGACATCCCGGGGAGCACAAGCCGTACCGGTCAGTGGGTGAGTACCAACCCGTTGGCGTGCAGCGTGACCAGCAGGCCCGAGGCGGTCACGCTCACCGCGGTCATCTGGACGCCGGTCGGCAGCCCGGGCAGCTTCACCGAGAACACCGCCTGAGCGAGCACCTGCTGCCGAACCGCCGCAGGCACCGGCTTCCCGTTGGCCTGCGACACGTCCAGCGCGCTGAGCACGAGCGAGCCGCCTCGAACCGTCACGCCCGCCGTCATCAACGCCGTCACGCTTGTCGGCCCGGTCGCAACGACCTCACTCACCTTGATCTGGTTGCCGCCAGGCGTCGCCGAGATGATCGTCAGCCCCGGGATGTCCGCGACCGCCAGCAAGTCGGAAAACGGGATCGCAACCGTGCCGGTGACCGAGTGCACCGGCACCGTTCCGACGTCCCCGTGCAGTGCCTTCGAAAGCGGGATCCGCACGCCGGCGAAGTCGAGCTTGAGCACCGATCCGACCGGCTCGCCGCGCTGGAAGATGTCGGTCGCCGTCACGTCGATGTGCTTGAACTTCCCGTCCGCCACCTGTGTGAGGAACGGGAAGCCCTGGATCGTGACGTGCGGCTTTTGCGCGAGTTTCGCGTCGGTCTGGACGGCGGTTGCGATCTGTCCGGCCGCGACGTGAGCGGCATAGCGGTCTCCCAAAAAGCCAAGGCCCCCGAGGATCGCCAGCACGATGAGAACCCAGATGGTTCGCCTCATACGCGAACGCCGCACCGCAGCAATGGCACGCGATTAACCGACCATGATGCGCGCGACGACGAGCACAGCAGGGGGGACGACGACCAACGGCAAGGTCGCGGCGACGGGCCAGGCCACGACGCCGGGTGGAACCTTCGCCAGCGCGGCCCGAGCACCCACCGCGAGCGCGACGGACACCAGCGCGACGACTGCGCCGGTTCCGAGTCCGAACGCGCCCGTTTCGTGGCTGACGAGCAGTCCGGCGCCGGCACCGAGCGCGAGTCCGGCCGGAATCGAAGCCCACAGCGGCACCTGAGGCTGCACCGGCAGAACGCCGACCGCGACCGCCGTGAGTGCAACAGCGACCAAGGTCGTGCCGTGCGGCCCACCACGCACGGCGATCAACACCGACACCGCAATCGCCAGCGCGCCGGACGCCACCGACGCCGAAATCGCGTTGGTCAGCCGGTCGCGCCCATCGCGCCTGGCCAGCTGAATGACGAACGCGAGGATGACAAGGCCGGCGAGCACTCCGGCCAGCCCGCGCACATTGGCCCGGTCATGCGTCCGAAGCAGCACGACGTCAGCCGCCACGGCCGCGGCAATCGAGGCGAAGGCCCCGCTGGCCTGGCCGATGGTGGTCAGGTGCGCACTGCGAAACCAGCCAATGACAAGCGCAAGTTGGACGACGAGGAGTGCCGTCGCCAGCAACACCCGGCCGCTCGACGACCCAGCTAGGACAACCACGGCGAACAGCGACGTCGAGATCGCCGCGAGCGCGGCCGTCAGCACGGCCCGGGCCGAAGACCCGTCGGGCGCTGCCGAAACGGAAGTCACCACCTCATGGTCGCACCCCGCGGTGGGCCCACCTCAGGCGAACGACGGCCAGAACCGGCACTTCGCATCCCAAGTGGCTGCGATTGACGGCCAACCGGGCCCAATTCACGACCACTCGGGATGCGAAGTGGTGTCTGGGTGAGGCCGGTCCGGGGGCCGAAACGCCGCGGTTACCTACGTTCACGGCGCCGAAACCCGTTGGAAACACTCGCACTCGTATCCTTGGCTCAGTTCGCCCGCCCGCGGAACATATTCGCTGGCCCGCGAACGCCCTCAGCGTCGAGGGGTGTGGCACCCAAACTGGCGAGTTTTTCGTGAGGGGAGGCCGACGTGAGCACCCTGCTGTTGCTGACCAACGCCTTGCAGCCGTCGTCTGAGGTCGTGCCCGCGCTGGGCCTGCTCTTGCACAAAGTCCGGGTCGCCCCCGCCGAGGTGTCGGCCCTGCTCGACGCGCCCCCGGCTGACGCGATCCTCGTCGACGGCCGCCGCGATCTCGCCCACGCCCGATCGCTGTGCCAACTCTTGCGGACGACGGGCGTGTTCTCCCCGCTCTTCCTCGTCATGACCGAAGGTGGGCTGTCCGTCGTCACGGCGGAGTGGGGCATCGACGACGTCCTGCTCGACACGACCGGTCCCGCCGAACTCGAGGCGCGGCTGCGGTTGGCGGCCGGCCGGCTCGAGTTGGCCGCCCGCAACATCGACGCCGAGGACGAGGTCATCCGCTCCGGTGAGTTGACCATCGACGAAGCCACTTACTCGGCTCGCCTCAAGGGTCGGTCGCTCGATCTCACGTTCAAGGAATTCGAGTTGCTGAAGTACCTCGCGCAGCACCCGGGTCGGGTCTTCACCCGGGCACAACTGCTGCAAGAAGTCTGGGGCTACGACTATTTCGGTGGCACCAGGACCGTCGACGTACACGTTCGGCGCCTGCGCGCCAAGCTCGGCACCGAGCACGAAGTGCTGATTGGCACCGTCCGCAATGTCGGCTACAAGTTCGTGCTGCCTCAGGTCGAGCGGTCCGCCGGGCACAGCGAAGCCGCCGACGACCAGACCGACGACGATGCCGCCGAGATGGTGCTGCGCGACCTTCGGCAGATCCGCATCCACGACTAGGTTCACGCGTCTAGGCCCATGCGCGTCAGCGACTAGGTCTGGGGCGGTCGGTCACCTAGGGTCGACGCGTGGCTCCTGACCTGAACCCGGACCGCGCGCCTACCCGCGTGGACGTCGTTGGCCGGTTGACGCCAGACCAGATCGAGGCTGTCACCGAGGTTGTCGACGAGGCGACCGAAGCAGACGGCGTCCGGCCATTGTCCGAACACGTGATGCTGCATCTGCGCTACGGCGGCGACGAGCCGGCCCGCAATCTGTTGTTGTGGCACGGCTCGCACCTCGTTGCCTACGCGCATCTCGACACGACCGATCCGGTCGACGGACCGAGCGCCGAAATGGTCGTCGCACCAGCAACCCGCCGTCAGGGCTTCGGTCGCACGATCATCACGACCGCACTCGAGCACGCGCACGGACCGTTGCGGTTGTGGGCGCACGGTGGACTCGCAGAGTCCACGTTGATGGCGGAGCACCTCGGCTTTCAGCGCATTCGCGTGCTGTTTCAACTTCGCCGAGCGTTGTTCGCGACGCTGCCCCCCGTCGTCCTGCCTGATGGCGTGACGGTTCGAACATTTCAACCAGGTGCGGACGACGAGGCGTGGCTCGCCGTTAATGCGCGTGCGTTCGCGTCGCATCCGGAACAAGGGCACTGGACGCTGGACGATCTGCAACAGCGGATGGCGGAGGAGTGGTTCGATCCGGCTGGATTTTTCCTTGCAGAGAAGCAAATCGACGGAGAATCGCGGCTGATCGGATTTCACTGGACGAAGGTGCACGGCCATCGCGTTGACGAGCATGGACATGAACCGATCGGCGAGGTCTACGTGGTGGGCGTGGATCCGTCGGCGCAGGGCATGGGACTTGGTCGACAGCTGACGCTGGTCGGGCTGCAATATCTGCGGTCACTCGGTTTGCAGCAGGTCATGTTGTACGTCGACGAGTCGAACGTGCCAGCGATCAAACTCTACGAGTCACTCGGTTTCAGTCGCTGGGACACCGACGTGCTGTTCCGCCACGACTAGCTAGCTCGCAAGAGCCACAACGCCGAGGGCCTGATCGATGGCGTCGGCGCTCAGCGTCCCCGTGCTCGCCGCCGCAACGATGATGAGTTCGCTGTAAAGGTCGATCTCTTCCAGAAACGCCGAGTCGTGGATCCGCGGGTCAAACTCGACGCCGCCTCGAGCCGACAGTGTGCCTTGAACTGAAGTGCTCATGTCCCCTCCTGGCCACGAAATGGCAACAGCCACCACAGCCACCCCAAGGGCCAGAGCGCGACAGCGATAAATAGACGCTAACCGCCCGAGTGGGCGGATTGCATGACCTAATCGTGTCATCTACGAAGGCCGAGAAGGCCCTACGACACCCTGCTGACCACGGGCTGAGCGCAGCCCGCCGCGTTGCCGGGTCGCTCAGTTCGGGCGCCGAAGCTGCCGATAGACCACCATGCAGATCATGTACGTCGAGACGTGTCCCGACTGCGAATGTGTCGTCGTCCGCGCTCCGACAGGTGAAACCAAGCCGTCACGGTTGATGGCCGCATGCACCGGCTGTAGCTGCCACAAGTCCTGGCAGAAGGCTCAGCTACCCCAACAGCACGGCGAGTCTGAGCAATTCACCCAGATCGCATCGAGCAGCTAGGCGCTACACCGACTACGACAAGAAGTCGCGCAGGGATCGCTGGACGACTCCGCTCAATGCGGCCAGCGCCGCGCGGTAGGCCACGTCGTCCGCTAAGTCATCGCCGAGTTGATCGGCCACGAGCGGGTCGATGTCGCTCGACGCGGTCGGCCCCGCGATGGTGGCGGAGATGCCAGCCGATACCGAGTCCACCGCATCGAGGTGCTCGACAGCGGCCGCGTGGGCCTGCTTGTACGTGAGCAACCTGGTGTCCTCGTCGTCGAGGTCGACGCGCGGCCGGATCACACCTGCACCTGGAATGTTGCTGTCCGCAGTGCAGCTAAGTTCCGTTCGCTCGTGACGCACGCCTCGCGCAGCGCGCGTTGGTTGGCTTCCGCCAGGGTGGTGACCTCGTTGATCAAGGTCCGAAACGCGGTTCTGTGAGCGTGGAACAACTCTGTCCACGGCGTCGGCGCGACGGCGGCGAGATCGGACAGCGTCGCGCCGGGGGGCAGGCCAAGTTCGGCCGCCAGGGCGTCGACCTCAAGCGCTCGGGTGATCTCGACGAGTTGAAGTTGCTCAAGGACGAGGTCGACTTCGTGAGTCGACCGGGCGAGCCACCGAATGCTGCCGGCGCGCAGGAGCAACCGTTCCGAGTCGAGCTTGAAGAGCAGCAGGTCAAGGAGCTCGCGCTCACGCCAGAGGGTGTCGGAGACCTCGGCAAAGCCGGACACGTTGCCTCCTTTGCTTTCTGCACGTCCCTGTTAGATCCGGAGTTGAGTCACCATCGGCAGGTCGAGCGGCAGCCTGAGTCCTCCTCTCGGGTCTTTCGCCTCCCAAAGCCCCAATCCCATTAGCGCAAACGGGCCATCCGGCCCCGTGCTGGTTGTCTGCCCGGACTAGTCACTCGTGACCGTTTCGAGGCTCATAGTCCATTTGGAGTCAAGGAAACCCTGGTTCCACGGCGATGACTGTCTTATGGCAGCCAACGGCACGACGGCAGTGACTCCTCAAGGCACGAGCTCGGAGAATCCTCAGGTCGGGCATGCCTGCGACGACCTCGTGCGTGAGCATCTGCCTCTGGTGGGCTACCTGGTGGCCGAAGCAGCGAGCAAACTGCCGGGCCACGTCAGCCGTGACGATCTGAGCTCCGCGGGCATGATGGCGCTCGTCCAAGCCGCCCGCGCCTTCGACTCAGCTCGCGGTGTTCCGTTCGCGCGCTACGCCAGTGTGCGGATCCGCGGGGGCATCATCGACGAGCTTCGCGGCCACGACTGGGCCAGCCGATCGGTTCGCATCAAGGCACGGCAACGCGGGACGGCGGAGGAATCGCTCGCAGCGCTCCTTGGCCGGCACCCCACCCAACAAGAACTTGCCGACCACCTCGGCGTTTCCCGTCTTGAGCTGTCGTCTGTCGAGGGCGACGTGCATCGTTCGGTGGTGTTGAGCCTGCAAGGTTTCGCTGAGGCGGGCACGCTCGAAGGGATGCTGCCCCACCAGGACGCAGGCCCCGAGGAGCAGCTGCTCAACCGCGAACGCGAGTTCTTCCTGCTCAACGCGGTCGCTGCGCTGCCGGACCGGCTGCGCGTCGTGATCCAGGGCTACTTCTTCGAAGAGCGGCCGATGGCGGAGATCGCCGACGAGCTCGGCGTTACCGAGTCGCGGATCTCGCAGATGCGTGCGGAAGGCCTTGCGCTGTTGAAGGACGGCATGACCGCGATGCTCGCGCCGGAGCAACTGCAGACCGGGGATCGCCCGGACGGTTGCGTTGCGCGCCGCAAGGCGGCCTACTACGCAGCCATCGCCGCGAGCTCGTCGTATCGCGCCCGCATGAGCATGTCCGAGCAGGCGCAATCCATTAAGCGCGGTATTTCTGGCGCTGCGTGACCCACCTTTCTCAGGTCCGGACTTCCGCGGCCGAAAGGGACTCTGACCACGCGATGTAGGTCATCG
>Ga0208357_1002246_pt1 | contig 13051 bp, 18 predicted proteins | sample NGESurdeep092012_6_FD_184487 | JGI IMG/M metagenome (GOLD analysis project Ga0208357, IMG submission 184487) | Arctic peat soil microbial communities from Barrow, Alaska - NGEE Surface sample F52-2 deep-092012 (SPAdes) | ecosystem: Environmental > Terrestrial > Soil > Wetlands > Peat ... | reverse complement strand
CCCTTTGACGTCGCGACAACCAGTGTGAGTCCCGGGATATTCCCTTCACACCAGGTGCCAAAGGCCGAACGATGAAAAGGGAGTTATGAGTTTCGCTACTGGTCTTCAATGTCGAGAGTGTGGTACCGCCTACCCAGGCGAAGCCCGCTACGTCTGTGACAACTGTTTCGGTCCCCTCGAGGTCAAGTACGACCTCGAAGCCGCCAAGCGAGCGCTCACCCGCTCGTCCATCCAGGACGGGCCACCGTCTATTTGGCGCTACGGCGCACTGCTACCTGATCCGGGCGAGTCGCCCGTGGACCTTGGGGCGGGGTGGACGCCACTACGTCGCTCCACTCGACTCGCGGAAGTCCTCGGCGTACGAGAACTTTGGCTGAAGGATGACACTCGTAACCCCACGGGATCCTTTAAGGACCGCGTCGTCTCCGTCGCGCTCTCGAGTGCGCGACGACTGGGCTTTACAACAGCGGCCTGCGCGTCGACGGGCAATCTCGCCACGTCGGTCGCGGCGCACGCGGCCTTCATTGGTTGGCCGAGCGTCACCATCATTCCGGCCGATCTCGAGAAGTCCAAGATCGCCATGACCGCGATCTTCGGCGGCACGGTGCTCGGTGTCGAAGGCAGTTACGACGACGTGAATCGCCTCTGCGTGGAACTCGTCGCCGAACACCCCGACTGGGCTTTCGCCAACATCAACCTTCGTCCGTACTACGCCGAGGGTTCGAAGACCCTCGCCTTTGAGATAGCTGAGCAACTGGACTGGCGCACGCCCGATCAGGTCGTGGTTCCGTTGGCCTCGGGTAGTCAGTTCACGAAGGTCGCCAAGGGCTTTAGGGAGTTCATCGATCTGGGCCTCGTTGACGGCGCGGCGCCAGTGTTGTTCGGCGCCCAGGCCCAAGGTTGCTCGCCCATTGCGACGGCCTTTACGAAGGACGCCGACTTCATCACGCCGCAGCGTCCAAATACCATCGCGCGCTCACTCGCCATTGGTAATCCCGCCGACGGTCCCTACGTGCTCGACGAACTCCGCGCGAAGGGCGGCGACTGTGGATCAGTGCCCGATGACGAGATCCTCGAATGCATTGAACTTCTGGCCAGAACCGAAGGCGTCTTCGCCGAGACCGCCGGCGGCGTGACGATTGCGTCGCTTCGTCAAATGATCGCCCGAGGCACCATTGACCGCGATAAGTCCATAGTCGTGATTATCTCGGGACATGGTCTAAAAACGCTCGACGCCATTGTCGAGACCGCGACGGTCAGTTCGACGATCACGCCCTCGCTCGAGGCCGCTGAAGAGGCCTTGCGTTTTCACCTGTTGGTGGCCGCCTCATGAGCGTCACGGTGCGACTGCCCAGTCAACTTCGCGCCCTCGTCGGTGGTGTGGGCGAAGTACCCGTCGAGGCCGGGACCGTTCGAGAGGCCATCGTTGCCGTTGACGTGGCCTACCCGGGCCTCGCGGGGCGAGTGCTCGACGATCAAGGGGCGCTGCGTCGCTTCGTGAACGTCTTCGTGGCCGATGAGGACGTTCGTTTCCTCGATGGGCTCGACACCGTGCTCGAAGCGGGTCAGATCGTTTCCCTGGTCCCGGCGGTTGCCGGGGGCTGAAATCCCCGTTAGCACTCTCTGTTAGAGACTGCTAATATTGCTTTGCACCAAAAGGTGTCACGCACTAGGAGGAACCACCGTGGCGAAACTGATCGCTTTCGACGAAGAGGCGCGTCGCGCCCTCGAGCGCGGCATGAATAAGTTGGCCGACGCCGTTCGCGTCACCCTTGGACCCAAGGGCCGCAACGTCGTGCTGGACAAGAAGTGGGGCGCTCCCACGATCACCAACGACGGCGTCTCCATCGCCAAAGACATCGACCTCGAAGACCCTTTTGAGAAGATCGGTGCCGAACTCGTTAAAGAAGTGGCCAAGAAAACCGATGACGTGGCCGGTGACGGCACCACGACCGCGACCGTGCTCGCCTGGGCCATGGTCCGAGAAGGTCTAAAGAACGTCGCCGCGGGCGCGAATCCGATGTCACTGAAGAAGGGCATCGAAGCGGCCGTTGAGGCGGCCGTGGCGTCGTTGCACGACCTCTCGATTCCCGCCGACACGAAAGAGCAGATCGCCCAGGTCGCCTCGATCTCGGCCGCGGACGACGAAATAGGTCAGATGATCGCGGACGCGATTGACAAGGTCGGCAAGGACGGCGTTATCACCGTAGAAGAGAGTCAGTCCTTTGGTATGGACATGGACCTCGTCGAAGGAATGCGCTTCGACAAGGGCTACATCGCGCCGTACTTCGCCACCGACGTGGAGCGTCAAGAGGCCGTCTTGGAGAACGCGTACGTTCTTCTCGTCGCCGGCAAGATCTCCTCGGTACGTGACGTACTGCCCGTGCTCGAAAAGGTCATGCAGTCGGGTCGACCACTGTTGATCATCGCCGAAGACGTCGAGGGCGAAGCGCTCGCGACCTTGGTCGTGAACAAGATTCGTGGCACCTTTAAGTCCGTCGCCGTCAAGGCACCCGGATTTGGCGAACGACGCAAGGCCATGTTGCAGGACATCGCGATTTTGACCGGCGCGACCGTTATCTCTGAAGAGATTGGCCTCAAGCTCGATACCGCGACCCTCGAACTCCTCGGCACCGCCCGCAAGGTCGTCGTCACGAAGGACGAGACGACGATTGTTGAAGGCGCGGGGTCCGAAGAGGACATCAAAGCGCGCATCAGCCAGATCAAGGCCGAAATCGAAAACACCGACTCGGACTACGACTCCGAGAAGCTCCAAGAGCGTCTCGCCAAACTCTCGGGTGGCGTGGCCGTCATCAAAGTGGGCGCCGCGACCGAAGTCGAGCTGAAGGAGAAGAAACACCGCATCGAAGACGCCGTCTCTACGACGAAGGCCGCCATCGAAGAGGGCGTCGTGCCCGGTGGTGGCGTGGCGTTGCTGCGCAGCCAGTCACGCATCATCGAAGCGGCCGAGAAGCTCAGTGGTGACGAGCAGACGGGCGCGCGCATGGTCGCCAAGGCCGTCGAAGCACCGCTCAACCAGATTGCCGTCAACGCCGGTCTCGAAGGTGGCGTCATCGTGGACAAGGTTCGCAACCTCGCCAAGCCCACCGAAGGACTGAACGCCGCGACGGGCGAGTACGAGGACTTGATCAAGGCGGGCGTCATTGACGCCGCCAAGGTCACTCGCTCGGCCCTACAGAACGCGGCCTCCATCGCGGCACTGTTCTTGACGACGGAGTGCGTCATCGTCGACAAGCCCGAAGAGAAGTCAAGCGCCCCGATGGGCGGCGGGATGGACGACTACTAGTCAGTCACACCAACGTAGAGATTGAACCGCGGGGCCTGCGCCCCGCGGTTCTTTCGTTACACCGACTTTTCGTGAATCGATCATTCCTTCTAGCATGGAGTGATGACGACTCCTTCTCCGGTTGGCCCCTCGCGCGGACTGAACGTTTTGCACCTCTTCTGCCACCCCAAGGGCAAGGTCGAGGCCCGTTCACTTCGCAAGGCCATCGACGAGGCGTGGACGAACGGTATTCAGGTCGTGACCGTAGCCATTCTGGGTGCGAAGGCCGACGTCTGTTTCATGGTGTTGGGTGAGAATCTCTGGGACCTACGACGTTTCCAGTCCGAAGTTCAGTCCGCGGGCTTCAAAGTCGCCGAGAGCTACGTGTCGTTGACCGAAGTGAGTGAGTACGCCGCGGGCATGCCCGAGAAGATGCTCAACGATCGACTTTTCCCGCAACTTCCGCCCGAGGGCATGAAGGCCTTCTGTTTCTACCCCATGTCCAAGCGTCGCGGTGACGTGAACAACTGGTACTCGCTGGGTTACGAAGAGCGAGAGAACTTGATGCGCCAACACGGCGCGATCGGGCGCACCTACAAGGGCCGCGTCTTGCAGGTCATCTCGGGCTCGACGGGACTCGACGACTGGGAGTGGGGCGTCACGCTCTTTGGCGTGCACGTGGACGATCTCAAAGAGTGCGTCTACGGCATGCGTTTTGACGAAGCCTCGGCCCTCTACGCCGACTTCGGTGTGTTCTACACGGGTCTGGTGGGCACGCTCGAAGAGGTGCTCGACGCCACGTTGGCCTAAGCGGCGTTGGTAGCGTCGAAGCGTGAGTAGCTCCGTTCCCGAGAAGACGTTGCGACGTTGGGCCGAGTCGCTCGCCGGCGTCGCGAAAACTGGACTCGGTTTTACCCAGAGCCAGTACGAACGCGAGCGCTTCGAAGAGGTCCTAAAGATCGCGGGCGACATGAAGGAGGCCGCTGACGGGGGCCTCGAGGGCGTCGTCGACGCCGACGGTTACGTGACCCAGTGGATGCAGGAGGTCGGGCGAGGCGTGCCGGGCTATCAGACGCCAAAAGTGGCCGTGGGCGCGGCCGTGACGAACGACAAGGGCGAACTACTACTCATTCAGCGAGCTGACTCTGGAATCTGGCTCTATCCAACGGGTTGGTGTGACGTGGGTTACTCCGCTCCCGAAGTGGTCGTGAAGGAAGTTCTCGAAGAGACGGGTATCGAGGTCGAGCCCATTCGACTCATCGGCGTGTTGGACGGCATGCGCCTGGGTGAGTCGCGCATCCCTCTCTATTCATTGCTCTTTTTTTGTCGCGCCGTCGGTGGCGAACTGAAGTTGCACCCGCTCGAAGTCACCGACGCCGGATGGTTCGCCCGCGACTCTCTGCCCGCGCCCAGCATTGGCGCCAATCGATGGGCCGGTCCAATCTTCGCGGCGATTGACGGAGAACACCGCGACGTCTTCTACGACGACCTTCGCCGTCCGGTGTGGCGAGGTGACGAGTGAGTATCTCGGTTACCAAGGCGCTGAGCGCGTCGGCGGAACTGCTCGACGGACTCAATAGTCTCCTTCCCCAACTCTCCTCGAGCGCGCCAGTGCTCACGATGAGTGACGTTGAGGCGATGGTCGACTCGGACGCGGCGACGCTCTTCGTGGCGAGCGACCATGGCGTCATAGTCGGCACCCTGACGTTGGTGATCTTCTCGATCCCCACCGGGCTTCGGGGGTGGATCGAAGACGTGGTGGTCGATGAAGACGCGAGGGGTCTCGGTATCGGTGAAGCGTTGACGATGGCCGCGGTTGACGAAGCGCGCCAGCGCGGCGTACGCTCACTCGATCTCACCAGTCGCTCCTCGCGCGAAGCGGCGAACGCGTTGTACCAGAAACTTGGATTCGAGCGCCGTGATACCAGTGTCTATCGCTTCTCACTGGATATCTAAGTCTTGATGACAAGGGCACCCGGGTTTACCTTGCGTGAAGCGACAACAGTGAGACGACTCGCAGCGAGTTCGCTGAGCGCTGTAAGCGTGGTCCTTCTCGCTAGTTGTAGTTCTTGATTGAGGGGTGAGACCCGTATATCTGTGGGCTCAACCGAATCGTGACATTCGGGTGCACTGTAGATTGACGGAATGATTCTTCTTAGGCCCAAGTCTGACGCCGACCTAAAAGCGTGGATCCCGATGATGTGGGCGGACTACCGAGAGTCGATTCTTAGCGCTGGTTTTTCGTCTGAAGAAGCGGACTTGAACATCGAGCGAAACGAAAAGACCCTCTTCGTCGACGGCATGCCAAATGATGAGCAACACTTCTTTGACGTCGTCGACGATGAGACGATCGTGGGCACTATTTGGCTCGCCGAAGGACGAGAGGGTGGCCCCAGTGAATGGTTCGTGTACGACATCGTGATCGACGAGGAGTTTCGAGGCAAAGGTCTGGGGCGAAGCACGATGCTCGCCGCGGAGGACTACGTCAAGAGTCATGGCGGCACGAAGTTGGCACTGAACGTTTTTGGCTACAACGTGATCGCGAGAAGTTTGTATGAATCAATGGGCTACAGTCCTCTGGCCATTGGGATGAGAAAAGATCTCGTCTGATTCGCACAGTTATCCGATTTCGTTGGGCCAGTGTCTACACTTTTTCATTGAAAGCCCGAAAGCCAATTTTGCCCAAGGTGCCTTTTCATCAGTTGTAACCATTTCCAGATTGTGGTAGGCAGGACGAGCGAGCGCTTATCAGAAGGAGCGATATGGATTTCGCCTTGGTTGGTGGACGGCAGTTCACGCTTCAGCAAGGCTGGGGACATGAGGTGCTTGCATCCGTTCTAGGTGGGACACGCGTTATTGCGCCGGTGACATCTATTCCAGGGGCGAATCTCACCGTTATTACGGTCATCGGCGCCACTGACATTCAAGTTCCGCGTGGTAGCCGAATTCGACTGCGAGGTTTTACTCTTCTGGGTTCACGGAAAATTGATGTTCGATCCAGCGAAGGTCCCGAAATTACGGTGCGTGCATTCAGTTTGATTGGCCCCGTCACCGTAAGTGAGTCATCGAACTAACTTTCACTTTTGCCCGGGCGCAATAAACGAATGTGCACTGGTTCTACAAAGATTTCATCGGAGTCTTAGTGTGCATGCTCGCCCTAAGCGCGTAGCCGGTTGGTCGTGGGTGTCTAACTATCCAGGTGAGGGTCGAGCCACGCGACGCACCGACGAGCCGCCGTCAGCGCGTCTCTTTTGGTCGGGTATTCGCGGCGCGAGAAGTAACTGATGGGAGTCCAGACACCCAGGTCCTCGGGGTCTCTCCGGAACTCTTCAAAACCGAAGGTGCCATCGGGCCGAGAGAAGACGTCAACGCAACGATCCGCTTCAAACGTCTGGTGGCTTGCGAGCACCGACCAGGACGGTTCAAGCCGTGATGACATGGTTATGACATTACTTCTACGGCATTTATAAGCGGATTCGCTTGTGCATTGTTTACTTGCATCGAAACCCGACTATCAACCTGGCCCGCCGAAGTCCCACGTTTTTTCTTTTTGATCAGGGGCAGTCCGCGAGATGCGAGACTTTACGAGTGAACGAAAACCTTTGGTCCAATGTCGATGAGTACCTCGTCTCGCTTTTCATACCCCCTGATAGTTCGTTAGAGGAAACTCTTACTCAAAGCGCGGCTGCCGGACTCCCACCGATAAGCGTTGCGCCTAATCAAGGGAAGATGCTGGAACTTCTCGCGAAGATTCAACGATCACGGCGAATCTTGGAAATTGGAACCCTTGGCGGTTACAGCACGATCTGGTTGGCCCGTTCACTGCCGAGTGACGGCAACCTGGTGACACTTGAATTAGAACCCGTACACGCCGGGGTGGCAAGAAGGAACCTCGAGCGGGCGGGACTAGGACATTTGGTTGACGTTCGAGTCGGCCCGGCGACAGATTCTTTACAAGACTTAATCGATGAAGAAGTTCAGTCTTTCGATTTCATCTTCATCGACGCGGACAAGGAGAACTATCCTCTGTACCTGGAACTCTCGCTGCGTCTGTCTCGGCCCGGTACGGTCATTGTTGCCGACAATGTCGTGCGCGACGGAGAGATCGTAAATACGGATAGTTCGGACGAACGAGTCAGGGGCGTGCGCAGGTTTCTAGAGCTTGCGGCCGGAGATGATCGGATCGAGGGTACCGCCATTCAAACTGTCGGGAGCAAGGGCTACGACGGCTTCGCTCTTCTCGTTGTTACGCAATAGGCCACCGAAATGAGAATCCGTCGGGCAACGCCCGAAGACATTGAAACCATGCTTCAACTCATTAAGGATCTCGCACTCTACGAGAGATCGATCGAGTTGGCCAAAGCCACGAGCGAACAGCTTCACGAGAATTTCTTCTGCGAGGCCCCCAGCGTCTTTTGTGACTTGGTGGAGACGGACGAAGACGACGTCGCCGGCTTCGCGGTGTGGTTCCTCAACTACTCAACGTGGACCGGCACGCACGGCATCTTTCTTGAAGACCTCTTCATCAAACCGGAGTTTCGAGGCCGCGGCTACGGCACGGCACTATTAGTCCACCTGGCACAAGAGTGCGTAGTGAAGGGTTATCAACGTCTCAAGTGGTCGGTACTTGACTGGAACCAGCCTTCCATTGACTTCTATTCCTCGCTCGGTGCTGAGGCATTGGACGAGTGGACGGAGTACCGGCTCTTTGGAGAAGCGCTCTCTAGCCTCGCCAGCTCCCGGAACTCGAATGAGTCCTAACCGCGGCCGAACAGCGTTACGTTGCGATGAAGTCGAAATCTTCTTGACCTTAAAGTGAGTCGTGTGACGAGTCGCAGCCCAGGTGAAGGCAGATACGCCAAGGTGGAGCGTGAGCAGCGATGGTTTCTCAACGCCGTACCTCGCGGCGCGAACGACGCACGAGAGATAACGGATCACTACGTAACGGGCACGAGCCTGCGCTTGCGAAAGATTGCGAGCGAGGGTGAAGTCATTTACAAACTCGCGCAAAAGATACGACCTGACGTCGAGAATCCAGCACTTCTCAAAATCACCAATATCTATCTATCCTCTGACGACTACGACCGATTACTCGTTCTTGACGGATCGACCATCTCGAAGAGGCGACACCGTCTCGTGCACGAGGGGCGTTCCTTCGCTATCGATGAATTCAAGGGCCGCCACACTGGCTTGCTACTGGCCGAAGTTGAGATTGGTGAAGCGGACCCTCGAATGCCGACGCCATCGTTCGCGGCGTCTGAAGTGACCAGCGACAATCGTTACTCGGGAGGATGGTTGGCCGGAGCCACTGATGGACAACTCCGTGACCTCCTCGCGATAACTCAGAACACTCCGGATTGACGCTCGCCTTCCCTCTGCACCACTAAGAAACGCAGTAGACAAGAGTGTGGCGATTTGGCGCTCGAAAGTGGATACATCATCGTGGACAACGCTCGAAAAGATGATCTAGGTCGTAGAGGGTTCGCTAACGGACCTCTCTATAGCGCGGCGCGCCCAAGTTATCCGTCGGCGGCCATCGACTACTTCGTCTCGAAGTTGCGTATCGAACGCAGCATGCACGTTCTCGACCTCGGGGCCGGAACCGGCATCTTCAGTCGTCAGATGTTTCCCTTCGTCGCCCGACTTACGGCGGTCGATCCGTCGGCGTCGATGCGTAAGGCGTTGGCAACGTCGTCTCCAGAAATCGAAGTTCTCGACGGTAGTGACGTTGCAATTCCGCTCGAGGACGACAGCGTCGACGCGGTGTTTGTTGCTCAGGCCTTTCACTGGTTTGACCCGCCCCGAGCACTTAGCGAGATCCACCGCGTACTCAGTTCCCGCGGCGGGCTCGGAATGATTTGGAATGAACGAGACGAGTCCGTCGAGTGGGTCGCTGCGTTGAGCCGCGCCATGCAGTGGGATGAGAAACAGCCCTACAAAGTTGGTACCGACTTCAGCGAGGCCATCGCTGCAGGACCCTTTACCAACGTAGAACGGATCAAGTTCGACAACCCTCAGACAATCTCTCACGACGGCCTCTTTCAGCGTGTGCTGAGCACGAGCTATATCTCGGTGATGGAGGATCGCCTCCGCGACGACTTGATGAAAGACGTAGCGAAAGTCGTGGAGAAGTTGCCAGAGCCGGTGGTACTACCCCACGTCACCGACGTGTACACCGCGACAGCGCAGTAGATCGCAACTTGTTCCCTGACCCGCTCGAGTCGGAACCCAACGTACTTGTGCGAGAATGTATCGCTCGATTAAGGATTGCTTCATCGGTTGGGCCGTACTGTGAAGATCACGTTGTTCGGGACAGGATTTACGAGGCTCGATCTCGACACGTTGTGACGTTCAGAGACGTACGAGGGAGCCTTCGAACAGGTAGGCAAAGGCACCTTGGCGTCGCTTGAAAGTTTGGCGAAGCGGAGCGTAAGGTTCGCCTCATGGATGAATCCGCGTACCGTGCTCTGGCCTCATCTCTCTACAACGGCTGCTGGGAGTTGCTAGAAAAACCAGACCGCACGGGTGACGAGGACGTTGAGTTGTTGACTATCGCCTTTACCTCTCGCTACTTCTGGTTAATGGTGGGTGGCCCGGAACAGTGGGTCATAAGTGACTGGATGGTCTCACGCGTCGCGGCGTCGCTCGAGGACGGCGCACTGTCGGTGGCGTTCGCACAGCGGGCGAACGAAGGGGCCCTTGCGGCGGGCAACCCGGACTGGCTTGTAGCCTCCACCGCCGAGGGACTGGCTCGTGCCTACGCCGCCAATCGGCAGACCAGTGAACGCGACGAGTGGTACGCCACCGCACAACGACTCGTCGACGCTCTAGTCGACGCCGAGGAGAGAGCGCTGATAACTGATCAGTTGGGCACGGTGCCGGAGTGATCGACTGGGTGACGCGTCGGCAATGAAAACGCGTGCGTCCGATGCACTGCTCTATCATGACCTGATGATTGAAGTGCTCGTCGCGGACGACGCGCAGGCGGCGGCGGCGTTGTGGGCGTCGGTCGGGCTAACGCGTCCCTGGAACGATCCCCTCGCGGACTTTGCGCGCGCGGTGACGGGAGCGACGTCGACCGTGCTGGGCCTAAGAGACGACGGAGAACTGGTCGGCACGGTCATGGTCGGCAACGACGGTCATCGCGGATGGGCGTACTACCTCGCCGTGAGTCCAGCCCTTCGAGGTCGAGGTCTTGGCGCGCTTCTGATGAGGTCCGGGGAAGAGTGGCTCAAGGAGCGTGGCGTCGTAAAGATCCAACTCATGGTGCGCCAGACGAAGGGAGAAGTCCACGCGTTCTATGAACACCTCGGGTACGAGATCAGCGAAGTCAGTGTTTTGGCGAAGTGGCTTTTGCCGCCGGCGTAAGTATCTCTGACCGAGTTCGTCGTGAGTCTCGATACTCTCTGAGGGTGACACCAGATCGTTACTCGCACGGCCATCACGAGTCAGTGTTGCGGAGCCATCGCTGGAGGACGGCGGAGAACTCCGCCGCGTTTCTCCTGCCGCACTTGGGCAGCGGCCTCTCACTTCTGGACGTTGGTTGTGGACCTGGCAGCATCACGGTCGAACTGGCCAGTCGAGTCGGCAGCGGCGAGGTGATCGGGATCGATGTCGCAAAGGAGGTAATCGCGGCGGCGGCGAACGAGTTCGCATCGCCCGAGCGGGGGAATCTCCGCTTCGCCGTTCGCGACGCGTACGAACTGGGCTTTTCCGACCATCGATTTGACGTTGTCTACGCCCGTCAAGTCCTCCAACATCTGAGCGATCCCGTCGCGGCGTTGGTCGAAATGCGAAGGGTTTTAAAGCCCGGCGGTCTCTTGGCGATTCGTGACGCCGACTACGGGGCTTTCGCCTAGTCGCCCGACGACCCGGTCCTTACGCAGTGGTTAGACGTGTACCACCAAATTACGGCGAAGAATCACGCCGACGCCGACGCGGGCCGGTATCTGGCCACGTGGGTTCGAGCGGCGGGTTTCCATGAGCTCGAAGTGTCGTCGTCGGAGTGGACGTTCGAGACGCCCGAAGAGCGAGCGTGGTGGGGCGGTCTTTGGGCCGATCGCGTTCGCCTCAGCGACTTTGCTCGCCAGGCCGTGGAGTACGGCGTCGCGAATGACGCCGAACTCGCCTTGATGGCACAGGCTTTTCGGCGATGGGCGAACGATCCGGAGGGCGTTTTTGTCGTGGTCCACGGTGAGGTGCTCGCACGTGCGTAAGAATCGCTGATCAGTCCCCGAAAAGTTCCCACACGATGAGGTCGCCGTCGCCGGGGTCGTTTCGGCGTCCAACCTCCTTGAAGTGAAGATGACGGAGCACCGACTGACTGGGAATATTCCACACAGCCGTCTCGGCGCGCACCTTCAATCCGCGATGTTTGATGAGATCGAGCAGTTGGGCGAGTGCTTGGGTGGTCACGCCGCGACCGCGCACGGACGGCGCGATGCCGTAACCGACCTCGAGCTGATTGGCAAGAGGTTCGCCCTTGAAGCCGAGCATGCCCACCACGAGGTCACTTTCCACAATGAGCCATAGTGACGTCCAGGGCTCTGGCGTAGGTGCGGGCGGAATGCCGGCGTAATACGCCGCCACGCGCACGTCGCCGTCAGTGGGAAAGTCCAGCGCCCAACCAGTGGCGGGTCGTCGAGCGTCGCGAATGAGCTGCGACTCTTCGAGTGACAACTCGCGTATCGAGACGTTGGCGTTCTTCGGCACTTCTAAAGTATGACGCGTTGAGTCTCCACGGAGATTTTGCGATTGCTCGTGCGGTAGCGTCGTCGGTGTTGTGATCTCAGTCGCGAACGTCATCTTGCTCGTTGTCGCAGGTTTCGTCGCTGGTGTTCTGGGCTCAGCCGGGGGTATTACGTCGCTTATCTCGTACCCGGCCCTGCTCATTATCGGCATTCCTCCTTTACCGGCAAACGTCACCAACGCCGTTGCCTTGATGGCGTCCCTGCCGGGATCCGCGTTAGGGTCGAGGCCCGAACTACGAGGTCAGGGTCCTTGGCTTCGACGCTGGGCGCTCGTCGCGGTTCTCGGCGCTGCCGGCGGCGTTGCTCTGCTACTACTGACACCTGATCGTGTCTTTAATCATTTGGTCCCGTTTCTATTGGTACTGGCCTCAGTGGTTTTGCTAATCCAACCGAAGATTTCAATGTGGCATGAACGCCGTGACGAACGAATGCATCGCCTCTTGCTTCCGACGGGCCTCTTTGTGATGGCCGTCTACGGCGGCTACTTTGGCGCAGGATCGGGCATCATGATGCTCGCCTTGTTGCTCTTGACGGTGGATCAAGAGTTTGCCCGCGCGAACGCGCTCAAGAATATTTTCCTCGGTATTGGTGACGCGGTTGCCGCCGTGGGCTTCTTGCTCTTTGGGCCTGTCCACGTCGAGGCCGCGCTGTTTTTGGGCTGCGGACTCCTCGTCGGCAGTTTCGTCGGTCCGTCGGTGACCAGAAGGGTGCCGGGTCATGCGCTTCGCTACTTCGCGGCCTTGCTGGGGTTTACGCTCGCGATTGGACTTTGGCTCTCTTCGAGTTAGCGATATTCGAGTCGCGAGTCAGCCTTGCAACACTCTTAGAACTTCGCGAGCGAAGCAGCGCAAGTTCGAGCCTGCGCGAAGAAAGCGTCGGACGTCCCCCTAGGAGAGATGAGCGAATTCATTCCGGGCCCACGTTGACGTGGCGTCTCGCTCGCCCAAGTGGACGGGGTGCCGTGGTCCCGTGCCCATAGAGTAAGGGCGTGACGTTGTAGGCCCGGCCGCACGTT
>Ga0208357_1002245_pt1 | contig 13055 bp, 6 predicted proteins | sample NGESurdeep092012_6_FD_184487 | JGI IMG/M metagenome (GOLD analysis project Ga0208357, IMG submission 184487) | Arctic peat soil microbial communities from Barrow, Alaska - NGEE Surface sample F52-2 deep-092012 (SPAdes) | ecosystem: Environmental > Terrestrial > Soil > Wetlands > Peat ... | reverse complement strand
TGGTGCAAACGTCTATATCGTCAAATGGTGTTTGGGAAAAATGAGGGATGTAATGAGGGATGTTTTACTTACGAGCACATTCGGTGAAGGCTTTTCGGGTATCAATCGCTCGTCGCATCTGTTTCCGCCGGCCTGTTGATTGAGAGAAAGCCTCGGACGGTTGCTGCGTGTCAGTCTCGTCGCGCATGTCGTTTGTTTTCAAGGATTCGTGGTGTCTCTTGTCAGTCTGGTCTCGTGGTGTTGGAGAAATATGAGGCCTACAATGAGGCCTGTTTGGACCTGATATCGCGCGATTCAAGTCTTCATCTTCGAGAGCGAGTCGCTGCCCTCTGAGTGCCGGTTCACGTCGGGCCCGCGGCCAGATCGGCCAAGCGTGGCTCCGGCCAACGCGATGGTTCCAGCTGCGGTGTAGCCGTCCGCGATGTTCTGGCTCGTTGTCAAGATGAGAATTATCAAGAATGCGAGCACTTCAGCCAAAGCAAGTACCACCCTCTGTTTCCATGATCCCTTTATGTGAGGAGTAGCGGCATCATCAGACACGGGATAGAACTTCCTCATTCGAAACTTTGGGCAAGTATCTGTAACGTTGCGCAGCGTAATCAAGCGACGGTTCCGTAGAAGATCTCGGCGAGGACCGGTGCAAGTGCCCTTATTTGACCAGTGACGATTCCAAAGCCGACGTCCGATTGCTGGGGCATGAATTCGTAATTCGAGTGAGACATTAGATCTGCAATCAACGATCTTGCAATCGCCGCAACATCGTCTTCGAGCGCAGCGCCAGCGTTTGCAATTAACTCAAACATCGAGATCTGCAGCGATGACCTTGAATCTGGATCTCTCGCGATGCGATTGACGTAACTCCTCACTTCAGGATCTTCTTTCAACCTTCGCCTTAACGCGCGACCTCGCGCTCGTCTGCTGGGAGGGTCAACTGGGCGCGCCTCGCCTATACGCCGATTCAGCCAGTCGATGAACTCTGCGGACGATGCGCGAACTGAGACAAGTTGAGCGATAGCACCTTCCGTTCTGATTCTGCGACCAGCGTCCCTTCGAGTTTCCCATTCGGCGTCGAGAAGGTGACACTCTGGCCAGCCCTCGGCAAGGGCGCAGAGTGTGCCATCAGTGATACTCCAATATTCTCCACCTGGAAATACGAAGTGGATTGCTTCCAATAGTTCAGCTAAAACATCTGAGTCCCCTCCGAAGTGCGATGCAAGTAACTCTGCGGCGAACTCCTCACCGAGCCAACTGCCCAGATCTGCCGAGCCGGGGGCGATTGTCGAGATGCAAAATTTCTTGAGGAGAGTCCCGCCTGGATCCACGCGACCCAAGAATGCGAGAATCTCCGGGGACTGGTGGTAGGGCGGGGCAGTTGGACCAGTATCTGAAAAGTATTCCAACGCCTCTCCGCGTGGACCAGGATAGTTATCGGCTTCACTAGAAAGTCCGATCCATGTTTCAGGTGCAGGAGTCCTTATCCCAGAAAGTCGAAGCCAAAACTCCTCTCCGAACCTCTCCTTTAAAAGATCCCAATTGCCAAGGATCAATCTGACAAGCGGTCCATTCTTTCCGATGGTACGGCCTAAGGGAATCGTTACTGGAGTGTCTGGCGCCCAAGCGAAATGTGCGTTCAAGAGAATTTCGGGAAATCCGAGCGCTAATGATGCTGCAAAAGCCGCCTCGGTTCTCACATCATGTTGTATTCCGCCCTTTGTCATCTTCTCGATGAGCGTCTCCTGCAATGTTGCGTTTTCAGTTCCAGGCGCGACACTTTTGAAGTAACTGATAGCCGAGCGAGTAGCAAGATTTGAATCCGACTCTGCTTCGTAGTGCCGAAGTAGCGAGTTGCGGAATTCGCGAGGCGTCCCGGGTTTATCAAGTTCGCCGACCAAAATGGCTCGTCCAGTGGGCTCGAGTGGCGTAAGCGAACTCAGGATTTTGTCTCGAATCTCGGGGTCGTTCTCGAATGACCTAGCCACAACAAACCAGTCGCCATCCGGATCTGTCAATTCGGAAAGCGCAAGTTCGCGGACCTTAGAAACCCAGGGAAGATAGTTAATGACTTGAGATCGAAATGCCGGGTCTCCACCTTGATCAAGTATTGCCAGAACCCGGGTTTCGGTCAGCGTGTCATCGCGTCCGATTCCGAGTTCGGCCAATCCATCCAGAACCAAATCTTTTCGAACTGCCACGTCGCCATCAAGTAGCTCGAGTAGACGCGTTCGCGCGGCAGACGGATCCTCAAGTATTCGCGGAATTAGGTGCGCAATCTGCGAGGCTTCGTGCGAAGAGCCATTTGCAATCCTACTTAAGGCAACTGCGGCTTCGGGGTCTTGCATCCCCAACCTTCAATGAGAGCGCCTGCTGCCCAATGTGGCCATATATTCGAAAGGTTGGAGAGCATCGTTTGCTTACCAAGCTCAGTCCTTCCGACAAGCGAGGAGAAAGCGCTCTCAATTACTTGGATAGAATTCTGTTTTGGCAGCCAGCGATCAATGGCCTCAGTAAGTGCTGGGTCATCTCGAAAATTGTTCGCTATAAGTCGCCATTGTTCAGTTGACTTCATCATCCACAAGAACGGGTTTTGATCTTCAAACTCTCGAGAGAGTACTTGTCCCACCGAAATGTCATGAGGGAATGCGCGCAGGAGAATCGATACCGCCGAGTTGCGGTCGATTTCGGTGCGACTACGAAATTGCTCGCGCGACGAGGTGTATGCCTGGAGCAGGGAGTCGCGAAGGTTCTCATCGCCGCTCCATCCGCGAACAATCGACGCAATTGCGACTGATTGCCACGAATCATCGATGGGGGAACTTTCTACGATTGCGCTTAAGAGCAGGTGAAGGATCTCCTCGCTTCGCTCTCCTCTTTCAACGAGGGCCGATCCGGCGACGACGCGAAGCTGCAAAGGAGTCGACTTCCAGCATGCCTCAATTGCGTCGACGACTCGAGAATCTTGGCTCGAACAGAGGGCCAACAAACTAGCTGCACGGGTGTTCACATCCCATGATCGCCTTATTCGAGAGAGCAGTCGATCGGTCAACAGGGCGTCGTCGCCGATGGATCTAATTGCCTCGGCGGCGACGATTCTTGTGCCTATGTCTTCAGAGTCAAGGGCTCGCATGTACACGTCGGCAGTTTCACTGCTCGCGCTCCAGTGAGAAACTATTTCAATGCCTGACCGTGGCCAGAAATACCTGTAAGGGAACCACCGAACAATTGACGAGTACGCAGTTGCACTTGTCTCATCTCTTCGAAGGGCGCGGACCACTGACCGTATTATGGAGCCTCTACCCGGAAACAATGGCTGGGACTCAATTATGTCTGAGGCGCGAATGATAAGCGCATTGCTTATTTCAGATGGCAGGCGTGCTGACTCGGAGGCAGACTCGGCTAGAAGGATTTCTAATCCAACAAGGTGCGGTTGAGCGTTGGAGGCGGCCAGTATCTGTGAAGTAAGCAGAGCGGACGAGTCGCTCGGCGACATTCCGATCAAGTACCTAAATACTTGATGCCAATTGGGGTCCGACACGTGCTCGTCAACGATCGACGAGCGAATTTGTTCAACTGCCTCGACCAACGAACGTGCCGAAAGGTATTCCTGTAGCGCTCGGTGCAGGAACTCAACGTCGCCGTCGCTGGATTTTACCAACAATCCGTAACGGTCGGCAAACAGTTCGACGAGAGAACGCCCGACGGCGTTGCTGTCGGCGATCCCATGAGCCTCCAAATACTTTGCGACGTGTTGTTCTGCGTCGGGTCGCTTAGTCCTAGCTAACGTCGAACTTTGGATGAGGAGAGCCAATGATGCAATCGCCGAAATTCTGAGTCCGTTATCCACTTGAGGAATTGGGTCGTCCAGCCCGGATAAACGAGCACGAAGTGGATGGTGCTGCTCCATGAGGAGTTGAATCATTGCCTCATGTGTGGCGGCGCGTGTGACTGGTAGCGCGCGTGTGGCAAACCAAAGATCGCACAGATTTGCAAGAAACATTGGCGTTTCCGCCAGGTCATCAATCTCATCACGCGTGATGAGTTCTTCGATAAGAGACTCGGTGAGATCGGATCGCGCCTCGGCATCAGTTTCGCTTCGGCTTAGACGATTCTTTATAAGTTCGTGTTGCTGCTCTCGCGAAAGCGGGGAAATGAAGCCGATGGGCCAACGTAATGGCTCGATCTGAAGTTGCTGTATCGCCTGAATGCGCGCCGATGCAACCATCGCACATTTTCGAACTTGCACATGCACGGCCAAGCTCGTAATTGCCTTTTCGGCCGATGCCAGATTCTTGAATTCGTCAAGTCCGTCAATCAAGAGGACAATTCGTTCGTCTTCAAGTCCTCTCTCCACAAGCGGCCATAGGTGTGCCGCGCCATAATCGCTTAACCAACGCTGTAGGACTGCTTCGAGTCCGCCCCCAAAATCGGGATAATTGGAGATTGAATCGACCCAGAATGAAAAGGGAACCCAGAGCGGGATGCTCGATCCGTAACGAGTTGATAATTCAGGGAATTTAGGGTCACCGGACAGAATGTCAAGGGCAAGCGTCCGAAGTGCAGTGCTCTTACCGCTTCCTGGACCTCCGACGAGAAGGCAAGCATCCTCCTCTGTCACCCAGTGCGTCAAACTTCGAAGTTGATGAGTCTCGCCCGTATACATCGGAGGCAAGGGAAGCCGCGGACTTTCCAGGAACCCATCGTCAAGCTCAAATTCGAAATGCTGGTTGATGGAGCCAAGCAGGGATACCGTTTGAGGTTCTACCTCTGTTTCAAATACCGATCTCTTGGTGCTCACATCGAGATCTACGAACTCATCACGAAGACTCACAACTTGATCGATTGGTGACCGAGTGTTGATTTTAAAAACCGCTTCGTAGAGGGCACCCAATTCCGAGCGCAGTGAGCGAATTTCGTGGGGAGCCAATCGCTTCTTGAGCCCAGAGATTGCAGATTCACCGCAGAACTTCTTTGCCAAGGATTCGCCAAAGAAGTCAAAGACTACTTTTGGACTTTCTTTCAGCCATAGAAGGAGTTCTTGTTTGCCGAAAGGTTGAAACACCTGGCCTAAAGCCCCTAGACGTTCATTGGCCCAGACGATCGCATTCTGAAGCGACGAATCAGTCAGGTCGTAAGAAGTGCATAGAGCGAACCCCTTTGACTTGTCAGCCCAAGTGCCAGACAGAAAATCCTCCACTGCATTCTTGATATTTGACGGTGCCATCGACGTGACTTGGCGACACTGATAAGTGAAGTATTCGCCAGAGTCGTCGAGCGAATACAGGTCGATTCCTTGCTGGCGTTGACCTCGTACGCCGTATTGCGCGCACTGACGAACGGAGCCTTTAGTTTCTACAAGCCGGAGGCACAGCCTTTGAAAGTCCTCCCAATGAAGACTTCCGATCGGAAGTTCCTGCGCGAGCGTAGCTGGGACGGAGTCCAGATCGCTTTCAGGGGTGACGGGAGGGGCATTGAGCCAAGTCGGAATCGATGTGTGCTGAACAACTTCGCTTTTGACCTCATCCGTGGGGATCACAGGATAACGATACGTCTTCTGGGATCTTTAATCCCGACTCCCTGAGCGCTCCTATCCGATAATCCTTCTCCGGCAAGTGGACCGGGCTACTTAGTAATGGCGTTACAAAGTCTGCAATTGTGTGCTGTGGATGGCCATGCGAGGCTTGCTCGCTCCGAATACGTTCTCATTTTGTTCGTCGGTCCTTGACTTTGACAAGTATGGCAAAAAGGGTGACCGCATTGCCGCGGAGTTAATGACGATAGGCGGCGAGTACTATCTCGCGGGAAGCGCGTCGGACTATTTACATGAGAGATCCGGGGAAACGACAAGAACATCGATGTCGTCTCGCTCTAGCAGTTCAACGAGCCCTGCAACTGTGTTATCAGAGGCGGAGTTGACAGTGTACGTACGAAGTCCGAGACGCCCGGCGGCCTCCATCTGATTTCGCATAAGTGCCAAGAGTGGTGAGACGAGCAACGTAGGTCCAAATCCCTGGTCACGTGGAAGCTTGGTCGCGACGAAGTAAACCGCGCTCTTGCCCCAACCCGTCCTTTCTACCAAAACGAGACGCTCGTGCCTCTCGACTAGCGCGTCCACCGCCTCGCGTTGATCGTTCCGAAAATTTGCTTCAGGCAATCCTGTTAGTTGTCGGAGCGCATCAAGAACAGCGTCATCAGCGGTCATGCTCACAACATAGGTGCGTGCTGTCACTTTTAAGGGGCTGGCCGGGTTTGCAATGGGATGTATCAATCGGGTCTGACCCCAATCATTACAAAACAGAGACCGGCGTCGGATGCCAATGTCAACCAAACGTTGAGCAGCTCCGTCACTACAGCTCCCTGGTATAAATAGCCCGTGAGTGAGCGCTTCCTTGTCCAGGTGGATGCAGATCAATTCGACCGCCTGGCGCGTCCAACTCAACCCCTCGCCGGGATAGCGGAGTTGATCTGGAACGCCCTCGATGCCGAAGCGGAGACAGTCGGTGTCACGATTGATCGCACGGAATTGGATGGTGTGGACGTAGTTTCTGTGACCGACGACGGACACGGGATGACACACGACGAAACCTCGCGGGACTTCCGAAAGCTAGGCGGGTCTTGGAAGAAGACCAGGGCATCTTCCAAGAATGGCAAGCGACCACTACACGGCAAGGAGGGCTCAGGGAGATTCAGAGCATTTGCCATTGGCAGCATGGTGGAATGGTTCAGCATTACCAAGGACATCACGGGAAAGCTGGAACGCACCGTGGCAACGGGATCTTTGGATAGCTCGGAGTTCACCGTCAGTGATCCCACTGAGCTTGCGACCGGAAGCATCGGAACGGTGGTTCGGATCACCCAGCCAAGAGAACACGCAAACAGGATCCTTGGGGACGAAGCGCCAACGTGGCTCGTCACCCGTTTCGCCGTGTACCTTGTCAATTACCCCACGCTCAATATCACGTTCGACGGGCGAACCCTTGACCCAGCTTCGATTCTTGAGTCGCAAACAGAGGTCGAACTTGATGCGGCACTTGGCGGGGATCATGGAAGTCCCGTCCTCCGAATCCTGGAATGGAAGCCTGCTGTTACAACCATCACACCCTCCTTGATTCTTTGCGACGGTGCCGGCGTCGCGCTTCATGAGATTACGGACGGGGTTGACAGAGGTGCTGGCGTCCGTTTCACCGCCTATTTGATCTGGTCAGGATTCACAGAACACGCCAACGACTTGTTGCTTGGAGATCTGGGGCATCCTATTCTCAGCCCCATTATCGACGCAGCCCGTGCGGCGATCCGCGAGTACCTCGACGTTCGTCTCTCGGAGCGGCGTGCTGATCAGATCGAGCGATGGAAGGCAGACCGCGTCTATCCGTACAGCGAGCCTCCCAAGACCCCAGTAGAGGTGCGGGAACGACAGATTTTCGATGTCGTCGCTGCGACAGCAGCTTCAGCGGTGGGGAAGGATCCGAAGGCTGCGAAGCTTTCCCTCAGTCTCATCAAAGAGGCGCTCGCACAACCGCCCGGTGCGCTTCATCGCGTCTTGAAGGAAGTTTTGGATCTCACTCCGGCGCAGCTCGTTGACTTCGACCTTCTCCTCGACCGCACTACGCTGGCCGCGATCATTTACACGAGCAAGACGGTCACAGACCGGCTGGATTTCCTTCAGGACCTTGAAGGAATGCTCTTCGATCCGGACAAGAAAGAGAAGCTTCTCGAACGAAAGCAGCTTCACCGCGTCCTTGCTAATGGCAGAACGTGGGTCTTCGGTGAGCAGTACTCGCTTGCGATCGATGACCAAGGACTCACTAAGGTGCTGGAGGCCCACAATAGTCTTCTGAACATTGATGAACCTGTGCTGGAACCGGTAAGGGACGTAGAGGGCCATACGCGTATCGTTGACCTGATGATGTCGAAGGCTGCCTACCTCGCTGATCGCAGAGAACATCTGGTTGTCGAGTTGAAGCGACCAAGCCTCAAGCTGACGCAGACAGAATTGGGCCAGATCATGAACTACGCAGTTGCCGTCAGCAGGGACAACCGCTTCAGGGCGGACAACGTCAACTGGGAGTTCCTGCTCATCGGTGACGATATGGACGAAGTCGTTGAAGAACTCGTGAACAAGAAAGACCAGCCTCCCGGTCAGTATACGGAAGGCGGAAACTATCGCATCTGGGTCCGGCGGTGGGCTGAAGTCCTTGAGGAGAATCGACAACGCCTCCACTTCTACCGTGACCATCTCCATTACCAGCCGGAGGAGGTGGCGGCGTTGGAGGACGTGCTTGGAAAGTACCTTCCTCGGAATCCGAAGGGGAACCCGCCGACTGCGGCGACTGGAATTTGAATGGGCGTCCTGGCCAGAGAAGACGAAAGGATCTCGGTCAGTTGGAATCCTGAGCGCCGATGATCCGGTGTTTAGGAGCACTTCCGGTAACCGTGAGATGGATGCCTTGACCATGTGTGTCACATCAGTGCGGTAGGCAGTGGTCCTCGGCCCTTTGAACAGTATCGTCAAAGGGTAAGTAGGTAGGTCGCCATTGGCCAACCGAGGTTCGGAGAGAACATGACCAGCACATTGTTTGATCACGTCCAGCCCCGTAACGACGTGCTGACGGGGGTCCTGTCTGATTCGGTGTTCGCGGCGAGCCTCGACGAGGTCGTTGAGGGCACGGCCCCCACGACTTACGGAGACGCGACCGCCTTTTTTGAAGGTACGTACCCTTCAGCAGGTCTCCGTTCCTTGCTTGACGAAGTGCTGGGACGACTCGGCGGAGGCAAACCAGATGGTGCGCCAATTGTTCGTCTCGAGACCAACCTCGGCGGTGGCAAGACGCACAATCTCATTGCCTTGTACCACGCAGCGCGTGGTCTGCTTGCACCAAAGCGCGCCAGCGAATTTATGGATCCCAAACTGCTTCCGTCGAAGCCGGTGGGGCAAATTGCCGTGTTTGTGGGTACGTCGAGTGGCGCAACCAGCTTCCCAACCGTTGGAGAAATCACGCCAAGCACGTTGTGGGGATACCTCGCGTTACAACTAGGCGGCGCCTCTGCCTACGAACTCGTTCAACGTGATGATGAGGACCTTACGGCACCCGGGGCTGATGCACTCAAAAAGATGATGGGAGGCCGCCCCTCGCTTATTCTCATCGACGAGATTGCTCGTTACTTAGGCGTCGCTGAGGGCAAGGCGGTAGAAGGAAGCACACTCGCCAACCAGACGACGGCCTTTCTCATGTCACTTATGGAAGCAGTCGCCAATGAGCCTCACGCGGCTCTGGTAATTACAACGACGCAGGTTACGGACACCTTCGGTGATGAAACGGTGAAAGTGCTCGAAGCAATCGTTTCAGCGCAGGCGTTGATTGCCCGTAAGGAGCACGTGATTCATCCTTCTGAAGAGGCTGATCTGCCGAAGATTCTCGCGCGCCGTCTTTTTACCAGCGTTGACGCGGCAACGGCTGTTGCAGTTGCCGCCGAGTATGCGGCAGCGGCTCAAGATGCGTTTAGCCGCGGTGCTGATCTTCCGGAGCGGATGGTCGGGTCCGCATGGAGTGCGGAGATAGCGAGGACATACCCATTCCATCCAGATCTCATAATGGTGTTGGACAAGCGTCTGTCAACCATCCCGAACTTTCAACGAACGCGTGGCGCGCTCCGGTTGTTGGCACGAACCGTACGAGTGCTATGGGAGGAGCATCCTGAAGGGGCTCAGCTAATTCATCTGCACCACGTCGATCTCTCGGATAAGGAGTTGGCCAACGACCTCTCGAGCCGGCTTGACAAGGCGACCTTTGAACCGGTGATTCGTGTCGACATTGCCTCACAGCCTGGGAACGAGCGGTCGCATGCGGAGCAGGTCGATGCCCACATGGGTGCTCCATTCGCTCGACGTCTCGCAATTACGGCCTACTTGTATTCACTTACTCGTGACGTACCCGGTGTGCTGGCTACGGCCCTCATAGGTGCTGTTCTCGCTCCCGGTGACGACCCGAATATCATCGCTAAAGCCCTCGACAATCTCGAGAGTTCGGCTTGGTATCTCCACACCGACTCCCGTGGTTACCGGTTTTCTGTTGAGCCATCACTGGCCAAACTTATCCAGGAAGCTGAGTCCGTGATAACGCTGGGCAAAGCTAAGCAAACTGCTACAGATATTTTGGCAGGTCTGTTCAAAGATTCGGCCCTCAAGGTTCGACGGACTTGGGAGGACTCGAAGATTCCCGATCGAGACGACGATGCTTGGCTCGTGGTGCTTCATTGGGACGAGTTTGGTGTTGCCAATGGTGTCATCGACGTGAACGTGATTCCAAGTCAGATCACTGATCTGTGGACCAAGACCCCAGCGGGCGGAGTGCGTGAGTACCGCAATCGCCTGGTCTTTCTTGCTCCGAGTGCGTCGACGCACGAGTCCATGTTACGAACCGTTCGACGTCACTTGGCTCTGAAAGAGCTGATTTCGAGTACCGAGACAGTGAAGGCGCTGCCAGAGGATAAGCGCAAGGATCTAAGCGACCGCGCAAAGCAGAGTGATCTCGAAGCTCGAGTTGCTGTGTGCAACCACGTGAATCTTCTCTACGTGCCACAAGCGAGTGGCCTTGAAACTGTCGAACTCGATGTTGTTACGCAGGCAAGCGTCAAACCTAATCAATCTGAAGCAGTGCTTGATCGACTAGCTGCGATGGAAAAGACCCTCGCGGCGGGAGATAAGCCACTTGATCCGGGCTGGATCAAATCAAAATTGGGAGCTCAGCTCGATAGTGCGCTGTCAACAATCGAGTTAGTTCGCGCATTTGCTCGCCGGACCGATCTCAAACTCGTGCTGGATCGTGGTCAAGTGACAGCGTTAGTCGTTGCAGGCGTGAAGAACGGTATCTGGGAATACCACGATGTTGAGCGTGGTGATGCAGGCTGGGTGGCCAAGGAGGACCCAATTACCGCAATTCGCATTGCTGATGACACCTACCTCTTTCCCATCGGGTCGAAGCCAAAGGCCGCCGGCCCTGAGACGTCTGCGGCACCAATTCTTCCTCCTCTTCCGAAAAAGGCGGCCGGAAGTGTCTTCGAGGGGGCTGGCAAGACAGACGTTGCGATTCAATCTGCCCGCCAGAAAGCAATTGATGCCAAGAAGTCTGAGGTCAGGGAGCTTCATCTCTCGATTGATGAATTGGGTAAGGGCACTGGTGCAGAGTTGGCCAAGCTTTTCTCGGTTGTGCCGACGACAACGCCTGATTCAACTTTGACCTACGAGATCAAAGTTGGGGTGGCTCTCGCCGACCCGGCTCACCGCATGCAAGTCGAATTTCTCGGTGGTCCCCCTGATTTCCAGCCACTTCGCTCCGCTCTCGAGCACGTACTCAAAACGCACGAGGCGACGGTCAAGGCAAGTATCGTCGCTAAGTTCGCGCCTCCAATTGCTCTTTCGGGCGACGCATTTGCTGATCTCCAACGCCGGGCTGCCGACACAGGTCCGTCGAAGTCGGTCGTGAACATTACAACGGAGGACGAGTGAGTCGTAGAGAACAGTATGAATGCAAAGTCTCGCGAGACGATGACGGGCGAGTCTCGTCAGTGGAAGTTGTTGCCGCTGATCTTGAAGGGAATGAGCGCTCAGTCCAGATTCGGGGATTGGCTGCAAGTCGGGTTGCAAGTGCTGTCCACGACGTGCTTCGCGCCGGAGGAGTCAGAGGACGGACGTGGACCTCAAGCAAACCCATCGACCTTGACCAAGTGACTGGCGCCCAGTTGGAGCTCCTTCTCCAGGCGGCCAAGCCGTTGCGACGTGGTGATCGCATTGATCGAGTGAGCGAAGGTGTAGCAAAAATGAGTCGAGAGGAGGCTGCTTACTGGCACGCAAAATCCGGTCACTCAGGGGGTCTGCCCGCCCTTCGAATATTGTTGGTAGGCGGCAATCGTTGACTGTTCGCCCCCTTATTGAACAATGGTTCCCTGCCGGTGCCGTAGGGGCTGAAAGCCTTAGGGAACGGGGTTCGCCCAAGGCTTACCCGCCAATCAACTTCCTTCACGTGTGGTGGGCGAGGAGGCCCTTGGTTGCGAGTCGAGCGGCCGTCCTGGCTACGTTGCTTCCTGCTTGGCCCACGAGTGACGAGGTGATCGCGAGTCCGGATGCTCGGCGGGTCCTTAAGACGCTTGAGTCTGAGTTTCCTGAGGGGGAAGATTCGTATCATGCCTGGTTTGTATCGGCGATTGGCATCGAAGGAGACCCAGTTGCTGCGCGAAAAGCAATCAAAGTCGCTAACAGTGAAGGAGTTCGTCTGGCCGGAAACGGATATGGGTATGTTCGGGCCTTTACGGTAAACCCTGATCCAAAGATGCTGGAGTTAGCTCACGAACTGATCAAAGCCCGTAGGGGAGACGCTGATTTAACCGTTTTGGACCAATTCGCAGGCGGTGGTGCCATCCCGTTTGAGGCCTCTCGTCTTGGCTTCGACACGATCGCCAACGAACTAAACCCAGTCGCAATCGCCATTCTTAATGGAACGGTAGTCCTTCCTGCCAAACTAGGGCCGTCGTTCTCGATTGTGATCGAGCAATGGGGCGGAAAGTGGGCGGTTGAAGTAAACAGGCGACTCTCTAAGTTCTTCCCAAGAGCCAACAGCGAGCCTTCGATCGCTGCTTACATTTGGGCCCGCACGGTTCCGTGTCCGACCACTGGACGTCCGACACCGTTAATGCCGGACTGTTGGCTTGCTCGTGGCGTGTATGACGCTGCTTTGCGTCTTCTTCCCGATCACGCGTCAGGCCAGATTCAGGTGGAGATAGTTGAAGGAAAGTCCGCAGTAGTTGCAGCTTCAGTCTCGACTTACAAGCAGGGTACGGGTCAGAGCATTTGGACAGGCGAGACGTTTAGTAGTGAGTACATAAGTGAAATGGGTCGGGTAGGTCGAATGGGATCCATGTTGCTTGCTGTCTCAGTCGGTCGACCTGGAACTTCGGGGCGAAGATTTAGGTCACCGTCACAGGGCGATATCGAGGCAGTCGAGGCTGCACGCCGCGAAGTTGAATCACGAATTACGGTTTGGGAGATTAACGACCTGGTCCCTACT
>Ga0208357_1002242_pt1 | contig 13066 bp, 18 predicted proteins | sample NGESurdeep092012_6_FD_184487 | JGI IMG/M metagenome (GOLD analysis project Ga0208357, IMG submission 184487) | Arctic peat soil microbial communities from Barrow, Alaska - NGEE Surface sample F52-2 deep-092012 (SPAdes) | ecosystem: Environmental > Terrestrial > Soil > Wetlands > Peat ... | reverse complement strand
GACGAAACGGTCTGGGTATCGCGCTCGGCGAGTTCGCCGTCAAGAAACGCGTTCTCCGACCAGTCCACCAACTGTGCCAGCGAAATCTCGTGATGGAGATACGCGGCAATCTTGTCGGCGACGGTTTGTTTCGTGATCGTCATGGTTGCAGATTACACTTTGCGATGGCCTTTATCCACAGGGAATTTCTCGTGCGTCTCGACCAGTTTTCCCCGGTCGTCGTAAATTTCTTGCCAGAAACGCACCGTTGTTTCGTTCGCGTCCACATCCTTCAAATAATGCGCCAGCCAGCCCAGCTTACCCGGCACATCGAGCCGATAACGCCGCCCACCACTGGGCAACTCATCCCACTGGCCGAACTTCTTTTCATTTTGTGACCGTGTGCTCACGAGATGCCGTTTGGAATTAATTCAAGTTTGTCGGCATAGGGATAAAGACTCCAGCCCGGAAACTGCTCAAATTCAGTTCTTTTTTTGTTCAAGTTTAGATGGTATCTGCCGTTTTGCGTTTGGTTGTCACGATATTCTGGAAGGTGTGCCATTAAATCCTTAGCCGGAATAACTAGAAAATTGTCTTTGTATCCCAAAACAAAAATAATGAACCCACAGGAATGTCCGGCTAGTGCCTTAATATCGGCAACAGACATATCAAACCAAGGACGACGCTCACAATGGGGCTTGGAATCCGTAATAAAAACTTCGACGTTGTCGCCGTCCGACAAATACCAATCAGGGCGATTGGAGAATTTTCTTTCCAAAATTCCCAAGCGAACCTGTAACAGAGAGACGACATGTCTCTTTCTTGCATCCGATGCTGGATTGCGCCCGTGCTGCATTATTTTAGTTTGCCTCGAAATTCGGAGGCGTTACAGATTCAAAGCGCTGGATAATCTGGCCAGAAAATTTCGGGAATCGGTGGCACAAGTAATCTCGAAGGCTGTTTGGCTGATTTAACATTTGGACGAATCTATCCGTATCAATTTGTGAATGCGGGAGCGAAATTCTCCTCGTGCATTTATCACGCACGGTCGTCTCCCCAACCTTGAATTTTTGCGCAACTTTGCGGAGCGCGTCGGCAAATTCCATTTTTTCCCGCCATACATGATGACAGACTGAAAAAATTTGTTCTATCGTGCTTGGAAGTTTGCGTGGCACGTCAATCGTTTCAATGTCATTTATCGGAGGGACGTATTTCTTTGCGGCGGAGTTTGAGGGGACGTTTTTGCTGCCGTTTAGAAAATAATCCGTTAACAGAATTGAACAGTAATGGGCGGGTTCTACACCTTCAGCTTTCGCGCGTTCGGCAATTAACGCGTAGGTCGAGGTTGAAAGAGCCACTTTGATTATTGTCGTTTGCATGAGGCGACACTAACACGTCACAATTAACGCGTCAAGGCTTAATTCGTCGTTTTTGACGAATTAACGAATCGCGGAATTTTTCACGGAGCGACCTTGAGCCGTTCCGTTTCCTCGACTTTGCCGCCGAGCAGGAAGTCGTGTTCCTTGTAGGAGCGCAGCATGAAATGCGTGGCCGTGGAGAGCACGCCCTCGATGGTGGAAAGTTGGCGATCCATAAATTCTCAAGCCAGTTCCGCGACGTTTTCGTCCTCGTATTTTTCGATGAGCACGCCGAGAATTTCCATCAGCGAGGCCAGCGGATGGTCTTCGTTCTCGCCGACTTCATCCACAAGCCGGTCGAGTTGCTTCACCAACTGGCGGTATTCGCGGTCATTGTGCGGCACGCGCAAGGCCGGTTCGACCTGCGGCCAGACGGCGAACGCTTTGTTCAGTTGTGCGGTTGACATATTATTTTCTCTCTTTCCATTTGCCCGCGTCGTATTCGGCGTGGGTCAGCACCGCGCGAATATACACTTTCCGGCGATTATAATGAATCGCTGCAATCAGGCGAGCTTTGTTGCCGCCGATATTGAAAACCGTCAGCCCGCCAACTTGGTCTGCGTGCGGAAACACTCGTCGCAGTTCAACAAAATTTGCCGGATTATTCCGCTTCAACACCCGATACCAATGCACCAATCCGGTTGTTGTTGTCGGGTGCTTTCCGGCAAATTCATTCAGTCGTTTACGCGTGATGATATGCATGGTTCACGGCGCGACCTTGAGCCGTTCCGTTTCCTCGACTTTGCCGCCGAGCAGGAAGCCGTGTTCCTTGTAGGAGCGCAGCATGAAATGCGTGGCTGTGGAGAGCACGCCTTCGATGGTGGAGAGTTTTTCCGAGACGAACGCCGCGACCTTTTGCAGGCTCGCGCCGTTGACGAACACCAGCAGGTCGTAGCCGCCGGACATGAGGTAGCAGGATTCCACCTCGTCGAACTTGCTGATGCGCTCGGCCAGGCGGTTGAAGCCGCCGCCGCGCTCGGGCGTGATCCGCACCTCGATGACAGCGCGGACGACGCCGGAGTCTTCCTCGGCGAGATTCAGAACGGGCCGGAAACCCAGCAGCACGCCTGCTTTTTTCAACGTGTCGAGTTGAGCATTCAAATCGGCTTCGGACAGCTTGAGGATCTGCGCCATCTGCGCGGTCGAAAGGCCGGTTTCTTCGAGCAACAGTTTAACGAGCGGAGTCATATCGAAAGTGAAGTGTCGCAGAATGCGGGTTAAAATCCACATAAAATCTTGCTTGCGGGACACAGTGGAAAACGTGGTGCATTTGGAAAATTCGAGCAGTTATGTCGTTGTAAAATCCACGTTCGGCACGTCGCGGACGGACGGCGGCACGCTGAAAAAATCGCCCTCGGATTTGAAGCCGAACATATTCGCCACGAGGTTGCTCGGAAAGGTTTCGCACTTGTTCCGGTAGTCGCGGACGTTGCCGTTGTAAAACCGGCGCGCGGCCTGGATGCGGTCTTCGGTGTTGACCAGTTCCTTCTGCAATTGGAGATAATTCTGGTCGGCCTTGAGTTGCGGATAATTTTCCACGACCACGAGCAATTGTTTCAACGCGCCGACAAGTTCGGTTTCATCGCGGGACTGGTCGGCCACCGCGCCGTTGTTCGCCGCGCAACGATTCCGCAATTCCGTGACGCGCTCAAAAACTTCGCATTCGTGCGTCGCGTAACCTTTCACCGTCGCGACGAGGTTCGGAATGAGGTCATAGCGGCGTTTCAATTCCACGTCCACGTCGCTCCACGATTCGCGGATGTAATTTTTCAACGCGACGAGCGCGTTGTATTGCGCGAGCAGATAAATGACGGGCAATCCGACGATGACAAAAATGGCGATGAGAATGGCAGTCATGTGTTTGTGAAAAGATAATCCGGCAACCGCGAGCGGATTTCAATCAATCGTTGGAGGTTGAGTTCAAATTGATCGGCTGAAATGCGGGAATTGAACGCGAGCGCGATCACTTCGTTTTCGATTTCAACGCTCAAGTCGCGGTTGGCGAGGAGATATTCCATCATCCTTGCATTGCAGACGTCGTAGGCGAATTTTTTGTCCGGCGAGCGCACGCAAAATGCCTTTGAAAATTCAGCCGACTCGAATTTGATGTCTTGCAATCCAAACGTCTCGGCCACCCGGTCGAAAAATCCTTCGCGATGGATGGTCAGTTGCGGGAATTGGCTTCCTCGCACGACCAGAATAACAAAACTTAAATTATGATCCTGCCGGTTTTTGCCGGAGCCGGTCGTGTAATGATAATCGAACGCGAGAATTTCATTTTGTTGATAATTCCCGGAAATGACATTGGCCGCATAACGGTCGTGGCCTTCGTCGAACTGTTTGAGAAAGCCAAAGCGTTCGGGAATTTCCTCGTCTTTGCCTGCGTCAAAATTCAGATTCAGCCGCTGCGCCAATTCAAAAAGTCCTTCACGTCGCTTGCGCGCGGCAATCGCGCTGTAAATGGCGCCGATTATGGCGATGAGAATAAACGCCGGAATGAAGAATGACATCGGGTTATGCACGCCGCCGTTCTAAACCAAAGCCGCGTTTTAGGCCATTATAATTTTCCGCGTTTTTTCCAATCGTCCGTTTTTCCTTTTCCCCTTTTCAATTTACCTTCACTTTGACGGCGTGAAATTGTCCGCCGCAGAAATCCGCGCTTCCGTCCGCCTCGCGCTCGCCGAGGACATCGGCGGCGGCGACGCGACGACGCTGGCAACCGTTCCCGCAAACGCGCCGGCCCAAGCCGTCATGCGCGCGCGCGAACCGCTCGTCGTCGCGGGCATTGGATTTGCGGAAGCGGCGTTTCGCGAACTCTCATCAAAAATCAAAATGGAGAAAATTGCGCGCGACGGACAACGGATTGCCGCCGGAAAAATCCTGCTGAAAATTTCCGGCCCGGCGCGCGCGATTTTGACTGCCGAGCGCGTCGCGCTGAATTTTGTCCAGCGGCTTTCCGGCGTCGCCACTTTGACTTCGCAATTTGTTGAAGCCATCAAAGGAGCCCGCGCTCAAATTCTCGACACGCGCAAAACGACGCCCGGCTGGCGGCGGTTTGAAAAATACGCCGTCGCCTGCGGCGGCGGGAAAAATCATCGTTTCGGTTTGTTCGACATGATTTTGATCAAGGACAATCACCTCGCCACGCTGAAAAATGAAACGCCAAACGCCATCGCCGCCGCCGTCGTGCGCGCCCGCAAAAAATTTCCGGAGCTGAAGGTGGAAGTCGAAGCGGACACGCTGGAACAAGTTGCGCAAGCCGCCGACGCCGGAGCTGACATCATCGTGCTCGATAACATGACAGCCGCGCAATTGCGGCGGGCCGTGAAAATCGTGAATGGCCGCGCGCTAACCGAAGCCAGCGGCGGCGTGAATCTGAAAACCGTCCGCGCGATTGCCGAAACCGGCGTGGATTATATTTCCGTCGGCGCGCTCACGCATTCGTCGCGGGCGGTGGACATCGGTTTGGATTTTGAAAACTAACTTGAGCCACAGATGGGCACAGATGAAACACAGATTTCCGAAACAAATTCTTATCTGTGTCCATCTGTGTTTATCTGTGGCTAAAAAATTGTGACAACTGATGCAAAAATTCTTTCCGCGTTGCGCGCGAATCCTGACGGCGTTTCGGGCACGGAGCTTGCGGAGCAATTGAAGATCAGTCGAGCGGCCATCTGGTCGCGCATCGAGGAATTGCGACGTGCCGGTTTTGACATTTCGGCCAGTCCGCATTTCGGTTATCGAATTGTCGGCGAGCCGGACGCATTGCTCGCGGATGATTTGCTCGCGCATCTGGGCAAAACAAAAGTCATCGGGCGCGACATCCATGTTTTCAAGCAGACGACTTCGACGAACGACGTGATTGAAAAACTCGCGCGCGACGGCGTGAAGGAAGGCGTCGTGGTTTTTTCCGAATCGCAAACACGCGGGCGCGGGCGGTTGGGACGAAAATGGATTTCGCTCGCGCACAAAGGCCTTTGGTTTTCCATTTTGCTGCGCCCGGATTTGCGTCCGCAGGAAACGACGCAATTGACCGTTGCCTCGGCCACAGCTTTGCGCCGCGCGATTTTTTTGGAAACAAATTTGCAGCCGGAAATCAAATGGCCGAACGACATTTTGATCGGCGGAAAAAAAGTCGCGGGCATCCTGACGGAATTGAGCGCGGAACCGGACAAAGTCCGTTACGTCATCCTCGGCATCGGCGTGGACGTGAACCAGGATGCGGACGAATTTCTGTCGGAATTGTGCAAGACCGCGACTTCGTTGAAAATTGAAGCTGGCGAAACGATTTCCCGCCCGGAACTGGCGGCTGCGATTTTGAGAGAACTGGATTTTGATTATATGCGGATTTGCGGCGGAAAATTCACGGCGGTTGCCGACGAATGGGAAGAAAATTGCGTGACCATCGGCAAAAACGTGACGGTGCAAATTGGTGGCCGCAAAATTCGCGGCCGCGCGGAATCGCTGGACGACGACGGCGCGTTGCTGCTGCGCACGGAGCACGGCCATTTGGAACGCATCACCGGCGGCGACGTGACTTTGGAAAAATGATTTTACTTTTCGACATCGGCAACACGCACACGCACGTCGGGCTGGCGGACGGACGGCGCGTGCTGAAGCAAACAAATGTGCCGACGCGCGAATGGTTTGGCGGCGATGCGAAGACGCTCGCAAAAAAATTTGCCGGCAAAACTAAAATTATCGGCGCGATTTTGTGCAGCGTTGTCCCGCGCGCGACGCCGCTCGTGCAAAAAACTGTCCGCACGATTTGGAAATTGGAAACACTTGAACTCAATCCGAAAACCATCCGCGGCGTTGGCGTTGATTATCCGAAACCCAATTCAATCGGCGCAGACCGCCTGGCGAATGCGGTCGCGGCGAAATTTTATTTCGGCGCTCCAGTGGTGGTTGTTGATTTCGGGACGGCGGTGACGTTTGACGTCGTGAACGGCAAAGGAAATTATATCGGCGGCATCATCGCGCCGGGGCTGGCGGCGATGACCGATTATTTGCACGAGAAAACGGCGCTGCTGCCCAAAATCAAAATTCGCGAGACAAAAAATGTCGTCGGCAAAAGCACGGAAGAAGCGATGCTGATCGGCGCGGTGCATGGCTATCGTGGTTTGGTCCGGGAATTGATCGGTGAATTAAGGCGCGAATTGCGGGCGGAAAATCTTCCCGTTGTGGCTACAGGAGGCTACGCAAAATTGATCGCCGCAAAGCTGCCGGAAATTTCCGCCGTCAGACAAGATTTGACGCTCGAAGGCCTGCGGCTGATTTTCAAGTCAAGCCGTTCAATTTCGCATGACTTTGGACTTTAGACTTTGGGCTTTGGACTTTAGACTTCTCTTTCTATGTCGAGCAGCCGCAGACAATATCCGTTTCATCTGATCGAACCCAAATGGCAAAAAGTTTGGGACGAATCGCAAAGTTTCCGCGCGTTCAATCCGGGCGAGGAAATTCCGGCGAATCATCCGTTCGCACAACGCCACAAACTTTCCGGCAAAATTTCCGCGGCGCAGTTGCCGCCGAAGTTTTACATCCTCGACATGTTTCCGTATCCGAGCGGCGCGGGCTTGCACGTCGGGCATCCCGAAGGTTACACGGCCACGGACATCCTCGCCCGCTACAAACGCGCGCAAGGTTTCAACGTGCTGCATCCGATGGGCTGGGACGCGTTCGGATTGCCCGCCGAGCAATACGCCGTCAAGACCGGCCAGCATCCGCGCCAGACGACCGAGGAAAACATCGCCACGTTCAAGCGCCAGATCCAATCGCTCGGCTTCAGCTACGACTGGTCGCGCGAACTCGCCACGACCGACCCCGATTATTTCCAGTGGACGCAATGGATTTTCCTCAAGTTCTACAACTCATGGTTCAATCCGAAAACGAATAAAGCTGAACCGATTGAAAATTTGAAATATCCGGCTGGATTGCGTTTGCCATTTTTAACTTCCGATAAAACCGAACTCAAAAATCTTGAATTAAGTCGTCGAAATTTTCGTGATGGAAAACGTCTTGCTTATGTCAAAGAAGCTCCGGTTTGGTGGTGTGAAGAACTTGGAACTGTCTTGGCAAATGAAGAAGTCATTGATGGCAAAAGTGAAGTTGGTGGATTTCCTGTCGTCCGTAAATTGATGCGTCAATGGATGCTTCGCATCACTGCTTATGCTGAAAAACTTCTCACGGATTTGGACACGATTGATTGGAGTGATTCACTCAAGGAAATGCAACGCAATTGGATTGGAAAAAGCGAAGGAGCTTATGTTTGTTTTTCTTTGGAAGGCCGCACAAAATCAGTCAAAGAATCTCCCAAAAATTCAATCGAGTCTGACTCCGATATAATCAACCTTGAAGAAATTGATGCTTTTATTCAGTCATCAAGCGAACGAAAAGCGGATTCGATTTGGGTTTTTACAACTCGTCCCGATACTTTATTTGGTGCAACTTACGTGGTTCTTGCTCCAGAGCATCCTTTTGTTAATGAATTAACAACTGACGAGCAACGCGCAGCAGTTCAAGCTTACAAAACAGAAGTTGCAAAAAAATCCGACCTTCAACGAACTGACCTTGCTAAAGAAAAAACTGGAGTATTCACCGGCGCGTTTGCCGTTAATCCCGTCACCGACGAAAAAATTCCAATATGGATTGCTGACTACGTTTTGGCGAGTTACGGAACTGGCGCAATCATGGCCGTGCCAGCACATGACGAACGTGATTTTGAGTTCGCAAAAAAATTCAAATTACAAATTAAATCTGTGGTTGGCTCTCTCAAGCCATTTCCTTCATTAGCCATCAATTCAACTTTTGGATACGATGACTTTTCAAAACTGAAGCGCGGCGAAAGAACAGTCGTCATAAATGGGGAAGAAGTATTCGTATTTACTTCGGAGACTGAATGTTTCGTCGGAGAAGGAGTCGCTTGGAACTCTGCAAACTCTGAAGTGTCACTGAATGATCTTCCCACCGCTGAAGCCAAACAGAAAATCACCGCGTGGCTCGAAGAAAAAAATCTCGGCAAGAAAACCATCAATTACAAACTGCGCGACTGGCTGTTCAGCCGTCAGCGTTACTGGGGCGAGCCGTTTCCGATCGTTTGGAAAGTTGGCCCGGACGGTCAGTCCTATCACGAAGCGTTGCCGGAAAATTCGTTGCCGTTGTTGCCGCCGACGCTCGAAGATTACAAACCCACCGCCACCGGCGAACCGCCGCTCGCCCGCGCCAAAGATTGGGTGAATTTGCCCGACGGCTCCGTGCGCGAAACGAACACCATGCCGCAATGGGCCGGCTCGTGCTGGTATTATCTGCGTTACCTCGACGCAAAAAATAATTCCGCGTTCGTCGGCAAGGACGTGGAAAATTATTGGATGGGCGCGGATAGTCCGAAGTCCAAAGTCCAAAGTCCAAAACCTGACGTTGGACTTGAGACATTGGACATTGGACTCAAATCAACGACGCCAGGAGTTGATTTATACGTCGGCGGCACGGAACACGCCGTGTTGCATCTGCTTTACGCGCGTTTCTGGCACAAGGTTTTGTTCGACCTCGGTTATGTCTCGACGCCGGAGCCATTTTTCAAACTGGTCAATCAAGGCATGGTGCTGGGCGAGGACAACCAGAAAATGTCGAAGTCGCGCGGCAACGTGATTCCCGTGGACGTGCCGGTGGCGGAAGTCGGCACGGATGCACTGCGCCTTTACGAAATGTTCATGGGCCCGCTCGAAATGGTGAAGCCGTGGAACACCAAAGGCGTCGAAGGCGTGTATCGTTTCCTCGGCCGCGTCTGGCGTTTGTTCGTGGATGAAAAATCGGAAACCGCTTTTGAACAGGCCGAAACCTTGGCCACAGCGACACAGAGGCACGGAGAATTGCTGGAGTTGATATTGCTCGACGGTGGAATTATGGACATCGCCGCCACGCCCGCGCAACTCAAGGCGATGCACGCGTGCATCAAAAAAGTCACGGAAGATTTGGACGGCCTTCGCTTCAACACGGCTATTTCAGCGATGATGGTTTTCATCAACGAAGCGATGACGTGGCAGACCAAACCGCTCGCTCTGATGAAAATTTTTCTGCAACTGCTCGCGCCCTTCGCGCCGCACCTCGCGGAAGAATTGTGGGCGCGGTTGCATTCCACGTTCGGGCAAACCGCGCCATCGCTCGCCTACGCGCCGTGGCCGAAGTTTGACGCGGCGTTGCTCGTCGAGAGCGAGATTGAAATTCCCGTGCAGGTGAACGGCAAGCTGCGCGACGTCATCAAAGTTTCCGTGAACGCGACGCAGGCGGATTTGGAAACGGCGGCGAAAAATTCTGAGAAAGTGAAACCGTTCATCGAAGGCAAAACGATCAAGAAAATCATCGTCGTGCCGAAGAAAATGGTGAACTTAATTGTGGGTTGAAAATTTTTAGCCACGGATGAAACACGGATTGAACACGAACGAAAATTAAGGCAACAACTCGGCGCGGATGAATTTTTCAATGCCTGGGACTTAACCCTTTTACTTTTATTATTGCAATGAATCAAAAATTAACTTTTGCCTTTTCGTTTCTGCCCTGTCCAGTTCCGCTTCCTCAATTTGTTTAGGATTAAAATAAGGGTGAAATACTGCTGTGTGAGCATTCCAAAATTCGCCTAAAGTTAGGTGACATATTCGTTGGAAGTTTTCTATACCAAAAAGTCGTTCTGACTTATTACGTTTGAAACTATCCTCAAATGGAGCAATCATTTCTGCCGTGAGCGTAAATTGTGCGACGTGCGCCGCTTCATTTCTCAATTCTCTAAAGGCGTTAAGGGTTTCAAATTCTTCCTCTGAAATTATTTCCATTTCATGCAGTAAAACCAATTTGTTAGCATAGTTGAGCTTTTTTGAACCGTTACTTTTACATTTATGTTCAATTAAGGTGTTCACTAACAATTCCAAATATCCCCCAGTGACGATAATTTGAAATCGTGGTTTATGTTTCACTGAATCTATATCATTGAAAAACGATTCGAGAATTTTATCAGGAATTGGTTGCTTCTTCGGCATAACGTGTCATTCCTTCGGCATTAGCTTCTCTACGTTTTGCTCCATTTCCAAGGTGTGCTGCATTAGTGTATCATTGAACCGTGTGAGGAAGGGAGTCCTGAACTCCTTATTCGGAATTTCCTCCAGATGGGATAGTCTCACGCAACGAACAATGTAGGCGAATACCGAGTTAGATCGTTGTTCATTACTGAGGGCGAGTAATTTTGGATTATATTTCCTGCCGTAATCCAAGATGTCCTCATCGCTAACATTAAGCTCTATGCCCGTATAATAATAAGAGGCTAAATCGAATGTCTTTTCAGCGATTAGAAGTTGTTCCATCAATGCCAAGTCAGTGAGAGTGAAACCTTCGGACTTCAAGCGGCTTATCGCCTTTGCATCCTTCATCCTTTTCAATACTCCGGGGACGTTTTCAAACAAGAACTGAGCACCCTTATCGAACCTTTCATCAATAAAGCCAATAAAACCCTCCATCCGACTCATCGTGGCGATCACGGTCTTCATGTGCATGGCGCAAACTTCCGCAAATATATCCTCCCTGCTGAACTTTCCTTGGAGGCCTGCGCCGTTGAGTATGTTACAGGCGTTAGAAGCACCCGTCAAAGTCACCCAATAGAGGAAAGTCGGTATCTTCAGCTTTTCTCGAACCGGATCGCGCTTGAAGAGGTTGAACATGGCAGTTTAAGGCGGTGAGTTATAGACTGGCCTCCCAAACTGGTCTTGACCAACGCCCGGCCCATATACGTTTTGCTTCACACCTTGGTTGAATATCGGGTCGAGTTGCTGTCCATTTTGTAACTGATAGGTGCTTGGCCGTCCATACTGGTCGGCGTTGACTCCCAAGCCATAGGCGTTAGGCGTAACCTGTGGCTGGGAATAATTTGGCTGCGGATTGTTCTGTCTAGCTTGAGCCATTGCAGCCCAAACCGACGGGTCAGTCATGGCAGCGCATCCTGTCATAAACGGCAACGATGCAATTATGATGCCGAAAAGCAAAATATGAATTTTCATAAATACGGCTGTCCGTAATTCACGGCGCAGCCGTCGCGGGAACAACGTCACTTGCCAAACCAATCTCGCTTTTGCCAAGAAAGAACATGGCTTTGTATTGGCGAGTTTCGGGTTTGCCCGCCGTGAGCAGCGGGCGGTTGTCCACATAAGGCGAATGTGTTTCGCTGGCGAGCAAAGTAAAGCCCGCGTCGCCGTCTCTCATGCTGTAAATGTGAACGCCTTCGGCATCCATCTTGTTAAAGCCAATTTCCACCACGCCGCCAATTTCGGGGCTGGCCTCAAGCGTCGGTTTTTGCTGGCTCATGTCCACTGAATCTTGCGGGCCTTCAATGCCAAGGGTGTCGCCAATGGCCGTGGTGTAAGTGGTGCTTTTCTTGATGCGTTGCGCGAGGGCGCGGGCATTCTTCTGGCTGCTGCCAATGGAAACATTCAAGGCATTGTGGGCGGCTTTGCTGGCGTTGTCGGCATTGGTCGCCGCCGTCATTTTGGCGTGGAGGTCGGTGTTGTCCGCCGTGAGCATCGCATATCCTGCGCCGTTGCGCCGGGAGTCGTGGCAGAGACACCCGCTTTGAGGGTGTCGTGCCATTTGACATAGCCGTCTTGGGTCTTGGGAACTGCATCGCGTTTTGCCATAATAACTAGGGGTTGGTGGTTGTGGTTTTGGAGGTGAATCTGCTGGAAATCATAGAAATACAAGGGTTTTTGAAGGATTTAGGCGTGCCGGAATGATTCCGGCAGACTTCTGGGAAGCTCCGGCAGGTTCCGGCGCAATTCCGGCGCGTGCCGGAATCATTCGGGCAGACCGCTGGGGAATTCCGGCGTGTGCCGGAACGGTTCCGGTAGTTGCCGGAGATATTCGGGCGCGTGCCGGAGGAATTCCGGCAGTTGACGGAGAAAGTCCGGTTCGTGCCGGAGGAGCGCGGGCAGTTGCCGGAGTTATTCCGGTTGACGGCAAAAGAATTGCGCGGTTGCACGGTTGCGAAAATTTTACTCGAAATTTTCATGCGGTTTCCGACAAGATTTGAATTTATGAGAGGTGAGAAGTCAAGCGATGATTGTCACGGAAAATCCATGTTTCATCCGTGGCTAAAAATTCTTCACGCGGCAATTTTATTTTTCCGCGCCGGCCAAAATGGTTTGAAAATGCGGCGGCTGTTCCTCGGCGGCGACGATGCTGATTTCGATTTTCTTGAATCCGGCGGCTTCGAGCCAGCGGTGCAAATCGCTTTCGGCAAAACCGAGCCAGCGGTCGCCGTAAAGTTCGCGCGCCTTGTCGAAATTGTGCTTGAGCAAATCGAGCAGCAAAATTTGCCCGCGCGGTTTTAGAATTTTGTGCGCGGCGGCGATGGCGTCCGCCGGAATCTCGGCGTGATGCAACGCCTGACTCAAGATCACGAGGTCAACGCTGTTCGCGTCAATCGGCGGATTTTGCAGGTTGCCGAGACGGAACTCCAGATTTTTCAGGCCGTTTTTCTTCGCCTTGGCCGCGCCGAACGCGACGATTTTTTCCGAATTGTCCACGGCGATGACTTTTTTTGCGCGGCGCGCGAGCAGCTCGCTCAACAGACCTTCGCCCGCGCCCAAATCGGCGACGACGAGCGGCGGCAAAATTCTTAAAAGCAAATGTCC
>Ga0208357_1002240_pt1 | contig 13072 bp, 11 predicted proteins | sample NGESurdeep092012_6_FD_184487 | JGI IMG/M metagenome (GOLD analysis project Ga0208357, IMG submission 184487) | Arctic peat soil microbial communities from Barrow, Alaska - NGEE Surface sample F52-2 deep-092012 (SPAdes) | ecosystem: Environmental > Terrestrial > Soil > Wetlands > Peat ... | reverse complement strand
AGGCGACCGATGCCAAGTTCGAGGTGATGACCCCCGCCGACGGCGCCAAATGGGCCGATGTCGCGATGATCCTCACGCCCGACGAATTGCAGGCGAAGCTTTATGCCGACGATCTCGCGCACAACATGCGTCCCGACACGGCTATTGCTTTTGCCCATGGCTTCAACATCCATTTCCGCCTGATCGAGCCGCGCCCCGACATGGATGTGTTCATGATCGCGCCGAAGGGGCCGGGCCACACCGTGCGCTCCGAATATAAGCGCGGCGGCGGCGTGCCCTGTCTCGTCGCGGTGGCGCAGAACCCGTCCGGCAACGCGCTGGAACTGGCGCTGTCCTATGCCTCGGCGATCGGCGGCGGCCGCGCCGGCGTCATCGAGACGACCTTCAAGGAAGAATGCGAGACCGATCTCTTCGGCGAGCAGACCGTGCTGTGCGGCGGCCTGTCGTCGCTGATCATGGCCGGCTATGAGACGCTGGTCGAGGCGGGCTACGCGCCGGAAATGGCGTATTTCGAATGCCTGCACGAGGTGAAGCTGATTGTCGATCTGATGTATGAAGGCGGTATCGCCAACATGCGCTATTCGATCTCCAACACGGCGGAATTCGGCGATTATACCAGCGGCCCGCGCATCATCACCCCGGCGGTGAAGGCTGAGATGCGGCGCGTGCTCGACGACATCCAATCGGGCGAATTCGCCAAGAAATGGGTGCTGGAAAACACGGCGGGCCAGCCGAGCTTCAAGGCGATGAGGCGCCGGGCCGCCGAGCACGACATCGAAAAGGTCGGCGAACAGCTCCGCGCCATGATGCCCTGGATCAAGCAGAACGCGCTGGTCGATAAGACCAAGAATTAGGACGCGACAGGCAGTACACTTGGCTAACTTGGCCAAGTATGCTAGCTAGATTGGTATGAAGGTCAATATTCTCGAGGCGAAGAACCGCCTCTCGCAACTCATCAAATTGGCGCAGGCCGGTGAAGAAGTAATCATCGCCAATCGCGGCGAGCCGGTGGCGCGCCTGGTGCCGACAGACGCTTCCGCGCCTGCCGCCCAGGAGGTTGGAAATGGGCGCGCAATCGTCGCGTGGCTCAAAGCGCATCCACTGCCCGACTATGCCCGGCGGACCGCTGACGAAATCGACGCCGATATCCAGGCCGAACGAGATGCTTGGGATTGATCTATCTCGATAGCTGCCTGCTGATCTACTTCGCCGAGAACCATGCGCAGTGGGGCGATCCGGTGGCGGATGCGTTGATTTCGGCTCCGGCCCCTATCGCCATTTCGCCTCTGGTAAAATGCGAATGTCTGGTCGGTCCGATCAAGCGAGCCGATCCGGTTCAACGGCAAATGTATTTTCAGCTATTTGCCAGGTTTACGAATCTCGACATGCCGGAGGCGGTTTATCTGCTCGCGGCAGAACTTCGGGCGGGCGCGGGCCTAAAGACGTCCGACGCTTTGCATCTCGCTTGTGCCAAGCATCACCGTTGCGAGGAGCTGTGGACCAACGATAACCGGCTGACACGGGGCTCGCGCGGATTGGCGCGCAATATTTTCGCGGCGCGCTAACGCAGTATGGCTCGCCAATCCGCCGGTAGGGCAGGATTATTGACCTCTCCTTGGCTTGACCTCGGCGGCGGATTGGCGCATCTCTAGGGCATCATGGTTGGCACGGCGATCAAGGTGGAAATCGAGCGGTCCATTGCGGGCCGGGCGCTGCTTTGCCTTGGCGGGAGCCGGGGGGCTCCGCGACTTAGCGTCCCCTGAGCCAAGCGGCATTGGCGGATCAGGCCCGGCGCTTAGGGGTATCATTTCAGTATCATTTCCATATCCGCGTGACTTCCCCCCGTATCCAAGGAACCGCGCCAATGAACGCTAGCGATAATCATTCGACCGCCCAGCCGGGGCAAACGCCGGCCGGCAACCGCGTTTTCATCTTCGACACCACCCTGCGCGACGGCGAACAGTCGCCCGGCGCCTCGATGAATCTCGATGAGAAGATCAAGATCGCGCTGCTGCTGGAGGAGATGGGCGTCGACATCATCGAGGCCGGCTTCCCGATCGCCTCCAACGGCGATTTCGAGGCGGTGCGCGAGGTCGCGAAGCTGATCAAGCGATCGAGCGTCGCCGGTCTCGCCCGCGCCGGCCGCGCCGATATCGACCGCGCCTGGGAGGCGCTGCGCCACGCCGCGCGCCCGCGCATCCACACCGTCATCGCGACCTCGCCGCTGCATATGAAATACAAGCTGCAGATGGCGCCGGAGACGGTGCACGAGGTGCTGATCGCCAATGTCGCCCATGCCCGCTCGCTGTGCGAGGATGTCGAATTCTCGTGCGAGGATGCCTCGCGCTCCGATCATGATTTTCTCTGCCGTGTCGTCGAAAGCGCGATCAAGGCCGGCGCCCGCACGATCAACATCCCCGATACGGTCGGCTATGCCGTGCCGGAGGAGTTCGCGGCGCTGATCGGCATGCTGTTCAACCGAGTGCCCAACATCGACCAGGCGGTAGTCTCGGTTCATTGCCACAATGATCTGGGCCTCGCCGTCGCCAACTCGCTGGCCGCCGTCGGTGCGGGAGCGCGGCAGATCGAATGCACGGTGAACGGCCTGGGCGAGCGGGCGGGCAATTGCGCGATGGAGGAAGTGGTGATGGCGCTGAAGACGCGCCACGACCGCATGCCCTATGAGACCGGGGTCAACAGCGAGTATATCAACCGCGCCTCGCGGCTCGTCTCCGCGATCACCGGATTCGCGGTTCAGCCGAACAAGGCGATCGTCGGCGCCAATGCCTTCGCCCATGAAAGCGGCATCCATCAGGACGGCATGCTGAAGCATGCCGGCACCTATGAGATCATGACGCCGCAATCGGTCGGTCTGACGCGCTCGACCCTGGTGATGGGCAAGCATTCCGGCCGCCATGCCTTCCGGGTGAAGCTGAAGGAACTGGGGTTCGAGCTGGGCGACAACGCGCTCAACGACGCCTTCCGCCGCTTCAAGGATCTGGCCGACCGCAAGAAGGACGTGTTCGACGAGGATCTGGTGGCGCTGGTCGATGACACGATTCAGCGCGATGCCGAGCGCATCCAGTTCGTCTCGCTGCAGGTGGTCGCCGGCTCCAAGGGGCCGCAATCGGCGGAACTGGAACTGGAGATCGACGGCGCGGCGCACAGCGCCAAGACCGGCGGCAATGGCCCGGTCGATGCGACGTTCAACGCGATCCGTTCGCTGGTCCCGCATACCGCCCGGCTGCAGCTCTATCAGGTCCATGCCGTCACCGCCGGGACCGACGCCCAGGCCGAGGTCACGGTGCGCCTCGAGGAAGCCGGCAAGACGGTGAACGGCCAGGGCGCCGATCCCGATACCCTGGTCGCCTCGGCGCGCGCCTATATCCACGCGCTGAACAAATTGCTCACGAAGCGTGAAAAGACGGCGCCCGACGCGCTCCGGGCGTAACCAAATCCGGGCGTAACCAAATCAACGTGATTCGGGGGTGATTTCCGAAAATCGGAATCACCTCCGCATCCACCTTCGGATATAAACGCCACTCCGCCTTGTTAAGCCTTCGCAGGCCCTCTTCCCGGCGGGAAGGGGTAGGGTAAGGGGCGCACGCCGCGACAAGGACGACCGGGGATCGGATGTTCGGAAATCTGTTGGGTATGTTTTCGGCCGATATGGCGATCGACCTCGGCACGGCGAATACGCTCGTCTATGTGAAGGGGCGCGGCATCGTGCTGAACGAGCCATCGGTGGTGGCGATCACCACCATCAAGGGCCGCCGCCAAGTGCTGGCCGTGGGCGACGAGGCCAAGCTGATGCTGGGCCGCACGCCCGGTAACATCCAGGCGATCCGGCCGCTGCGCGACGGCGTCATCGCCGATTTCGAGGTGGCGGAGGAAATGATCAAGCATTTCATCCGCAAGGTTCACAACCGGCGCAGCTTCGCCAGCCCCCAGATCATCGTCTGCGTGCCGTCGGGGTCGACGGCGGTGGAGCGCCGGGCGATCCAGGAATCGGCCGAAAGCGCCGGGGCGCGCCGCGTCTTCCTGATCGAGGAGCCGATGGCGGCGGCGATCGGCGCCGGACTGCCGGTTACCGAGCCGACCGGCTCGATGGTGGTCGATATCGGCGGCGGGACGACCGAGGTCGCGGTGCTGTCGCTGGGCGGCATCGTCTATTCGCGCTCGGTACGCGTCGGCGGCGACAAGATGGACGAGGCGATCATCGCCTATATTCGGCGCAATCATAACTTGCTGGTCGGCGAATCGTCGGCGGAGCGCATCAAGAAGGAGATCGGCTCCGCTTGCCTGCCGTCGGACGGCGAAGGCCGCCAGATCGAGATCAAGGGCCGCGATCTGATGAACGGCGTGCCCAAGGAGATCGTGATCAGCGAGCGCCAGATCGCCGAAAGCCTGGCCGAGCCGGTCGGCGCCATCATCGAGGCGGTGAAGGTCGCGCTGGAACACACAGCGCCCGAACTGGCGGCGGACATCGTCGATAAGGGCATCGTGCTGACCGGCGGCGGCGCCCTCTTGGGCAACCTCGATTATGTGCTGCGGCATTCGACCGGGCTGCCGGTCTCGATCGCCGAGGACCCGTTATCCTGCGTCGCGCTGGGCACCGGCCGCGCGCTGGAGCAAATGAAGTCGTTGAAAAATCTTCTCGTCACTATGTATTAATCAGCGACCTATTAGTCAGCGACCGCGTCGGTGCGGCGATTTTCTAAGGTGGGGACAGTGCGCGAGCGCTCGGATTCGGCCCTACGCATCAACGCCTCGTCCCGGGCGGTCGCTCAGCGCCTCGCGGTTCCCTTTCTGGTCATCGTCTCGCTGTTGCTGATCGTGCTGGGCAAGGCCGACCTTCTGCTGTTGGAGCGCGTCCGGATCGGCGCCGCCGACGCGGTGGCGCCGCTGCTGACGATGCTGGCGGCGCCGGCCGCGTCGGTCACCGCCGGCATCCGCCATGTCGAGGGCCTGTTCGACCTCTATGACGAAAATCAGCGGCTGCGCGAGGACAATGCCCGCCTGCTGCAATGGCAGACCGTGGCCCGCCGCCTCGCCATCGAGAACGTGCAATTGCGCGATCTGACGCGCTACCGGCCGCGCGGCGCCAGTTTTTCCATCGCGGCGCAAATTATCGCCAATTCCGGCGGCGCCTTCGCCCGCAATGTTCTGGTCGATGCCGGCTCGCAAAAGGGCGTGGTGCGCGGCCAGGCCGGCATGACCGGCGAGGGGCTGGTCGGCCGCGTCGCCGAAGTCGGCGAGCGCACCGCCCGGATCCTGCTGCTCAGCGATCTCAATTCGCGAGTGCCGGTGGTGGTCGGGGCGGCGCGCCGGCGCGCGGTGCTGGCCGGGGACAATTCGCCGGAGCCGCTGTTGCTGTTCCTGCCGGGCAATGCTGGCGTCAAGGTCGGCGATCGCATCGTGACCGGCGGGGCGGCGGGCGTCTTTCCGCCCGATCTGCCGGTCGGGGTGGTGGCCTCGATCGACGGTGACACCATCCGCGTCGCGCCTTATGCGCAACTGGCGCGGCTCGATTTCGTCCGCATCGTCGATCTCGGCATGTCGGCGTTCCTGCCGCAGGCGGTGCTGCCCGAACCCAAGGCCGCCCCCGGCGCCAAGTCCGGCGCCAATCCTTTCCTGCGTTGAGCGCGGGCGGCCCGCCATGCGCCTCGCTTTCTTCCAGCGCGATGCCGATGTGCTCTATCGGCTGGTGCCGTTCGTCTCATGCGTCGCAGCGACCATCCTCTCCGTGGTGCCGCTGCGGGTGCCGGGTCTCGCCGGGGCGGCGCCGGCTTGCGCGCTGATGGCGATCTATCACTGGACCATCTATCGCCCCGATTTGCTGTCGCCCAGCGCCGTCTTCGTGATCGGCCTCGCGCTCGACCTCCTCGACGGCACGTCCTATGTCGGTGTCTCCTCGCTGATCTTTCTCATTGCCCGCGGCTTGGTGCTGATGGCGCGGCCGCGCCTCGCCAACCAGGCGTTCCCGCTCGTATGGGCGGGCTTTCTGGTGCTCACGGGGATTGCGATGGCGCTGGAATGGCTGTTCGTCGGCGTGCTGGTCGGGGTGGCGCTGGACCCGCGCCCGTTCCTGTTTCACGCGCTGGCGACCGTGGCGGTGTTCCCGGTGGCGAGCTATGTGCTGGCCCAACTCCAGCGCGGCTTCCTGGCGCGCGTCTGAAATGAAGCGCGATCAGCAGAAGGACCAATCAAGGCTGCTGACCCGCCGCGCCATCATGATCGGCGGCGCGCAGGTCCTGTTGCTGGCGTCGCTGGGCGGCCGGCTCTATCAATTGGAAGTGGTGGAGGCCGCGCGCTATACCACGCTGGCCGACGAAAACCGCATCGGTATCCGCCTGATCGCGCCGCGCCGCGGGATCATTCTCGATCGCTTCGGCGTGAAGCTCGCGGACAATCGCCCGACCTATCGTATCGTCCTGGTGCCCGAGCAGGCGCGTGACCTGATCGGCACGCTCGATGCCGTGGACACGCTGGTGCCGCTGAGCGAGGCGGACCGGCGCCGGGTGCTGCGCGATGCGCGGCACCGGCACAGCTTCGTGCCGGTCTCGGTGCGCGAGGATCTGACCTGGGACGAGATGGCGCGGATCGAGGTCAATACGCTGGAATTGCCAGGGGTCGCGGTCGAGCAGGCGCTGATGCGGCAATATCCCTTCGGCGCCACCGCGGCGCATCTCGTCGGATATGTCGCGGCGGTATCCGAAAACGAGATCAACGGTGATCCGGTGCTGGAACTGCCGGGCTTTCGCATCGGCAAAAGCGGCATCGAGAAGGAATACGACATCAACCTGCGCGGCGTCGCCGGCACTAAGGAGGTCGAGGTCAACGCCTTCGGCCGGGTGGTCCGCGAGCTTAACCACGAGGCCGATAAGCCGGGCCAAGATGCCGTGCTGAGCATCGACATGGCGATGCAGGATTATGTGACGCGCCGCTGCGCCGCGCAGCAAAGCGCCGCCTGCGTGCTGATGGACGCATGGACCGGCGAGGTCCTGGCGATGGTTTCGGTGCCGGGCTACGATCCGACGCCGTTCATCACCGGGGTCAGCGAGACGCAATGGCAGGCCTGGCAGGCCGACCCGTTTCGCCCGCTCAGCAACAAGGCGATCGGCGGCACCTATGCGCCCGGTTCGACCTTCAAGCCGGTGGTGGCCTTGGCGGCGCTGGAGGCGGGAGTGCTGACGCCGGAATCGCGGATCACCTGTCCCGGCACCTATCGGCTCGGCGATGCGCTGTTCCATTGCTGGAAGCATGCCGGCCACGGCAGCCTGGTGCTGCGCGAGGCGATCAAGCATTCGTGCGACGTGTTTTTCTTCGAGACCGCGCACCGGCTGGGCATCGACCGGATCGCGGCGATGGCGCGGCGCTTCGGCTTCGGCGACGTGCTCGGCATCGATTTGCCGGGCGAGGTCAAGGGCCTGATGCCCGACACCGACTGGAAGCTCGCCACCACCGGCATTCGCTGGCAGCAGGGCGAAACCATCAGCGCCGGCATCGGCCAGAGCTATGACAGCGCGACGCCGCTGCAATTATGCACGCTGGCGGCGCGCCTCGTGACCAACCGCGCCATCGTTCCGCATCTGCTGCGCTATAACGGCGTGGTGACGGGCGATGCCGCCGGAATGGCGACGCCGGGCAGCAATGATGGCGATGCCTTCGACCCGATGGACATCCCGGACGAGCATCTCGCCGTGGTGCTCGACGGCATGCGCGCGGTGGTGAATGAGCCCGGCGGCACCGCCTATTCCGTCCGCATCGGCGATCCGGCGATGGCGATGGGCGGCAAGTCCGGCACCTCGCAGGTGCGCCATATCAGCGCGGCGGAACGCGAACACGGCGTGCGCAAGGCGCTGCAGGTGCCGTGGAAGGAGCGCGACCATGCGCTGTTCATCGCCTTCGCGCCGATCGGGGCGCCGCGCTATGTTTGCGCCACCGTGGTCGAGCATGGCGGCATCACCGGCGGCGGCGGCTCGGCGGTGGCGGCGCCGATCTGCCGTGACGTGCTGGTCGAGGTACAGCGCCGCGATCCGGCGCGGCGGGTGCCCAACCGCCCGTTCACCGTCGCCGCTGCCGCGGAGAAGGGCTGAGCCGTGGCCGACCGTCCCTTCCTGGGCGCCGATCGCGCCGAGCTGACCATCACGGAGAAATTGCTGCGCCTCAACTGGCCGCTGGTGCTGCTGATTTCGGCGGTGGCGGGGGTGGGGCTGGCGATGCTCTATTCCGCCGCCAATGGCAGTTGGCATCCCTGGGCGGGCAAGCAGGCGATCCGCTTCGGTGTCTGCGCCATCATCATGATCGGCGTGGCCCTGGTCGATATTCGCATCTGGCTGCGCTTTGCCTATCTCATTTACGCGCTGATCCTGGCCCTCCTGGTCGGCGTCGATTTGCGCGGCGCCATCGGCATGGGCGCGCAGCGCTGGATCGATCTCGGTGTCATCCAGCTGCAGCCGTCGGAATTGATGAAGGTCGCGCTAGTCCTCATGCTGGCGCGCTATTTTCATGCCCGCGCGGGCGAGCGGGTCGGCCATCCGCTGGTGCTGATCCCGCCGGCGCTGGCGATTCTGGTGCCGGCCGCGCTGGTGCTGAAACAGCCCGATCTCGGCACCGCGCTGATGCTGGTGCTGGGCGGCGCCGCGATGTTCTTTCTCGCCGGCGTGCGCTGGTGGATGTTCGCGCTGGTCGGGGCGGCGGGCGGCGGTGTCATTCCCATGATCTGGCGCCATCTGCGCGACTATCAGCGGGCGCGTATCACCTCCTTTCTTAATCCCGAGAGCGATCCCCTTGGCGCCGGTTACCACAGCCTGCAATCGAAGATCGCGATCGGCTCGGGCGGCGTCTTCGGCAAGGGCTTCATGGCCGGGACCCAGGCGCATCTCAGCTTCCTGCCGGAAAAGCAGACCGATTTCGTCTTCACCATGTTCGCCGAGGAATTTGGCCTGGTCGGCGGCCTGGCGCTGCTGTTCGTCTATCTGCTGATCTTCATCTATGGCTTCGCCATCGCGTTCGGCAGCCGCAATAATTTCGGCCGCCTGCTGGCGCTCGGCCTGACCGTGAACTTCGCGCTCTATGTCTTCATCAACATGGCGATGGTGATGGGCATGATCCCGGTGGTGGGCGTGCCGCTGCCGCTGGTCTCCTATGGCGGTACCGCGATGCTGACCATTCTCTTCGGCTTTGGGCTGTTGATGAGCGTTCATATCCACCGCGACGTGCGGATCGGCCGTTTCGGCGATGATGAGGATTAACGCCGACGCGGCATTCCTCGACAAGCCGGGAATGCTTTGTTATATCAGCCCGCCTTCGTTCCGGCGGGCGCATAGCTCAGTTGGTAGAGCAGCTGACTCTTAATCAGCGGGTCGCAGGTTCGAGCCCTGCTGCGCCCACCATTTCCGCCGCGTGACGCCGACGCATTTCCGCCGGGGAGCTGGGCATGTTCGGCCCTCGATCGTGGCCCAGCGCCTCGTTTTTTCGCGTGGCGCAAATTGACCAAACAGCCTTCGCGCACCCCTTGTCTCGTCTTGACGTAGCGGCAAGATTCGCGCACCCTCCCGCGAAATTAAAATACTGCATAGCTGCACGGCGTGCGGAGCTTGGCGGGCCAACGGGCCCTTAGGGAGGGACGATATATGAAGCGCTTGTTTTGCGTGCTGACGGGGATGTTCGCCGCGGCACTACTCGTGAGTGCCGCGCCGGCATTCGCCAAGCCGGACTGCGGCTTGAACACGGGCAAGGCGGCGACCGGCGCACCGATTCCGATCGGCGCCGTGACCTCGGCCAGCGGCATCGGCAGTTTCGAAGAAGCCGATCTGGCGGCGAAGGCGTTTTTCGATTGCGTCAACGCCAATGGCGGCATTCACGGCCGGCCGATCGTCTACACCGATGAAGACGACCAGAGCAAACTCGACATCGCCGCCCAGGCCGCCAAGAAACTGGTCGGCGACAAGGGCGCCTATCTCATGGTCGGCAGCACCAGCTTCATCGAGTGCATCTCCAACGCTGACTATTACATCAAGCAGAACATCCTCGAGATCGGCCTCGGCATTCCGCCGCAATGCTATCAGTCGAAGAACATCGCGGAAATCAACGCTGGTCCGCGGGCCAGCGCGCTCGGCGCCAACGACTATGCGCGGCGCAAGCTCGGCGCCAAGAGCATGGTCTGCCTGACCTTAAAGCTCCCTGGCGCTGACTATACCTGCAACGGTGTTGAGGCATGGGGCAAGAAATTCCATGTCAAGGTGGACAGCATTTATGCTGACCCGGTGTCACCTGACTTCAACTCCGTCGCGCTACAGGTCCTTGCGACTGGCGATGACGGGGTCCAGGCGCTGTTCGTCGACGACACGGCCGCGCAGTTCCTCAATGCCGCCCAGCAGCAGGACGGCGCGGCGAAGATGAAATTTACCGGCCCGACATCCTACTACACGGCTCGGTTCCCCAGCGCGATCGATACTAAATATTGGAATGATCGCCTGTGGGTGAACACTGAATTGGGACCGCTCGACGGCAAGGGCAAGGACAACCAGAATTGGCTCGCAGTCATGGATGCCTATGGCCCGAAGGTGCTGAAGGATAGCTTCAGCCAAGCCGGCTATATCGCGGCCCGGATCGCGGTTGACGCCATGCTGACGATCAAAAACCCGAAGGACATCAGTCGCAAGACGGTGACCAGCGCGGTTCAGAACATGAAACCCTACACGACCGACATTCTGTGCGGACCATGGTATTGGGGCGGCGCGGGCGCAACGGCGCATCAGGGCAATCATATAACCAGGACGGTTATGATTCATAACGGGGGGTTCAAATATGTGGAAAGCTGCTTCCCCGTCGCCGATCCCGAATATGCGACGACGATCATGCCTGTGGAACAGAAGCTCGGGATCAACAAGAAATTCGACGAAGAATACGTCAATTTGAAATAGCGGCTGAAAATCTGAAATCTCTGCCGGGCCGCTCGTTCGCGACCCGGCAGAGGTGCCTTTCGGTCACTAGTGGATTGATTCCCGCATGAATCTTCTGCCCTTCGTCGCCTCCGGAATTGGCCTCGGCGCCGTTTATGCGCTGTCGAGCGTCGGCCTGGTGATTCTCTACCGGGCTTCGGGGACCTTGAATTTTGCCTTCGGTGCCTTCGGCGGTGTCGGCGCGTTCTTCGCCTGGCAACTCGAACATGAGGGCGTGCCGGAGCCGATCGGCTGGATCGTCGGCATCGCGATCTCGACCTTGATCGCCTATGCCTATGGCCGGATCGTCGCGCCGCGCATGGCGCATCGCGATCGCGTGGTGCGTGCCGTCGCGACCCTGGGATTGGCGCTGTTTTTGTTGGGCGGCATGGCCTGGTATTGGGGCGTCGGCATCGCGCGCCGCCTGCCGCTGCCGACCGATTTCAATTTCGTGCTGCTGTTCGGCGTGCGGCTGACGATGACCCGCCTGATCGCGCTTGGCATCGCGCTCGCCATGGTCGGCGGCATCGGCCTGTTGCTGAACCAGACCCGCATCGGGCTGGCGATGCGCGCGCTCGCCAGCGATCGCACCATCAGCGCCGCGATCGGCGTCCGTGTCACCCAGACCGATTCGATCGCCTGGCTGATCAATGGCGCCTTCGCCGGCATCGCCGGTATCCTGCTCGCCAACATCAACCGGCTCGATCCCGGATTGCTGACCTTCCTGGTCGTGCCGGCGATCGCCTCGGCGATTCTGGCGCGGCTGTCGTCGCTCCCCGGCGCGTTTATCGGCGGCATGGCCTGCGGTTTGATCGAGGCGGTATCGACCGGCTTTCCGCTCATTGCGAACATGCGCAGCGCCGGTCCCTATATCGTGGCGCTGCTCTTCATGATGATCGTGGGTGCCGGACAAGGCGTCGGAGCGCGCGAATGACCGAGATCGGCAAGACCGCCGCATTGCCGCTGGCCGCGCGGCCGATGAGTGGGGTGACACCGACCCTGCGAGTCGTTTCCATGGTCGGGGTGTTCGCGATCGTCTCCGGCATCATCGCGATCACGTCGGGCGGCTATTGGCTGTCGAATTTCACCCAGGCCTATTGCATGTGCCTGACCCTCCTCGGTTGCGCGCTGCTTTATGGACAGCTTGGCTTGGTTTCCTTGTGCCAATGGGCGCTGGTCGGCGTCGGCGGCTGGATCAGCCTGCGCGTCTATCACTACATTCATCCGCCCTTTTTCATCACCATCCTCGCGGGCGGGGTCGGTGCATCGGCGATCGGCATGATTTGGGGACTGCCGGCGCTGCGCATGCGCGGGCTTTATCTGGCGCTCGTCACCCTGATGCTGGCCGGTGCCTTTCAGGTCGCGATCACGGTGACGAGCTTCCCCGTCGGCGGGCCGGGCTTCCTTGGTCAGGTCGGCGCCAGTGGCAATGACCGGGTGATGATGGCGCGACCGGTCTTCGCGTCAAGCGACACGGGCTACTTCCTCTTCGTCGCCTTCGTGACGTTGCTGTGCTTTCTGTTGATCGAGGTGCATCGCCGCACCAAGCCCGGGCGCGCCTGGGCCTTGATCCGCAAGAGCGAGCAGATGGCGATGGCCAGCGGCGTCAAGGTGGTGTTCTACAAGGCCTGGGCGTTCGCGCTGGCCGGCTTCATCGCCGGGGTTGCCGGGGCGCTGCTGGCGGGCCTCTTCGGCCAGCTCGATGCCAGCGCCTTCGCCCCAACCGATTCCATCATGATCTTCATCGGCATGCTGTTGGGCGGCCCCAATGTCTGGCTCGGCTCGTTCCTGGGCGGGCTGCTCACCCGGTTTATTCCGGCGCTACTGATCGATTTCAACGTCAACGCCAATGTCAGCCTGTTGTTCTTTGGCGCGGCCCTGATGCAGGCGCTGACCGTGGCGCCGGAGGGTATCGGCGGGCAATTGACCGGCCTAGCCGAGCGGATTTTCAACAAATTTTCGGCGCGGCGGGCGTCGTGATCAAGATCGAATCCCTCACCGTACAGTTCGGCGGCGTTCGACCTCTCGACGCGCTGGACGGGGAATTCCGCGCCCCGATTTGCGGCTTGATCGGACCCAATGGCGCCGGCAAGACGACGCTGCTCAATGTCCTGTCGGGTTTC
>Ga0208357_1002237_pt1 | contig 13083 bp, 9 predicted proteins | sample NGESurdeep092012_6_FD_184487 | JGI IMG/M metagenome (GOLD analysis project Ga0208357, IMG submission 184487) | Arctic peat soil microbial communities from Barrow, Alaska - NGEE Surface sample F52-2 deep-092012 (SPAdes) | ecosystem: Environmental > Terrestrial > Soil > Wetlands > Peat ... | reverse complement strand
GGTCAACAAGATTCGCTACGTCATCGAGCAGGTGATCGCCAACTTCAAGACCTGGAGAATCATGCACACCGACTACCGAAGGCCGCTCGCGACGTTCACTACGACCATCTCAACCGTAATCGCCCTGCACTTCTACGCGGCCAGCTGAATAACCCTTATAGCATATAGAGCAATGTGGGGGTATGGGGTCGATCCCCCCTCGGACACATCGTGATCATGAGCTGACCTGCGGATACGCCATAGGCGCGGCCTAGGAAGCGCACAGCTCCAGGAGCTTTCTGCAGGTCAGAGCCATGGGGGTTCAAGTCGGGTTCAGATCGCGGAACGATGACAACACGCTCCGACCCCGCCGAATGAGCAAGCTACGTTTCAACGGGCGGAGTCCGCTGACCGGGCACCGCAAGCCAGCCCAGGCCCACAAGCGCTGCCGCGTCATCGCAGCATCCGCAGTTGCTCGGCTCGGCGGCTGCCTGCCGCCAGATCTTGTAAGGGCTCGCGTCAGCTCCGACAGACGGTGCTCGGCAGCAACGCCGTCATCCTGCCGCACTGCCGCCCGTCGGCATCCTCAGCCGCTGTCGGGGTTGGCCGTGATTCCTTCCGGCACCCTGACGACGGTTGAGCCGGGGTTAATCCGGATCGACCCGGTGTTCCCCGGCAGAGGCAGTCTGGGAATCGTCAGCCGTCGGTACGGTGGGCTTGCCGCCGGCGAGTGGAGCGCGGACCCGGCGCGTGACGTGATCGCCCCGCGACCGTCACGCTGCCCGCTGTCGCCGCGGCAATTGCGGCCAGAGCCCGCGCCGGTCGGGGTGGCCGGCTTGTTCCAGCTCACGGACCCATCTGATCAGAACATCAAGATCCGCCAGCGAAGCCGGGCCGGCCTGGCAACCTGCCGGGTGGAACGCGGCGATCCTGACCGCACCGGACGAGCAGCGACTGCGGCCCCCGGAAGGAGATGTTCGGGTGGAAGGTGAGGCGCTGTCCCGTCACCAGCGCGAGCTCCGGGTACCGGCGGGCCAGCTCGCCGATGGCGAGCTGCGCTTCGAGCTTGCCGAGGTTCGCGCCGAGACAGTAATGCAGGCCCTTGCCGAACGCGACGTGCTGATCAGCATTCGGCCGGCTCAGGTCGAACTGGCCGGGCACGTCGAACACAGCCGGATCCCGGCCCGCTGCGGCCAGCCACAGGAAGAGCCGGGCGGCCGCCGGCAACTGCACGCCGCCGAGGGTAACCGGCCGCGATGTCATGCGCCGCCAGACCGGCACCGACGTGTCGAATCTCAGCGTCTCCTCGATGGCCGCAGCAAGAAGCTCGGGCTGCCCGACCACTGCCTGCCACCCGGACTGATCCTCGAGCAGCCGCCGGACCGTGTTGCCGATCAGCCCGGTGGTGGTCTCATGGCCGGCGAATGACAGCGAGAACAGGATCGAGCTGATCTCGTCCAGGGTGAGCCGCTCCGGGTCCTCGTCGTGGATGGCCAGCAGGTCGCTGGTCAGGTCGTCGGCCCGCTCGCTGACCTTCGCATCGACCAGGATGCGGATATAGCCGCGGTAGGCGGCGATGCTCCGGGCGATGTCGACCTGATCGGCTGGGTCCGGCCGCCCCCAGGACAGTGCCGCCCGGTACCCGCACCACTGCTTGAGCTGGGCGTAGTCACGTTCCGGTACGCCTATCAAGGAGAACACGATGTTGGCCGGCAGCGGGAAGGCCAGGGCGGCGACCAGATCGAATTCAGTCTGCCCGGCCACCGCGTCGAGTAGCGCGCCCGTGGTGGCCTCGATCGCCGGGATCAGCCCGTGCACGCGCTTCATGCTGAATGCGCGCGCTGTGGGCCGCCGCAACCGGGCGTGCGCCGGCTCATCCAGGCTGACCATCGTGGGCGCCGGCTTGTAGCCGCGCGCCAGCAGGATCTGCTGCGCCTCGGGGACCAGCGGGACCAGCGGGGCCTGCGCGATCGCGGCGGAATACGTGTCATGGTCCCGGAACACCTGCTCGATCTCGGCATGCCGGGTCACGACGTAATAGCCGATCGAGGGGGCGAAGAACACCGGCCGCTCGTGCCCTGGTGGCAGTTTGCCAAGGACAGCGAACGGATCCGCCAGGAACTCCGGCGACAGCGGGTCGAACGACTCATCGACCGGGCAGCCGGGGTCCAGCGCATGTGTCGTCATCGCGAACCTCCGTCGAGCCAGCCGCGCTCTGCTGCGACTATGCACCACACAGCGGCCCGGCGGCGTCCGGGCAGATGCGAGTTAGCGGCCCGGCGACAGGTACGGCCGACTGCCATACCTCCGAGGCTTGCGACGCAGGGCGCGGTGGGGCTCAGGCGGTCTCCTCGCGGGCTGGCAGGCTTCCGGCCCAGTCCAGCGCGTCGTGCCGGTACTGGCTACCGGCGTGGTGGTGGTCGATGTTGTGGCCTGCCCCGAGCACCTGATGCGCGGAGACGCTCGGCGCACCGGTGAACGCGGCCGCGAAGGCGTCGACCCCGGCCGGGCTGGAGATCCAGAGCTGTTCGTGCTCCGAAAGCCCATAGTGGACCGGAACGTCGACCGCAGCGGCTATGCCGGGGAAGTCCCGGATCCAGCCGTCGACGACTTCAAGCAGTTCGGCGACCGGAATCGGCGATGACGCGGCCGATGCGGCGGCGACCACCGACACGTCGTAGGTCTCCGTCGGCCCGTACATGAACTGGACGCGCTGCTCGGGGGAGAACTCGATGGTGATGTCGGCCGGCATGGAGTTCCAGGCCTGGGTCACGGCTTCAGGAGCGTCGTAGTGGATGGCGGAGATCGCGATGCCGAGCAGCGGCCACGGCCGCGGCTGGCTGGCTATGTGCATCGCGATCGCCCCGCCAATGGAGTGACCAACGAGTACCACTCCGGGACAGCCGTCCTTGGTCTTCGACCACAGATCATCGATGGCGGCGACGAGGGCGTCCGCGTTGCCGGCAAAGGTGGGACGCGAAAGCGGGGTGCTGTCCTCATACCCCGGACGGTTCAGAGCAGCGACCGAGAACCCTCGCTCGATCGCGGCCCGGACAAATGAATGCCCCGGCACGTCGAAGTACCGGGCGTTATAGCTGCCGCCGGGAATGCAGACCAGGAGTGGTCGGCCGGTCTCGCCCCTGGCGAGGAGTCCGGTCACCGAACCATTGCCTGTGGTCAGTGTGAGCTGCTCGGTCATCGACGCATCTCCTCGGTCTGCTTTGGGCCAGGAACTCAGGATGTCCCGCGCACCGGGGCGAGTTACAGGGAAGTTCCATTCACTGGCACAATCACCTGACAAGGGCCGGGGGGCCTTCTGGGCCTGACCCGCGAGGCGCGAGGGAGGACGGGGCCGATGGGCTCAGCCGTTCGGGGCCGTAAGCCGCCCGCTGGCGAGCCGCTGTTGGATCGCGCCTTCCGGCTCCTCGCCGCGTTCGGGCCGGCGGACCGGTCGATGTCGTTGACCGCGATGAGCGTAAGCGCGGACATACCGAAGAGCAGTGCGCTGCGGATCGCGCGGCAATTGGTGGAATGCGGGGCCCTGGAACGGCTCGGCGACGCCGAGTTCGTCATCGGGCTACGCCTGCTGGAGATTGCTTCGCTGGCGCCCCGTGGGCACGGGCTGCGCCAGACGGCGCTGCCCTTCATGGAGGACCTGCACGTGGCCACCCGGCAGCACGTGCTGCTAGCGGTCCGCGACGGCGCCGAGGCGGTGCTGGTAGAGCGCCTCTCCGCGCGGGGTGCCGGCAAGGTGCTCTACCGGGTCGGCGGCCGGATGCCGCTGCACGCCACCGGCGTGGGCCTGTGCCTCCTGGCCAACGCCCCGCCGGACGTCCAGGACCAGGTGCTGGCCGGGGACCTCACCCTCGTTCCGGAGAAGCGACGACTGTCCGCATCGGAGCTACGGGCGAGCCTGGCGGAGGTACGCCGCGCCGGCGTCGCGGTGGCCTCGCGGCCGGTCCCCTCCGCCATGACCTCCGTCGCGGCGCCTATCCTCGGTCGTGGCAACGAAGTGATCGCGGCGCTGTCCGTGGTCACGCCGTCGGCCGACGTCGACCCGGTCGCGCTGATACCGGCAGTGACCGCCGTCGGCCGCTCCATCTCCCGCGCCATGCAGCAGGACTAGGGCCGACGACCGCTGTGCCAATCATTGGCATAGCCGGTGCGCGGTGCCGGGCGGCTGGCCGACGATCGTTGGGTGAGCGCTGACGGCCCGGACCGCGTGGAGACCACGGCCGTACTGGTGGTCGGCGGCGGGCCAGCGGGCCTCGCCGCCGCCGCCGAACTGGGCCTGCGCGGCGTCGACTGTGTCGTTCTCGAGCCCCGGGCCAAGGTGTCACACCTACGCCCACGGGCCAAGACGACGAGCGTGCGAACGATGGAACATCTGCGACGGTGGGGAGTCGCGGACGCCTTGCGGGCCGCCGCGCCGCTGCCAGTGGCCTGGTCGCAACGGGTCACCTTCTGCGAGTCCCTGTCCGGCCGCCGGATCACGGACTTCGACAACGCGTTTGGCCTGACGACCGCGCGGGATGATCGCTTCGCGGAGGCCGGCCAGCAGGTGCCGCAGCCGGTGGTGGAGGATGTCCTGCGGGCCCACATCGGGCGCTTGCCCGGGGTGGAGTTGCGGCTGGGTCACGCCGCCGGCACGCTGATCCAGGACGACGATGGCGTCACCGTGGGGATCCGCGGACGAGGCGGTGCCTGGTACGACATCCGGGCCCGCTATGTGCTGGGCTGTGACGGCGCGGCCGGTCGGATCCGGGACCAGATCGGCGCCCGATACGTTGGCCGGTCGGATCCTCGGCCCAACTTCAACCTCGTCTTCCGGGCGCCCTCACTGGACACCCACCTGGGACCTGCCGTCCAGTACTGGGTTCTCGGTGCCATCCCCGGACTGGTGGGCCGGCTCGACCTGGCCGGCACCTGGTGGGCGATCTTTCCGGGCGTCGAGGCGGCGTACGGCGCGGCGCACGCGTCCGATCTGATCGCCGCCTTGCTCGGCGCCCCGGTGCAGCACGAGATGGTGGCATCCGACCCGTGGACGGCCCGCATGCTGATCGCGGACCGGTTCCGCGACCGCCGGGTGTTCCTCGTCGGCGAGAGTGCGCACCTGAACCCGCCGTGGGGCGGCCACGGATTCAATACCTGCGTGGGCGACGCGGTCAACATCGCGTGGAAGATCGCCGCGGTCGAGCAGGGCTGGGCGTCACCTGAGCTGCTGGACAGCTATGAACCCGAACGGCGGGGCGTCGTCGAGCAGACGGTGGCGAGCGCCGAGACCAACATGCGCAGCCTGGCCGGGGAGCGACACGCCTGGGGGCTCGGCCGCCATTTCGCGGGGTCGAACTTCTTCTGGTATCTCAAAGATCCGGCGGGCAACTTCTCCGAGTACTACTCGGACATGGACTGCATCGTCGATGACCAGCTGTGGACACCGGAGGACTGGAAGGTGCACGCGGCCTCTTCGCCTGGGGTCCCCCACCGCCGCCGTCGTTCCTGCACCCCGAGGACCTCGCCGCACTGATGACCAGCTCCCACGCCTCCACCTGAACGAACTCACCGAGAAACAAGGCGGGTCCATGACTGCCACCACTGTGTTCACCAACGTCCGCGTCTTCGACGGTATGGGGGTGACCGGGCCACGCACGGTTATCGTCCACGATGGACTAATCACCGACGACGTGGCGCGGCCGGCGAATGCCGAGACAGTCGACGGGACCGCCCGCGTACTGCTGCCGGGTCTCATCGACAGCCACGTGCACATTGACACCCGGTCCGACCTCGAACAGTGCGCTCGGGCAGGCGTGACCACCGTGCTCGACCTGGCTACACGAGACCTGGCGGCACTGGACTCACTACGCGACCTGGCTGGCCTCCCCACAGTGCTGCGGGCCGGTATGCCGGCCAGCGCCCCCGGCGGAACCCACACCAAGAAGATGGGCTTCGCCAGTTCGAGCGCGGTGACCAGCGCGACGGACGCAGCGCGATTCGTCGCAGACCGCGCGAGCGAAGGTGTCGACTACATCAAGGTCATCGTGGAGGATCCGCGGATGCCCGGCACGGCGGCGCTGCCGGCCCCGACCATCGCCGCGATCGTCACGGCCGCCCACACGCAGGGGCTGATAGTCATCGCGCACGCAGTCACCTCCACCGCACTGAGGCTCGCTGACGACGCTGGCGTGGACGTGATCACCCACACGCCCCTCAATCGCGACCTCAGCGCCGGCGAGGCGGCGGCCCTAGCCGCCCGGAGCAGCGTGCTGATCCCCACCCTCACGATGATGCAGGGAGTCAGCGCCGCCGTCGGCGGCAAGCTAACGTTCCGCCTGTTGCGCCAGCTGAAGGTAGCCCCGCCGGTGGACTACGCACACGCCCGCGGCTCCGTCATCGTCGCCCGCGCGGCCGGGCTGACCATCGTCGCCGGTACCGACGCCAACAACGAGACCGGCGCCCCGTTCAGTCCCCCGCACGGCACCTCGCTGGCGGACGAACTGGGACTGCTGGTCGACGCCGGCCTGACCCCGGCCGAGGCGGTCGGGTCGGCCACAACGCTGCCGGCCAGGACCTTCGGCCTGAACGATCGCGGCGTCATCGCCGCCGGACGGCGCGCCGACCTGCTGCTGGTCGACGGCGAGCCCACCGTCGACATAGGAGCGATCCGCAACGTCCGGGCCGTATGGATAGCCGGCGCGAGGGTCGTCTAGCGAGGGCCGGGCCCGAGCCAGCCCCCCGGACCGCGGTCGCGTCAACGGACCGCCGTCACTGCCGCCGACAGCAACGCCGTGTGCCAACGGGTCAGCGAACACGTCCGGGACAAGACCGCACGAACGAATGTGAGCTTTTCGCCACCACAGGCTAGGTATGGGTCCTCACCACCTGCCGCCAACCGGGAAATCGGCGCAAAGACTGTCTGCGTAGGCAATTGGTTCAGGTCCCTCCTCGGACACAGATGATCATGGTCTGATCAGCCAATTTGGTATGGGCTCGGCCGAACATTCCGGTAAATCCGCAGGTCAGAGACATGGGGTTCAACTCGGTTTGAGTCCGGCCTGCCGACTTCCGGAACGCGGGCCCGGCTTCCACTGACCGAACAGGCCTTTGGCTTCCTCGCCGGAGACCGAGCCGGCGATGATCACGTCCTCTCCGAGTGCCCTCCCAGCGCCGAACGCGGACAAAACGCCGACCCGCCACCAGACCACACGGTTCTCCGGCCGGCGCAGGAATCCGATCAACCCGACCACGCAAAAGGCAGCGGCCCGACCAGGAGCCAGCCGGCTTCAGAGCATTCTCGCACTCGCCGCCGCAGTGGGCCGGTGCCGTCATCATGACCGGGCACGCGCTGGCACTCACCGCGGCCGGCGAGGGCGCGACCCGCCGTGGCGATGTGACGTGATCTCCCGGTGCCCCGGGAGCCGCTGATAGCAGGCGCCGCCCGGGCGGCAGCGCTCGCCAGCGGTCCGGCTCCGCCTGCGATGGTCCCGGTCCCAGGCCGCCGCACGCGCCGAGGCATCCGGCGCCCGGTCAGCCGGTCGCGGCGAGGCTGGGGATGGCAGGCTCGCACGGCAGGGCGCCGGCGACCGTGGTGCCACGGCCCGGCGCGGAGCCGACGGTCAGGCTGCCGCCTAGGGCTGCGAGCCGGTCGCGCATGCCCTGCACGCCCGAGCCGGTCATCGGGCCGGCCAGGTCGAAGCCCGCGCCGTCGTCGGTCACGAGGAACGTGAGCCGCCCGCCTGCCTGCCGCAGCTCCACGGTCGTCAGCGACGCCGCCGCGTACTTCGCGACGTTCTGCAGAGCCTCAAGCACGCAGAAGTACACCGTCGCCTCGGCCTCGCGGGGCAGTCGCCCGACGCCGTCGGCGTCGACGTGCACGGGCGTGGGCGCGCGGTCGGCCTGCGCGCGCAGCGCCGCCGCGAGGCCGCGGTCGGCAAGCAGCGGCGGGTAGATCCCCCGCGCCAGCGCGCGCAGGTCGTCGATGGCGGCGCGCAGGCCGTCGCGCAGCTGCCCGGCGAGCTCCCTGACCTGCTCGGGGTCGTCGGCCGCGGCATCCAGGACGGCCAGTCCCACGCTGAGCGCGACCAGCTGCTGCTGGGCCCCGTCGTGCAGGTTGCGTTCGATCCGCTGCCGCTCGTCGTCCTGGGCGCGCACCAGCCGCCGCCGCGAGGCGCGCAGGGCGTCGATGCTGGCACGCAGCTCGGCGGTGAGGCGGACGTTGCGGAGTGCGAGTCCGGCCTGCGAGGCAAGATCGGTCAGCAGCTTGTCCTCCGCCGCCGAGACCGGGTCGCTGCGCGCCTTCTCCAGCGTGATCGCGCCGAGCATGTCGCCCTGGTGGTAGACGCCGGCAGCCCGGGCGACCTGGCTGACCCGCAGCAGCCGGGCCGTATCGGCAACCACGGGGCCGGCGAGCACGGCGGGCGGCACGGCGGGCGGCGCGGCAGGTTCGGCGCCCTCCGGCCAGACGGCCCGGGACACCAGCCCGTCCCCGACCACGACGAAGACCTCGACGCGCACCGCGCCGGTCGCGCCGGCGAGCAGCGCGGCCAGCCGGCTGGGCGCGGCGTCGGCGTCGAGCTGGCCGGCCATGTCCCGGGCGAAGCCGGCGAGGACCTGATACGGGGAGCTGCGCTTGCCGTACACGAGGCGGTTCGCGAGCACGGCCGCCCGCTGGCGCACCGGGTGGAACAGCACCGCCACCACGACCGCGGCCGCGACGGTGAGCACCGGCCCGCCTGCGTAGCCCGCGAGCGTACCGATGCCGACCACGATGCCGGCGTAGACAGCGGTCAGGGCCGCGGACAGCAGGCCGTAGCTGACCGCGCGGGTGATGATGACGTCGATCTGGTACAGCCCGTACTTGAGCACCGCGACCGCGATCGCGATCGGGAAGCCGGCCAGCCCGATCACGGTGGCGGTCGTATCCGCCACCGCGGTCAGCACCGCCGGCCAGGTCCCTGCGATATGCGACGTCGCGATCACGACCAGCGCACAGGCGATCATGGCGGCCGCCGTGAACGCGATCCACTTGATCTGCTGGCGCTGCTCGCGGTCGCCGGACCGGTACCGGGTGATCATGGCCGCCGTCGACGTCGCCTCCACGGCGAGGAACACCGCCCACAGGGCGCTGATCGTGCCGATCACCAGCAGCGGCCCGGGCAGCGGCCGCACGCCGAGCGGGTTCTGGACGACCACCGAGACGCCGCCGGGGACGGGAAGGCCGATGGGTCCCGGGTGAATCGCGGTCTCGATCAGGGCCAGCGCGATCAACAGCAGGCAAAGGGCGCCGGCGGGCCGCCATCGCCGTGACGGCAGGTGCCCGGTCGGGAAGAGCAGGAACATGAACGCGATCCCGCTGACGAGCAGGACGAACGAACACTCGGCCAGCAGGCCGGCCAGGGCGGCGCCCGGAAGGGCGCCAGGGTTCTTGGTGCCGATCGCCGCGTAGGCGGAGGCGAGCGAGACGACGGCGGTGGCCATGCCCCCGCTGAGCAGGAACCAGCCGACGACGTTGCCCGCGCGGCGGACAATCAGCGCTCCGAGGGTCGCGTACAGGATCGCCGCCGGCACCGCACCCGCGCTGGAGATCGCGTCACTGGTCGCCAGGTACCGCCATGCGAGCACATTCCCCGCGATCCCGGCCAGGGCGACCGCGACGACCAGCACCCACGCGAGCCCGGCGGCCACGCGCTGCCGACGGCTGACGTCGGTCATGAGGCGCGGCGCCCCGACCAGACGTACAGATAGGCCGGAATGGCCAGGATGAGCAGGCCATCGGTGGCGTGCAGCGCACCGAAGATCACGTGGTCGTCGGCCAGGCCGGCCAGCAGGCTCTGCAGGAATGACGTCATCAGCACGAGCAGCACGGCGCCGACGACGGCGCGTGTGCCCGGCCGGGCGATCAGCGTGAGGATCAGAATGATGATCGCGCCTCCGGCCATCGCGAACCCGAGCATCCGGTGCGGGTCCATCGCCGGGTCGCCCGCGCCGTGGAGGAGCTTGAACGTCCCGAGCCCGGCCAGGAAGATCTGGACGACCCCGGCGGCCAGGAACACCGCCAGCGCCCAGCGGTAGACAGCCAGCGCGCGGCCTCCCGGCGTGGCCGTCCCTGGCGGGCTGCTCGTGCCGGCCGCTGTCGTCGTGCTCTCGTTCATCTCAGGCCCCCTGCGGTCCCGGCCGCGGGCCAGGAGGCCAGCGGCGCCGATATCACCGGACGCTAGGCCTCCAGCGCCGCGCGGCCCACGGTGCCAGCCACCGGACCCGGGGTGAGGCTGACCGCAGGCGCACCTGCGGCCTGCCTCCTACCGCTCGGCAGGCGATCGGGCTCACACTGGGTCTATGCGCGCTGTCAGCTGGGTGTTCGCCGCCGTGGGCGGCTGCGCGCTGATCGTCGCGGTGGTGGGCAACCTGGCCGGGGGCGACCTGGCCGGGGGCGGCTTTGTCCTCATCGGCCCGGCGCCGATCTACGCGGTCGGCCTGGCCGGGGCGTTCCGCGGTCGCGGGCACCCGGTCGCCGTCTGGCTGCTGGCGGGCGGCAGCTTGTTCATGCTGAGCGAGTCTCTGGGCGACGTGCTGCTCCCGCACGCCGGAGCGGCCGCGGGCTGGGTCGCGTTCGTAGTCTCGTGCGCAAACAACGCATCCGAAGTCGCTGGGATCGGGCTGATCGGCCTGTTCCCCACGGGAAGGCCGGACCGTGCCTGGCAGCGCGCGGTGCTGGTCGCGGCGGGCGGCCTCGCGCTGCTGGTGCCCGTCCTCGTGCTAGCGTCCAGCCCGGCGGTGCCTCGGGACCCCTTCGCCGGGCCGAGCGCAATTCCGCCTGCCAGCCCGATCTTCCTGGCGTGGGCCCGGCCCGCGTCGGCGGCCGCGAACGTGGCCTACCAGGCGTTCGCCGCGGTGGCGCTCGTCGGGGTGGTCATGTTGTACCTGCGGTACCGGCGCGCACCGCAGGCGCAGCGGCGGCAGATCCGGCTGGCGCTGATCGGCATGGCCAGTGCCATGGCGGTGTTCGCGGCGCAGCTCGCGCTGGTCTGGTCCGGCGGCCAGGGACCCGGCTGGGCCGCCGTGCTCCTCGTGCTCTGGATCATCGGGCTGTCGCTCGTGCTCGGCTCGCTCATCGTCGCGCTCTCACCCGAGGAACTGCTCGGCATCGACCGGTCGGCGCGCAGGACGGCGGTGCACCGGGGCCTGCGGGTGCTGGCCGCGACCGGCTATGTCGCGATCGCGGCGACGCTGGGCATCCTGGCCAGCAGGTTCCTGCCTGACGGGGCGGCGATCGTGGTGGCCGCGGGGGCGGCGCTGGCATTCCAGCCCGCTCAGCGCAGGCTGGAACGGATCGCCGACCGGTGGGCGTTCGGCGCCAGGCTGGACGGCTACGACGTGCTGAGCCGGTTCGGCGCGCTGCTCCAGGCAGCGCCCGCTCCCGACAGCCTGCTCGCGCAGCTTGCCCAGGAGATCTGCCAGGCGCTGCGCCTGAGCTGGGTCACGGTCCGGCTCGACGTCGACGCGGACGGCGCCAGCCCGCTGACTGGCTACGCCGTCGCGGGGCCGGGCGACCAGGCCGGTCACGGTGAGCGCGCCGTGCGTGGCGAGCAGGACGGGCCCGACCTGGTCGTGCCACTAGTGCATGGCGGCGAGGTGCTCGGCGCGATCGAGTGCGGGCCGCGGCCGGGCGGGTCGCTGCTCGACGAGGACCGGCGCCTGCTCGCACACCTGGCGGGCCAGGCCGCCGCGGCCATCAGGAACCTGCGCCTGAGCGCGCAGCTCGCCGGGCGGCTCGAGGTGATCAAGCGGCAGGCCGCGGAGCTGGCAGCGTCGCGGGCGCGGGTGGTGCTCGCCCAGGACGCCGAGCGGCGGCGGATCCAGCGCGACCTGCACGACGGGTTCCAGCAGGAGGTGGTCGTGCTGACCGCCAAGCTGGCCCTGGCCAGGCAGTGGCTGCGGCGCGGCGACCAGCGGGCCAGCCAGGCGCTCGGCGAGCTGCAGGCCGACCTCGGCGGCCTGCTTGCGCACCTGCGCGAGTTCGCGCACGCCATCCACCCGCCTGTGCTCGCCGACCAGGGCCTGCTCGAGGCGATCGAGGCCCAGGCCAGCAGGCTGCCGGTTGAGGTCATCATCGACGCGGACCCTGCGCTGCGCGGCCGGCGGTACGCGCAGCACGTCGAGTCCGTGGCCTGGTACGTCGTGGCCGAGGCGCTGACCAACGTCGTCAAGCACGCGAACGCGCGGCGGGTGACCGTCGCGCTCGCGCAGCCGAACGGCAGCCTCACCGTGGAGGTCAACGACGACGGATGCGGGTTCGACCCGGCAGCCGCGCGCGGGCTCGGCCTGGCCGGCCTCGCCGACCGGATGTCGATCGTGAACGGCGAGCTGACCGTCGACAGCGGCACCGGGTGCGGGACCACGCTGCGCGCCCAGGTTCCGCTTCACCGCTCCGATCACGCGGGGGACGGTGCGCCGCATGACTGAGCACCTGCAGATCGTGATCGCCGACGACAACTACCTGGTCAGGGAGGGGACACGCCAGCTACTCGAGGCCTCGGGCGAGGTGACCGTGCAGGCTGCGGTCGGCTCGGCACCCGAGCTGCTCGACGCGGTGCGGCGCCGCCGTCCGGACGCGGTGCTGACCGACATCCGGATGCCGGTGCCGGCCGCGGCCAACGGCGACCAGGCGCCGGCCATGGAGGGCATCGACGCCGCGCACGCGATCAAAATGTCGGAGCCGCGTGTCGGCGTCGTGATCTTGTCGCAGTACGCGGACGAGTCCTACGCGTTCGAGCTGTTCCGCAACGGCACCGCTGGCCTGGCGTACCTGCTCAAGGACCGCGTCGGCGACCTGGACCAGCTGCTCAGCGCGCTGCGCGCGGTCGCGGCCGGCGGCTCGGTCATCGACCCTCAGGTGGTCGATGCCCTGGTCAGCCGGCGTGCCCGGCTGCAGTCCTCGCCAGTGGCCAGGCTCAGCCCTCGGGAGCTCGACGTGCTACGCGAGATGGCGCAGGGCCGCGGCAACGCGGGCATCGCCCAGGCGCTGCACCTGTCGGAGTCCTCAGTCGAGAAGCACGTCAACGCGATCTTCACCAAGCTGGACCTGGCCAGCGAGCAGCAGGTGCACCG
>Ga0208357_1002236_pt1 | contig 13087 bp, 8 predicted proteins | sample NGESurdeep092012_6_FD_184487 | JGI IMG/M metagenome (GOLD analysis project Ga0208357, IMG submission 184487) | Arctic peat soil microbial communities from Barrow, Alaska - NGEE Surface sample F52-2 deep-092012 (SPAdes) | ecosystem: Environmental > Terrestrial > Soil > Wetlands > Peat ... | reverse complement strand
CGGCTGCATGATGTTGCCGATGCCGACCCCGAAGAGCGCGCCGTACAGGTCGGTCTGCCACAGCGGGGTATCGGCGCCGATGAACGACATCAGCACGAGCGCGATGACGCAAAGAAGCGAGCCGACGACGGGGAAGATCTTGTAGCGCCCGGTGCGCGAGATCATCTGCCCGGAGATGATCGCGCCGACCATCAGGCCAGCCGTCAACGGGATCAGCAGCAGGCCGGCCTCGGTGGGCGAGACACCGCGCACGATCTGCAGGTACAGCGGCAGCACTGAGATGCCGCCGAACAAGCCCATGCCGACGAGGACCCCGACGATCGAGGTCAGGCTGAACACCCGGTTCTTGAAGAACCGCAGCGGAATCAACGCGTCGTCGCCCATGCGATGCTCGGCGAGAATGAACAGCACGAGCCCGGCGATGCCGAGTGCGTAGCAAGCAAGCGACGTGCCGGAACCCCAGCCCCATTTCTGACCCTGCTCCGCCACCACAAGCAGCGGCACCAGGCAGACGAACAGGGACGCCACGCCGACCCAGTCGATGCGCGCGGGTCGATGCGTGTTGGGCAGGTTCAGCGTGCGCCACACGACGTAGAGCGCCACGATGCCGATCGGCACGTTGACCAGGAAGACCCAACGCCAGCCCGTGATCGTCAGGATCGAGCTCGCGCCGGCGAAGAAGCCGCCGAGCACTGGCCCAAGCACGCTCGCCGTGCCGAACACGGCGAGGAAGTAACCCTGGTACTTGGCTCGGTCGCGCGGCGACACGATGTCGCCGATGATCGCCAAGGCGAGCGAGAACAGGCCACCCGCGCCCAGACCCTGATACGCGCGGAACGCGGCCAGCATGTACATGGACGTCGAGAACGCACAGGCGGCGGAGCCGGTAATGAAGATGGTGATCGCGATGAGGAAGAACGGCTTGCGGCCGTAGAGGTCGGACAGCTTCCCGTACAGGGGGGTCGACACGGTTGACGTAATCAGATACGCGGTGGTCACCCAGGCCTGTACCGAGAGACCGTGCAGGTCGTCGCCGATCGTTCGAATGGCGGTCGCCACGATGTTCTGGTCGAGGGCGGCAAGGAACATTCCGAGCATCAGACCGGTCAGGATCACCAAGACCTGCTTGTGCGTGAACCCACCCACACCCGGCGCCGATGCTGCCCCGCCCGGCACCGATGTGGACGTCGTGCCGCTCATTCGGTCTCCCTGTGTGTGCGGTCTGCCTCGCGATCGGAGGCAGCCTCCACAATTACGCTACTCGGCCGGGGAACTGAGCTGCGAACCGGTTTGGTCTAAGCCGTCCGGGCAGTAACCGTGCGCCACCACGAACTGGCGCAGCGCGGGCTCGTAGCCGGCCACAGCCATGGCGCTGGCCGGGTCAGTCGGGTCGACGAGGTGGCCCAGTTGCTCCTGCTCGTTGATGAAACTCCACGCGCTCGTGGCGTCGCCCACCACGCATTCATCGGCGAGATAGCCCGCGAGAAAGCCGAGCTTCTCGGGCTGGCTCGGGTCGTTGAACAGCGCGAGGTAGTTCTGCGCGTCGTCGGTCACGAGGTCGAGATGCTGGCGGGTCACGTCGGCGAACGCGGTACCGGTCCAGGCGAAGAGTTGAATCGGCGGCCCGGAGCCGGCAAAGGATCCGAACTGATAGGCGAAGGCGTTGTCGGCGCTTACGAGGAGCGGGCCACTCGCGGTCTGGCGAAACCACGGCGGGTAGTTGCCGAAGTCATGATCGACTGCGGCGCCGCCGACCGACGGAACCGCACGCACCGTGAAGCAGCAATGCGCGCCGCCCGTGGTGAGCGCGAGCAGCGCGACTGGAGCCGCACCGTCGCTGAACCGGCCAAGGCACAACGAACCGGCAGTGTCGTCGTCCGCATTCGAACGTTGTGCCTGCGTGTCGATGATGAACAGGTCGACGACCGGCGTGCCGGCGGGTGCGGTGACCGGAAGGGTGACCGTCGCGCGGCCGGCGCGGGTGATCGTCAGGACGCCGTCGCGCAGTGCGCTGGGCTCGACCCCGTCGCTGGCGCTCGTTCCGGTCAGGACGGCGGTGGTGTCGCCGAGGGAGACCTGCTGCCGGACCTGCACACCGACCGCCTGGCTGAAGATGTCCGAGGAGCTACAGGCGTAGCCGGCAGGAGCAGGTGAGGACGAGGCGGACGGCGGGGTGGCGGGCGATCGTTGTTTCGCGATGGTCGGAGCCTGCGAAGCGCAGCCCGCGATCAAGGTCAGAGCGGCCGCGAATGCGGGCAGCAGAAATCGAACGGGCGGCACGGTTGATAGACGCGCTGGGGCCGTCGCCGGTTGCCTGTCGATGCGGTTTCTGGGCATCTATCCAAAGCTACGACCAAAGGCCGGTGATCTCCGACAGGTCAGCGAGCTGAAACGCGAGCCATTTCGCGACGTCGTTGGCACGCACGATGTCGGCGGCGGCCTCGCGCAACTCTCGGCGTCGGATCGCTGGCATCATCAACGCCTCGTACAGGGCATCGGCCTGCTGCTGAATGTCGAACGGATAGAGGGTCACCGCAAACGCACCCAGTTCTTCGTGGGCACCCGTGTTCTCCGACAGCGCCAGGACCGCATCGCGTCGCGAGACCGAGACCGCCTCCTTGGCGACCAGGTTCATGCCGTCGGCGATCGAGTTGACCATGACCACGTCGCAGATCGTGTACGCAGCCACCGCGGTCGGGAAATCCTCGTGCAGCCGCAGATCGATCGGCGCCTCCCCGCGCCGGGTGTATCGGGCGTTGACGCGGGCAACGACGGAGCCGATGTCAGCGACGTACTGCGCGTACTCGGGCACGTCGAGCCGGCTCGGTTGCAGGAACGCCAGGAAGCGCACCTTGCCGACGAGCTCGGGGTGATCGTCGAGCAGCTTCTCGAAGGCGACGAAGCCGCGGATGATGTTCTTCGACGGGTCGGTGCGGTCGACTCGCACGATCAGCTTCGCGTCGTCGGTGACCAGCCACTGCTCGAGGTCGTCGAGCCGGTTTCGCACGGCTTTGCTGCCCGCCGTCTCGACGAGTGCGGCCACGTCGATCGAGATCGGATAGGTGCGAGCCGTCACGGTGCGCGGGCCGACCTCGACCGTCATCTTGTCGAGATTGATCGGCAGGCCGAGCAACTCCTGTGCGCAGAGCAGGAAGTTGCGGGCGAAGCGTTCGGTGTGGAACGCCACGACGTCGTTGCCGAGCAGGCCGTAAAGCAGCCGCTCACGCATGTCGGGTGGTAACACCCGCCATGCATCGGGCCCGGGCCACGGAATGTGCACGAAGTGTGAGAGGACGACGTCGGGGCACCGTTGCCTGACCAGGTCGGCGACGAGATAGAAGTGGTAGTCGTGCAGCATCACCAGCGCACGGCCGCCGCGCTGCTCGACTTCACGGGCGACCGCATCGGCGAACGTCTGGTTGATGCTGACATAGCCATCCTCGAACGCGTCGCGCTCGCGCTGGCCGATGTTGGGGGAGTAGCTGAGTTCGTAGAGACCGTGCTGGATGAACCAGAGCAGGGGATTGGAGATGACCCCGTAGAAGTCCTCATGCGCGAACGGATCGGTCTCGACGAAGCGGATCTGGAGGCTGCCCTCGGCGTCCGCTTGAGTGATCTTCGGCCGCGCCGTCATTGATACATGCAGGCTCGCGTCCTTGTATTCGCGCGCGACCAAGACGTCTTCGTCGGTGGTGGCCGCACAGACCCACACGGCGTCGTTGAGCTGACCGGCGAGGCCTACCAGTGCCGTGACCAGGCCGCCCGCGCCCCGGCGTGCCTGCCGAACCCCGCCCTCTTCGTAGAACGAGACCGGCGCTCGATGTGACAGAACGACGACCGGTACCTCGAACTCCTTTGGATCGACTGGATGCCGCTGCGCTGGCCGGTCGGTCGGGATCGGGCCTGTATCTGTCACAGCTGTCTCCCTACCCATGGCAAGCTCGCAACATGCCCAACGGTTCGGCCGTCCCTGTCGTCCCCGTCTACCTCGAGGCGGGCAATACGCGAGTCTTCGCCTGCTCGCTCGACTGGCCAGGCTGGTGCCGCCGGGCGAAGACCGACGAGGAGGCACTTGACGCCCTCGGCGCGTTTGCGCCCCGCTACGCCGCGGTTGCGAAGCGGGCCGGCCTGCGCTTTCCGTCGTCCGCCCACTTAACGTTCGACGTCGTCGAACAGATCCCGTGGCGCGGCGGCAAGGCGTTTTCCTACGTCGACTTCGGGGCGCTCGGGTCAGCGGCGCGGCTCGACAGCGAGCCGCTCACCGCTGCGCAGGCGAAGCGACTGGCTGCACTCGTCGAGGCGGCATGGGGCGAGCTCGACGACGTCGTCGCGGGCGCCCCGGCGGAGTTGCGCAAAGGCCCGCGCGGCGGCGGTCGTGATCGCGATGCGGTGTTCGCCCACGTCGTGGCCGCAGAGACGGCCTACGCGCGCAAACTCGGCGTCCGGCACGCCGGCGTCCGACAGAAGGAGCCGCAGGATCGCGACGAGATTGCGGCCGTGCGGGCCGGCATCCTCGCGGCCCTTTCCGGTGCGCGCGCCGGCACGCCTCCGGCGGACGCGGCCGGGAAGGGTTGGCTGCCGAGGTACGCGGCACGCCGCATCGCCTGGCACGTTCTCGACCACGCGTGGGAGATCGCAGACCGCAGCTGACGCAGATCTTGTCTCGTTAGGGTGGGCCCTATGGCAGAGGTTGAGGCACTCGAGGCGTTCGCCTCAGCAGCGGTCGAGGACATCCTGGTCAGACAGCCGGTCATGGCGAGTTCGCTCGGCGACCACCGCTTCGACGGCCGTCTCGACGACCTGCACCCAGCGGTGCTCGACGACGAGCGCAAGGCGATCGCGGCTCGCCTCGTCGAACTGCATCAGTGGGACGACGTGGAGTTGCCCATCGGGCACCGGGTCGATGCCGAGGTGCTCAGCGTGCGATTGCGTGACCGGCTCTTCGACATCGAGGAAGACGGCGAATACACCTGGAACCCGCTTGCCGCGAACCCGGGTACGGCGCTTTACCTGCTGCTCGCGCGCGACTACGCGCCACTGCCCGAGCGGCTGCGCAGTGCGGGATCGCGGCTGCGCCAGATTCCCGAACAGCTCGAGGTCGCGCGGGCAACCCTGCACGACATGCCTCGGGTGCACGTCGAGACTGCGATCGGCCAGTTCGGCGGCACGCTAGGGCTACTCGACGACATCGCTCGCGAGATCGCCGACGTACCCGACCTTCGACGCGAGGTCGAGCCGGCACTCGACGGCGCCCGGGCGGCACTCAACACGCACGTCGATTGGCTGACCGGCGAGCTCGAGAGTGCAGCCGGCGACCCGCGCCTTGGTCGCGAGACGTTCGCTCGCAAGCTCAGCCTGGTGCTCGACGTGGAGATGACACCTGAGCAGGTTCTGCAGGCTGCGATGGATGAGTTGGTGCTGCTCGAAGACCGGATCGCGCAGGTGGCTGCACAGCTCGGCGGTACGCCGCGCGAGGTGCTCGATCGGCTAGCGCTGGACGCGCCGACCAACGACACCATCGTCGCGGTTGCAAAGGACGCGCTTGCGGAGACGACCGCGTTTGTGGCCGAGCACGATCTCATCACCATGTACGACGATCCGGTCGAGGTCATCGTGATGCCCGAGATCCACCGCGGGGTTGCGGTTGCCTACTGCGACCCGCCCGGGCCGCTCGATCCGCCTGGCACGACAACCTTCTTCGCGATTTCGCCGACGCCGACCGATTGGCCCGCAGAGCGAGTCGCATCGTTCTATCGCGAGGTCAACTCGCACAACCTGCGCAACTTGGTGATCCACGAAGCGATGCCTGGCCATGTCTTGCAACTGGCACACAGCAGGCGTGGGCCGGTGCCGACGAGAGTGCACCAGACGTACTGGAGCGGACCCTTCGTCGAGGGTTGGGCGGTGTACGCCGAAGCCGAGATGGTGCGGCGGGGATTCGGCGGCCTCCCCGTTGCGATGCAGCAGCTGAAGATGCGGCTGCGGGCGACGATCAATGCCGTGCTCGACGTTCGGGTGCACTGCGACGGGCTCACCGAGGCCGAGGCGATGGAGCTGATGACCGGGCGCGGTCATCAGGAAGAGGGCGAGGCGGCTGGCAAGTGGCGGCGGGCGCTGCTCACGAGCGCGCAGTTGTCGACGTACTACATCGGTGGGCGGCAGGTAACTGACGTTGTCGGGCGGCTGCGGGCGGCTCACCCGCGATGGTCGGACCGGCAGATCCACGACACGATCCTCGGCAACGGGAACCCGCCGCCCAGGCATCTGCCAGCGCTTTTGGGGCTGGAGTGAAGCGCTCGGAATGATTGCGTGTGCACCTGTGCTGGAATGGTTGCGTCCGCAACAATGTTGAGCACGGAGATGGCAGCCCGGATGGGCCGCCGAACGAGGAGGACCCGATGCCTGCCGTGACCGCCCCGAACCCGCTGGCGCTCCCGCGGGTGCCGTTGACCGACCCCCAGCTCGACCGTGACCGGCCGGTGTTGTCGGTCACCACCGCGCCGTCCGGCCTTGAGGGTGAAGGCTTCCCGGTTCGACGCGCGTTCCACGGCGTCGACCTGCGCGCCCTCGACCCGTTCATTCACATGGACCAGATGGGTGAGGTCGAATACGCGCCGGGGGAGCCCAAGGGGACGCCGTGGCATCCGCATCGCGGCTTCGAGACCGTTACTTACATGATCGACGGGCTGTTCGAGCACCACGACTCCAACGGCGGCGGCGGTCTGATCACCAACGGCGACACGCAATGGATGACCGCGGGCGCTGGAATCTTGCACATCGAGACACCGCCTGAGCACCTCGTGGCAAGTGGCGGTCTCTTCCACGGCTTTCAGCTGTGGGTCAACCTGCCGAAGGCGATGAAGTTCGCGGCGCCGCGCTACCAGGACATCCGCGCGAGCGAGGTGTCACTACTTGCTTCGCCGGACGGCGGGGTGTTGCTGCGAGTGATTGCCGGAAACGTCGCGGGTCACCCAGGTCCTGGCGTCACGCACACGCCGATCGCGTTGGTGCACGCGACGCTGTCGCCGGGAGCGTCACTGACGCTGCCGTGGCAGCCCGACTACAACGCGCTCGTCTACACCTTGGCCGGCCGCGGGTCGGTCGGCGCAGCCCGCCGTCCGATCTCAATGGGTCAGCTCGCGGTCTTTGGCGATGGCGACACCATCACCATCGCTGCCGATCAGACGCAGGAAACCCGCAGCCCCACGATGGACGTCTTGATCCTCGGTGGCCAGCCGATCAGGGAGCCGGTCGCGATGTACGGCCCGTTCGTCATGAACACCAAGGCTGAGGTCATGCAGGCGTTCGAGGACTACCAGGCGGGTCGGCTCGGCAGCATTCCGGCAGCACACGCAGGCGTTCAGGGCTCAACGGAAGACGACGCCTGAGAGACCGAGAGGTCGATCACGACGCCGGGTTCTGGGGCGGCGACGCGCACGCAATCGCGTCCGGCTGCCTTCGCGACATAGAGCGCGGTGTCGGCTGCATCGAGCAGTCGGTGCAAGTCGCCGCCGGTCACCGAGAGTTCGCTGACGCCGACGGAGACCGTGACACTGATCCACTCGCCGCTGTCGGCGCGCACCCGAATGTCGCGAACCTGGGTGCGCAGCCGTTCGGCGGCACCTTCGGCATCGAGCAGGTTGAGTCCAGAGAGAACCGCGCCGAACTCCTCGCCGCCGAGCCGGCCGACGAGGTCGCGTGGCCGCAGGGCTTGCGCGATGGTGCGGGCGACGGCGGCCAACACCTCATCGCCCGCGAGGTGCCCGTGCTTGTCGTTGACGGACTTGAAGTGGTCGACGTCGATCATCAAGATCGCCAGATGGTCGTTGCTGGCCGCTGCTCGTTCGACTTCGCGGCCCGCGACCTCACGCCAGTACTGCGGGTTCGCGACATCGGTGAGTAGGTCGGTGCGGACAGCTTGCCGAAGCCCACTGAACAGCTGGTGCTCGAGCAACAGCACGGGCGGCAGTAACAGCACAGCGAGCATCGGTTCGGTGGCCCACAAGACAGCAGCCAAGGTGCCGAGGCAGGCTGCGACGGCGTCGACGACCAAGCCTTCGCGGTCTTGTAAGAAGCCGCGTAGCGCTGCTGGGCCCGCGGTCATGACGACGACGGCAGCGATCAGGAGCGCATTCACGGCCCAATAGGTCAAGACAGCGAGTGCCAACGAAACGGCGGCGATGCCGCCCCTGGTGAATTGACTCGCCGTCACGTTCGTGTCCATCGTCGCGTGCAGAACGAGCCGGTGGACCAGCGAGGCGCCACCATAGGCCAGCCCCAGGGCTGCGGTGTTGTACACGCACTTGAGTAGCTGTCCGCGCCACACCCGGGCGTAGACATAGGCCCGCAACAAGACCACGGTGACCATCACGTACGCGGGCGGCAGCAGCAGCGCGATCGGCAACAGCCAGACCGCCATGAGGTCCCTCGATACGCGGTCCTGCCGAGCCCGGGGCCAGGCGAAGCGCATCGATATCTCGGCACTGGCGACCGCCGCGAAGGCGAACGTGCCAGCAACAGCGAGCTGGTGATAGGCCGGAGCGTGCAGCGGGGCGCCTGCGAGCAGTCCCAAGATGGCCGTGGTAAGTGCCGTGAGGTATGCGGCGATGCCGGTGAGCACGACGATTCGGGCTGGCAAGGACAATTGCCAGATGCTCCACGCAGCCCAGCGTCTCTGGCGAGAAGCGCCTAAGACCGTGTTGCGTGTCACTTCTGCGGGTCTCCCGCCCTTCCTCATGTACCTCGTCGCATCACGCCCCGCAGGCGAGGATCGGGCGCCCTGCGCTGCGGACTTTACGGGGTCTGGTCCGCCGTGTCACCGCTGTCCGGGTTAAGAATCCGGACAGAATGAGGCCGATCGCTCACAAGTGATCTCGTTTGGCGGATCAAGGCTGATCAACGGCGGTAGGGGCCGATTCGGCCGGCGGGTCGACAAGCACCCGCCTGGCACTCGCCCAGCACTTGCCCTGCGCTTGCGAGGGAGGTGATCAATCATGCGCGATTGGACCTGGACGTAAAGAGACGAACAAGCTCAGGTACCCCGTCAGCGATTTCGCTGGCGAGTCTCGGGTGGCCGGATGGACCTGCCGTCGTCCGGCCACCCGAGAGCTCAATCCGCTGCGAGCGCGGCAGACTGTCCCCCATGACGCAGACCCGCCCCATAACGACGGGCAGAGTGACCGTCGTCGCGGTTGGACAGCCGCTCGAGCCAGCCCAGGTGGTTGCCGTCGCCCGGGGTGGTGCTCGGGTCTCAGTGAGTGCTTCGGCGCTTGCCCGCGTTGCGGCGTCGCGAGCACACGTCGAGGCGCTGGCGGAGTCTGGCGAGCCCGTGTACGGCGTTTCCACCGGATTCGGCGCGCTCGCCACCAGGCACATTGCACCTGACCTGCGCGCCCAGTTGCAGCGCTCGCTCGTTCGCTCGCATGCGGCCGGCAGTGGCGCAGAGGTCGAGCGCGAAGTTGTGCGGGCGATGATGCTGCTTCGGCTTGCGACGTTGGCGACCGGTCGCACCGGCGTCCGGCCGTTGATTGTCGAGGGGTACGCGGCGATGCTGAACGCCGGCGTCACTCCAGTGGTGTATGAGTTCGGCTCGCTTGGGTGTTCCGGTGACCTCGCGCCACTCGCGCATTGCGCGTTGGCGTTGATGGGCGAGGGTTCGGTGCGCGACGCCTCCGGCACGTTGATGCCCGCTGCTACTGCCTTGCTTGCCGCTGGCATCGAGCCCGTGGTCTTGAGCGCGAAGGAAGGTCTCGCGCTGATCAATGGCACTGACGGCATGCTGGGCATGTTGCTGCTGGCGTGTCACGACTTGTCGATGTTGGCAAAGAGCGCGGACATTGCAGCGGCCATGAGCGTTGAGGCGATCCTGGGCACCGACGCGGTTTTCGCGGCCGACCTGCAGGCACTGCGGCCACATCCCGGCCAGGCTGCATCGGCAGCAAACCTTCGTGCTTTGCTGGCCGGCTCGCCCATCGTTGAGTCGCATCGCATTGACTGCACGCTGGTTCAGGACGCCTATTCACTGCGTTGCGCGCCGCAGGTTGCTGGGGCGTTTCGTGACACGCTCGCGCATGCGTTGACCGTCGCTGGCCGCGAGCTGGCGAGCGCGATCGACAACCCGGTCGTGCTGCCCGACGGCCGGGTCGAGTCGAACGGAAACTTTCACGGCGCACCACTCGGCTACGTGCTCGACTTTCTTGCTATCGCGGCTGCTGACCTCGCGTCGATGTCGGAGCGGCGCAGCGACCGGTTGCTCGATGTGGCCCGCTCGCACGGACTGCCGGCGTTCCTCGCCGTTGATCCGGGCGTCGACTCGGGGCACATGATCGCGCAGTACACGCAAGCCGCGATCGTCAGTGAGTTGAAGCGACTCGCGGTGCCGGCGAGCGTCGACTCGATCCCGTCGTCGGCGATGCAGGAGGATCACGTCTCGATGGGCTGGTCAGCCGGTCGTAAGTTGCTGCGCTCTGTCGACGGGTTGACTCGTGTGCTTGCGATCGAAATTCTCACCGCGGCAAGGGCGTTGGACTTGCGTGCACCGCTGCTGCCCGCGCCGGGAACGGCAGCGGTGGTTGGGGCCTTGCGTACCCGCGTTGCAGGGCCGGACGTCGACCGGTGGCTGTCTCCGGAGATCGAGGCCGCGGTCGAGTTGACCCGTGCAGGGGTATTCGTGGACGCCGCTGAGTCTGTGATCGGAGAGCTGTCTTGATAGGAACGCGGTCATGAGCGGACCTCGCCCGGTGCAGGCGCCGCGCGGAACCACCCTGTCGTGTCTTGGCTGGCCGCAGGAAGCCGCGATGCGGATGCTGATGAACAACCTCGATCCTGCCGTCGCCGAACGTCCCGACGACCTCGTCGTCTATGGCGGTACCGGGAAGGCTGCGCGCGATTGGAATTCGTTCGACGCGATCGTGCGTACGCTGCAGACCTTGAAGGACGACGAGACGATGCTCGTGCAGTCGGGTCGACCGGTCGGCGTGATGCGCACACATGAATGGGCGCCGCGGGTTTTGATCGCCAACTCCAACCTGGTCGGTGATTGGGCGACGTGGCCGGAGTTCCGGCGGCTCGAGCACCTCGGGCTGACTATGTACGGGCAGATGACAGCGGGTTCGTGGATCTACATCGGCACGCAGGGAATCCTGCAAGGCACTTACGAGACCTTCGCCGCCGTTGCTGCGAAGAGGTTCGGGGGCACGCTGGCCGGGACGCTGACATTGACTGGCGGCTGCGGTGGGATGGGTGGTGCGCAACCACTCGCAGTCACGATGAACGGCGGCGCGGTCATCGTCGTCGACGTTGACCCGGGTCGGCTGGAGCGACGTGTTTCGCAGCGTTATCTCGACGAGTGGACCGCAGACATCGACGTTGCGCTGGAGCGCGCGTTGGCCGCGAAACGCGATGGGCGGGCGCTGTCGGTTGGGCTCGTCGGCAACTGTGCTTTTGTTTTTCCTGAGTTGCTGCGACGTGGGATACCGATCGACATCGTGACTGACCAGACCTCGGCACATGACCCACTGTCGTACCTGCCCGAGGGCATCGACATCGCCGACTGGCATGACTACGCGGAAGCCAAGCCGGAGGAGTTCACCGACCGCGCTCGCACGTCGATGGCCATGCAGGTCGAGGCAATGGTCGGCTTCATGGATGCCGGTGCCGAGGTCTTCGACTACGGCAACTCCATTCGCGGCGAGGCCCAGCTCGCCGGATATGAACGCGCGTTCGCGTTCCCCGGGTTCGTGCCGGCCTACATCAGGCCGCTCTTCTGTGAAGGCAAGGGACCGTTTCGGTGGGCCGCGCTGTCGGGCGACCCGGCCGACATCGCGGTCACGGATCGCGCGGTGCTTGAACTGTTCCCCGACAACGAGCCGCTCGAGCGGTGGATTCGATCGGCTCAGGAGAAGGTCGCTTTCCAGGGCTTGCCCGCGCGTATCTGCTGGCTCGGTTACGGAGAACGCCATCTCGCAGGTTTGCGCTTCAACGAGCTGGTAGCGCGTGGGGAGATCAGCGCGCCCATCGTGATCGGGCGCGACCATCTCGACGCAGGATCGGTTGCCTCGCCTTACCGCGAGACCGAAGCAATGGCCGACGGGTCCGACGCGATCGCCGACTGGCCACTTCTGAACGCGCTGGTCAATACGGCGTCGGGTGCGTCATGGGTATCGATCCATCATGGTGGCGGCGTCGGCATCGGTCGATCGATTCACGCGGGGCAAGTGAGTGTCGCCGACGGCACACCGTTGGCCGCACAGAAACTCGAACGAGTACTGACGAACGACCCGGGTATGGGCGTGATCCGGCACGTCGACGCCGGGTACGAACTGGCGAACGAGGTTGCGGTGCAACGCGGCGTCCGGATTCCCATGCTTGAATCCGCGCCCGAGTGAGCGCAGCGGCTACCGACATCGGTGGCACGTTCGACCAACTCTGGTCGGAGTTGTTGCCGATTGGTCGAACGCCCGCGGGCGGCTACCGCAGGTTCGCCTGGAACGACGCCGACCTCGAGGCTCGGGGGTGGTTTGTTGCGGCGGCGAGTGGCCGCGGCCTCGACGTGCAGTGTGATCGCAACGGCAACCTGTGGGCGTGGTGGTTGCCGGCTGGCTGGTCGGGTGAGCCCCGCGGGGCGTTCGTCAGCGGCTCGCATCTTGATTCGGTGCCGGACGGCGGTGCGTTCGACGGGCCGCTTGGGGTGGTCTCTGCGCTGTGCGCGATCGACGTGCTTCGCAGTCGCGGGGTGCAGCCGTTGCGGCCCGTCGCCGTCGCCGTGTTCGCGGACGAGGAGGGTGCACGCTTCGGAGTGGCCTGCGCAGGGTCTCGCCTGGCGACCGGCGCGCTGGCACCTGACACCGCACGTGCACTCACTGATCTCGACGGTGTGAGTCTTGATCAGGCGATGCGCCGCGCGGGTGTCGACACCACACACCTCGGCCGCGACGACGACACCATCCGCAGGGTTGGCGTCTTCATCGAGCTGCACATCGAGCAGGGCCGTGCACTCGTCGATCTCGATGCGCCGGTCGGTATCGCGACCAGTATCTGGCCGCACGGGCGATGGCGCTTTTCCTTTGAGGGCGAGGCAAATCATGCG
>Ga0208357_1002235_pt1 | contig 13090 bp, 10 predicted proteins | sample NGESurdeep092012_6_FD_184487 | JGI IMG/M metagenome (GOLD analysis project Ga0208357, IMG submission 184487) | Arctic peat soil microbial communities from Barrow, Alaska - NGEE Surface sample F52-2 deep-092012 (SPAdes) | ecosystem: Environmental > Terrestrial > Soil > Wetlands > Peat ... | reverse complement strand
GCGGGCGCGACTGATGACGGCGTTGGGAAGGCCGGCGAGGCGGGCTACCTCGATACCGTAGCTCTTGCTGGCGGCTCCGGGCTCGACCGTGTGGAGGAAGACGATGCCGGTGGCGTTTTCGCGGACGGTAACGCGGACGTTGCGGAGGTGCGGGAGGCGGTCTGCGAGGAGGGTGAGTTCGTGGTAGTGGGTGGCGAAGAGGGTACGGGCGCCGATGTGGTCGTGGAGGTGCTCGACCGTGGCCCAGGCGAGCGAGAGGCCGTCGTAGGTGGCGGTGCCGCGACCCATTTCGTCGAGCAGAACGAGAGAGCGGGCGGTGGCGGTATTGAGAATGGCTGCGGTCTCGGTCATCTCGACCATAAACGTAGACCGGCCACGGGCTACGTTGTCCGAGGCGCCGATGCGGGTGTAGATGCGGTCGACGAGGCCGAGGTGCATGCGCTCGGCGGGAACGAAGCAGCCGCACTGGGCCATGATGACGAGCAGCGCGGACTGGCGGAGGTAGGTGGATTTGCCGCCCATGTTGGGGCCGGTGATGAGGAGCAGTGAGGGGGTGCTCGCCGCACGGGCAGGGTCTTCGTCGCTGGCGGAGAGGTGGAGGGAGTTGGGGATGAAGCGGCCCGTGCCCTGGTCTTCGAGGCGGCGCTCGACGACGGGATGGCGGGCGGCGATGAATTCGAGGATGCCGGAGTCGTCGACTGAGGGGCGGACCCAGGCGCGGAGGGCAGCGAGGTGGGCGAAGTTGCCGAGGAGGTCGATCTCGGCGATGTGGCGCGAGGCCTCGCGGATGCGGATGGCGTTGGTGAGGAGCTGGCGGCGGAGTTCGGCGAAGATGCGGCGCTCGATTTCGCTGGAGCGCTCTTGTGCGGTGAGGATTTTGACTTCGAGCTCCTTGAGCTCGGGGGTGGTGAAGCGCTCGGCGTTGACGAGGGTTTGTTTGCGCTCGTAGTCGGCGGGGACAGACTTTGCGTTGGCCTTGGTGACCTCGAGGTAGTAGCCGAAGACGGAGTTGAAGCGGACTTTGAGGGAGGAGATTCCAGTGCGTTCGCGCTCGCGCTCCTCGATGGCGGCGATGCGCTGGCGGCCGCTGGAGGAGAGGCCACGGAGTTCATCGAGTTCGGCGTCAACGGCTTCGCGGATAGCTCCGCCGTCGCTGAGAGCTACGGGAGGTTCGTCGACCAGTGTGCGCGAGATGATCTCATGGAGGTCGTCGAGGGTGTCGAAGGTAGAGGCTAGTTCGAACCAGCGGCCGGTGGGAGTGGTGGCGAGGGCTGTGACGGCGGAACGGAGGTTGGGGAGGCGGGCGATGGTGGAGCCGAGAGCGACGACTTCGCGGGGGCCGGCGGTCTCCATGGCTACGCGGCCGAGGAGGCGTTCCAGGTCGAGGACTCCGTCCATGGCGCGGCGGAGAGCTTCGCGGCGGCGGATGGCGGCGGCGGCTTCGGCTACGGCGTCGAGACGGGCGTTGATGGCGGCGAGCGATTGCAGTGGACGGAGGAGTTGGGCGCGGAGCAGGCGCTTACCCATGGGGGTGCAGCAGGCGTCGAGGGTCCAGAAGAGGGTGGTTTGGGGGCCTTCGGTAGAGAAGAGGGGCTCGACGAGCTCGAGGTTGCGGACGCTGACGGCGTCGAGTTCGAGGCAGTCGCGGCGCTCGTAATAGCGGAGGGTGTCGAGGTGGTCGAGGGCACCCTGCTTGGTGGCGCGGAGGTAGTGGACGATGGCTCCGGCGGCGACGGCGGCGGCGGCGTGATGTGCAAGGCCCATGCCGTCGAGTGAGTGAACGCGGAGTTGCTGGCGAAGGAGAGGGAGGGCGTAGTCCTCGGTGAAGGCCCAGTCTTCGACTTCGGTGCGCGCGCCGGCGATGTCGAGCTGGGCTGGTTCTTCTTTTGATTCGGAGGTGGTGTCGCGGAGGACGCCTTGACGGACGCTTTGGGAGGTGGCGCCGAAGCCGGTGCCGCGGGGGAAGATGACTTCGGCGGGGCGCATCCGGGCTAGCTCGTCGAGGGCGAGGGGCCAGGCGGAGGTGGTGGAGAATTCGGTGGCGCGGAATTCTCCGGTGGAGAGATCGATGGCGGCTACTCCCACGACGGCTGTCGCGCCTGAGCCGATCGCGGCGATGCTGGCCAGCCACTGGCTTTCGCTGGCCTCGAGTGCGGCGTCGACGGCGGTGCCAGGGGTGAGGACGCGGGTGACTTCGCGGCGGACGATGGTCTTGGTGGCCTTGGGGTCTTCCATCTGCTCGCAGAGGGCGACGCGGTAGCCCTTGCGGAGGAGGCGCTGGAGGTAGGGGCCGGCGGAGTGGAAGGGGACGCCGCACATGGGGACGGATTTGGATTTGTCGCGCGAGGTGAGAGTGAGCTGGAGCTCGCGGGCGGCAATGACGGCGTCGTCATAGAAGAGCTCGTAGAAGTCACCGAGGCGGAAGAAGACGAGGGCGTCGGGGTGTGCGTCCTTGGCGGCACGGTACTGCCGCATGACGGGGGTTAGTCCGTCGTCGGTCCCGACTGCGGTTGTCTCAGTTGCCATGGCGATCCAATCGTCTCTGAACGCTCAGGATACCGCAGACGCTTGGCCAAAACTCCGGTGACCTCTACACTGACGGAGTGATTGAGATTCCTATGTCGGAGACACAGTTTGCGGCGGCGACACAGCGGCTGCGTGGAAATGGTATCGATTTAAGTGGGCGCGAGGGGACGCTCAGCAAAGATGGCGTGACGGCGAAGTATGTGTATGGGGAGGGGAAGCTGGCGATTGAGATTGTGGATCGGCCGTTTTTGCTGCCGCTTTCGCTCATTGAAGGCAAGCTGCGGGCGTATCTGGAGCAGTCGGTGGCCTATGACGCGAGCAAGTCGGCGTTGTAGCGGGTGTGTGAGGGTAATCACAATAGCGTTGGCGATAGCAGATATACTGAGTATTCGCGGCTAAGTTGGGCGCGAAATAGAACTTATGTCCCTGCTTTGGCTCCGACTCGCGGTGATTCTGTACGGCGTAGCCGCATTGGCGGTGTTGCCCGCGGCGCTATACAACCGGCCGCGCTGGCGACATATCGCACTGCCTGCTGCTTTGGCTGGGGTGTTTTTTCATTTCGTGTCGATCACCGAGACGCTGGTTGCGGCGCACCGGGCGCTGCCGATCGACACGCATGAAACGCTGTCGTGGCTGGGGTTGTTGCTGGCGGTCGCATTTCTGGTGCTGGCGGTGCGGTATCGGACGGTTTCGTTCGGGATATTCATTCTGCCTGTCGTGGTGCTGCTGGCGATGGTTCCAGCGTTTCGTCCTGGACACGAGCGGATCGATTATCCCCTGATCCGGACAGGTTGGCTGATGCTGCATATCGTATCGCTGCTGGCGGCGTATGCGGCGTTATTTCTGTCGATGATTGCTAGTTTTCTATACCTGATTCAGGAACGGCGGCTGAAACAGAAGCGGGCCGAGTCCAAGCGTGGCTGGTTGCCTCCGTTGGAGACGCTGGATCAGATTGGGCTGAACTCCTTGCGGTTCGGGCTGCCTTGTATGACGGCCGGCTTGCTGATTGGGTCGGTGCTGGCGCTGCAGACGATCGGGTTGACGTTCTTTGCCGATCCGAAGGTGCTGCTGTCGTTTGCGATGTGGATTGCTTACGTTCTGATGATTTATATCCGCAGCAACAGTGGTTTGCGGGGGCGGCGTGCGGTCTATCTGTCGAGCTTCGTGTTTCTGGTGGTGCTGGCGGTGTGGGCTGCGAATTCATTCTCTGCCGTTCATAGGTTCAAGGCGCCATGAGCGAAAGGAAGAGCGATAACGGTGTGGGATCGATGCCGTCTCATTTGAAGCTGCTGTTGCTGGGCGTGAATCACACAACTGCGCCGATCAATATTCGTGAGCGGCTGGCGATTCCGACGCATCGGCTTGCGGACGCGACGAGGATGCTGGCGCAGCAGCCGGGAATTCGCGAGGCACTGATTCTATCTACGTGCAACCGGGTGGAGTTGTTGACGGTGCAGGATGATGGCGCGATGAATGACATTCTGGATGCCGATGAGGCAGCGCCGATGTTGAGCATGGTGCATTTTTTGAATGAGTATCTGCAGGTGGAGACGGCCGATATCCAGCCGCACGTTTATGAGTTTCGCGAGCGCGAGGCGATTCGTCATTTGTTTCGGGTGGCTAGTTCGCTGGATTCGATGGTGGTGGGTGAGCCGCAGATCCTGGGACAGGTGAAACAGTCGTGGACGGTGGGGCGTGAGGTGGGGGCGGTGAAGTCGACGCTGGACCCGCTGCTGCAGAGGGCGTTCTCGGTTGCAAAGAAGGTGCGGACGGAGACACAGATTGGCAGCACGACGGTGTCTGTCGCATCGGTGGCGGCGGAGCTGGCGAGGAAGATTTTTGGATCGCTCTCGGGGAAGACGGTGCTGCTGGTGGGTGCGGGGAAGATGAGCGACCTGACGGCGCGGCATTTGATCCAGCAGGGAGCCACAACGCTGCTGGTATCGAACCGTACGGAGTCTCGGGCACAGTTGATCGCGGATGGGTTGCGAACCCCGAGTATCACGACGGGGGTGATCCCTCTGGATCAACTACATCAGCAGGCACATCGCGCGGATATCGTGATTACGAGTACGGGCGCGGGGCAGATATTTACGCCGGAGAATGCGCGCGTGTTGCTGCAGAGGCGCAAGAACAAGCCGGTGTTTTTCATCGATATTGCTGTGCCACGGGATGTGGCGCCGGAAGTGAACGATCTGGATGGGTGCTTTGTGTATGACATCGACGACCTGCAGCAGGTTGCGATGCAGAACAAGGCAGTGCGCAATCACGAGGCAGAGGCGGCTGAGTCGATTGTGAGCAGAGAGGTGGCGAGGTATAGTGACCGGCTGTCGCACTCGTCGTCGACTGAGGCGATCAAGCAATTGATGCTGGAGGCGGAGACGTTGCGCCAGCATGAGTTGACGCGAACCGCGCAGCAGCTTGCAAGGCAACCACTGACGGCGGAGCAGATGGCTGCGGTGGACCGGCTGACGAAGTCGCTTACAGGGAAGCTGCTGCATGCGCAGATTGCGGCGTTGCGCGACGAGGCAAGCGACGGCGGGACAGAGGATTAAGGGCGTCGAGCTGCGTTGTGCGTGGGATGGAAGCAGCGATGGAGGATATACAGGGTGGGCTGTGGGTGGAGTGTAAACTTTAGGTACTTCGGTGACCTGTGCCCATCGGTCACGAGGAAACGGTAGCGTAAGGAGAGCAGGCAGGATGAGTTTGATCGCGCCCTTGCGGGCGGGACGGCAATCCCGGCGCAGAATCGCTTACGTTCTTGCGGTGTTTCTCCCAGCCCTGAGCATTGGCGTGACGGAGCACGCGGCGGCACTGAGCGTCATCCCGTACTCGCTGCATCTGCTGGCGGTGGTGGTTGTAGGAATTCTGGGGGGCTGGGGCCATCGCTGCTGGCGGTGCTGGTGATCGTGCTGGTGCGCGGATCACTGATGTTGTTTAGCCATCTGCCACGGTTGTCCTTCGAACTGGAAGCATTGCACGTAGTGCTCCTGGTTGCGTCTGCATGCGTTGTGTGGTTCATCAACCGGCGTCGACTGCTGTCGGAGGAGAAGATCGAGGCGACGCTGGCAGCGTTGCAGGAGCGCACGGACGATTTGGTTGCGTCACTGAACAGCAGCAAGTGCGCGTGCTGGACGTTGGACATGGACAGTGGGAAGAGCGAGCGTTGGTACAGCGGGAGCTATCAACTGTATGGCCGGCCATACAGTGAACTGGAACAGATGTCGACACTGAATCCATTCGTGCATGAGGATGACCATCAGCGGCTGCTGGATCTGAACCAGACGATGCGGAGTTCGTGGGAGCCGGTGGTGTGTGAGTTTCGGGTGTTGTGGCCGAACCGTGAGGTGCATACGCTGGAGATGCGAGCGAATCGGGTGGCAGGACGACACTGCATCTGGCGCGGTGTGACGCTGGATATTACGGAGCGCAAGAAGACTGAGGCGGCGCTGTTGCGGGCAGAAAAGCTGGCCGCGATGGGACGGCTGGCGTCGACGGTGGCGCATGAGATCAATAATCCGCTGGAGTCGGTAACGAACCTGCTGTATCTGGCGCGGTCAGGCACGTTGATGGACGACGAGACACGGGCGTATCTGGAGACGGCAGAGCGTGAACTCGCTCGGTTGAGCAATATTACGAGGCTGACGCTAGGATTTGTGCGGACCAGTGCGAGTATGGCCGAGACGGGGATTGCGGGTGTGGTGGATGAAGTGCTGTCGATCTTCAGTCACCGTTTCGAAACAAAGAATGTGCAGGTTGAGCGCCACTATGAGCCGGATGTGTGTGTGACGATTGCGCCGCATGAGCTTCGCCAGATCGCGACGAATCTGATTGCGAATGCTGCAGACGCGGTAGGAGCCGGGGACGCGCGCATTGCTATTCATATCGGACGGGAAGGGGGCAAGGCAGTGCTGTCGGTGGAAGATAACGGGACGGGGATTGATCCGCAGCATTTGCCGCGGATCTTCGAGGCCTTCTTCAGCACCAAAGAGGAGGTTGGAACGGGGATAGGGCTGTGGGTGACGAGGGAGTTGGTGGAGAAGAATGGAGGACGGATTTCGGCGCAGAGCCAGTGCAATCTCGCTTCGGGCACGACGACCCAGTTTCGGGTCGAGTTTCCACTGACGCGGTAGGGTGCGGCGGTTGCGTGGAGCGAGGGCGGGAATGGATGGTGGAGCGCTTCAGGCAGTGCGGGGCTTGGGTTTGCGGGTGAGCAGGTAGATCATGCCGATGACAATGAGCAGGGTGAACATGCCGGCGATGCCGAGGATGCGGATGACAGAGACGGAGTAGCGACCGACCGTCGGACTGTAGCTGCAGCAGTAGAGGATGAGGAGGTCCACTGGATTGCTGATCTTCTTTTGGCTGGCGTCGAGGAGTGCCAGGCGTAGATCGCGAGCGGGATAGTCGATGCCGGAGAGGTACTTGGACATGCGGCCATCGGGGGTGGCGAACATGATGACGCTGGAGTGGGCGAACTGGTCCATCTTGCCGTCGGGACCGGGGACCATGACGTAGTGGAAGCCGGTGGCGCCGGTGATGGCGGCGATGCTGGCCGGGTCTCCGGTAAGGAAGTGCACGGCATTGGCAGCGGAGGGTTGATTGGACCAGCCAGCTTCGCTGAGGAAGGTGCGCTTTTCGCCGACGGCGTCAGCGGGCTTGTCGGTGGGATCGATGCTGAAGACGAGGACCTGGTAGTCCTTGCCGGGGGTAAGGGTCGTCTTGGCGAGACCGGTGGCGAGGCCGTGTTGCACCTGCGGGCAGAGCATGGCGCACTTGTAATAAACCTCGGCCATGACGGCGGGCTGGCCGTTCGACGTGAACCAGGATCTAAGTGGGCCGGTGCGGCCGGTTTCATCCGTAAAGATGGCCGTGAGCGGGAGAGGCTGGCCAAGGCGCTGCTCGAGACCAGCGTGTGCGAGATAGGCGGGGGTTTCCTGCGCGGTCGCACCGAGAGGCTTGTCTGCAGAGTAACCCTGCGCGTGGAGAACGCTGACGGAGAAGAATCCCACCACCACAAAGGCCCACAATCTAGTTCGCATTGAATAGAATCTCCATTGACTCTCTCCATGGTACCTGCTGGACGGGTTGGAATGGGGTGAGTTGCGTGGCCGCGGAACGGGTATTCTATAAGCTGTGACGACACACACAATACGGATTGGATCGAGGGGTTCGCAGTTGGCACTGTGGCAGGCGAACCATATAGCAGATCGGCTACGCGCGAATGGCCACACGGTGGAGATCGAAGTCATTCGCACGGTGGGAGACCGGATGCAGGACGCGGGATTCACTGCGCCTGCGACGTATGAGGATGGGACGCCGCTGGATGCAAAGGGAATCTTCATCAAGGAGATCGAGGACGCGCTGATGGGAGGCAGGATCGATCTGGCGGTGCACTCGCTGAAAGATTTGCCGACGACGCTGGATGAGCGATTTACGCTGGCTGCGATTCCATCACGAGTGGATGCGCGGGATGCGTTCGTGTGCGAGGAGCACTGGGGGCTGCATATGCTGCCTTCGGGGGCGAGGGTGGCGACGACCAGTCCACGGCGGCAGGCGATGTTGCTTGCGCTGCGACCGGATATTCGGTTTGTGGAGATGCGAGGGAACATCGATACGCGGCTTCGGAAGTGGTCGGAGGGGCAGGCGGATGCTCTCGTGCTGGCATGTGCGGGACTGGATCGCCTGGGACGAACCGAGCATGTACACTCACGATTTTCTGTGGACGAGATGACGCCTGCGCCGGGACAGGGAGCGCTGGGTTTGGAGACACGTTCTCCGAAGCATCCGCTGGATACGGAGGATGCGAGCCGCGATCCGTACGTGTATGCGGCGGTGCGCGCGCTGAATGATGCGGATGCAGAGTTTGCAACGGAGGCGGAGCGAGCTGTTTTGAATGCGCTTGGTGGGGGCTGCCAGTTGCCTCTGGGAGCGTATTGCCATCGCGAGGACGAGCAGTGGCACATGCACGCCATGGTCGTTTCGCGGGATGGAGAGCAGGCGGCACATTTGGAGCGGCGTACTGCCGGGGGTACTGCTGCGGCTGAATTTGGAGCGTCGGTTGCCGAGGCCTTGGTGGCGCGGGGAGCGATGGAACTTCTTTCCCCTTCGGTTGACGTCTGAGCGGGTTGTGCGGTCGAGGGGCTTCTCGCGACAGGAGCGGCTGAACTCTCGTTCATCTCCGATCCATCTACACTGAGAGCTGTGAAGACCAGCCACTCCCATTTCGCAGCGTTGTTTCTAATGACGATGGTTGTGACGATGCAGCCTGGGGCGCAGGGTCAACCGACCCGGCAGGAGGTGGGTGCTGGTGAGGTGCTGCCCGCGACTGAAGGGGTGATTGTGCCCGCGGGGGTGCCGCTGCACATCCAGGTCACGCGCACAGCGCATTTACATAGGGGAGCGGGGGTAAGCGGCGTCCTTACGGAGCCGATTTATGTTCGAGACCGTCTGGTACTGCCGGTGGGGTCGACCCTGAGGGGAGCGGTGACTGGGTATGCTCCGGTGGACCGTATGGTGCGAGAGCAGGCGCTGCTGAATGGCGATGTGACACCGCTGCATGATCCGGTGGTGGATTTTACAAGTCTTCACATCGTTGGCACAGATGAGGATGTTGCGCTTGATACTAGGGCGCTGATTCGGGCGACGAAACTGGTTCGATTCAGCAGTGCGAAGAAGCCGTCGTTGGTGCTACAGGCGATCCATGGAGTGAAGACTCGCGTGCATGATGTGTATGCGTCGATCTTTGGGCCAGGAAAGAAAGACCGTGCGCTGCAACTACTGTACGGACAGCTTCCGTATCATCCCCAGCGGATATGGGCGGGAACGCAGTTTCTCGCGGACCTGAATGCGCCGGCCACGGTGAGGATGCCGTATGAGGCGCCTGTTGTCGAGTCGGAGGTTGCGAGCCTGAATGGGATCACCGTGAGTGCGCGTCTGCGGGACTCGCTTGATTCGAAGACGTCGAAGAAGGGCGACGCAGTGGTCGCGCTGGTGACGGCTCCGGTGTTCGACTCGGAGGATAAGCTGATTCTGCCAGAGGGTACTGAGATCGATGGCCTGGTGACGGAGAGCAACCCGGCGCGAAAGTTTGGGCGGAATGGGCAGTTGCGGTTCGCGATTCGAGGGGTGAAGGCCGATGGGCGAGCCGCGGCGCGAGCGCAGGAGAAGGTGTACGGCACGCTGACCGGGGCGGAGGGTAGCGCGGGGCAGAATCTATCGGTGGATGCCGAGGGGAATGTGAAGGCGAATCCAGACAAGAACCGGTTTGTGGCACCGCTGCTGCTTGCGGCCACGGCACTGGCTGGACAAGATGAGGATCGCGATGGCGGCGGTGCCGCCGGTGGTGGAATCGGCAGAACGACAGTCGCGTCGAATGGCTTTGGATTAGTCGCGAGGGTCATTGCATTGACGGCGAGTAACCGGAATGTGGCGCTGGGCTTCGGGGCGTATGCGTTTGCGAAGTCAATTTATTTTCGCTTCCTGGTGCGAGGACACGAGGTCACGTTTCCGAAAGATACGCAGGTTGAAGTTACTCTTTCGACGCGCTGATGGAGCAGGGCTGGTGCTCATGCGTTACGCCGGCATGGGATCGATCGCCGTGGGATTGAGATGTTGGGATAGATGCTGAACGCCTTCCGGCTGAATGACCAGGAGGAGACGGTCGCCGGGCTGAAGTATGGTGTTGGGACGGGCGAGGACGACGGACTGGCCGCGGAGGATCGCGACGATCTTGGAGTGCTTGAGGGCATCGCTGGGGGAGCGGGCCTGAATCTGTTTGCCCACCCAGGGACTATCGGGGCGGAGAATGCCGGCGGTGAGTTGGGATCCGTCGGGGAGGTCGAGCGCGAGACCGGACTGGAGCAGGGCGGCGAGATGGAGGTGGGTGATTTCGGCGGGCCAGGAGATGTTGCCAGCCTCGATGAGACGGATGGCGGTTTGGACTTGCTCGGAGCGGTGGGCCGGGGAGTCGGCGCGGCCGGCGACCTGCGCCTCGTAGAGGCTGCTGTACTTGAACAAGCGTGAGAGGTTGAGCTGGATGACAAAGCTGAGCATGACGGCCAGGCCTGCGGGCACGAGGAGTTGGTAGCCGCCGGTCATCTCGGCCACCATGAGAAGCGTGGCGATGGGGACGCGGGCAGCACCGCCGAAGACAGCGGCCATGCCCACGATAACGAAGCCGGCGGGGGTGTGGTGCGAGATGGTGGCGAACGCTCCGCCGAGCATGGCGCCGACGAAGAGGCTGGGTGCGAATACTCCACCAGAGCCGCCAGAGGACACGGTGAAGGAGAGTGCGAACATCTTGGCGACCAGAAGGATCAGGAGGAGCTTGAGGGCGAGCTGCCCGTTGATGGCGAGTTGCACCCAGCCATAACCTCCCCCAAGGACCTGCGGTAGTTTGAGGGCGATGAGCCCCACGATGAGGCCGCCGATGGCTGGCTTGAGCCACGCAGGGACGGGAAGCAGTTGAAAGCCGTCCCGGATGCGGTAGAAAAACTCGGGGAGAATCGTGGCCACTATGCCGCTTGCGATGCCGAGGAGGATGTACCAGCCGTAGCTTTCGACGTGTATTGGAGCGGCCAGCGCGGGAACATGGAAGAGCGGCTTCCATCCAACGAACGCTCCGTTGACAGCGTAGGCGATGATGGCGGAGAGCATGCAGTAGAGCAGGCCTTCAGATTCGAATTCGACGCCGCTGTAGAGGACTTCGACGGCGAAGATGGCGGTGCCGATGGGCGAGCGGAAGATGGCGGAGAGGCCCGCGGCCATGCCCATCAGGACGATGAGTCGCTTTTCGCGCTCGGGACGCTTGAGCCAGGTCGCATACATGGAGCCGAAGCCCGCTGCGATGAGAGCCGTGGGGCCTTCGCGACCAGCCGCGCCGCCGGAACCGATGGTGATGGCGGAGGTAAGCATCTTGACGGGGGCGACGCGAGCGCGGATGTTGCCGCCGGTCCAGTGGAGGGCCTTGACGACGGTGTCGGTGCCGTGGCCCTCGGTTTCAGGAGCGAGGCCGTAGACCAGTAATCCGGAGAGTAGGCCGCCGAGCGTGCTGACGACGGGGATGAGCCATAGGCCGTGGGGCCCGATGCTTTGGTGGAGTACGCCGCCATCAGTAGGTATGCGGGGTGGGATGTACCCGGCCATCCAGGTTAGAAATATTTTTTGGGATGCTCGCAGCATCCAGGTGAAGACCTGCGCACTGAGGCCACCGATGATTCCAAGAACTAGCGAATCCAGCAGGAGTCTCGGCTTGTCAGTGGTTTGCACCCTAGTGAGTACGATGCATGAGAGTCGTCCTCGGTGACTAAAACCTTACTTGTACAATTGAATCTTTCAGAGGGCACCCGCATGCACCGTCGCCAGTTTCTTGCCGCCGCCGCCGCCAGTTCTGCGCTGGCACTGTCTGGAGAGTCGGGTCTAGCCTCGCCCGCGAACTCGAAATTGCGGGAGTACTATCAGCTTCGCCGCTACACCCTGCAGACTGGCCCACAGACTGTGCTCACCGAAAAATTCTTCGCGGATGCATTGATTCCCGGACTCAATCGGTTGGGCTTTACTCCGATTGGTGCGTTCAAGCTGGACATTGGGCCGGAGACACCGACGTTTTACCTGCTTATTCCGGGCACTTCAGTGGAGGCGCTCGTGATGATTGACCTTCGTTTGGCTGAGGATGCCGCGTTTATGAAGGCGGCAGAGCCGTTCTGGAGCGCACCTGCTGCTGCGCCAGCGATTCTGCGCGTTGAGAGCTCGCTGCACGTTGCATTCGAAGGGTGGCCACGACTGACAATGCCTGTCGCGGCCGTCACGAATAGTAAGCGAATCTTTCAACTTCGCACGTATGAAAGTCCGAGCTACGGTGCCCACGTGCGGAAGGTCGAGATGTTCCACTCGGGCGAGTTCGAGATTTTCACGAAGGCTGGATTCCACCCGGTCTTCTTTGGAGATACGCTGGTGGGGTCTCGGCAGCCTAGCTTGACCTACCTGCTGAGCTTCGCCGATCTCGACGAACTTACGGCGGAATGGAAGACCTTCAGCAGCGATCCGGCGTGGAAGAAGCTCTCGACCTCTCCGCGGTTTGGGTCCGAGGCCATCGTGAGCAACATTACGAATCTCGTACTGAGTCCGCTGGCGGCTTCGCAGATCTGAGGCGTGGAGAACGCCTACTCGCCGTAGGGAACCCAGATATTTTTGACCTGGGTAGCGTGGCGGAGGAACCAGCGGCCCTGCGCCTGTGCTGGATCGAACCAATCAATCGCGCGGCCGTCGTTGGTGAATGCTTGCTTGAGATTTCCGATGGACGCTGCCTTCACGAGCGTCGCGGTGGCTTCGTCGCGGAAACTCCAGATGGCGTCGATGTCGTCGTGCTCGGCGAGGGTCTTGCCCAACTCGGTTGCTTTGCCGGAGACGAGGTTGATGACTCCGCCGGGGAGATCGCTGGTATCGAAGACCTGGTAGAGCTCGCCCATGAGGGTTGCGGCGCGCTCGCTGGGAACGGCGACGACGGTGTTGCCCATCGCGATGGCGGGGAGGATGAGGGAGAGCAGGCCGAGGAGCGGGGCTT
>Ga0208357_1002234_pt1 | contig 13093 bp, 12 predicted proteins | sample NGESurdeep092012_6_FD_184487 | JGI IMG/M metagenome (GOLD analysis project Ga0208357, IMG submission 184487) | Arctic peat soil microbial communities from Barrow, Alaska - NGEE Surface sample F52-2 deep-092012 (SPAdes) | ecosystem: Environmental > Terrestrial > Soil > Wetlands > Peat ... | reverse complement strand
GCACCGAATCCGACGGTGCTCAGTTGCTGAAGGACGGCGTCGTAGATGGCAGTTTCGAGTGCCACACCGCGGCGGCGACATCGGAACAAGGGCACGCCCGGGTTCTTGTCGGCGGCCGTTGCTAGCGTGATCGTGGACCGCAAACGCGCAGCTGACACGGCTGCCTCCTCACCAGGCGAAGGAACGGTTGCGTTCTCTATCTCATGCAATGTAGCGTCCGTACTTAGTGAACGTTAGCGTTCCTTCAGCGTTCCCCATGGAAACGAGAGATTCATGACGACCTCGACGCAGGTGGCTGTGGGCACGCCAGGTGCCGCCCGACGTGGCCATCATCCGGGCCTCGCACTCGCCGTTATCGCAGCCAGCCAGCTGATGGTGGTGCTCGACGCCACGATCGTCAACGTCGCGCTGCCCACGATTCAGACCGCGTTGAAGTTTTCGTACACGAACCTCACGTGGGTGCTCAACGCCTACACGCTGACGTTCGGTGGGCTGCTGCTGCTCGGTGGCCGTGCCGGTGACATTCTCGGACGGCGACGGGTGTTCGTCTTCGGAATCGCGCTGTTCACCTTCGCGTCCTTCCTGGGCGGGCTCGCTACCTCGTCGTCGTGGCTGCTCGCCGCGCGTGCGTTGCAGGGCGTGGGCGGCGCGATCGCGTCGCCAACTGCGCTGTCACTGATCACGACCAACTTCGAAGAGGGTGCCGAGCGCAACAGAGCGTTCGGTGTGTTCGCCGCTGTGTCAGGATCGGGTGCCGCCATCGGCCTGCTTGCCGGCGGCATGTTGACGTCGTGGGCGTCATGGCGCTGGGTGCTTTTCGTGAACGTCCCGATTGGCATCTTCATCGCGCTCATCGCACGCCAGTACATCAACGAGTCCGAGAAGCACCCAGGCCGTTTCGACCTCGTCGGTGCGATCACTTCAACGCTCGGCATGACCGCGCTGGTCTACGCGTTTATCCGAGCTTCCGGCACTGCCGGTTGGGGCGACCCGCTCACGCTGCTCTGCTTTGCGGCTGCAGTCGTCCTCCTCGTCTGGTTCCTGATCAACGAAATGCGCAGCCCGCAACCGATTACCCCGCTGCACATGTTCAAGAATCGCAACCGGTCCGGCAGCTATGTGGTGATGCTCTTCCTTGCCGGCGCTCTATTCGCCATGTTCTTCTTCTTGACTGTTTTCGTGCAGCGGATCCTGCACTACAGCCCGTTGAAGACCGGCTTCATTTATCTGCCACTCAGCGTGGCCATCGTTATCAGTGCACAGATCTGCGCCAAGCAGCTAGTGAAGGTTGGCCCGAAGCCGTTCATGGTGGCGGGCGGAATCTTGTGCGCCGTTGCCCTGTGGTGGCTGTCGCTGGTGAGTGTGCACAGCACTTACGTCGCCAACCTGCTCGGCCCGCTGATCATCTTCGGCCTTGGCATGGGCTTCATGTTCGTGCCGTTGACGATGGTGGCGGTCTCTGGCGTCGAACCCGACGAAGCAGGATCGGCGTCCGGTCTGTTGAATGTGACGCAGCAGGTCGGCGGCTCGCTCGGCCTGGCGATCCTCACCACCGCGTTCGCGACGGCGCAACGCCATGCTGCCGCTCACGGGGCGACGGGCGATGCCAAGCTCGCGCACGGCATTTCGACCGCGTTGCAGGTATCGGTCGTGTTCGGCGTGGCTGCGATGCTGGGGAGCTTCTTCTTGATCACCGCCAAGGCGTCCGACCTCGATCCGTCGGCGATGCCGGGCATGGGCGGCTAGCTGTGCGGCGACGCGGCCGCCCTTCGACCGTTGATGCTCAGCGCGCGTTCTTGCACGCGCTGAGCAACAACACGCCGGGCGGGGTGCCCGCGACCCGGCTAGATGTGCGGCAACTAGCTATGACAGAGGCTCGTCCCGTCGGGACATAACTGGTACGTCGTGCCAGGCGTCAACTCGTCACGCTCGACGAAGCGGTAGGCCGCCCCGGCGACGCCTTTGCCGAGGATGACGACGTAGGGAGCGCTGAGCTTCCAACCGCCGTCGTACGCGCCGAAGGCGTCGGTCTCACCGGCGCGATAGCCGGCCTGGAACGCCGTATTCGCGACGTCCTTCGACCCGCTCGGCACGGTATCGCCGATTTGTAGCGACCGGCCCGCCGCGACGCCCTCGGCGTAGCCGGCGGCGTTTCCCTGCGCAAAGCCCGGGTCGTGCGCGGGTGCCGTTGCGCGACCGATCACCACCCCCCCGGCGACCATGCCCACCACGACGACGGCGACCGCCGCGCCCCACACCCACATCCGTGCACGCTTCGTCATGCGCCAACCTTGCCGTACGTCGTCCGCGCTGACGAGGGGCGTGCTACTTGAGTCCGGTGGTCGCGATCGAGCTGACGAAGTAGCGCTGCCCGATGACGAACAGAAAGAGCACCGGTAGCTGACTCATCAACGTGCCAGCCATCAGCAGGGGCCAGTTGGTGAAGTGGGCGCTTTGGAAGGTTGCGAGCCCCAGTTGCACGGTCATGGTGGTCGGCGTTGACGTGACCACGAGCGGCCACAGGAAGTCGTTCCACACGGAGAGAAAGGTGAGCACCGCGACGGTCGTCAGCGGCGGTCCCATGAGCGGCAGCAAGATCCTGGTGAGCACGCGCACTCGACCGGCGCCGTCGATCATTGCGGCGTCTTCCAACTCGACAGGGAGGCTCAGAAAGAACTGGCGCAGCAAGTAGATCCCGAATGGCGTTACCAGGTTCGGCACGATCAGGGCGGGCAATGTGTCGACCAGGCCGAGGTGCTTGACGATCAGCAACGTCGGAATCATCACGACCTGGAAGGGCACCATCAACGTCGCGAGCATCGCAAAAAACGCGAGCTGCCGCCCTGCGAAGGTGATGCGGGCGAAGGCGTAGCCCGCAAGGCTGCACAGGAACAGATTGCTGATGACGCAGGTCCCCGACACCACGGCGCTGTTGAGCAGCCAGTGGCCGAACGGTGCCTGGTCCCAGGCTTGTCGAAAGTTGCCCCATCGCAGTGTTGCCGGCAGTCCGGGCGGAAATCTGCGGGTCTCGGCCTCCGTCGACAGGCTCGTGATGAGCATCCACACCAGCGGCACGAGCATCAGCGCCGCAAGCGGCGCGAGTACCAGATGCCACGGCGATGGTCGCCTGCTTCGGGCGAGAGTGGTCATCGGTCGACTGCCTTGGCGGCCGGGTCACGTGCGAGCCTGAGCTGCACGACAGTGACGACGGCAATTGCCACGAACAAAACGACAGCGATCGCCGCGGCGTAGCCGGCGTGGAAGTACGCGAAAGCCTGTTGGTAGAGGTAGTAGACGACGACCGTCGTCGAGTCCAACGGTCCGCCCTTGGTGGTGACGTAGACCTCGTCGAAGAGTTGGAGTGCGTTGATCGTCAGCCAGACCACCAAGAAGGCTGAGACGGGGCGTAGCAGCGGCACTTGGATGCGCCAGAACGCCGTTGTCTTGGAGCAGCCGTCGATCTGCGCGGCTTCGATCAGTTCGCGCGGCACGGATTGCAGGCCGGCCAGGAAAATCAGTGCACCGAAACCGACCCAGCCCCAGACGGTCATCGCGACGATGGCAAACAAGGCGTCGTGAGGCGACGAGAAGAAGCCAGATGTGGGGAGTCCGACGCGGTGCAGCGTCGCGTTGACGATCCCGTATTGCGGATCGAGCAGCCAGGTGAAGATCACACCGGTCGCCACCGTCGAAGTGACAACGGGGACGAATACGGCTAGCCGATAGAGGGTGATGAACCGGATCCTGCGATTCAGTGCACCAGCGACGACCAGCGAGAGCACCAGCGTGATGGGCACGAAGAACACGGTGTAGACGATCGTGTGGCGAATCGAGTCACGAAAGATCGGATCGTGGATCAGTTCCTGATAGTTGTGCAAGCCCACCCATCGCGCGGGTGTTTGCAGGTCGTTTCGCTGGAACGACAAGACGAACGCCCACACGACCGGGACCATGCCGAACACGGCAAGGAGCAGCACGCTCGGGCTGATCATGCCCCAGCCCGCGACCTGGTCAGCCCGTCTCCGCGGGTCGCGTCGACGGGCTGACGACGGCAGGATCGCCGCTCGGCGTCCGCCCGCTGATCGGCGGGACGGGAGCCGAATCGCTTGGCTCATTGACCCGCCAGGGCGCTCTCAACTTGAGACTTGGCCGCGTCGAGGGCCGCTTGCGGCTGCTTTTGGCCCAACAGCACCGCTTGAACCATCTGGCCAACAGCGGTCGAGACTTGCGCGTACGACGTGATGTTGGGCCGCACGTGCTTCACGTTGTTGAGGTTATCGACGAATACCTTGTCGGACGGGTAAGTCGACAAGAACTTCGAATAGTCCGGGAGTGTCGTCTCCGATTGCCGGAGCGGCAGGTCTCCGGTGGCGATCGCGAACTGCAGGTTGACGGTCGGTGAGGTCAGCCACTGTACGAACTTGACCGCGGTTGCGGCGCGCGCACTCGAGTGGTCGAAAAGCATGTAGAGGTCGGGCCCTGAGATGGTCTCGTGGTCGCCGTTGTAACCGGGCAGGAACGTCACTCCGTATGAGACATCGGGGTTGATGCTGGAAAGGTCCCAGGGGCCCGTCCACAGCATGGCGATCTTGCCGCTGTTGAAGAGATTCAGATAGTTGTCGTTGCCACTGTCGAGATACACCGACTTGTCGGTGACGCCCATCTGCTGCAGCAGTTGCAATGCGGCGAGCCCAGCCGCGGAGTCGAACGCGGGTGCCTTGTTGTCCGGCGTCAGCAAGTCGCCGCCGGCCTGCCACAGGAGTGCGAGATAGCGCCAGACGGTGTCTTCGCTGCCGTCGTTGACGTAGGCCCAACCGAACTGCTGCTTGGACGCGTCCGTGAGCTTCTTCGCGGCCGCCGCGAAGTCTTGCCACGACCAGTCGTTGGTCGGCTCCGCGACGCCCGCGGCGGCGAACAGCTTCTTGTTGTAGACGAGGCTGAGGTTGTCGACGAGAGCCGGCACGCCGACGACCTTGCCATCGACAGTGGCCGCGGTTCGCTCCGAGGGATAGAAGTCGTTCCAATCGAAGGACGTCGCGGCGACGTCGCTGGTCAGGTCGACTAGCTTGGGCTGCTTGGCAAGCTGAGAAGCCGACGAACCGTATTCGTAGGCAACGTCGGGGAAGTTGCCAGCGGTGAAGCCAGCAACCGTCTTTTGCAACGCGCCGTCGTTGCCGCCGTTGAAGACCAGCGACACCTTCTGCGTCGGATTCAGCTTGTTCCACTGGTCGGCCTGCGCCTGGATCTCCTTGGCTTCGACGTCGGTGTACCCGTGGGACACTGTGATGGCGGTCGTGCCGTTGCCCGGCGCCCCGCCGGAAGTCGTCGCGCCGGAAGTCGTCGCGCCGGAAGTCGTCGCGCCGGAAGCCGTCGCGCCGGAGGGCGCCGCGCCCGAAGGTCCGGAGGACTTCGAGCTGCACGCGGCGAGGGCCACGAGCAGCACGGTTGCACTGGCGATAACCCGGGTGCGAGTGCCGACCGACTCCATCGGGGTCTCCTTCATCTGCGCATATTCGCTCGCTGTAGATGTGCAGAGTTGCACGTTTGCGCAGGCATGGTCAAGGTCTTTGGAGGCCGAGATCCTCCCAAAACACGCTCGAAACCAACCGAAAGCAGCGGCTGCCTCCTGCTGCATCGCGGCGGCGTTTGCGCGTAACGTGCACGCTATGCGGCAACAGGATCGACTCGGACTCATTCTTGAGCGTTTGAACCGGCAGGCGTCGGTGAGCGTGCCTGAACTCGCGGCGCAGCTCGAGGTCTCCCAGGCGTCGGTGCGACGCGACCTCCAGCTACTGGAGAGCCAGCAGCTGCTCAGCCGAACCCACGGCGGAGCCGTCGCGTCGGGCGTGCTGTACGAACTGCCGATGCGGTATCGAGGTGGTCAGCGCCATGATGCCAAGCGGGCGATCGCCAAGTGTGCTGTGCAGTTGCTCGGGCCTGAAGTCAGTTCAGTCGGTCTCAACGGCGGTTCGACGACGACCGAGGTCGCCAGGGCGCTGGCCACGCGACCCGGTCTTCGCGTGGTGACAAACGCGCTGAACATCGCTTCGGAGCTTGCCGTCAGGTCGAACATCGACCTCGTGGTCTGTGGCGGCAGTGCCCGGTCGGAGTCCTACGAACTCGTGGGCCCGCTGGCGGAGATGACCCTGATGAATATCAACATCGAGGTCGCCATCATTGGCGTCGATGGCGTCAACGTGACGGCCGGGCTGACGACCCACCACGAGGTCGAAGCACAGACCAATCGGTGCCTGCTTCGGGCTGCCGAGCGGGTGATTGTCGTCGCCGACTCGACGAAGATCGGTCGTCGCGGGTTCGCCCGCATTAGCGAAATCGGTGTCGTCGCCGACCTGGTCACCGACTCGGATGTGAAAGACAGCGATGTTGCCGAACTCGAGCGCGCGGGTCTGCGTGTCCATCGGGCCGAGGTCTGAATCTGTTCTGATTGCTGGGTGTGCGGTTAGTTCCGCAGCGCCTCGGGCAGGCGGTCGCGATGCGCGTCGACCATGGCGTCAGCGAGCTCAAAGATCCGCTCGGGTGAAAGCGTGGCGGACGTGTTCGGGTCGACCATGAGCGCGTGCCGGATGTGATCGGGCCGACCCTCGGTAAACGCCCGCACCGTGAGCTCGGCGACAGAGAGGAACGCCCGGTTCAGCGCCGCACATTGCGGTGGCAACGCGCCAACCGCGACCGGACTCACGCCGGACCCGTCGATTCGGCAGGGCACCTCAACCGGCGCGCCGTCCGGCAAGTTGCTGATCAGGCCTCGGTTCGCGACGTTGACCTGGATCTCCCGCTGCTGGCCGGTTACCAGGCTATGAATCACCTGCGGGGCGTATTCAGCCGCGTCTTCCTCGGGCTCGACGTAGTCGCCAGCGGCGGCTTGGGGGATGAGTTGTTCGATCTCCGCGGCGTTTCTCTCGCTGATCCCGACGTAGTCGCGCACCGGTATGCGCAGCCGCGCGATCTCTGTGTCGTCGTGCAAGTACCACGGCACGTACTCCGCGGAATGTTCGCTCGTCTCTGTTGGATAGAAGCCCAGCCTGCGGTACATATCCACCCGCACCCGCCGTTGTAGCTCGGAGTCTGCGGCGATGCGCGCGTCGAGTACGGGATACAGGTTGCGACCGTCGTGCTGCCACTCCAGAACCCAGGCCTGATGATTGACGCCGGCGCTGCGAAAGGTGACCTCGTCAAACGGAACGCCGATGAGCTCGCTCAGATCGTGAATCGTCCAGTACACCGAATGACAAAGCCCGAGCACCTTGAGATCGGGGAACGCGACCGACAGGTAGCCGATGTTCATGGCCATCGGGTTCGTGTAGTTCAGCAGCCACGCCTGCGGGCAGACGTCGCTCATGTCTTGCGCCAATTCGTGCAGGAAGCCAAAAGTTCGCAGCCCGCGAAAGATCCCGCCGACTCCAAGCGTGTCGGCGATCGTTTGGCGGACGCCGAAACGCTCCGGCACGTCGAAATCCGTCAGCGTTGCCTGGTGGCCGCCAATGCTCACGGTGTTGATGACAAAGTCGGCACCCCTCAGGGCCGCTCGCCTGTCTGCGGATCCAAGAACAACGGCCGGCCGACGATGATGCGTCACCGCGATCCGCGCGAGTTGTTCAGCGAGGATCAGCCGCTGGGGGTCGACATCGTGCATCATCAGCGTGAGTTCGCCGACGTCGGGGAAGCTGAGCAAGTCGCGCAGGAGTTGACGAGTGAACTCGGCGCTGCCGGCCCCTACAAAGCAGATTGTCGTCACGCGGGCAGCATCTCAAGGCCGCAGCAAATGAGCAAGCTTGCGCATCGCCAGTGATTGTCTCTGGACTTTTGTAGCAGCAGCTAGCAGACTCGGGCCGTGATCGACGTCTTGGTGCTCGGCGACCTGAACCCCGACTTGGTGTTGCGTGGCGACGTGGTGCCCCGGTTCGGTCAAGCAGAGCAGTTGCTCGACGCCGCGACTCTGGTCTTGGGTGGCTCGGCGGCGATCACGGCGCACGCCTTCGCCCGGCTCGGCCGAGCGACTCGACTTGGGGCGCTGATCGGCGACGACAACTTCGGCGACATCGTGATCGGTCTGCTCGCCGCCCAAGGGGTTGATACCCGGGCCGTCATCAAGGATCCGGATCGGCCCACCGGCCTGACCGTCGTCCTGTCGCAAGGTCAGGAGCGCGCAGTTCTGACGTTCCCCGGCACGATCGCGGACTTGTCTGTCGATCACGCCCTGGCGGCGCTCGAGGGTGCAGCTGCAGATGGCGCGCGGCATCTGCATGGGTCGTCGCTGTTTCTGCAGCCGAGTCTGGGGGCCGGCTTGGCTGCGGTGCTCGAACGTGCGCACACACTTGGTCTTAGCACATCGCTTGACCCGAACTTCGATCCTGCGCGGCGCTGGGAAGGCGTGGAGGAGTTACTGCCGCATCTCGACGTGTTCCTGCCGAACCGGTCGGAGACGCTGGCAATCGCCGGGCGAATTGCAGGCCATTCCTTCGACGACGTTGCGGCAGCCGGCTTGCTGCTCGCCTCCCGCGGCCCCGTCGTTGTCATCACCGATGGCCGAAACGGCGCAGTGCAAGTAAGTCCTGATGGCTCACAGTTTCGCGATGAAGGCGAGCCTGTCGAAGCCATCGACACAACTGGGGCCGGCGACACCTTCGCGGCCGCCTATCTCGATTCGCTTCTCCGCGGACTGTCCGCGGCGGAGTGCCTGCGGCGTGCGGTGCTTGCCGGTGCGCTTTCGACGTCCGCAATCGGCGGCACCGCCGGACAACCGACGCTCGATCAACTTGTGCAGGTGACGGTCGATCATCGTGTTTTGACCACTGAGGATGCAGATGCCGCACGTCAGTAGTGAAATTCGCCGTCAACCAGAATCGTGGACGCGGGCGACCTCGATCGCGCCGTCGTTGAGCGCGGCGCTGCCGCGACCCGGCGAGCGCGTTGCTGTGATCGGTTGTGGCACCTCGTGGTTCATGGCAGAGGCGTATGCGACGTTGCGCGAATCGACCGGCCACGGCGAAACCGATTACTTCGCTGCTGCGGACCTGCCGTTGGACCGCAGCTACGACCGACTAGTTGCCATCACCCGATCGGGTACCACGACGGAAGTCCTGTCGGCCCTCGCTGGGGTTTCGTTTCCAACGACGACTATCACCGCCGACGCATCTAGCCCGGTCGTGGCTGCCGCTGATCAGTCAATCGTGCTCGACTTCGCAGATGAGCAGTCGGTCGTGCAGACGGTGTTCGCGACGACGGCGCTGATGCTGTTGCGGGCGTCTCTGGGCGAGCAACTAGGTGGAGTCATTTCTCAGGCGGCGCAGGCGCTGTCGACTCCGCACGACCCCGCACTCGACGGTGCGCAACAGTTCACGTTCCTCGGGCAGGGCTGGGCTCATGGGGTGGCGAGGGAAGCGGCGCTGAAGATGCGCGAAAGCGCGCAGGCGTGGACGGAGGCCTATCCGCAAATGGAATACCGGCATGGGCCAATCTCCATAGCGGAGCCGGGACGGGTTGTGTGGATCTTTGGGCAGCCCGTTAGGGGATTGCTCGACGACATCAAGGCCACGGGCGCGACGCTGATCTGCGATGAACTCGACCCGGTCGCAGACCTCGTCCGCGTTCAGCTACTGGCAGTTCTTCTTGCTGAGGCGCGCGCGCTCGATCCTGACCGGCCTCGAAATCTGAGCCGGTCGGTCGTGCTCGAAACCCAATAGCCGCTCATGCTGACGACGACGGCGAGTTTGATGCGAGCCGCTACAGCGAATCGCACGCCTGTGCTTGCTTTCAACGTCATCACGTTGGAGCACGTCGAGGCTGTGTGCCGCGCCGCTGAGCGGACCAAACGACCGGTCATTCTGCAAATCAGCGAGAACGCCACCAAGTATCACGGCGGTGCCGCGGCCCTCGCCGCAGCGTGTTGCATCCTTGCCGACGAGAGTTCCACCGAGCTTGCGTTGCACCTCGACCATGTCGAGAGTCTGGATCTCGCCTACAGAGCTCCCGGGCTCGGAGTGAGTTCGTTGATGTTCGACGCGTCGCAGTTGCCCGATGCGGAGAACACCGACACCACAAGAGAAATCGCAGCGTGGGCGCACGGGTACGGGCTCTTTGTCGAAGCAGAGCTTGGTGCCATCGGCGGCAAAGGCAACGCGCATACGCCGGGCGTGCGTACTGACCCAGACGACGCCGCGAGGTTCGTTGCTGCAACGGGCATCGACGCGCTGGCCGTCGCGGTCGGCAGCAGCCATGCGATGACGCAGCGATCGGCGCAGCTCGACCAGGAGCTGATCGCGACCCTGGCCGCCGTCCTGCCAGTGCCGCTGGTCTTGCACGGCTCGTCGGGTATCGCGGACGCCGATCTCCGCACCGCCGCTGCGAACGGGATCGTGAAAATTAACATCGGAACGCTGTTGAATGTGGCCTTTACTGCGGCGGTTCGCGCCAGCCTTGCCGCCGACGCTGACCAGGTCGATCCTCGAAAGTACCTACGCGCGGCGCGCGACGCGACGACTGACGCGGTGGCCGGCGTCCTGGAAGCGTTGGGGCATTCCCAAGATCAAACTGTGGACGATATTCGCTAATATGTGCAGTCTGGTCGCCCTGATCCACAGCTATGCGACCCGACCATCGCTGGTCGTCGCCCTGTCGTCGACCACCAATAGCGATAGCGACGCCACCATCAACCAGAGTCTGCTGAGCCTGGCCGACGCCACACCTGGGATTTCCGCCGCATTCGTGACCGACATTCACGGTGTCTCGCGCTACGTCTACCCGTCCGAGCCCAGCGTGATCGGCACCAGCGTAAAGACAGCGGAACGGATGGCACCCTCGCCAAACGGTATAGGCCACCGGTAGCCCCAGGGCTCGGGCACGGATGTCGGCTCGCGGTAGAAGCCAGCCTCCATCAATCCCGGGGCGGTTCAGGATTGCACGGATTCAACGTTGCCCGGCCGGCAAGCATTGGAGCCTGGTGGTGCCGATGCGCGAGGCGGACTTGTCCGAGGGCGAAAGTCGGCACGCCCACGTGCTGCATGACGTCCGAATTCCCTGATCAGCCCACCCGTTCGTCATCGTCTTTTTTATCATCGCGGCGCTTGTTGTCGTCGTCCGATTCGAGATCTTTTGCTTGAACGATTTGGCGAATCCTGACGACGACGAGCTGCAGTACTTCTCGCGTCAGGCATGGACGTTTCTGTGTGCCTTCGTCATTCCGTTCGAGGGCGTCCTTTATCTGCTGTGCGGCAAAGTGCGGTGAACTTTACCGGCTGTGGGATCGTGACCGCTATGCGCTCGCTGATCGTCGAGGACGAGCACGCGTGGCCGCTACGTCTGGTCCGCCGTAGCGTTCGTCTTCCGCTAGTGCGGCGTGGCATAAGTAGTTTGACAGTGTGGTGCGCGAGAATGCGTTATGCGTGTTGCTGCTTTGGGGTTACGTGATGGCGATCGTGGGCGTCTGTCGGCCTGGGTGCGGTCCTCGAGTGTGCGGGCCGGGGTGGCGCAGCGGGCGAGGATCGTGTTGCTGGCCGCGGACGGGGTGAGCAACACCGAGATCGCTGCGCGGGTTGGTGTGTCGCGGCCGACGGTGATCTCGTGGCGGGCGCGCTATGAGGTCAGCGGGATCGGCGGTCTGCGCGATGAGCCGCGCTCGGGCCGGCCGCGCAGCATCGATCACGAGGCGATCATCGCTGCGACGTTGACGCCGCCGCCGAAGAAGCTGGGAATCACGCACTGGTCGTGCCGGCTGCTGGCGGCCAGGTTGAAGATCGACGCCTCGACAGTGGCCCGGGCGTGGCGCGATTACGGGGTGCAGCCGTGGCGGGTTCAGACGTTTAAGTTCTCCACCGATCCGGCGCTGGTCGCCAAAGTGACCGACGTGGTGGGTTTGTATCTGGCGCCGCCGAGCAACGCGGTCGTGTTGTGTGTGGACGAGAAATCGCAGATCCAGGCGCTGGACCGGACAGCGCCGATGTTGGCGATGCAGCCGGGGCTGCCCGAGCGGCGCACCCATGACTACGTCCGGCACGGCACCACCACCTTGTTCGCGGCGTTGGAGATCGCCACCGGGCAAGTCACCGCGACCTGTCAGCCACGGCATCGCCATCAAGAGTTCCTGCGCTTCCTCAAACAGGTCGCCCGTGCCTATCCCGATGTTGATCTGCATCTGGTGATGGACAACTACGCCGCCCACAAACGCGTCGAGGTCCGCGACTGGCTGGCCACCAACCCACGCGTGCACGTCCACTTCACCCCGACCTCGGCGTCGTGGATGAACCTCGTCGAGGTCTGGTTCGGGATCATCGAACGCCAAGCCATCCACCGCGGCAGCTACCGCTCCGTCAAAGACCTCAACACCAAGATTCGGGCCTTCGTCGACGGCTGGAACGACCGCGCCCATCCGTTCGTCTGGACCAAAACCGCCGACCAAATCCTCACCAAAGCCAACCGTCAAAAGACTTCGAAGTCAGGCCACTAGTTACGCGTCGAGGTTGGTCATCACGTGCTTGATGCGCGTGTAGTCCTCGAAGCCGTACATCGAGAGGTCCTTGCCGTAGCCACTGTGCTTGAAGCCACCATGCGGCATCTCGGCCACGAGCGGAATGTGCGTGTTGATCCACACGCAGCCAAAGTCGAGACGCTTCGCCATTCGCATCGCACGCCCGTGGTCGCGGGTCCAGACCGACGACGAGAGGCCGTACTCGACGCTGTTGGCCCACCCGACCGCTTCGTCTTCGTCGCTGAACTTCTGAACGGTGATGACCGGCCCGAATACCTCGTCGGTCACGATCTCGTCGCCTTGCCGCAAGCCGGCAACAACCGTCGGCTCATAGAAGTAGCCACGGTCACCGACGCGGTGCCCACCTGCCAGCAGCTGCGCATGGTCGGGCAACTGGTCGACGAATCCGCTGACCCGCGCAAGCTGGTTCGCGTTGTTGACCGGGCCGTACGTTGCATCGATATTGGACGGCGGGCCAACGACGACGCCACGAGCTTGCTCTGTCAGAGCAGCGACGAAGTCGCCATAGATGCCCGGTGCCGCGAGCACCCTGGTAGCAGCTGTGCAGTCCTGGCCGGCGTTGAAGTAGCCGGCCATCGCAATGCCCTC
>Ga0208357_1002233_pt1 | contig 13097 bp, 7 predicted proteins | sample NGESurdeep092012_6_FD_184487 | JGI IMG/M metagenome (GOLD analysis project Ga0208357, IMG submission 184487) | Arctic peat soil microbial communities from Barrow, Alaska - NGEE Surface sample F52-2 deep-092012 (SPAdes) | ecosystem: Environmental > Terrestrial > Soil > Wetlands > Peat ... | reverse complement strand
CGAGTGCCCTTGGAAGAAGATCATGTCGCCGCCGAACGTGTCGGACGGCGCGCGCCAGAAATGATTGAAGCCGACGTCGTAGAGCGTGGCCGACGACGCGTACGATGCAACGTGACCGCCGAGTTCCGACGAGACCTTGTTTGCGCGCACGACCATCGCCATCGCGTTCCAGCGCGCGTAGTGGCGCAGATGCGCTTCCAACTCCAGGTTGCCGGGCATCTCGGGCTGCCGATCGGGCGCGATCGTGTTGACGTAGTCGGTCTCTAGGCCCAGCGAAACTTGCGCGCCGCCGCGCTGCGCTTCTTCGACCAACTGGCCGATCAGTTCGCGCGTCCGCTCGGGACCCTCGTACTGAAGGACGCCGCGGAGGGCAGCGATCCACTCGGCGGTCTCTTGGGGATCGGGTTCGTGCGGGAAGGCGGTCATGGCGCGAGCGTTCCCCGACGTATGGGGAATCCTTCCTGGCGGATGGAGCCAATCAGGGCTATGGAGCCATCCAATTTACGAGGCGCTCTTCGCGTAAGACCACCCCGATCGAGGCCAGCAGGATGACGCCGCCCAGCACGGCCGGCAGCGGCAGCGCTTCGTGGAAGACGATCAGGGCCAGAATCGCGGCAAAGACCGGTTCGAGCAGGGTGGCGAACGAGACCGCACTGGGCGAGAACCAGCGCAGCGAAGCGTTGATGGCCGTATGGCCGAGCAGTTGGGAGATGAGGGCCATCGCCAGGATGCCGCCCCAGGCGGCCGTCGCGTCGAGCGGGGGCGGGGCCTGACGCGCGATCAGCGAGGCCAGCACCAGCGCCAGCGCCGCCCAGAAATAGGTCCGCGTCACGATCGATCGGGTGCCCAAGTCGGCACGAACCTCGCGCACCAGGAGCAGGTACGCCGCGATCCCGATCGCACCGACGATCGCCAGCAGAACGCCCAGCCATTGGTGGCCGGCATTCGGGGGAGGGGTGGAATCCAAGCCCACGACCATGATCGCGCCGACGGCCCCGCCCGCAAAGCCCGCCATCGCCGCGGGCGAGAGGCCCCGTTTGCGGACGATCGCGTCGTAGAGCGCCGTCCAAATCGGCGAGGTGCAGACCAGCAGCGTCGAGATCGCGATGGTCGTATATTCCAGCGACCAGATCCAACCGGCGAAGTGCAACGCCAGCGCGACGCCGGCGACGGCCAGCACGACGTTCTGGCGGAGCGTCGCTCGGCGCGGCGCACGCGTCCGCGCGAACGCCGCAAACACCAGCAGCGCGATGGCGGCAATGGCCAGGCGCGACGCGCTGACCGCCAGCGGTCCCGCCCCGCCCAGCGCGAAGCGCGCGAAGATCGCGGCCGCTCCTACCGCGACTTGCGCTCCGCCCAGAATCAGATACGGCACGCCGCTCGCTTGCGCCGCGATGCCGCGCGCGTCCTACTCGGCGCAACGACCGTGGGGCGGAGAATAGCCACCCTTCGCGTATGGTACGAGCATCATGAGCAAGATTTACATTTCGGGCGACGACCCGTCGATTCGGGTTCCGATGCGCGAGGTCGCGTTGACCGATGGTTCGACCCACGCGATGTACGATACCAGCGGACCGCACGGTGACGACGCGGTGACGATCGACCTGCGCGCCGGCTTGATGCCGCTGCGCCGGCGCTGGATTCTGGATCGCGACGATACGGTCGAGCTGGAGAAGCCGACCTCGATCTATCGCCGCGGCCGCGAGGCGATGTCCGAACTGGACGAGATCCGTTTTCGCAACGCGCCCAAAGCGCGCCGCGCCAAGCCCGGCGCCAACGTCTCGCAGATGCACTACGCGCGCCGCGGCGAGGTCACGCCCGAGATGCGCTTCGTCGCGCTGCGCGAAGGCTGCGCGCCCGAGTTCGTGCGCGACGAAATCGCGCGCGGCCGCGCCATCTTGCCCAACAACGTCAACCATCCCGAAAGCGAGCCGATGATCATCGGCCGCAACTTCCACGTGAAGATCAACGCGAACATCGGCAACTCGGCGGTCGCTTCATCGATCGACGAAGAGGTCGAGAAGATGACCTGGGCGACCAAGTGGGGCGCCGACACGGTCATGGATCTGTCGACCGGCAAGAACATTCACGAAACGCGCGAGTGGATTCTGCGCAACTCGGCGGTGCCCATCGGCACCGTGCCGATCTACCAAGCGCTGGAAAAAGTCGACGGCAAAGCCGAGGACTTAACTTGGGAGCTCTATCGCGACACGCTGATCGAACAGGCCGAGCAGGGCGTCGACTATTTCACGATCCACGCCGGCGTGCTGCTGCGCTACGTGCCGCTGACGGCCAAGCGCATCACGGGCATCGTCTCGCGCGGCGGCTCGATCCTGGCCAAGTGGTGCCTCTCGCATCACCAAGAGAACTTTCTCTACACGCACTTCGAAGAGATCTGCGAGATCATGAAAGCCTATGACGTCGCGTTCTCGCTGGGCGACGGCTTGCGCCCCGGCTGCCTGGCCGATGCCAACGACGAAGCGCAGTTCGGCGAACTCGAAACCCTGGGCGAGCTGACCACGATCGCATGGAAGCACGACGTGCAAGTGATGATCGAGGGACCCGGCCACGTGCCGATGCACTTGATCAAAGAGAACATGGACAAGCAGTTGGAGATCTGCCACGAAGCGCCGTTCTACACGCTGGGACCGCTGGTGACCGACATCGCGCCGGGCTACGATCACATCACCTCGGCGATCGGCGCGGCGATGATCGGCTGGTACGGCACCGCGATGCTCTGCTACGTGACGCCCAAAGAACATCTGGGCTTGCCCAACAAAAAAGACGTCAAGGACGGGGTGATCGCCTACAAGATCGCCGCGCACGCCGCCGACGTGGCCAAAGGCCACAACCGCGCGCGGCACTGGGACGACGTCCTCTCCAAGGCGCGCTTTGAGTTCCGTTGGGAAGATCAGTTCAACCTCTCGCTCGATCCCGAAACCGCGCGCGAGTTCCACGACGAAACCTTGCCGGCAGCGGGCGCCAAGATCGCGCATTTCTGCTCGATGTGCGGCCCGCATTTCTGCTCGATGAAGATTACGCAGGAAGTACGCGAATACGCCGAGCGCGGCATGGAGGAGAAGTCTCGCGAGTTCATCGAGAAGGGCGCCGAAGTCTACGTCACCGCGCCGTGAGCGCAGCGCGCGCGATTGAGGCCGTGCTCTTCGATCGCGACGAAACGCTGATCGAAGACGTGCCCTACAACGGCGATCCCGCGCGCGTCGTGCCGCTGCCCGGCGTCAAAACCGCGCTCGACCGTTTACGCAGCGCGGGCATTCCGCTAGCGGTCGTGAGCAATCAAAGCGGCGTCGGGAGAGGGTTGATCACCGCGACCCAAGTCGACGCCGTCAACCGCCGCGTCGAGGAACTGCTCGGCCCGTTCGCCGGCTGGTTCGTCTGCCCGCACGCCCCCGACGACGATTGCGATTGCCGCAAACCCAAACCCAGGTTAATTCTCGACGCCGCCCACGCGCTGCGCGTCAACGTGGCCCGCTGCGTCATGGTCGGCGACAAACCCACCGACGCCGAAGCCGCGCGCAACGCCGGCGCGATCTCCATGAACGTCACCGCCGATCGCGATATCGGCGAGATCGTCGACATCATTCTCTTATGGAAAGCGTAGCGCGGCGTTTCTACGAGTTTGCGGAGTCGAGCAGATCTTGCGTGATGAAGAGGCGCGAACGTAGGCCGAGGCGGCTGAGGAGGGAACTGACGTGATGTTCCACCGTGCGTTCGCTGATCCCGAGGTGCTCTGCGATATTGCGGTTGGATCGGCCATCTGCGACGAATCCCGCTATTTCGCGTTCGCGGGACGTCAGCGCGGAACCGTGACGCAGCGGCTTTGGTACGCTGCCTTCGGCAAGCGCCGTCACGAAATGCTCCAGTTGCGCGCGGCGCAGATCGTGCAAGCGCGCCGCGACCGCGCGTAGGGCAGCCGGGCGCGCGGATCCATGACGATCGAGAGCGAGTAGCGTCTCGTATCCCGCACGCGCAAGGACGTTATCGACGCGCCTGCCGAGCACCTCAAGCATCGTACGGGCAGTACGCCGCACGTCGGTCTCGGAGAAGATGCCTGCCAGGGTGAGCAACTCTTCTGCAAACGCTGCCGTATCGAGAGCTTCGACCGCGCGTGATAGAATCGTGCGAGCATCGCCGAGGCGCTCCTCGACGATCGCCGCCGATGCCAGAGCTGCACCGACCTGCCCGATTCGCAGCGACTCGCCCGACCGGATCGCCATGCCGAGCGCTTCGTCCTCGGAGAGCGGCGGTGCGCCGCTGCGGATCCCGTACGCGCGGAGCAGAGCGCCCGCCGAAACGGCCAGCATCGAGACGGCTGCGTTGGTAACGCCGGTGCCGATCGCGAGCGTATAGAGTTCTTGAGCACGCGCGAGGTCGCCGACGCCGATAAGGGCTAGGGCATGACCGAGCGCAGCGTATGCCATGCGCCCGATGTACTTGCCGTTCTGTGCGGAAGCGACGGCATGCTCCCACCAGCGCAGGGTGTCGGCAGCAGCGCCGAAGAGCGTAGCGATATCGGCGCTGTTGCTGTAGACCCGCACCACGAGGTCGGGGTCGCCAACGGCGTCTGCGGCCGCTTGTGCGTGCCCCAGCGCTTCGAATGCAGCGACCCGTTCGCCGCGCCGGGCGTGCACGAGCGCCAGAGTGTCGAGTCGGCGCGCCTCGATGTCCGGATCGGGCGTCGTTCCCCCGCGGGAAACGAGGTCCAGCGCCTCGTCGGTCCTACCCAAGTGCACCGCATACGAAGCGGCCATCGCCAAGGCGAAATCACGAGCAGTTGGGTCGCTCTCGCCGATGAGCTCGACGGCACGGAGCGCATGCTGATATCCGCGCTCCGTTTCTCCATCGGTCCAAGACTGCCGCGAGAGGAATATCTGCATGCGGATCACTTTGCTGCGGTCGCCTAGCGCTTCGTACACGTTGAGCGCGTCGGAGAAAAGCTCATCGGTGCGCTCCGCCACGCCTGCCGCATACGCAGCGTAGGCGCGCTTCTCGGCCAATGCGGCGTAGGCGTGCGTTCCGTTCTGTACCCCGCGCAATGCCTCGTCGTAATATCTGGCGGCATCTTCGTATGCGGCGAGCACAGCGGCATCATCGGCAGCAATCTCGTTGTAGCGCAGAGCCTTGACTGCATCGCCGGCCGCCGACCAATGATACGCAAGGTCGGATGCGCTTCGCGATGGGGCGTCTTCCAGCGCTTGCGCGATCTTCGCGTGCAAGGTTCTTGCTTCAGCATTGAGAAGCTCGCGATAGATGATGTCGCAGAAAAGTGCCTTCGTGAACGCGATAGCATCGCTATTCCGGATTGGCTGCTCTCGTACAAGTTGCAGATTGCGCGCGCGGCGAAGCGCAGCGAGAATGTCCGACAGCGATCGGTCAAGCAGCGCCGCGACGAGGCGCGGATCGAAGACCCGGCCCACCGCCGAGGCGCAATGCAGCACGCGTTGGTCCGCGTCGCTCAGTTCGTAGAAGCGACCAAGGACGATCGACCGAATCGAGGAGAATGCCGGCTGCGTCAAGACGTCATGCCCGGCGTCGATCGCGGTGCGCAGCAGCTCTTTGATAAAGAGGGGATGCCCTTCGCCCAGATCCTTGATTCGTTCTGCGGTTGCGCGCGGTAACAGCACGGGCGAAGAAGCAGCAATCAGTTCGCCGGCTTCGGCGTGGCTGAGGGCGCTCAGTCGGATCGTCATCAGACCGCTGCTGCGCATGCGCGCATGCGCAGCAGCAAACGTGCCATTTGGCTCGATCGCGTCGGATTGGAGGGTGAGCAAAATCAACAGCGGTCCGTTCAAGCGGGCAATCGCAAGATATTCCAAGAGTCCAATCGTTGCGGCGTCGGCCCACTGCGCGTCCTCGATAGCAACGACATACGGATGGCCGCGTTGTGCCCCAAGGAGAAGCCGCGCAATGTCGTGGTAGCGGCGGATCAGCCGCTCGTTCGTCGGATCGCTTGCGGCGATGTCGTCATCGGGCAAGATGCGGTCGACATCCCCGCCCAGGCCGACGCCGCGTAATACCTCAATGAGCGGAAGAAACGGCGTACGGACGCGTTCGAGACAGGGCCCGATGGCGCTGCCTCCGGCGCGCCCGCCCGTGCTTGTCAGCAGCTCGGCGATAAGGCGGCTTCGGCCGATTCCCACCTCTCCGACGACAGCAACCATCGTCGTGCGTCCTGACGCCGCGCGATCGAATGCCTCGCACAGGGCCGCGAGCTCCCCGGCGCGCCCCACGAAGGGGTCGCGGAGAGGAACGATGCCGTTCATCGGCATTGAAGTCCCATGCTCCATTCTACTCGAAAGCCGGGCCATTGGGCATAGGGGCTACACCTAACCGGGGCTGCGCCGATTGCCGCGACGACCCGACTATCAGTACTCCCCCGATGCGCGAGATGTGCGCTGCGAGGATGCTCGGAGAATGAACGGGATCGGGACGGCACGAGTCGAGGTACGCCGGGGAGCGTATCTCGAGTCGGTTCACACATTTTCGGCGTGCATTGTGCGGGCTGACGGCGAGGTTATCGACGCGTTTGGTGACGTGGAACATGTCTATCCCGTACGGTCGCTCGCGAAGCCCTTCCTGGCGGCGATGCTGGCGAGTAGCGGAGCAGCGGAAGCCTACGAGTTCGACGAAGCGGACATCGCGTTGGCGGCGGGCTCTCACGATGGAGAGCAGCGCCACGTGGAAGCGGTACGACGCATTCTCGCGCGGCTCGATCTGGATGAGAACGCGCTGCTGTGCGGCCCGGCGAAGGAGGGTAGGGCCGTGATCGGGCCGCCGATCGCGAATAACTGCTCGGGGAAGCATGCCGCCGTATTGGCGCTATGCCGGCATCTCGGATATTCGGTAGAGAGGTACGTCGAGCCAACACACCCCGTGCAGGTGCGCCTGCTATCTACGATTATGCCCGCATTCGGCGTTTCGTTTGGTCCGCACGAGTTGGCCGTGGACGGATGCGATATGCCGATCTTCGGAGCTTCCCTCCGACAGATCGCGGTCGCATACGCCCGTTTTGGCGTCGCCGAAGACGAGGCAAGCACGCGTGTCCGCGGCGCAATGACGGCTCAGCCGGCTTATGTCGGCGGATGGCAGGACAACCTCGATACGCAGCTGATCGAATGGAGCCACGGCGCCATCATCGGTAAGATCGGTGCAGAGGGCCTGCACGCCGATGCGATCCTTACTCAAGGCATCGCCCTTGCGGTCAAGGTACACGACGGGAATTCGCGGGCCCTTCCGTCGATCTTGGCGCAGCTAATTCCGCGGTGTGCCGATCCATCTCCGCTTGCCGCAGAAACTCTCGCTAATCTTGCCAAACGACCCGTATTCAACGCAGTGGGCCGAACCATCGGCGGCATCGCATTAGGTGCCGAACTGGTAACGGAAGAATTACTTTGAAGGAGGTCCTTTCACGATGTTTCGCACGATAACGTCAGCGCGGAATTGCAGTAGCATTCTCGCAGCGCTATTTTTCTTAGCTGTCCTTGCGTTTGGCTCCGGTCGCGTCGGAGCGCAGTCCGCCGTTACCGGCACTGCGACGCTTACGGGAACGGTAACCGACGCCGTAGGGAGTCCCGTCGTATCGGCCTTCGTGACGCTCAGTGGCCCCGATATTCTCCATTCCACTACGGATTCGCGAGGTCGCTTCCTGTTTACCGACGTTCCCGTGGGCCTCTATCGCGTTACCGTAAGGTCAAGTACGCTTGGAACGGTCGCCCAGGATGCGGTTGTAGTTGACCGCGACATCACGATCGCGATTCAGTACGACACGGTAGCAGGCCTTAGCGTCATCGCGCACACGAATACTGAGGCCCACGCCCGGTTCAATGTATCCGCGGCTTCAACGACGCCGCTAAGCCCAGCTAGCGCCGCGTTTGAAGGTCAGACGTCCTGGAGACAGCTCCTTGAGAAGATTCCGGGCGTTACGATTCTTGGCGCCAGCGGCGGCTCGGCATTCAATGCGGCCGTACCCGACTCTCCCCTTTCTCCTGCCATCGTGTCGATTAACGGTGCAGCCGGTTACGAAACAGCTACGGTTCTAGATGGCATGCCGCTAATCGGGACGTCGTACACCCTTCTCGCTGGAGCGGGCACGGATTTGGGTTACTACCCGATGAATTCGTTTTCAACCGCCGACGTCGTGCGCGGACCAGGGGCGCTATCACCGACGATCGTCGATTCCATTGGAGGCAGTTTGGTGCTCTCCTCTCCCGGATTAGTCACAAAGAATAGCGGAGAACTGTCGGTCAGCACGGACCCTTATGGCGGTTTCAATGCAGATGGGACGGTTGCGCTACGCTTCGGAAAACTGTCCGCGAGGGCAACGTACGGTATCGACGATAGCCCCGGACCGCTCAACAGCGCCGTCTTCCCCGCGAGTTCAGCCGTGCCTTTGACCGTGAACGGACAGCCGTTCTCGTGCACCGGATCGTGCGCGACAAGCTACAACTTCGCCCCAGGATACGCAGTCGGTGGAAACTATTCGCTGGGCAGCGGGCTCCTAAGCTGCTGTACGCAAGCTTCGACCGCATCGAGTCAGTACGGCGGATCGGTTGCTCTGCGCTACGCGCTGTCCCCTTCGGTAAGCGCCGAGGTGTTCTATGCCGGACAGCGTACGGCAGCATTCGAAGGAGCGCCGTTGCAACCGGTAGATTTTACGCCGCCAGCGGGATATGCCGGGTCGTTCCCGGCCGGCAACAGCCTCCTCTATTTCTACCAGGGGTACCCCACGGCCGTGCCGTTTGTTCAGGCGTCGAGCCTTCTTGAGGAGAAGATTTCCATCGGAGTCGGCAACGGCGTTCTGCGGCTGGCGGCACTTCAGAACAAGACGTTCATTGCCGAGACGTTCAGCAATCCCGGCGGCGGTCTCGACCAGCCATACACGACCCAACTGTATGGCGGCGGTACGCTAAACGGATCGCCGGTAACGTTCAACGGCGGCAGTTACACCGTCACGAGCGACGCATTTCACTACTTAGAGAACAATGCGGCGAACAATCGCGACCTGTCGATAGCGTACGACACGCAATTTGGCTCGAAGGTCGCGCTGGGAGCGTCGTACGTGCAGTCGTACTACAACACGCCCGGGACCGAGGCCTATAGCTATACGTATGGCGGAGGTGACTACAGCTACGCCAGCACGACGCCGTCGTCGGTATCCGAGACGACGAACGAGTCCAGGGTGTATCTCGACTATAGCCCTACCGACACAACTTCAGTTAACCTTTCCTACTACGATGTCGCTGCTCGATATCACGTTCCGAATCCCGACAATAACGCAGCATACACAGATCAGAGCCTCTCATACGGGGCCCCGCGTCTTGGTGTCGTATGGCATCCGAATTACAGAGTTGCCTTTCGAGCCGCCGCAGGGGGAGGTTTAGCTCTGGCGCCGCTCAGTTACCTAATCGGCAACAACGGTATTCCAAGCTTAGACCCAAACTCAAATACGTACACGGTCACGGTTACAAACCTCAACCTTCGACCCGAGAAGTCCTTCGGATTCGACATCGGTTCCGATCTTCGTCTTCGCTCCGATACGGTGCTTTCGTTCGACGCATACCGCGATAATCTCTACGGTCAGCTTTTCCAATCGACCAATCTCTCGGGAACGTTTCAGGGGCTTCCGCTCTATACGGCCGAATACAGTAACCTCGGCGTCTCCCGATACGAAGGCATTCTGTTGAGCTTACAGCGAGATGTGCCAAAGGGGGTCTATGGCGGTTTATCCATTGGTCTGACGCGCGGCTTTGTCGTCAGCGTTCCCGGTGGATTCTACGACCAGCCCGGATGCACGCAGTGCGCAAATCTTTGGGTGGTACCGGGCACCAATTTCAATGGCGGAGCCTACGGCGGGTACAGCGGGACCGTTCCCTACTCGCAGGGTACGGCAACGCTGGGATACCGTTGGAAGCCACAGACCTTCGCGGAGTTTGACCCGACGTACTATGGCCCGAACAATTCCTATTATCGCCCCGGCTTCCTAGAGACCGACGCTCGCTTCGGTTACGGATTGAACCGCCGCATTTCGCTGTTGCTTACATTCAGGAACCTGACGGGCATCTACGACGGATCGGTTAATTCGCTGTCGTTCAGCAATCTTTGGGGCGTTCCGACCATTAGCGGACCCGCTTACGGTGACTACGGCGAGGAATATGGTCCGCGATCCATCATACTGACGACGCAGATCCGTTTTTAGGCCATGGGTATCGCTCGCCAGTTGTTCGTCTGTGCATTACTGCTCTTGCTTGCGAGCAGTAATGCACTAGCGTCGCCGGACGACGGCACTGTTCTTGGACGCGCCTATCGCGTAAGCGCACCTGATACGGCTCGCTATGAGATGATGTGGGCTCGTCCCGATCCGAAGGACCCGCGTTACATCATGGTTTGCGGCATGTATGAGGATCCGCTTGCCAATCGAGTAGGCGGTTATCTGTACGCCTCGTTCGACGGCGGCAGGGCGTGGGCACGTAGGGCGACGGACGCGTCGACGGACTGGGTTTCGGAGGAGCATTGCGCGTACGGATCCGGAGGGGATGCGTATTTCACGACGAGCGCATCAAATACGGATTCCGGCGAGCCGAGGCATGAATATGGGAACTTTCATTTGTTCGTGTCTCGCGACCACGGTCTGACTTGGCGGCGGACGATAACTCGCGGATTCGTTGACTGGACCTTTGCGAGCGTTCTACCGTCGACGGAAACGGATCCAGAGCGCCTCATCATCTTTGGGAACCAGGCAGTAACGAAGCCCGGTCAATGGGGCAAACTTTCCCCAGTGGTCTTCGAGTCTACCGACGGCGGACTCTCGCTCAAGGGGCCGTTTGCCGTTCCGGCGCCATCGAAATTCTCTTATCAGGGTGAGTTTGCGTTCGGAACGGCGTCCCTTCCGGACGGAACGGTGTTGTTTTCGACCGCATCGCGGCATATGCCAAACAAACCGCGCGGCGGCGCAGCGCCAAGCATGTGGAAGGCAACGGCAGACGCGGAGATATTTGCGTTCTCTTTGAAAGCGCGAACGCTGCGTTCGTTTTCGATCGTGCACAGTGGGGAGTCGACGTGGTCGGTTCCGCTCGCGCGTGATGACGGCGATGGACCGTTTCGCGGGAGGCTGTACCTGGGCTGGATAGAAGCTGTTGGCAGTCACGCGCGAGCGGTGCTCGCCACATCGGATGATAATGGCGCAACGTGGTCCTCCCACGAGATTTTGCGCGGATCTTCGCTCGATTCCGCGGCATCGTGTGCAGTGGGGCCCGCCATCATCGGCCTGCATCTTACCGTGAACGGGAGTGGCGTACTCGGCGCATCGTGGATTGACGAAGGGCAGGGAGATTACTTTGCAGCGTCGCTGGACGGAGGCAAGACTTTTACGCCCGGCGTCGAGGTAGCTCGCTACCCGCTTGAATCGTCGACTGCCTATTATTCAAAGTTCTTGCAAGCGGTCGCAATCGACGAGTACTCCGCCGCGGTTCAAGGCTTCCTGAAGAAGAGCACATCTCTCTTGAAGCTTGCGTCTCTTCCTGGATTGGGCATTTCGCTGCGGGTGGACCTTCTCGGTTACGCGGATGCGTCGGACCTTGTGGCAGATGCAAACGGTGGATTCCACGCCTTCTGGGCACAGCCGGGGATCGAAGGCCAGGCGCTTTGGACGAGAGGGATCGTCGTGCAGCCCGGTGCAACCGTCGCAGCGCCGGTGATCTCCCGTCCCGCCGCCAACGCGAGTGCGCGATGCGAAGCGCCGAAGCTTCCCATCGCAATATCGTATCCACGACCGAACGCCGGGCGAGATACAACGCTCTTGAACGGCTGGAAGGATATGAGCTCGTCGCTAGCCTTAGAACTCTCCAATTTGGAGTATTCTCCGGCGACGCATGATGTGGCGCTGGACGTCCGGATCATCAACCGAGGCGTCAAGCCGTTGCGAGGGAGTCTAGCGATGACGGCGTCCGATATCCATTCCGATTTCGGCAATCCCGAGCCACTAGACGCCGAGAGAACGTTTCGCAATGGAGCCACGTGGTTTGTCAGCCCAGTTGTTCTATCGTCGGGGACACCCGCCGGCGGACGTAGCGCTCCGTTCCGGTTGCGATTTCGAATACGCGGCTTTCACGAGGTACAGCCTCAGAGCATCACAGACGCCGTAGCTATGGGTATCAAGGTCTACAAGCGTTTAAGTCCGTAAGGTGTCAGATGATGAGCGTGCGCTAAGATTACGGTTGACGAGAAAGCAATTCGTGGCCATGCTGGCTGCTGGATCGCTCGGTTCTTGCGCGCCGTTTGCAACGAGCCGGGATCGCATTCGTATTGCGCTTGACGGCGATCCGTCCACACTCAACTTGCTGTTGGGCGACGATCCCAACACCTTCGACGTAGGGCTCATCATCAATGGTTTCCTACTCCGTACGGACGAGCGCGGCAACCTTATCCCGGATATCGCGGTCCGCGTTCCGACGCTTGCCAACGGGGGCATCGCTCCCGATGGCAGAACGCTTCGCTACGAGTTGCGCCGCGACGCGTTGTGGCACGACGGCGCACGTGTAACGGCTGCCGATGTCGCGTTCACGCTCGGCCTCGTCAGCCGCCCAGATGTCAATGTGGCCGACCGATCCGGTTATAATCTTATTACGGACGTTCGTGTTCCGTCTCCATACGTTGTCGAAGTGCGACTCCGTGAATCGTACTCGCCGGGCATCGCGACGTTTCTTGCCACCGCAGCCAATCAGCCCTACCCGATTGTTCCCAAGCATCTGCTCCAGAACGTGCTGGATATCAACCATGCGTCCTATAACGAGCGCCCAATCGGATGCGGGCCGTATGCCGTGAAGGCGTGGCGCCGCGGCGACGTCGTGGATCTCGAACGCTTCGATCGCTACTTCCGGGGTATACCGCCGACGAAGTATCTTGAGATGCGAACGGCTCCTTCGAACGCCGCGCTGATCGGCCTGTGGCATGACGGGCAGATCGACGTCGCAGGGCTGACGGGAGAGCGCGAGCTCCTGGAGATATTTCGGAAGATGCCCGACGCCAACGTGGACGTCTATCAACGCAACACCCTGGAATATCTTCTCTTTGCGCACCAG
>Ga0208357_1002232_pt1 | contig 13097 bp, 12 predicted proteins | sample NGESurdeep092012_6_FD_184487 | JGI IMG/M metagenome (GOLD analysis project Ga0208357, IMG submission 184487) | Arctic peat soil microbial communities from Barrow, Alaska - NGEE Surface sample F52-2 deep-092012 (SPAdes) | ecosystem: Environmental > Terrestrial > Soil > Wetlands > Peat ... | reverse complement strand
GCCGCGTTGTCGCAATGCCGATCCATGCGGACGGCGAGTGTCTTCACGCCGCGCATCACCAGCCACGAATCGAACGGACCGGCAATAGAACCGATGGCGTTCTGATGGAACGCGAGTTGCTCGCCCAGCTCGGCATCGGCCGCGACCAATGCGCCGCCCACGACGTCGGAGTGCCCGCCGAGGTACTTCGTCGTGGAGTACACGACGATGTCGGCACCTAAAGCCAGCGGCTGCTGCAGATACGGCGAGGCGAAGGTGTTGTCGACGACCAGCTTCGCGCCGCCCTCATGCGCGATCCGCGCGACCGCCGCGATGTCAGCGATGCCCAGCAGCGGGTTGCTCGGAGTCTCGCACCACACCACCTTCGTCTTCGGCGTCATGGCACTGACGAGCCAATCAAGGTCGGACAGATCGACCGACGTGTGCACGACATCCCACCGGCCGAAAACCTTGTCGACCAATCGGAACGTGCCGCCGTACGCATCGCCCGGCACGACAACGTGGTCGTGCGGCGAGCACAACGTGCGCAGGATGCAGTCCTCGGCCGCCAATCCGCTCGAGAAGGCCAACCCGCGGGTGCCGCCGTCGAGATCCGCCAGGCAAGTTTCGAGCGCCGACCGCGTCGGATTGCCCGACCGGCTGTACTCCCACCCGTCGCGGGGCTTGCCCACCGCGTCTTGGTGAAAGGTCGAAACCTGAAAGATGGGCGGGACGACGGCCCCTGTGCGTGGGTCCGACGGCTGGCCGGCGTGAATGGCCCGGGTCTCGAAGCTTTCGTTCGCGGGGCGCGAGGGGTCTGCCATGAAGCCGAGGCTATCTCGCAACCACTAAGTTGGCCCTGGCGCGGGGGCGCGGGGGCGGTTCGTCGAGTGCGAGGAGGACGTAGTGGCCTGGCGTGAGCGACCGGTCGCGGTGGCTGCGTTCGCCGATGCCCGCGAGCTGATCTTCCGCCCCAAGTTCCGCCGCGCCATCGTCTCGGCAGTGGTGTTCGTCGCCGCGGCGATCGCCGCCGCCTACGACAACGGCATCAAGGCCAAGCACTCCGTCGACCACAACCAGATCGTGGCGGACCAACCCCACCGAGTATTCGCGCTCGTCGCCATCGGCGTATGTCTTGTCGCCGGCATCATCACCGTTCAGATGGTCGCGAACGAACTCGCGCGGCTGGCCCGGCACCGCGGCAGTCCGGCTGCGGCGTCCGCGATCCGACTCGGCGTCCAGGTCATCGGCTACTTGGCGATTCTCGTCACGGTGCTCGGACTGTTTGCCGTCAAGATCGAGAGCGTCCTGCTCTCCGGTGCGATCGTCAGCGTTGTGCTCGGACTCGCGGCGCAGCAGTCACTCGGCAACGCGTTCGCAGGCATCGTGTTACTCGTCTCGCGACCATTCAAGGTCGGCGACTACATCAGGCTGCAGTCCGGCGCGCTCGGGGGCCAGTACGACGGCCGGGTCAGCGCCATCAGTTTGATGTTCACCACCATGCAGACCGCGGACGGGCCGATTTCTTTTCCGAACGCGTCCGTTCTGTCGTCTGCCACCGGGGTTCGCGACGATCCCAGCGGCAACTCGCCACTCATTACCTAGCGCTCATTACGTAGCGCTCATTACCTAGCGCGGGGAATCGCGTAGATGTACGACGGACCGGCGTCACTCGGATCAGGCGAGTCCAGCAAGCCAGCCCACCGCCGTTCGAACCCCACATGCTCGAGCGCCCGCCACGATGCCCGGTTCGCTTGCTGCATCGCCACGAGGACGCTGTCGACGTCGGGATAGCGGCTGAACGTGTCGACGAGGAGTTGCCGGATCGCCTCGCTCCCGACGCCGCGCCCGGTCGCCTCGAGCGCACCAATCGCGTAATCGAATCCGACGGCCGCGCTCATGTCCACGGCCGCGCTCATGTCCACAACGCCGGTCGACTCGCCTGCGGTCCCGCTCGATTCCCCGATCGGCGAGAGTGCTGCGGCCCACGACGGGTTGTCGCTGATCCGGTACCGCTGGATGAACCCAACTGGCTCGCCATCGGTCTCGATCACGAAGAGCTCGGTCGAATCATCACCGTCGATGCACGGGCCATATTCGGCCTCAACCGCCTCGCTTGCCGCCGTCTCGCCGTGCAGCCAGGGGAACCAGGCCTCGACGTGCGGCGCGCGCAACCAGGACGCCAGCGCAGGGAAATCGTCGCGACTCATCGGCCGCAAAGCCACCGCGGGCCGTCTCCCCGAACCCGGGCCGGCAGCCCCAACCTGACCGGACATCACACCAGTATCGATTCCATAGAGTCGCAGCGCGCACTTGGCCGACGTTCAGGAAACTCCCAGACTTCAGCGTAACGATGCTCATCTACCGTCATTTCGCCGCCGATCTCACCATCGACGACAGCAACCACCAACCGCAGTGACCACCGCCGACCGATTGGACTCGACATGCCGAGCTTGGCCGCCGTCCCCACGATTGTGGGAGCCGCTGGCCCGGCACGTCTGCTCGTCGTCGACGACGAGCCGAACATCCTCGAGCTCCTCGCCGCGACCCTGCGATTCAGCGGCTTCGAGGTGGCGAGTGCGGCGACCGGCCACGAGGCCCTCGAAATGACCCAGGCCTTCAAGCCGGACCTCATCGTGCTGGACGTCATGATGCCCGGCATCGACGGGTTCGACGTCGCCAAGCGGTTGCGTGCCGGCGGCCTGCGCACGCCGGTGCTGTTCCTCACCGCGCGCGATAGCGACGAGGACAAGGTCACCGGGCTCACGATCGGCGGCGACGACTACGTCACCAAGCCGTTCAGCCTCGAAGAGGTGATCGCGCGCATTCGTAGCATCCTGCGAAGGACGAAGGGCTTGGACGGCGAGGCTGGCACGTCCATTCTCAGCCTCGGCGACATCACCCTCGACGAGGACAGCTACGAGGTCCTGAAAGCCGACCAGCCGATCGAGCTCTCTGCGACCGAGTTCAAGCTGCTGCGCTATTTCCTGCACAACCCCGGCCGGGTTCTGTCCAAGACGCAGATCCTCGAGCACGTGTGGTCCTATGACTTCGGTGGCGACGCCAATATCGTCGAGACGTACGTGTCCCACCTGCGCCGCAAGATCGACACGACGCAGCCGAGGTTGCTGCACACGTTGCGCGGGATGGGCTACGCATTGCGAGTGCCTCGATCGTGAACCGCTGGTGGCGATCCCTCAGGACACGCGCGCGACGGGTTCCGCTGCGGATCCGACTGGTACTTCTCACCTGCGTGTTGGTCACCGGCGCGCTGATCGCCACCGGATTCGTCGCTACGAACCTGCTGCGGCACTCCTTGATAAACCGCGTCGACAGCCAGCTCACAAGCGCGAGCCATCTGATCACCACCTCCGACTACGCCCGCGGATTTCGAGGACCCCGCGCCCCTGGTACCGGCTCCGGCGGCCCAGGCGGGCCCGGAATCACCGGCACCACAACCGGGACGGGAGTCCCAAATGCCGCTGCACCAAATGCCGCTGCACCCGACGCCGATACACCCAGTGCGGCGGCGCCGAGTGCCGGAGCCGTAGCCCCAAGCGCCGCCGCACCGAGCTCGGGCACCCGCCCCGCAGGATCGCCAGCCTGCGGTACGTCGACGGCTGCGGATCCGACCGCCACGACGCGCCGGACCCTCCTGCCCCTGCCAAGCGACTACTTGGTCCAGTTCAGCAACGCCGCCGGCACCGAGCTCTCGCGGAGTAGCGAGCCCTTGGAACAAGGCGACTGCGGACCGACTATTCCGACGCTTACTCTTGCCGAGGTCAACGCACTCCATGGCAAGCCGTTCACCGTTCCGTCGAGCACAGGCGGTGAGCATTGGCGCGTTGTGGTGTCGGTCACGCAAAGCGGCACCGGCAGTATCGCCGTCGCGACACCGCTGACTGGCGTGGACAGCACGCTGAATCAGCTGATTCTCTTCGACGTCATCATCGGCGCCGGAGTGGTTATCGTCCTGGCCGGACTGAGCTACGTCGCGGTCCGACACAGCCTTCGCCCACTCGTCGACGTCGAGCACACCGCCGCCGCGATCGCGGCCGGGGACCTGACGCGCCGCGTCCCGCAAAGCGATCCACGTACCGAAGTTGGCCGACTCGCGGGCGCACTGAACGGCATGCTTAGCCAAATCGAGTCGGCATTTCGTGCGCGCGAGGCATCGGAGCAAGAGGCGCGGACGTCGGAGACCCGCATGCGCCGCTTCATCACTGACGCCAGCCACGAGTTGCGTACGCCGTTGACATCCATTCGCGGATTCGCGGAGCTGTACCGGATGGGCGCCGTCCCAGAGGAATCGGACGTCGACCGTGTGATGACGCGGATCGAGAGCGAGTCGACCCGCATGGGGTTGCTCGTCGACGACCTGCTGCTGCTCGCGCGTCTCGACCAGCAACGGCCGCTCGAACGTGAGCTCGTCGATCTCGAGACGATCGCGTCGGACGCCGTGCACGACGCGCAGGCGGTCGCGCCAGGTCGTGACGTTCAACTGCAGCTCTCGACGCACGAACCGGTACTCGTCGTCGGCGATGACGCGCGGCTGCGTCAAGTCGTCGGAAACCTTGTCACCAATGCGCTCACTCACACGCCGGAATCCGCCGCGGTCACTGTCGGCCTGAGTATCGATGACAGCGAGTCCGAACGATTCGCGGTGCTCGAGGTCGCCGACTCCGGACCTGGACTTAGTCCCAAAGATGCGCAGCGCATCTTCGAGCGTTTCTACCGCGTCGAGGAATCCCGCACCCGTGCGAACGGCGGCAGCGGTCTCGGACTCTCGATCGTGGCGGCACTGACCGCTGCTCACGGCGGCACTACCGACGTCGAGACGAAGTTGGGCGTCGGCTCGCGTTTCCGCATCCGACTGCCGCTCGCCGAAATGTGACTCGTATCCGAACCATCGCGTGCGACGCTTGCACGCCGAGCTGTCGACGCGCCCAACTTCGGCTACGTACTTAGTCCTGTTACGGACGAAGTACTGTCACGTGCGCAGTGCTCGTATTTTGTATCGGTTGTGCTGTCGTGGTCTTCGGTCACTGTCGATCCAGGCGGGTGGGATGAACCACGGCATCGAATTGATCATGGTGATGTCCCAGCCGTCGTGGTGCACGACGTCGTGGTGGTAACTGCACAACAGGCATAGGTTGCAGAGCGCGGTTTCACCTCCGTCGGACCAGTATTTGCAGTGGTGGGCGTCGCACCAGGACGGCGGCCGGTCGCAGCCGGGAAAAGCGCAGCCTTGATCACGAGCGACGAGTGCACGCCGGATCGCTGTGGGGATAACGCGGGTCAATCTTCCGACGTCGAGTGGTTCGCCGTGTGAACCAAGCACGATCGGGATGACATTCGCATCGCATAGCACTCGGCGGGTGGCTTCGATGGAGAACGGGATGCCGGTGTCGAGCATGCCTGGCGCGCAGTCGGTCGCACCGGCCGCTTTCGCTTCGAGGCTTTCCCAGCTCACGGTCAACGCGACGTTTGGCCGCTCCCCACGCACTTGAGGCAGGTCTGGAGTGGCGAGCTGGCATAACTGGACGAACGCGTCGGCGTAGCGGGCGCCGGTCTCGCGCGGGTCGGGGATGCCGTCGACGGCGGGCATAGGTGCGGCGAGCGGGCTGAGCACCGCGATCGCGAGCGCGCCGGCTTCTTTGTCGAGCAGCCCGCGCAGCGCGACGGTGCCGTCGGCACGGGTGGTCAATGACACGAATCGGTTCTGTCGAGCGGCCGCTTCTTGTTCTTCCAGCACGTCGGGAGCGAACCGGTAAGTGATGTTCATCGCGGTGCGGGTCACCGCGCGGCTGCCGTAGTGGCTCGCGGCCTGCAGCAGCAGGTCTTCTACCTCACCGGTCATCGCAGCAGGTACCGACGCAGGCAACGCTTCGATCGCGTTACAGACCGCTGTTGCGGCGCCCATGGTGATCTCCCCGGCGCTAAACGCCGCCGCGGTGGCCGGGCGGCCATCGAGTTGGTGGGCGAGTTGCAGCCGAGCCCGGCCCATCCAACTCGGCACATCCGCCGCCGCCTTTAACCACCCGTGCGTCGTCTTGGCCGCCAACAGCGTGCGCACCAACGATGTTTCGGCCTGCGCGAGGCTCGCGACCTTAGCCGCGTCGAGCCGGTTTGAGACCTTCTCTAGCTCCACGACCAAGTCAGCCAGTTCACGCGTCGGTATCGACCACAGCGGCGCAGCGGCGAACTCATCAAGCGCAGCATTCATCGAAGCAACCGCTTCGGCTGCGGGATGTGCCTGATCGACGTGCAACGAACTCATGCAGCAAACCTACCGACCAGCACTGACACAAACCGCAGTCAACAAGGAACTGTGAACAACGGGAATTGCCTGTGGAAAAAGGAGAAACGCGGTTTCTTGCCTGCGGAGGTCGCGCGGCTGCGTGTGCATGCGCACCGTACGTACGCAGATACGTGCGCATCACGCGGACGCGCGTGTGCACGCGCGTACACGCGCATGCGGGTGCGTGTGCATGCACGTACACGCGTGTGCGTGCGCGTCACCCGCGAGCGCATAGGCACGTGCGCGGCACACGCGCGCGAGCCGCGGGCACAACGCGGTCAAACAGCGCGGACAGCCGGAAACCGTTCCGCGAGCTCGGCGCGTGCTGCATCGTCTAACTGCACGCCGGCCGCACCGATGTTTTCCGCGAGATGTTCTCGCGTTCGGGTCACAGGAATCAGCAGGATGTTCGGCGCCAAGTCCAACAGCCAAGCAAGGGCAAGCTGGGACGGCGTCGCGCCCAGCCGCCGAGCGAGCTCAGCGACGGCCCGACTGCTGAGGATTCCGTTCTGTCCCCCGCGCGGCCAACCGAGTGGGAAGAATGGCACGAACCCGATGCCTCGCGATGTGCACTCGTCCAGCACGTCACGCGAGCGTTGATCGGCGAGATTGAACAAGTTCTGCACGCAAACGATCTCGGTCTGGGCGACCGCCCTTAACAAATGAGATAACGAGATGTTGCTCAGGCCGATGCCGTCGATCAATCCCTCGTCCCGTGCGGTGACGAGCGCGTCGAGCTGAGAGTCGAATCGCGTCCCTGGGGTCGCCGACGGATCCAGCAGCCGAAGGTTCACCGCAGCCAATCGTGAAACGCCGAGCGTTGCAAGGTTGTCCTCGATGCCTGCGCGAAGCTGATCCGGATTGTCGTACGGCAAGACCGCGCCGGTCTCATCGCGCAGCGCGGCCACTTTGCTCACGATCGCCAAGTCACTCGGGTACGGATAAAGCGCTTCTCGGATCAGCTCGTTGACGACGCCAGGCCCGTAGTACTGCGCGGTGTCGATGTGGTTGATCCCGCTGTCGACGGCCGCACGCAGTACCCGCAGCGCCTCGTCGCGGTCGCGTGGCGGCCCGAAGACGTTGTCACCGGCCAACTGCATCGCACCGTATCCGAGCCGGTCAACCTGCCACGGGCCCAGCGCGAACGTGCCTCCGAGTTCCATCCGTCCTCCACGATCAACCGGCAGACTGCCACGTGCGAGCCTCATCCACCGTACGTCGGTACCAAGTCCCCGCTAACAGAAGCGGCGGCGTCGCTGACGAGGAACGCGATGACGTCGGCGATGGCCTCCGGTTCGACCGCGCCGGCCATCACCTGCGGCGGGAGAATCGCCCTATTCTTCGCCGTGGCGATGAGCTGCGGGACGACGGTATTGACCCGGATCCCGTGCGGGCGTAGCTCGACGTCGAGGGTGCGCGTCAGGTGCACCAGCGCGGCCTTGCTCACGCCATAAGCAGCGGCGCCGGCCGTCGGTTCGACGCCGGGCCGGGGCGGCGACGTGCACGATGACCCCGGAGCCCGCCAGCTTCATGTGCCGTGCCACCGCCTGAGTCAGCCACAGCGCAGCACCGAGGTTCACGTCCATCATGCGACCGAGCGTCTGCGGCGTCACGGTGAGTGCGTCGCCAAGCTCGTAGGCCCCAATCGTATTAACGAGGACGTCGGGTGCGCCGATCTCGGCGACAACATGCTCGACGAGCGGGCCTGGGACGGCGGGGTCGGTGGCGTCCGCGACCTCGCGGTGGATGCCGTCAGGGAGTTCCTTCAACCCGGCTTCGGTGCGGTCGACGGCGACGACGGTCAACCCCGCTGCGTGCAGCGCGAGGGCGGTCGCATGACCGATCCCACTGCCCGCACCGGCCACGATCGCGATACGTGCTTTCATGATTACAACCTCCTGACTACCTGCTTGCGCAAGCAAGTAGATGCTACGATGAAAGGCTTGTCAAGCAGGACAAAAAAGGGTTCGGGCGCGAATGTTCAGACACGACACGTTACGCAGGGCGCAGTCGATGCTTGCCCAAGCAAGTAGCCTGGTCAGGTGGCCAAGGTGGTTCCGCTGAGTACGGCAGAAGAGGAATTCTGGCGCGCACTCATGCGCATCGTCCTGTCGTTGCCACGTCGACTCGACAGCGACCTCGTGAAGACGGTCGGCATCACCGCAAACGAATACACGACGCTGATGTGCTTGTCCGAAGCCCCTGGCCGCCAGTTGCGCATGGCCGACTTGGCGAACGCCGCCGCGCTGTCGGCGAGCCGCATGACTCGCCTCGTCGACGACCTCCAGTCGCGCGGGCTCGTGACGAAGCGCACCAGTTCTGAAGATGGTCGAGGCAATGTTGCGAAGCTCACGCCCGCCGGACTCGCCAAGCTGAAGTCGGCGTGGCCCACTCACCTCGCGAGCGTCCGGCGCCTGTTCAATGAAATCGATCCGCACACCGTTGGCACGGCCGCACAGGCGTTGGCGCAGATCGCTGTCCACCTCGAAGACACCCGCTGATCGACCGCGAGCCGCCGACAAGCCCACGGGCTCACGGGGCCACGGGGCCACGAGTCCCTACAGGCCCTTCAGCAGCCGTGACGTGAGCACGATGTCCACGACCTCCCCGACGGTGGAAGTACGTGCCCAGTCACGTTGAAGTTCGCACGCGAGCGACACCCAACTGACCGGCTGCGCACCTGCCTGCACGATGCGCTCCAAGCCAGCACGGTGCGCCTCAACCGACGTCCCGGCAACAGCATCGACGACGGGATACACCTCATAGCCGGCTCGCAAAGCGTCGAGACTCGGAAACGCAAGGCAAACCTCGGTCCAAAGCGCCGTCATGATGAGCTTGCGCCGGCCGGTAGCCTCCACTGCGGCGCGAAACTCGACGTCTTCCCACGCGTTGATCTGAGTGCGGTCGAGTTCGACGCTGTCCGCGAGTACCTCGCGCAACTCAGGAAGCGTCGGCCCCTGGCCGTTGGCAACATTCACCGTCGAGAGCACGATCGGCAGTTGGTACGCCTTCGCGAGGCGGGCCACCGACACGATGTTGCGCAGCAGCAGCTCGTGATCCATCGAATGCACTGCCGCTACCTGCGAAGGTTGATAGTCGATCACCACTAGCGCGGAGTTCTGCGGGGTGAGCAACGCATCGCTCACCGGGTCGCGTATCGGCTCACTCGTCATGTGCGTCTCCTCGGTTCACGGCGCGGGTTCAGGACGCCACAGCTGACGGACTGGCGTAGAGAAACCGTAGACACAAGTTGCTTGCCAAAGCAAGTAGGTGCGTAATAGCTTCGTACCGAAGCCACGGTCAGTAGGGGCCGTGCCCGGTTCTCGAGGAGAGTCCTATGACTGTTGATGGCACCGCTTCGACGCCCGACTACGTGCCCATCCCGCCGTCCTCATTCGGGCCCGCCTTGAACGAGCAGGGCTATCACGTCGGACGAGTGGAGCGGAACCTGTTCTGGGTGACCGATGGCACCTACCAGTCCGCGTTCCTCGCTACCGAGGAGGGTGTCGTCGTGTTCGACGCTCCCCCGACCATCGGCCACAACCTGCGCCGCGCGATCGACGAGATGGCCGCCGCGGAGGGCACCACGAACAAGGTGACGCATCTGGTCTATTCACACCACCACGCAGACCACGCCGGCGCAGCGAACCTGCTCGGCGACGACGTCATCCGTATCGGTCACGAAGACACTCGGCGGTTGCTGCTTCGCGACAACGACCCGACGCGGCCGGCCCCTGAAGTCACGTTCCAGGACAACTACACGCTGAAGGTCGGCGGCGAGCGGGTCGAGCTGTCGTTCCAGGGCCCCAATCACTCGCCTGACAACATCTTCATGCACTTCCCCGACCACGACGCCATGATGCTCGTCGACATCGTCAACTCCGGCTGGGTGCCGATCTTCAACCTCAACCTGAGCGAAGACGTACCCGGCTACATCGACGCGCCGGGCCAGGCGCTGGCGTACCCGTGGAAGCACTACATCGGCGGCCACCTCGGTCGGCTCGGTACGCGCGCCGACGTCGAACTCCACCAGCAATACATCGCCGACATCGTCGAGAGCTCAAAGGACGCACTCGGCAAGGTCGACCCGACCCCGTACTTCGTGAAATACGGACCCAACGTATGGGCGGCGGTCAAGGGATACCTCGGCGCGGTCACCGAACTCGCCACCAAGCCGGTCGTTGCCAAGTACACCGGCGTGCTCGGCTCGGCAGACGTCGAAGAGTTCACCTACAGCACGACCTTCATGATCATGCAGTCGATGCGTCTCGACCTCGGTGCGGGATCGCAGGTGCACCCGTGACCCGGATCGGCGTCATCCTTGGCAGCACTCGCCCCGGGCGACGCGGTGAACCCGTCGCCCGGTGGGTGATGGACCACGCGAAAGAGCGAAAGGACGCCGACTTCGAGCTCATCGACCTGGTCGACTATCCGCTGCCACACCTCGACGAGCCGCTGCCGCCGAGCATGGGGCAGTACCAGAACGAACACACCCGGCAGTGGTCGGCCACCATCAGTCGCTTCGACGGATTCGTGTTCGTCACCCCCGAGTACAACCACGGAACGTCGGGTGTGTTGAAGAACGCCATCGACTTTCTGTACGCGGAGTGGAACAACAAGGCAATGGGCGTGGTCTCCTACGGTGTCGTTGGCGGGGCCAGAGCAGCGGAACATCTGCGCCTGGTCGCCGGCGAACTGCAGATGGCCGACGTCCGCACGAACGTTGCGCTCTCCATGTTCAGCGACTTCGAAAACTTCACCGACCTCAAACCCGCTCCGTATCAGGCCGGCGCCCTCGACACGCTGTTCAGCCAGGTCATTGCCTGGAGCGAGGCGCTGGCGCCACTGCGACAAGCTTCTAAAGCCGCGTAGCCGTCATGGCTTCCGACGCTGAACTGGACGCCGAAGGCAAGCACGAGGAGAAGCACGAGGGCCACGAGAACCGACTCGAGTCGTTCGAACAGTCGGTCGAAGGGTCGTTCGAGGACGTGATCGGGGAGATCGAAGAACTGCCCAGTCGCCGGTGGTGGGCCTTAGGAGTGATCGCACTCGCGCAACTGATGGTGGTGCTCGACGGCACCGTTGTGACCATCGCGTTGCCGTCCGCGCAACGCGCTCTGCATATCTCCAACGCCGATCGGCAATGGGCGATCACCGCGTACACACTCGCGTTCGGTGGCCTGCTCTTGCTAGGTGGAAGGATCGCCGACTACCTAGGCCGCAAACGCATCTTCCTCGTCGGACTACTCGGGTTCGCGGCAGCGTCGGCGCTCGGCGGTGCGGCCCAAAACGGCGCGACACTGTTCGGCGCAAGGGCGATCCAAGGTCTGTTCGCGGCGCTACTTGCACCCGCTGCGTTGTCACTCATCACGGTGACATTCACCGAAGTCAAGGAACGGTCGAGAGCGTTCGCCGTCTACGGCGCTATCTCGGGCGGTGGCGCCGCGATCGGCTTGATCCTGGGCGGCGCGCTGACCGAGTACGCATCGTGGCGCTGGTGCCTGTTCATCAACGTGCCTATCGCGATTGCGGCCTTCATCGCCGGCACGATCCTGGTCACCGAGAGCAAGGCCGAACGCGGGAGTTCCTACGACATTCCTGGCGCTGTGCTCGGCACAGCGGGGCTCGTCGCTCTCGTCTACGGATTCACCGAAGCAGCGAAGTCCGGTGTCGGCTGGCTCTCTGTCGAGGCCATCAGCTACCTCGTCGGCGCCGCCATCTTGCTGGTCGCGTTTGTGCTCGTCGAGTTGCGGTCGAAGAGTCCGCTGTTGCCGATGCGGGTGATCCTCGATCGCAATCGCGGTGGCACGTATCTCGCCTCGCTACTTGTCTTCGCCGGCCTGTTCGCGATGTTCCTGTTCCTGAGTTACTACTTCCAGTACAACTTGCATTACAGCGCCCTCAAGTCGGGCGTTGCATTCCTTCCGTTCAGTGGCGGCATCATCGTCACCTCGGGCCTGGTGTCAGGCATACTGCCGCACACCGGACCCAAACCGCTCATGCTCATCGGCCTCGCGATGGGCACCGCAGGTCTGGTCATCTTCGCCTTCATCACTGACACCAGCAGCTGGGTGACCAGCGTGCTGCCCGGCGAATTACTGATGAGCGTCGGCCTGGCGCTGGTGTTCGTGCCGCTCTCGAGCCTCGCGCTCACCGGCGTAAGTAGCAACGACGCAGGGGTCGCCAGCGCAGTGCTCAACTCCAGCCAACAGATCGGCGGGTCCCTAGGAACCGCGCTGTTGAACACGTTCTACGCGAGTGCGGTCACGTCGTATGTCGTGGCCCATCACCTCTCGCCGTACGCGTTCAATCCACTCGCGGCGATCCACGGCTATCACGTCGCGTTCTGGATCGGGGTCGGCCTGATCGCCGCGGCGTTCGTGGCCATCTTGGTCCTGGTCAATGCACGCAAGGACGCCATCACCCCGCAGCCCGCCACATCACCCGACGCGCAACGACAGGAGAAGTACTGATGAGCAAAGAGCAGCAACTCCAGTTGGATGCCATCTTGCGCCAGGGCGGCCTCGATCAGGCCGGCGAGGTCGCGCCCCTACGGGCTGCGTTCAACGAACTAATGTCACACGTGCCGGTGGCTCCCGACGTCCAGCAGAAGCCCACAACAATCGGCGGTATCGATGGCATCGAGGTCACCATCGACGGCGGCAAATCCGAGAACGTGATCCTCTATTTCCACGGCGGCGTGTACGTCATCGGGACAGCGATTGCGTCCGTCCCGCTCGTCAGCGAGGTCGTGCGACGAGCAGGCGCCAAAGCCATCACCCTCGACTACCGGCTAGCCCCCGAAAACCCTTACCCC
>Ga0208357_1002230_pt1 | contig 13105 bp, 9 predicted proteins | sample NGESurdeep092012_6_FD_184487 | JGI IMG/M metagenome (GOLD analysis project Ga0208357, IMG submission 184487) | Arctic peat soil microbial communities from Barrow, Alaska - NGEE Surface sample F52-2 deep-092012 (SPAdes) | ecosystem: Environmental > Terrestrial > Soil > Wetlands > Peat ... | reverse complement strand
AGACCGCCCTTCGCGAATGGGCCTACGCTCAGGCCTATCCCACCTCGCGCAGACGCGCCGAGGAGCTGCCCTTCTGGCTGCATCGATACAACTGGCATCGACCACACGGCGGTATAAAATCACAAACGTCAATCAGCCGCCTCGGCCTCTCCGAGGACAACCTGTTGAGGCTCCACAACTAGCTAACGCCCCGTAGGGGCTCTAAGGAGGATCAGTCAGCCGGAACGACATGACCGATCCACTTCACCGAAGCCAAAAGGTACAATCTGCCGTGAATAAACCGACCATAACCCGCCCCGAAGCGAAAACCTCAGGTATTGCCAATAAAGGATTCCCCGTTGTTTGCGTGGGCGGTTCGGCGGGCGGCCTTGACGCCTATACCAGGCTACTCCGGCACCTGCCCGCGGATATGGACGTTGCGATCGTCATCGTTAATCACCTGAGGCTCGTAGCCACCCAGCTCCATGAGATTCTCCCACACTACACCCAAATGCCGGTGGAACTGATCACGGAAGGATTGGCCCTCCGGCCCAATCATGTGTTCATCATCCCGGCGCAGCGCGATCTGCATGTCCTCAATGGCGAGTTCCGTCTCAGGCCGATTTCAAAGCCGAGGGGATGGCCGGACGTCATCACCGTCTTTCTTCATTCGCTGACCCAGCACTGGGACGGCAAGCTTATCGCCGTAATCGTCTCTGGTTATGACGGCGATGGGGCAGCGGCGCTGTGCGGCATAAAGGAGGCGGGTGGAGTTACGATCGCGCAGAAGCTCGAGACAGCCAAGCAGCCGGATATGCCTGAGAGCGCGATCGCGACCGGCTGCATCGATTTTATCCTTTCGCCCGAGGAGATCGCGCGAGAAATCGTGCGAATTGCTTACGGAGATAGCTCGCGCACATAAACGGCGCCCCGCACGAGGCGAAGATGACTTGAGGCGTCAAGAGAAGTTGGTGGATTGGGTGACTGGACTTGGATCGATCGGGGGCGACCGCACGAGCGCTCTATTTCTTCAGCCACTTTCGGATCCGCAGCAATTCGTCGCGACGCGCTCCATCGATTTGCGGGTACGCCATCTTGAGTTCGTCAAGAGCATCAAGGACAATGTGGGACGATCAGTCGTGCATTCTCCTTGTCGTCGGCCGGCACGACATACCATGGAGAATCTCTGGTGCTCGTCGCGCTCAAGCATTCTTCGCAGGCCTTCATATAATGCTTCCAGAATTTGCGCTCTTCGACATCGGCCGCGTTGAACTTCCAGTTTTTCTCCGGTTCGTCGATGCGGGCGAGGAAGCGCTTGCGCTGCTGCTCCTTTGAGAGATGGAGGAAGAACTTGATGATGCGCGCGCCGTTGGCGTGGAGATGCCTTTCCAGATTCGAGATCGACCGGTAGCGGTCGCGCCAAAGTGGGGCGGTGCCCTGGCATCGCACCGACGTGGCGCGTAGCGAACTCGGGCTGCTTGATTGCGTCGCGGGATGTGACGGGGTGCCGCGTCTTCGACGATCGCATGTTTCGACGCGAAAGCTCTGGACGCTCCACACGATCATCAGCGATGGGTGACCGTCTTGGCCTTAGTATGTCCAGATTCAGACCTGCGAGCTTGACCACGGGCGGAGCAGCCCGGATGTCATCGTCCTTGTTATATAAACTATGATAGTACCGGCGATATCTGTATCGGCCACTTTTGTTGCCGGAATCGCCGTCGCGGGCGTCGCGACCTGGAAACGCCGGTCTCGGCGACCGGATCTGCGTAGTTTCCGAGTCTCCCGCCGTTACTCTCGCTCGCTACACTCGGCTGAGTTACCCTTGGAGAGTAGCTTAATGCTGGGCTTGCGCGCGGTCGTCGCTCCGCTCTACGAGCAGGAGTCTACCTCGTCTGACTTGGCTCGCGCCGGTGCTCAGCCCAATGAGGGTGACCCGCGTCTCCGTAGCATCGCAGCTGTCACCGGGTACCGTCTCCACGCCACCGACGGCGAGATCGGTCATGTCGAGGATTTCCTCGTGGACGATGCCAGTTGGAACATCCGGTTCATCAGAGTTGACACCAGAAATTGGTGGCCGGGAGAGCGGGTGCTGATCTCGCCGCGCTCGGTACGAGAGATCGCAGCGTCAGCATCAAGGAGATTCGAATGAGTGAGGAAAAGACGAAACTCAGCGGGCCCGATCTCACCCAGGGCGTCGAGCTTTCAACGATCCTCGACGGGACCATGCTGCTCGGACATGCGCAGGGCGAACCGGTGCTCCTGGCTCGGCGCGGCGACGAGGTGTTCGCAATCGGAGCCATCTGCACGCATTATGGCGCGCCGCTCGAACAAGGGCTTCTCGATGGCGAAACGGTCCGATGCCCATGGCATCATGCCTGTTTCAGCCTGCGCACGGGTGAGGCTCTCCGCGCGCCGGCGCTGGACTCGGTTTCTCACTGGCGTGTCGAGAAATCCGGAGGCACCGTCTATGTCCGTGAAAAGCTGGCGTTCGTAAGCCGGCCTTCACAACCGCTGGCGGCCGGCATACCGGCGACGGTCGTTATCGTCGGCGGCGGTGCGGCGGGCAATGCGGCCGCCGAGATGCTCCGCCGCGAAGGCTATCCCGGCCGCATCACGATGCTGAGCGCGGATGAATCGGTGCCGTGCGACCGGCCCAATCTGTCGAAGGGATATCTCTCAGGCGCCGTGGTTGACGAGTCGAACCCGCTCCGATCGGAGAAATTCTACAAAGACCACGAAATCGATCTGCGCCTGAGTGCGCGCGTAACGGCAATCGATACGGCGGCCCGGCAGGTTCGGCTCGCGGATGGCAGTCGCCACCCCTATGAGGCTCTCCTGCTTGCTACCGGCGCCGAGCCGGTGCGTCTCGATGTCCCTGGGGCAGATCTCCCGCATGTGCACTATTTACGGACGCTGGCTGACGGCCGCGCTCTGGTCGCCAGCTCTCTGGTGGCAAAGCGCGCGGTTGTTATCGGCGCCAGCTTCATTGGCCTGGAAGTAGCGGCGTCGCTTCGTGCCCGGAACATCGAAGTCCACATAGTCGGGACCGAGACGGTCTTGATGGAAAAAGTGCTGGGGCCGGAGGTCGGCAATTTCCTGCGCAAACTCCATGAGGATCACCGCGTTACATTCCACCTCGGCACGACAGCGACGATGATAGACAACAAAGGTGTGACGTTGAAAAGCGGAGAACGCCTTCAGGCCGACCTCGTTGTCGTCGGGATCGGCGTGCACCCGTCAATCTCGTTGGCGGAACAGGCGGGGCTCGCGATCGATCGCGGTGTCGTCGTCGATGAGTACCTCGAGACCAGCGTCCCGGGTATCTTCGCTGCCGGCGACATCGCGCGCTGGCCCGACCGACTGACCGGTGAGCGGATTCGAGTCGAACATTGGGTCGTCGCCGAGCGCCAGGGCCAGACAGCGGCGCACAACATCCTCGGCCGGCGCGAGTGCTTCGATTACGTTCCATTCTTCTGGACCGAACAATACGACTTTGGCCTCGCCTATGTCGGGCACGCCGAACATTGGGACAAGGCCGAGATCGCGGGATCGCTGGAGGGTAGAGACTGCACCGTAACGTATCGGCTCGGAGGCCAGAAGCTCGCGGTCGCCGTGGTCCATCGCGATCTCGAAGGGCTTCGTGCGGAGGTCGAATTCGAGCGGGTCATAGCGAGAAACAGCGCCGGCGGCCGGACCGTCAAAAGCGCCGCGGCGCCGGCACAGGAAGCTCAGATCACGATTGGAGATCCACGATGACGAAACGGTTCAACGTCGGCGATCACATGACCTGGAATTCGGAAGCGGGCCATGTCAGCGGCACGATCATCAGAGTGCATACCAAGGACGTTGACTACAAGGGACATACCCATCACGCGAGCGAGGACGATCCGCAGTATGAAATCAAGAGCAGCAAGACCGAGCATATCGCAATGCATAAAGGTCAGGCACTGACGAAATCGAGCGCCTGAGTTCCGGAGCGAGCCCGATGACGATGAGCGTCTCTAGGAGAACGAAGCTATGACGGACTCGGTGAAGATCGAACCACCGCGCCACGATCCCATCGCGTCAACCCTGAGCGCGGCGGACGACCGTATCGTCATGAGCGAGTGGCTGCCGCCGCAGGAGGGGATCGTTCCCCGCATCCGCATCGGACGGCGCTGGATCAGCATCTTGTGGGCGCTCCCGATCGGGGCCGCGGCGCTCGTCCTCCTCGTCGCTCTCGCACAGAGCTTGCGGGAGCTTCCTGACATTCAGGCATTCATCAAGGATTACCCCGGTATCGCGCAATCCGCGCCCTCCGTCGATTCCGGCTTTCCGTGGTGGCTGCAACTGCAGCATTTCCTGAACATGCTTTTCATGATGTTCATCATTCGCGCCGGAATTCAGATCCTGGCCGATCACCCGCGGCTTTATTGGACCCGGGACTGCACGCCCGGCACGGAATGGTTCCGTTTCCAGCATCCGGTCCCTGAGGGCCGGATTTGGACCTCGAAGGACGATTCGGTGACCGTGCCTGGTTGGTTGGGTATCCCCGGCGTTCGTCATTCCATCGGGCTTGCCCGTTGGTGGCATTTTTCGATCGTGATGTTATGGACGATCAACGGCATCGCGTTTTATGTGCTGATTTTCGCCACCGGTCAGTGGCTTCGTTTGATCCCCGTGACGTGGGGCGTGTTCCCTGCCGCGCTCTCGACCGCCCTCCAATATGCGTCGCTGAACTTTCCGGTCGACGAAAGTTGGACCCGCTACAACGGGTTACAACAGCTCACTTATTTCATCACTGTATTCGTGGCTGCGCCGGTTTCGATTCTGACCGGTCTTATGCAGAGTCCGGCGATCTCAAACAGGCTGGGCTTGCTCGGGACCGTGCTGAACCGACAGGCCGCCCGCTCCATCCACTTCATCTCATTCTGCTGGTTCGTGCTGTTCATCCTGGCGCATGGGATCATGGTGTTCGTTACCGGTCTTAGGCAGAACACCAACAATATGTTCATCGGCGAACAGAGCAACGGCTGGGCCGGGTTCCCGCTCTTCGTCGTCGCCATGGTGCTCGTGGGGCTGGCCTGGTGGATCGCTTCGCCTTTCACCATCCGCCACGCCCGCCTGGTGCAGCGGACCGGAGAGTTCATGGTCGGCTGGATCAAGGGGCTGGCGGAGTGGTGGGACCCGAACGCCCAGCTCACGGAACAGGACATCTCGCCGCATTTCTGGTCCAACGGCACCATGCCGAATTCCGCCGAGTTCGAGGCGCTGGTGACGGATGAGTTTGCTCAGTATCGCCTGCGCGTCAGTGGGCTGGTGGAGACGCCGCGCGATTTCTCTTTCGCTGATCTCAAGGCCCTGCCGAAGCAAGAGCAAATCACCACCCATTTCTGCATCCAGGGATGGTCCGGCGTCGCCAAATGGGGCGGCGTTCCAATGCGCGACATCCTCGATATCGTCAAGCCGACACCTGACGCGCGTTACGCTGTGTTTTACTCATTTTCCGAGGGTTCCGCGGGCGGCGGTTACTACGACGTTCATGAGATTCATAATATGCGGCATCGATTGACCATCCTCGCCTATGAGATGAATGGAGCGCCGGTCAGCGTCCTTCATGGCGCGCCGCTGCGGCTGCGCTGCGAGAATGAATTAGGCTTCAAGATGGTCAAGTGGATCGCGGCGATCGAGTTCGTGCGCGACTTCGCCGACCTTGGCGCCGGCCAGGGCGGCTATAACGAGGACCATGAGTTCTATGGCTACCGTATGCCAATTTGAGGTACGGAAGAGTGGAGCGCGACAACCGCGCGCCGCCCTTGTAAAAAAGCAAGTCGTCGTTCCCGAACAGAGAAATGCTGTGCGAAAGTTGGTCTAGTCGTTTCAGCTCTGAGTTTTGGTGGCGCGTTTCAGCCATCGCGCGGTGCCCGTGGCGTAGCTCTTCTGCGCGATGGCCGCCGGATCGCCTTTCAGGGTCTCGAACCGCGTAGCGCGTTCGTCGCGCCAGAATCTCAGATCGAAGACGTTTTTCCCGACCTGAAGATCTCTAATGGTCAGCTCCGGGAGCCAAGCGGGCAGAGCGGGATCGATGTAGAGCTTGCCGGCCGGCGCGTCGGGCTGAAAGCCGACGATCATCTGAAGCATGGCGAAACACGATCCCGCTGCCCAGGCCTGCGGCACGTTGGCGCCGAGGTACTGGACAGGAAAGGTGGTCGGATCGCGCTCCATGCCAGAATAGAGTTCCGGCATTTGGTGGCTGATGAAGTAGCCGGCTGCCCTGCTGATGTCGCGGGCGATGCAAGCCGCCTCTTCGACGAATCCGTAGCGGCGAAAGCCTAGTGCGATGATGCCGTTATCGTGCGGCCATACCGCGCCGTTCTGGTAGGAATTGGGATTATAGGAGGGGTTGCTGGCCGAAAGTGTCCGGATGCCCCAGCCGCTCCACATGTCCGGTTTCATCAGCCGCTTAACCACCTTGGCGGCGCGGTCGGGCGGCACGATGCCCGACCACAGGCATTGGCCAGGATTGGAAGCGACGCTCAACACCTGCTTTTTGTCGCCATCGAGGCAGAAAGCGTAGAAGCCGGACTCTTCGTCCCAGAACGCCTCATTGAAGTGGACGAACAGGGCCTGGGCCTTTTGGCGCAGAGCCCGCGCCCGGGCTGATTTGCCGAGGGCGTCGTAGATCTCAGCCATGCGCAGCCAAGCATCGTAGACGTAGCCCTGGATCTCCACCAACGCGATGGGTGTTTTGACGATGGACCCATCGGTGTTGACCAGCGCCTCGCCCGAATCCTTCCAACCTTGGTTGTAGGCGCCAGCTTTGGATCGGGTCTGATACTCCTGGAAGCCATCACCGTCACGGTCGCCGTATTTGTCGATCCAAGTCAGGCATTTCTCCGCGGTCGGCATAAATCGCGTCAGCAGATCCGTATCGCCGGTGCAGCGCCAGGCGTTATGCAGCACGATCAGATAGAGGATGGTGGCGTCGGCGGCCCCGTAATAGGGCGTGTGCGGAATAAGCTTGAAATGCGCCAACTCCCCGCGACGCAGTTCGTGCATGATCTTGCCGGGCTCCGCGTCGCGATAGTCGTCGCGCCTCTTGGCTTGATAGCGGCTCAGCACCTCCAGCGCGCCGCGGGCGAAATCGGGATGCACCATGGCGTTCTGCAGCGAGACGGTAAGGCTGTCGCGACCGAATAGCGCCAGGAACCAGGGAACTCCCGCCGCCGGTACGAACTCCAAATGGCCGGTGCCCTCGATGGGGAGCCGCAGGGCGGCCATATCTTGCAGCGATTGGTGGTAAAAGCGGTAGAATTCCTCATTGCTCGTCTCGATCTTGAGCGCCGCATCCCGCCATTGGCTCAGCTTGCCGCGCGCGCCGGCGCCACCCGTCCGAGCGATGCAGTGATCGGGTGCGTGGTCGATGGTCTTCCCGTCGCCGACCGCATAAAGCAGGCACGCGTGCCACGCTTCGCCGGGCTTGAGTTCAAGCTCGAAACTGATTCGGCCGTTGGCGTAGACCGGCTTTGAATCCCACTTGCGCGCGGTGATGGTGACCCGGCGCTCGAAGTCCTTGTTGACATAGGCGATCGTGAGACGTGCGGCTCTTTGCGACCAGGCCGATGTGATGCGGCCTCGCCTGACGATGTCGCCGGATTTCACTTCGAAGATATCGGCAAAATCGCTGCGTACCGCGATCTCGAGATTGAACCGCACCTTGCCCATACCGTGATTGACGAGATCGAGATCCTCATGGATGCCGCCGCCGATGGAACGGCTGATCGACAGACCGAGGGTATGTTTGGGGACTTCGCCGATTTGGGTGGGGATGGTCGGATTGGTGAGGAAGATGCGGTTAGCGTAGTAGGCGATGTTGCCGCTGTTCAAGAGTTCCCATGGCGCCCCGTCGGCGAATATTTGCCATGACGAGATGATCCGTGTGTCGGAGTGATAGAAGCCCTTGTCCGTCGGCCAGCGAATCTGGCCGTCACGGTCGGTGGTTAGAACGCCGTAGCCTTGGTTGATCGCCAGCCTTGGCGGTCCCACGGTGACTTCAAGGGCCATCATCGTCAGGATAGTCCCTGACGCGCGCGAGGTCCGTCAACCTCGGAAACTACGCAGGAATGGAACCGATCGACGACATTTTCGATTGAATAGACAGGGTAACCGAGCGCGGTCGCGGCAAGCCTCGGGTAGCCGCGATCATGAAGGCGTTTCGATGCGAAGAAACGGCATCCCAGGCGAAGGAGAATGCGCCGTGAACAAGTTGAAGCAACTCGACGCGTGCGGCCAATCGCCCTGGCTCGATTATCTGAAGCGCAGCCTGATCGAGAAAGGCGAGTTACGCACGCTCATTGAGCGCGACGGGTTGAAGGGTGTCACCTCGAATCCTTCGATCTTCGAGAAGGCGATCGGCGAGACCGACGAATATGCGGATGCCCTGAAACAGTTCCAAGCGCAGGCCGACCACGGCATCTCCGCAATCTACGAGCATCTGGCGATCGCCGACATCCGTGCCGCGGCCGATGTGCTGCGCCCGGTCTACGACCAGACTCACGGCCGGGACGGTTACATCAGCCTCGAATGCTCGCCTTACCTGGCCAACGATACCGAAGCGACGATGGCCGAGGCGTTGCGGCTTTGGGCGGCGGTGGACCGGCCCAACCTGATGGTGAAGGTGCCGGCCACTCCAGCCGGCATTCCCGCGATCCGCCAGCTAATTGGCCGCGGTTTGAACATCAACATCACCTTGCTCTTCGCCGTGAGCGTCTACGAGCAGGTAGTCGAAGCCTATATCTCCGGGCTCGAGGACTTGGCGCGCGCGGGTGGCGACGTCGCCAAGATCGGCAGCGTCGCCAGCATCTTTGTCAGCCGCATCGATGTTGCGACAGACAAGCGGCTGGACCAGCTCGGTGACAAAAAGCTGGCGGAGAGGTTGCGCGGGAAAGCGGGCATCGCCAACGCGAAGATCGCATACGCTCGCTACAAGGCGCTGTTCTCCGGCCCGCGCTGGCAGCCCCTGGCCGAAGCCGGCGCAAAAACGCAGCGATTGCTCTGGGCGTCCACCAGCACCAAAAGTCCTGCCTACAAGGACACGATGTATGTCGAGGCGTTGATCGGCCGCGACACCGTGGACACCATTCCGCCCGCGACCATGGATGCGTTCCGCGACCACGGTGAGGTAACGGCCGACGCCATAGAAAAGGACGTGTCGGGCGCCCGGGCGATTCTCGCCGAGTTGGAGGCGCATGGCGTCTCGCTGAAGGCGGTCACGGACGAGTTGGTCAAGGATGGTGTCCAGCAGTTCGCGGACGCGTTCGACAAGCTGTTCGGCACTATCGCGAACCGCCGCCACACGCTGCGCGAGGGCGAGCGCGCCTGCTTGGAGATCACGCCCGGCTCACCGGAGATGAAGGCCGCTGTCGACGCGGAGATGGACGTCTGGCGCAAGGACGGGCGCATTCGGCGGCTCTGGGCCGGGGACAAGTCGCTATGGACGGGGAGCGACGAGGACAAGTGGGTCGGTTGGCTGCACATTGTCGAGCAGGAATTGGCCAATTTGGACCGGCTGCGCGGCTTCGCCGAGCATGTGAAGAAGGTCGAATTCACAGACGTGGTTCTCCTGGGAATGGGCGGATCGAGCCTGGGGCCGGAGGTTCTGGGTGAGACCTTCGGGCGGCAGGCGGGCTGGCCGCGCTTCCACATGCTGGACAGCACGGATCCGGCGCAGATCACGGCGATCGAGCAGGCGATCGACCTCGGCAAGACGCTATTCATTGTCTCCTCCAAGTCTGGCAGCACGCTGGAGCCCAACATCTTCCTAGACTATTTCCTCGATCGCGTCGGCGGCGTGAGGGGCAAGGATAAAGCGGGCGAACACTTCATCGCGGTGACCGATCCCGATTCCCCATTGGAACAACGAGCCCGCCAGCTCCAATTTGCTTTTGCCTTTCATGGCGCGCCATCGATCGGCGGCCGCTATTCCGTGTTGTCGAAGTTCGGCCTGGTGCCGGCCGCGGCCATGGGTCTTGATGTCAGGCGTCTGCTTGAGACGACGCGGACGATGGAACGATCCTGCGGCGCCGATGTCCCGCCCTCGGAGAACCCGGGGGTAAAACTCGGTGTCGCCATGGGCGTCGCGGCAACCTGCTTTGGACGCGACAAGGTGACGATCATCGCCTCGCCAGGAATCGCCGATTTCGGCGCGTGGCTGGAGCAGCTTCTGGCGGAAAGTACCGGCAAGCAGGGCCGCGGGCTGATCCCGCTAGCCGGCGAGCCGCTCACCGTGCCCGACCGCTACGGCAGCGACCGATTCTTCGCCTATCTGGAGCTGGACGGGCAGGCCGATCCGTCGCAGCGCTTGGCCGTGGAGGCATTGGAGCGGACTGGCCACCCGGTCGCGAAAATCAGCGTGAAGGATGTCTGGCACATCGGCCAGGAATTTTTCCGCTGGGAGATCGCCACCGCCGTCGCCGGTTCGATCATCGGCATCGACCCGTTCAACCAGCCGGATGTCGAAGCGAGCAAGGACAAGACGCGCGCGCTGACCGATGCCTATGAGAAATCGCATCGTCTGCCCGAAGACACGCCGATGTTTCGCGAGAACGGCGTGGCTCTCTACGCTGATCCGCGCAACGCGGCTCAACTCGGCCGACATAATACGCTTGCCGGTTATCTGAAGAGCCATTTTGGCCGCGTGCATGCCGGCGCAAAGTCGAGCGATTATGTGGCGCTACTCGCCTATATCGAGCGCAGTGCGGCGCACACACGAGCGCTGACCGGGATGCGCATGCGCATCCGCGACAAAACGCGGGCCGCGACCTGCCTCGGCTTCGGACCGCGCTTCCAGCACTCGACCGGTCAAGCCTACAAAGGTGGCCCAAATTCCGGCGTGTTCCTGCAGATCACCTGCGACGATCCGGCGGATATCGGCGTACCCGGTCACTCCTACAGCTTCGGAGTCGTCAAGGCCGCACAGGCCAGCGGTGACCTCGCGGTGCTGGTGGAACGCGGCCGGCGCACATTGCGCGTCCACCTTAAGCAGGTCGATGCGGGCCTCGAGGCGTTGACGCGCGCAATCGACGCGGCGCTCGAATAGCGTATTGTCGTAAGGAGTAGTGCCGTGCCGGATAATCAATCAATCGAGCCACCCCCGAGCACGCGGGCTCTGGCATCGCCACCGCGACAGGTTCCTCCGGCCGATCCCTGCGCCATGGTAGTCTTCGGCGCGGGCGGCGACATGGCCAAGCGCTTGCTGATACCGGCTCTCTACAACCTCTCGCGCACCAAGGTTCTGCCGGAGAAATTTTTATTGATCGGCGTGGACCTGGCCGAGGGGACGGCGGAGAGCTGGCGCGACCATCTCTACGACATGCTGAAAACCTTCGTCGGGAATGCGACCACCGAGTTCGACATCGATCGGATCGACGAGCCGGCATGGAAGCGGCTCGCGGAGAAAATGTCCTACATCCAGGGCGACCTGACCAAGCCCGAGCTCTACGAGAAGATCCGTGGCGCATTGGATGACGCGGAAAAGGCCCATGGCACCCAGGGCAATGCGATCTTCTACCTCGCGGTCGCCGACCGATTCTTTGGCACCGCGGTCGAGCAACTCGGCAAGGCGAAGCTCACCGATCAGGGCGAGGACAAGAACGGGAAACCCCAGTTCTGGCGCCGCGTGGTGATCGAGAAGCCGTTCGGCCACAATCTGGACTCCGCGCGCCAACTGAACGCTCGCATCCTGCGCACGCTGCACGAGGACCAGATCTTTCGGATCGATCACTTTCTGGGAAAGAGCACGGTCCAAAGCATCATGGCGTTCCGCTTCGCCAACGGACTATTCGAGCCGATCTGGAATCGCGACCGGATCGATCATGTGCAGATCACCGTGGCGGAGACGGTGGGCGTAGAGGAGCGCGGCAAGTTCTACGAACAAACCGGCGCGCTCCGCGACATGGTGCCCAACCACGTGTTCACGCTCCTCTCGATGGTGGCCATGGAGCCGCCCACGGGCTTCGACGCCGCTTCGATCCGCGGCAAGAAGGCCGAACTGTTCGCCGCGATGCCGGCTGTCAAGCCGGCACAAGCGGTGCGAGGCCAGTATGGCGCTGGCACGGTCCTGGGCAAGCCGGTGAACACCTACCGGAACGAGCCGAACGTGGCGGCGGATTCGAACGTCGAGACCTATGTTGCCATGCGGCTCGAGATCGACAACTGGCGCTGGGCCGGCGTGCCCTTCTACTTCCGTACCGGCAAGCACATGTCACAGCGTCTGACGGAGATCGCGATCCGCTTCAAGCAGGCGCCCTACGCGGCGTTCCAGGACACCGCCGTCGATACTTTGCGGCCCAACTGGCTGGTCCTGAGTATCGCGCCGGACGAGGGCATTTCCCTGCAGTTCGAGGTCAAGCGGCGTGGACCGGTGGTCGACCTTGCCGCCGTAAAGATGGACTTCCACTACGATGATTGGTTCCCGAAGGAGCCGAATGTCGGCTACGAGACGCTGATCTATGACGTCATGATCGGCGACCCGACACTGTTCATGCGTGCCGACATGGTGGAACAGTCCTGGCGCATCGTGCAGCCGGTGCTCGACGCCTGGGCGGCGAAGAAGGCTGATTTTCCTGACTACGACTCCGGCAGCGACGGCCCCAGGGCGGCTGACGAACTGCTGGCACAGGACGGGGAACGGGCCTGGCGTTCCGTGATCCCTGCCCAGGAGAAAAAGCAATGACGGCTCAGCATGATATTCGTCTGTTTCTGGCCGATGTGGATGGTGCGCTGGTCACCAACGAGAAGGTGCTGACCGGGGCGGCGAAGGCGGCTGTGCGCGAGCTGGATCAGGCCGGCATCGCCTTCGCCATCACCAGCGGGCGGCCACCCCGCGGCATGAGCATGCTGATCGAGCCGCTGGCGCTACGGACCGCTATAGCAGGCTTCAATGGTGGGGTTCTGGTCAATCCCGATCTCTCCGTGATCGAAAGCCACACGCTCGATCCTGCCGCGGCCAAGCAGACCGTGAAGCTGATTCTCGACAAAGGGCTGGACGCTTGGGTCTACACGGAGACTGAATGGCTGATCCGCGATAAGGATGCGCCGCACGTGGCGCGCGAGACCTGGACGGTGAAATTCGACGCCAAAATCG
>Ga0208357_1002229_pt1 | contig 13107 bp, 12 predicted proteins | sample NGESurdeep092012_6_FD_184487 | JGI IMG/M metagenome (GOLD analysis project Ga0208357, IMG submission 184487) | Arctic peat soil microbial communities from Barrow, Alaska - NGEE Surface sample F52-2 deep-092012 (SPAdes) | ecosystem: Environmental > Terrestrial > Soil > Wetlands > Peat ... | reverse complement strand
AAAGTCGACATTCGCCTGATCTCGGCGACCAACCAGAATCTCATCGAACTCGTCAAACGCGGGGCCTTCCGTGAGGATCTCTACTATCGGTTGAATGTCTTTCCGATCACCGTGCCGCCGGTGCGCGCCCGCAAGGGCGATGTGCCGGATCTCGCGCGCCGCTTCGTTGCCCGATTCGCGGCCGAGGAGGGCAAGGTCATTCGCGGCATCAACGCCGATGTCGCTGAAAATCGCATCGAGCTGGTCCACGATGAAGGATTGGGGCAGCTCATGGATCGCCGTGACCCCAACCGTATTCTGTGCGGTCAACGCGACAAGAGCCGACATCCCGAACGCGCCAGCGGCCGCGAAGGCCTTGAGATCTGCCTGGATGCCAGCGCCCCCGCCCGAGTCGGACGTTGCGACGGTCAGCGCTCTCCCGACACTCACAGGCCTCCCTCCGCCGGCATAGCCCGGATCAGGTACGGGATTGATCTCAGACGAGAACGGGCACCCTCGTAGCGTAAGAGTACCGTCGCTCGATGCCTGCTCTCTCGCCTCGAGGGCGCTTGTCAGCCCAGGAAGGCATCACGTAACCCACGGGCTGCGAAGGCTTCTGATGACGGGGAGCACCCGTTTCCGCTCCGCAACCCGAACGCGGAATCGAGGCGTAAGGAGCCAGGTCCCACGAGATCTGACGAACTTCGGCCTACGCCATCCCTCTCAGGCTCGAGGCGAACGAATCAGGAGTACACCTGCACACCAGAGATCAGCATGTCGCTGTTGACCGGCGTCGAAGAGTCGTAGACGGTGTGCCAACTGGACGTGTTTGCATTTGCGACCTGAAGGTTCATGATGAGCTCCATCGGCTCGTTTGGAATCGTGGCCTGCGCACTCGTGACTTGGCCGATCACGGCGCCGTTCAGGTACCAGGTGATGGACTGACCTGGAACCCAATTCAGCCCGTAGGTATTGAAGCTGGTCGTCAGGTTGGTGTTCGTCACGGCGTTGGCCCCATAGACGCCCCCTGGATAGTGCAGGTGCCACGAGTACACGTTGTCCGGCGAGGCGCTCCCCTCGAGACCTCCGCCTTCGAAGATGTCGACCTCGAAGTTGTCGCTGGTGGTGACCCCGGTTGCGCCAGAACCAGGCAACATCCACAGTCCTGGCCACATGCCATCGCCGCCCGGCATCTTCGCCTCGATCTGGACGTAGCCGCCGGTGAACTCGAACTTCCCGTACGTAGAGACCACCCCAGAGGCGAAGGGATAGAGGCTCGGTGAGCCTCCGAGCATGCCCTCGGTCGGTGTCTCGGTCGCGCGGATGTCGATGACGCCGTTGGCTTCAGAGACCTGGCCAGGCAGGTCATAGTCCGCGTTGTAGTCAGGCGAAGTCGCGGCCACGCCGCTTCCGCCCTCGCCGTTGGAGTTCCAAGGCTGGTCGGCTGCTCCAGCTGACGTGATGTAGGTATTCCACTCCGAGGTGTTTAGTGACGGAGCTGCGGCGGTGTCGTTGAACACCAGCTCACTCGAGTTGTATCCAGGCGGTGCGGTGAGGGCCGACCCGGCTGGGGTCGTCGGAGCCGTCGTCGTGGTCGTGGGTGGAGCCGTCGTCGTGGTCGTGGGCGGAACCGTCGTCGTCGTCGTGGTAGTTGAAAGAGCCTTCTTCTTTGGAACAGTCGTTGACGTAGTGGTCGTGGTTGGCTTCAGGGCCGGAACCGTGCTCGTGGTGCTCGTCGTGGTCGTGGTGGGTGCCGTCGTTGTGGTTGACGGCAGCGGCTCTGTCGTCGTGGTAGGTGCCGTCGTTGTGGTTGCGGGCGGCTCCGTCGTCGTGGTCGTGGTCGTCGTCGTGGTTGACAGCGGCTCCGTCGTCGTCGTGGTTGTTGTTCCAACGACAGTTACGTCCTGCTGCCCGCTACTTGAATCCACGGACTGCTGATTGACCGCCGCAGCCTGCTGGTTGACTGCTGCTAGCGCCGCGCTCGACGACAGCCCGGTCGTAAGCGACGGGTCCCAGGAGTCCCAGCTCGGTGTTGGCGCGTACGACCACGTCAACCTGTTGAAACCTGACCGGTGGCGGCCGGGGGTATACGGAGAAGGTGTGTCGCTGGCGAAGGATCTGTTCACTGCCGCCAGGGACGGATCAACCATCGACTCTATTGTCAGAATGGTCTTTGGGCGCACGTAGATTGCGCTCCCTACCTCGGGAATTGACGATGCAAGCGATTGGAACGTTGAAGTTGATGGGTCGTAGCTCCAGAGCTCGCCCGCACCGAGGTTTTGCAGTATCAGCTGCGCCTGCGCGGAATCGGTCTCCTGCACAAATCCAGCCGCGCCGAGCATTGAGTCGGGCGCGGAATTCTGAGTGCCTTCCATGACTACGACGGCGGTTCTCTCAGCGTTCTGCGTTACGAAGGACGCGGCCTGGGCGCTAGTGAGATACGGCACCGCGACGCCCAACAGGACTGAAGTTGCCGCGGCAACTGTGAGTAGGGTCCTTCGCATCAAAACTCCCGATTAACTAGCAAGGGTTCGGTTGGCTTCTGACGTTTCGGATCGACCCCGGTCGTTCCCGGATCGTGAGGAGCTGCCGACACAACCATCCGGTCGATCAGCAATTCCTGGAATATCATTTACTACCTCGACGGGGTATAGCGCCAATGAGCGCGCTCAGTTCATCTACCAGCTCTGCATTTGTCCTAGTGAAGAGCTCAATCACCTCGTACAAATCCTCCGCGTCCTCAGCGCTCAGATCGACTGCCGGAACAGTCGCGATTTGCTTAAATACCTCAGTGGCAACAGGTACCTCGGTAGCCACAACAGCCTCCATTAGCACAGATGCCTCGGCGGCCACAGGTGCCTCGGCGACAGGCGCCGCAGCGGTGGGCTCGGCGTCGAGATCTCGTGCGCCCTCAACTACGCCGACATCAGCAGAGATGATCTCGGCTGCCACGATCTCGGCTGCCGCGAGCAACTGCTCGGCCTGCTCCTTGGCCTCGGCGATGATCCGATCCGCCCGTTCCTCGGCTGCCTTCGTGTGCATGTCGATCCGAGCCTGTGACTCGAGCACGATCCTTCCAAGATCGGCCTGAGTTCTATGAGCCGTCTCGAAGCTTTCTATCCACGATCGAGTCTCCGTCACCCACGTCTGGAGCGACTCGAGCCTCGCTTCCACCCGGTCAGCCTTCGTTCTGATCGCACGGAGAAGGCTAAGTTCCTCGTCAGGGAGCACTTCCGTGTCGTACCGCTCCGTGACACTGTCATCTAATTCGGCGTCAGCCTCGAGTGTCGCGTTCAAAAAATCGGCCCCGTCGCCGTGCGACACGTCAACCCTCCGCACCACCTCTCCGGACTCGGTCGTCGCAGCTGTCTCCGGGACACCAGCACCTGTGCCGGACGAACGACGCTTAAGAAGCTCCTTGCGGGCCTCGAGGATGCCCGTACGTTCGGCTCGAAGTCGACTGAGGAGATCCGCTGCGTTGTACTCGGTCATAAGGTCGCTCTGTTCTCTTTCTCTGACACGACATCGAATCGATCTTCGGGACCTGGGAGCACACGAACGTCGCTCCGAGTTATACGGCTGGTTCATCGCGCAGACCGACGGTCGATGCCGGACGTTTCTGCATATTGGGTGTCGGCTGTGGCTTTTCCCTGTCCCGGATTATGGGTATATGAACGGTTGCTACATACCGAAATTCCGAGTACCCGAGATGCTAGGAGGCCGAGTTGAACGCCCGAAAGGGGAATCGTTAAATCGCGGTAAATAACCGGCATCAGTTTGCTCGATGTCACCATTAGTCACTCCACGCGCAGCCGAACGAGCGCCAACTCCAGATCAGCGAAGTGGTCGGGGTCGCGATTTGGATAGGGCTTACGCCCGTCAACCGGCTTCCAACCGAGTACGTCGCATGAGCATTCGTCGTTGCCGCCACCGGAGCGGAGACACGATCGAGGTCGTCCCTAGGGGATGGTTGCCGTCTCGACAACGTCGGAGTATCTCGGCGCGGCACGACCAGGCTGCTCGGCTACCTGGCACTCCTCGACGATGTGGGGCCCTGCAGCCCCATTGTTCGAGCCGAGCGCGGCCTTGCTTGAAGGTGACCGTGATGGTCTGCCCGCCGGACTTCGGTCACTCGGCGGTTCCTCCGGGTGACATCAGCAGGACAGTCCCACCCGAGTTGGTAACGGCCACATTCGCCACCCGAGAGGCGAACCTCGCCACTGGGAATGCGAGGAAGAGCATTGCGGCTACCCAAGATGAAAGTGCCCTCAGATGCATATAGCGCTCTTGAGTTTTCATAGAGAGGGTGCCGATGGAAATCATAAGTAGCGCGCTGCATCTGGTACGAAGCACGATTCCTTACCGAAGAACAAGCTGCTACGCCGCCGTGCCTTCCGGCCGGGTTTGTCGGTACATCGCTCGCCGAACAACGGCATCTGCCAGTAGTCATCGGCTATGAAAGTTCATGTAAAGGCCACTATTTCTAATGGCCCGCTGCGCGCTTCCTCACACATCAGTCGCAGCAAAGTAGACCGCTCGACTCCAAGTTTCATTGGTCAGAGTGAGAAGAATTGGCGTCTCCGCTTCCGGGGAGCGCCCGATCCGGAAGTACATGCGTTCGAGCGCAAGGTCAGCTCGAGCAAACTCCTTGACGCGAGTGATGGTCGAGCGCGAGGGTGAGCACAGCACTACGGGAGCTTGGACCGACCAGGCTGAGAGGGCGCTGCGTGTACGCACGAGTGCGCCGACCGTCGAACCTGATCCGGGTAATTCCGGCGGAGGGAGATCCATGAAGCGTCGTCGCACTCTGCGCCTTCTTGTCTGGCGTTCGAGGTGGAGCTCGCCGGGTTGGAGACTGAGTTGACCAGCGCAGTGGTCGACAGCGTCGCGACCGACGATCGAGCATTCCGTCTCGAGCGCCGCGGCATCGACTTTGTTCCCGAGCGTGAGCGCTGGGCAAAGCCGCGGGACCTCTTTCGAATGTGGGCCGGAGCGAGCCTGCAAGTAGAGAACTTCGTCTACGGAGTCGTACTCATGACCTTCGGGTTCGACTTCGCTCAGGCCGTGATCCTCACCGTGCTCGGGAACTGCTCCTACGTGCTTCTCGGGTTGGCGAGCCTACAGGGACCGACCACCGGCACCACGACCTTCGTCATCAATCGAGCGAGCTTTGGCCCACGTGGCTCGCGACTACTGGCCCTTTTCAACTGGCTGACGATGGTGGGCTTTGAGACCGAAGGTCTCATTCTCATCGTCTTCGCCGGCGAGGCACTCGCGATACGCGCCGGTCTCGTACCCGGAACACCACTTCGTATCGCGCTGATCGTAGGTGCAGCTGCTATTCAGCTCGTCCTTCCGCTCCTCGGACATGCCTCCGTTGTCAAGGCGCTGCGCTGGCTCACGCTGCCATTTCTCGCGCTCTACGTGCTTCTCGCCATATTCACCCTCCACCACGCCGACCTCTCGGTCAACCATGTCGGCGCCGGCTGGGAAACGTTCATGGGTGGACTCGCCTTCGTCATCGTGCTGTCTGGTCTTGGATGGGCCGAGTGCGGCAACGACTACTCCCGTTACCTGCCAAGCGGGTCGAACCGGCGCTCGATCGTGTGCTGGGTAGTCGCCGGAACGGCGCTCCCACAGATCGCCTTGATGCTCCTCGGCTGTGCCGTCGGCACCTACACCGCCGGAGCACTCGCGGGAGGGGACCCGTTTCAAGCGTTCGTGACCCCGCACGTCCACATCTTCGCGACTGGCTTCGTCACGCCGTTCCTGCTCGTCGCCATCGTGCAGCTATTCGCAGTGAACAGTCTCGACCTCTACTCCTCAGGCGTCACCTTACAGGCGCTCGGGATTCGGATCCCTCGCTGGCAAGCCGTGTTCGTCGACACGGCGATCTGCCTCGGTCTCACGAGCTACGCGGTGTTCGACTCGTCCTTCTCCACGTTGCTCAAGGACTTCGTCGATCTCGTCGTCGTGTGGATCGCGCCATGGGTCGCGATCTTCCTAACAGACTGGGTGCTTCGTCGCTTTCGCTACTCGCCACACGGGCTTCAACAAGGTGACGCACGCTCGCCGTACTACGGATCGCGCGGCATCTCCTGGCCTGGCGTTCTGGCGCAGGTCGCCGGCATGATGGCCGCAATCGAATGCCTGGCTGGTGACTTTCAGATGCCAGCTTGGCTCCATGCTGCGAACTTCGCGCTCGGCGGCCATCTGCCGGGCGAGGGCGCGGATTTCAGCGTATTCGCCGGCATGACGATCGCCGCATTGACGTACGCCTTGTTGTTCAGGCTGCGGCGCTCGCGCGCCGTTCGGCTCGATATGTTCGAACACGAGGACGCGAACGCCCCAACCCCTTGAGCTCTACGCACGAGGTGCTCCTGGCGGAGCCTCGATGAACCTACGGTGTCACCCGAGCGCCGCGCCGACCGCCTTGAGGATATCTGCTGTGACAGCGGCGGGATCAGCGGCGCGCATGATCGCTCCCATCACCGCGACCCCCCTCGCCCCACTAGCGAGGCACTCAGCCGCGTTCGTGGCATCGACTCCCCCAAGCGCGAAGGTGGGCAGTGGAAGCGCGTAGAGCGAGCTGAGCGCGAGTGCCGGCCCGTAGCCGGGTTTGGAAGCGGACGCGAACATGGGTGACAACGTGGCATACGAGCACCCCTCGGCCTCGGCGCGCGCTACGTCGTCCCTGCTGTGACACGATCGCCCGAGCAGTCGAGAAGTCCCTGCCGGAGCCAGATCGGCCGCTGCGAGGTGAACTCCGTGGGCGAGCAGGGTCGGATCTGACCCGACGAGGAGCACTCCGCCGACCGCCTCCAATTGGGCGTAGAGCGACCGGGCGAGCTCAGCACGCACGTCGTGCGGCAGATCCTTCTCCCGCAACAGCACGGCACGAGCGCCCCCCGAGATCGCCTCGCCCACGACCTCGACCAGGGCCCGCCCGGCGGTCTGGTGAGCATCTGTAACTACGAGGAGGGGAGGGAGACCAGGTGGCTGCCGCTCGATCACAAGTCGGGACGCCCGTCCATGCTGGTGCTCGCCTGCGCATACAAACGGCGCGGGATCCGCCCCGCCTGGGACGCCAGACGCCCTGCTCGGACGGCATGTGCCATCGCCTCGGCCATCGCAGCTGGGTCACGAGCTCTCGTCACCGCGGAGGCGATCAGCACTCCGTCACAGCCAAGTTCCATCGCTTGCACAGCGTCGGACGCGGTGCCGATCCCCGCGTCGAGGATGACTGGGATAGAAACCTGCTCGCGGATGATCGCCAAGTTGTACGGATTGCGGATCCCCATCCCGCTCCCGATCGGCGCGCCAAGCGGCATGACCACCGAGCAGCCGACCTCGGCCAGACGCAGCGCCACCACGGGGTCGTCGTTGGTGTACGGGAACACGACGAACCCCAAACCGACTAGCTGCTCGGCGGCTGCGAGCAGTTCGATCGAATCGGGCAGCAGGGTGCGGTCGTCGGCAATCACCTCGAGCTTGACCCAGTCGGTCTCGAACGCGTCCCTGGCTGCGAGCGCCGTCCGGACGGCGTCTCGGGCGGTGAAGCATCCGGCGGTGTTCGGAAGCACCCGAACTCCGGTCCGGTCACAAACGTCGAGCACCGAGCCGGGCACGCCGGCGGTTACCCGGCGCAGGGCGACAGTGACCATCTCGGTACCAGACGCTCGGATGGCCTCCTCCAGCACAGTCATACTTGGCACACCGCCGGTGCCGAGTATGAGCCGGGACGTGAAAGTGACGCCCGCTATCTCGAACTGGTCGTCCATCTAACAACCTCCTTGGACGGCGCTCAGGATCTCTACCCGGTCCTCGTCCGCTAGCGACGTTCCGTCCCAGCTGCTGCGCGGGACTACCTCTTCGTTGACCGCTACAGCAACACCTCGCCGCCCGAGGCCGAGTTCGTCCACTACCGCGCCAACTGTGACGCCATCTGCCAGCTGGCAGGGTTCGCCGTTCAGAATCAGATCGATCACGTGAACCTGGCCAGAGTGAACGGAGCAGCCACTTCCGGGAGCTCAAGCCCACAGAGCACGGCCGTAATCGCCTCGGCGGTGACGGGAGTGAGCAGCACCCCGTTGCGATGATGACCGGTGGCAAGCACTAATCCCGGTACCGAGGTGCTGCCAAGGATGGGCAGATTGTCAGGACTTGCCGGGCGAAGCCGCGCGATGGACTCGACGAGCTCGAGCTCGGCCACGGCAGGCACGACAGCTACCGCGGCCTGCAACAACTCGAAAACCGCGCCGGCGCGCACCGCGGTGGAAAAGCCTGCCTCCTCGACGGACGCGCCGATCACCACCTCGCCGTTGTGCCTAGGCACCAGGTAGACGTCCTTTCCACGGACGCCAGCCCGAATCGACCGGGTCAAGATCGGATCTTCAGCGTTCCCGAGCAGGCGAATGATGTCGCCTTTTACAGGACGGACCGGAGGCCGGGCCGCGTCGGGCAATCCGGCGATCGCAGGAGACCATGGGCCGGCCGCAACCACTACGGCATGGGCGACGACGATACTGCCATCGTCGAGCTCGGCACCGGTGATCCTGTCCTCACTTCCCGTCAGAGTACGAACCGAGCAACCGCGAACATCGACGCCGCGAGCGGTCATCGCCGCGATCAGGGCGGCAACGAGCGCCCGATTGTCAACCTGCCAGTCGCCCGCAACCCGCAGACCACCCCGGATTCGAGGGCTGAGCAAAGGCTCTAAAGCGCGGCAGTCGCTGGCACCAAGCCATTCGCTCTCCAGCTCAAGGAGACGATGGACCCCGGCCAGCTCTTCGAGGTGGCGGCGGTCGTCGTCGTCGAACGCGATGGCGAGCGTTCCCTCGTCACGCAGCCCGACGTCTACCCCGGTCTCGTCGTGGAGTCGTGCGGCGAACTCTGGCCACATTCGGGCTGAGACGAGCCTGAGCGCCGTCCCTGGCGCCTCGACGAGCGACGCTTCCGTGATCGGTGCAAGCATGCCTGCGGCCGCCCACGACGCGGCTCGACCCGGGTCGGGATCGCAGACGACCACCGAAAGCCCCGCTGACGCGGCTTGCCACGCCACCGCCATACCGATTACCCCAGCTCCCACCACGAGTACGTCGGGGTAATCGAGGCGCAACTCGCCCGTCACGGGATACTCGCCAGTGCTCGACTCAGATCCCGAACAGCGCCGGCTTGATCGTCGGCTCCAGAAACTGCGTCGACTACGGCTACCCCGTAAGCGCCGGCTGCTCGCAGCTCGGCGATCTGGCCGACCCGGATGCCCCCGATTGCGATAATGGGAACGTCAACGGCGACGGCCACCGCAGCCACACCTGCTAGGCCGATCGGGTCGGGCAACCCTGCCTTGGTGACGGTGGCAAAGCATGGACCGACGCCAAGGTATGTGGCGCCTGCGGCGACCAGAGCCCGCGCCGTTGCAGCGTCACGAGCAGTCCCGCCGACGAAGGCCTGAGAACCGAGAAGACGGCGCGCCACAGACACCGGCAGATCGTCCGCTCCCAGGTGGACGCCTCCGGCTCGAGAAGCGAGAGCAACATCGACCCGGTCGTTGACGATGCACGCCGCTCCGTACTGCTCGCACCAGGCGACGACCTGTTCGGTCAGTTCGAGCAGGCGGCGGTCCGTCCAGCCCTTGACGCGCACCTGGATGACGTCGGCTCCTCCGTCGAGCGCTACCGGGACGGCCAAGCGAGGGTCGCGGCCGAACCGGTTGTCGGTGATTACGTGGAGGCGGCCTAACAATTCGAACTCCCTCCGCCGGCATGACCCGGATCAGGTGAAACGGTCGGAAGCTTTCAGCTCCCCTCTCAGCCCGGTGGAACCGGACTCCCGTGTGAAGACCTCTTGCTGCTCTCGACTCGGACTGGATCTCAGTCCGCTTCTCCACCCAAGTGGCTCGCTCAACTTGACGGATGTAGGCACCGGTCTTCTCGAAAGTCCGATACACCTGCCATCACCGATTCTATGGCTATCACGCTGCATCTTGTTGAGCCCAGTCTCTGGGAGGCGATTCGTGGGTGGATTGTTCGCGACGTTTCGCGGAAATGGGGCGGCCGTTGTCGATCTCACCTTCGCCGCGCTTTTCGGCCTCATGCTTTCCACTTCGCCGAAATCATCAGAGGTCGCCAACAGCGGGTGTGAACTGCCCCATACCCTGAGGAGGTCAGCGGCAACTCAGTCGCCCGGACCGGCACGTACGCGCTGCACACGCGCCTCGAAACCGCACACTAGGAAAAATCTGGAATCGACGGACGAACGAGGTAACAGGTCCCGAGCTCAGACCGTGAAGGTGAGATACTCGTGGACGGAGCGCACCGCGCTCGACCCTTCGCCGACTGCGGCAGCTACCCGTTTCATCGAACCGCTCCGCACATCGCCGACCGCGAAGACTCCTGGCACCGAGGTTTCGAACGGCAGTGGAGTCCGCGTCACAAATCGCGGTCCGCTGGCGATGGAATCCGGCAGCGATCGGTCAGTGACGATGAAGCCCTTCGAGTCCCGTTCGAGCACGTCACCGAGCCACGAGGTTGCCGGCTCGGCGCCGATGAAGCAGAACAGTCCCGAACAAGCGACAGTCCGACGCTTGGCTGTGGGCACGTGTTCGAGCGTGAGGTGCTCGAGGCGACCAGCACCTGTTAGCTCACGCACTTCGGTGTCTGGGAGCACGTCAATGTTCGGATCGGCGTCGATCCGCTCTATGAGGTACTGCGACATCGTGCGAGCGAGGTCGCCGCTTCGGATCACGAGCGAAACGTGGCTCGCTCGACCCGCGAGATAGATCGCGGCCTGTCCAGCGGAGTTTCCACCGCCGATTACGACAACTGGTAGATCGGTGCAGATCCGCGCCTCGAGGTCGGTAGCGGCGTAGTAGACGCCAACGCCTTCGAAGTGCTCGAGATCTGGCACCGCGAGGCGCCGGTATCGAGCACCCGACGCCACGATCACTGCGCGGGCGGGGATCTCGCTGCCGTCGGCAAGCTCGATGACCTGAAACCCATCCTCGGCTCGCAGACCTGTAGCGACGCAGGGCGCGTACAAACGGGCCCCTAGGCGCTCAGATTGGATTGCGGCGCGCGCCGCGAGGTCCTCACCCGAGATCCCCTGAGGAAAGCCCATGTAGTTCTCGATTCGCGAGCTAGCACCAGCCTGCCCACCAACTGCTACCGCGTCGAGTGAGATCGTGTCGAGCCCCTCGGACGCGCCGTAAACCGAGGCCGCGAGCCCCGAGGGACCACTCCCCACGACCACGAGATCGAACAGGTAACCGGGGGTTTGATGGAACGTGAGCCCGAGATGCTCGGCGAAGTCACCAGACGTCGGATGACGCAGTACCCCGGTCGTCGTGATCACGATCGGCGTATCGCTCGTCTGGAACCCCACTCCTGCGAGCAGCGTGTCGACGTCGTCGTCGTCCTCAATATCGATCCACGTGTGAGGAATACGGGCTCGCGCCGCGAAGGACCGAAGCGCCATTGCGTCAGCGGAGAATCGAGACCCGACGATCCGTATCGCGAGCGCACCCTCGCCCGCTTGCAACAGTTCACGCCGCGCGATGAGTGCAGCGAATATCGTGGCGGCGATCTCCGGCCGTCCGTGCATCAGCCGTCGGAACTCGAGCGCCGGTATCGCAAGAACTCGGCCCGGCTGACTCACTCGGGCCATGAGGTAGGCACGCTGCCCCGTCACCAGGTTCAGCTCGCCGACGAAACGCCCCGCGCCATGAGTCGTGATCAAGGACTCGCCCTCGACATCAGGCCGAATGACGTCGACGGTGCCCTCGAGCACCACCAGAAATTCAATGAACTCGTCGCCCGGGCGATACAAGACATCGCCCGCTGCTACGACCCGCTCTTCCCCGAACGCCGCGAGTTCCTGCAACGACCGAGCATCGAGCGTCCCAGATGCGCCATCGGGAAGGTCGATCGCACCGTCGCGATTGAGTGGGGAGCCGGTGTTGGTCATGCGCGCATCCTCGCAGATCCGTCCACCGAATAGCCACCCGCGACGGCGAGTGCCGGATCCGTCTTTGGAGTCTGCTCAGCGGAGGTGGACTACGCCAGTACAGCGTCCTGGTACTACCTCACAGTTACGAGATCGAGCGCGTTTGTACCGTCGTTTACAAACAGCAATCCGCGGCCATTCGGCGCGATCGCGGCGCCGAACAGATCGCCTGCCCCGTTCTTTACCAACGTGACCGTTGCGATCTGACGGCCAGCGGTCGTGATCTCGACGGCGTTGCCGTCGTTGCCGTTCATCGCAATGAGATCACCGTTTGGCGCAACGACAAGCCCGAGCGGGCCGTTCAGCGACCCACCCGTCGTGAGGGTGCTCGTCGTGTCCTTCACTGCGGTCGTGCGTGACAGCGCATTCGGAATCGCGGTGATGTGACTGTCGACGGTCTCAGCGACATAGAGCGTGCCGTTGTGCCCAAGGGCCACACCAGTCGGCGATTGAATGAATGCGGCCTTGTTGGCCTTCCAGAGGCAGTCCGTTCCGACAACCGTTGAGCTGATCATCTTCGGCAAATGGCCGGAGACCAGGGACACATCAACGCGGACCACCGTGCAAAGCCCGCTCGGCGAAGTGACCTTCTTACTCGTCGGGCGGCTAAGGGAGTTCGAAACAAAGAGGTCGGCACCGGTGCTCGTCGCCACCGCGGTCATGTCCCACGGGCCGTCGATGTTCGGATTCGACCAGGTCTCGGCGACTGAACCACTGCTGTTCAACACGATGAGACATCCAGCCGGGTTGAGATTGGGGAGGGCACCTCCCTTTCCAGCTGGCAGACTCCCGACGACGACCCGCCACCACTCAGCACGGCGAGCGCGGTCGTGAGCCCGACCGCGCCGGGCATGTCTTCGTCGACAACGGACCGATCTTCGAGGAGGTTGTCGCCACTCCCGAGGGCGAGATCTGCGTGATCGGCGTTCCGGTGCCCTGGACGTTCCCCTTATCGTTGAAGTTGCTAACGAGCGTGTCGCCCTTTACCAGCGTGCCCTCGCTCGCTGGTACGACAGCGACGCCATAGGGATTGACGTCGCCGTTAGGCCGAAGTTCCCCCCACGGAACACCTTCCTGACACGGTCTCACGTGGCTGAGCAGCGTCTTCGTGCCGTGAAGCCCTGA